>Ga0066905_100000543_pt1 | contig 10805 bp, 7 predicted proteins | sample PanSoiMetaPlot36_FD_67483 | JGI IMG/M metagenome (GOLD analysis project Ga0066905, IMG submission 67483) | Tropical forest soil microbial communities from Panama analyzed to predict greenhouse gas emissions - Panama Soil Plot 36 (version 2) | ecosystem: Environmental > Terrestrial > Soil >... | reverse complement strand
AGCCAGCCGACCCAGAGCCGTCCGTTCGGCGCCCGCAGCTTGAGGCGATCCGAGAGCGCGCCCCCGAGCGAGACGCCGAGCCAGCCGCCGACGGCCGCCGAGAGCCCCACCACCGTCCCCACCTCCCCCGCCGAGACGTGGTGGACGCGCACGAAGAACGACGGTCCCCAGAAGCCGGCCCCGTAGGTGACGAAGGCGATCGAGGCGAAGCCGACCGCGAGCAGCAGCAGGGAGCGGCTGCGAAAGATCAGCGTGAACGCGGCCGGGTCGCGAAGCGCGAGCCCCTGCGCCCACGAGAATGCGCTGTAGCAGCCGATCCCGAGCGCCGTCCACTGGGCGGCGCTCCCCACGAGCGCGACCAGGGCGGCCGCCAGCAGCGCGATCCCCGCGCCCGCGCCGAGATTCAGCGCGACGGCGCGGCGTCCGCCGCCCGCGCGCACCAACGTGAACAGCGTGAGCGGCGGGAGCACCGCGGCGAGCTCGCGCGCGAACTCGCGGAAGGGATGCGGATGCGGTCTCGCCTCCGGCAGCCCCTCGCTGCGGCCGCGGAGCGGCTCGGCGAGGCTCCGCACCCAGAGCGCCAGCGCGAGGCCGGGGAGCCCGACGACGAAGAACGCCACCTGCCAGCCCGCGAGGCCGAGCGGTGCGCCGCCTTCGGGATAGAGCGCTCGCCAGCCCTCCACGATCCAGCCGCCCAGGAAGATGCCGATGCCCGCGCCGATGTAGATTCCGCTCGAGTAGACCGCGAGCGCGAAGCCGCGCGTGCGCGGTGAGAACCAGTCGCCGAGCAGCGAGTACGCGGCGGGCGAGGCGCTCGACTCGCCCACGCCGACCCCGATCCGACAGAGCGCGAGGCTCGCGAAGTCCCGCGCCGTCCCCGAGAGCGCCGTCATGCCGCTCCAGACGGCGAGCCCGAGCGCGATCAGGCTGCGCCGGCTCCAGACGTCGGCGAGGCGCCCGAGGGGGATTCCGAACACCGCGTAGAACACGGCGAAGGCGGTGCCGTAGAGGAAGCTCATGTCCGCGTCCGAGATGCGGATCTCGCGTTGGATCTCGGGCGCGAGGATCGAGAGGATCTGGCGGTCGACGAAGTTGAAGACGTAGACGAGCGTCAGGATCCCGAGCACGTAGCGCGCATACGAGCCGCCGATCTCGACTTCCGCGCGCCCCCGGTCCTGCACGCGGGCGTTATATCACGGAGCGTGCGCGGGTGGCGTCTCCAGTCGGCCGGTCCGGCCCCTTCGGCTCGAGCTCGCGCCCGGGACCCGCGCGAGCGGATGGCTCGAAGCGAACTCGAGCCACTCGACCAGGACGGCCAACGACCAGAGTGTGCGCGCGTGGTCCATGCTTCGCGCGCGGTGCTCCTCCAGCAGCTCGAGCGCCGCCTTGCTCGAGACCCCCACGCCGTCGAGCAGCTCCGAGCCGAGGCGCGTTCGGGCCCATTCGAAGAGCGGCCCACGCAGCCAGCCCGCGAGCGGAACCGAGAGACCCCGCTTGCGGCGCTCGACGATTCCGCGCGGCAGGTAGCGCATCGCATACCGCTTGAGGAACACCTTCGTCGTGAGGCCCGAGATCCGCTCGCGCTCCGGGAGCGTGGCGGCGAACTCCATCACCAGGCGATCGAGGAAGGGAGCCCGCAGCTCGAGCGCGGTCGACATGGAGCCGCGATCTGCCTTGGTGAGCAGGCCCTCGGCGAGCGACGTCTCGAGGTCCCAGGCCTGGGCGCGGTCGAGCAGGGACGCTTCGGCGAGGCCGGACCCGCTCGGCTCGAACGGGGCGACCCCGAGGCGCCCGAGGATCGGAGGCGGGATGCTCGAGGTCCAGAAGACGTGGCGTGCGTGCCCGGTGAGCCCCTCCGCCGCCACGAAGCGCTTGAGCAGGAAGGAGATCGCGACCTTGGCGTCCGTCGGGGGCCACGCCTCGACGACGCGCCGGATGACGCGCCGGACGGGACGGGGCAGCGCGGGGTAGTACTCCGCGAACCGCAGCCCGAGATAAGTCGGGTAGCCACCGAACAGCTCGTCGGCTCCCTCGCCGACCAGCGCCATGCGTACGTCGCGGTGCGCCCGTTCCGAGAGCAGCACCGTGGGGAGCCACGCCGGGTCGGCCAGCGGCTCGCCGACACGGCGCACGATCCGCGCGATGCCCGAGGGGACGTCCCCGGGCTCCATCCAGACCGCCACGCACTCCATCTTCAGACGTTCCGCGACCTCTTCGGCGAAGCTCCCCTCGTCGTACGACACCTCCCGGAACCGAACGGTGTAGGCTCGGAGGACGGGCTCCGGTCGGACGGATCGTAAGACGGCGGCGACGAGGGACGAATCGAGCCCGCCGCTCATGAAGACGCCGTAGTCGACCTCGACGTCGGTCTGGGTCCGCACGGCGTCACGGAACACCGCGTCGAACGCCTCGACCCGGGGCTGCTGCCTCGCGGGGGGCGGTGCGAGCCATCGCCAGTAGCGCCGGCGCCGCACACCGGACGCATCGACGACCGCAACCTCCGCAGGGCCCAACTTTGCGATGGCCTGGAACGGCGTGCCCGGGGCCCGAAACACGCCGAGCTGGAGATACCGCTGGATGTCGGGCTCCGAAGGCGCCAGGCAAGCGCCACAGGCGCAGGCCAGGGCGGCGAGCTCGGTCGCGAAGCGGACGCCGTCCGGCCCGGCGTGGAAGAAGAGCGGACGTTCGCCCGCGCGATCCCGCGCGAGCACGACGCGATTCGAGCGCGGATCCCAGATCGCGATCGCGAACACCCCGCGGAGGCGCTCCACCATGGCCTCACCGAGCTCGAGGTAGAGCGCCGGGAGGACCCACACGTCACACGCCTGGGTGATGGTTCGACCTCGCGTCGCCAGCCAGGCCCGGAGCTCGCGGTGGTTGTCGATCTCGCCGGTGCAGACCACCACGACGCCGGTCTCCGGGTCCACCATCGGCTGCGCGCCATCCGAGAGGCCCCGGATCGCGAGGCGCGTCGCGCCCATCATCGCCCGCGGGCTCTCGTAGGCGCCGACGTCGTCGGGCCCACGATGCGCCAGCGCGGCGAGCATCGCCTCGAAGCCGTTCCGAGACGCGCCCGCATCGAGGTCGGCAGCGAAGCTCGTGACCCCGCAGATGCCGCACATCTCAGGCCCCCGCCCCCGCCAGGACCGGAACTCCGACCGGTCGGTCCGTCAGCCGCTCGGCCGCGACGACCGATCGCCAGGATGCCGATGGCGCGCAGCGCCAGCGGTCTCTCCCCTCCGACCGCCACGGCTCGGAGCGGAGCCCTTCCACGTGCACGTCGTTCTTCGTGGCGTGCGAACTCCGGGGGAGGCCCGAGCACGCTAGCAGCCCGACTCTCCGAAAGCTCCGCCCGAAAGGTCGAGGTGCCGACAAGCTCACCTCCGCCCGGCGGTCTCGGCGAGCCGCGCCGCCTTGCCGGGGCCTCTGGAGCGTCAAAGGGGGGAGAATGGAGCGTCTTGCCGGGGAATCATGAAAGAAGCGTCACCTCGTCCCGGCCGAGGAGGGCGCTCGCGCTCGCGGCGCTGGTCGGCGTGCTCCACGTCCACCACCAGCCTTCCCACGACAGCGACGCCCCGTTCGCGGACGTGCTTCGGGCCGCGGGCGAGGCGGGCCTCGACTTCGTCGTCCTGACCGATCACGCGGACGTCGCGGTGCCTTCCCCCCTCCCGGGCGCGGAGCACGCCGGGGTGCAGGTCGCGCCGGATGGACGCCCGGTGCTCGTGATCGTGGGGGGCGAGTTCGCGTCCCGCGACGGGCACGTGCTCGGGCTGGGCGTCGAGCGCAGCGTCCCCGCCGAGGGGCGCCCGGGGCGCGACGTGATCGCGGACATCCACGCTCAGGGCGGCTTCGCCATCGTGCCACACCCCTTCTCGCACGGCGGCTGGCACGACTGGGACGCCGACTTCGACGGCCTCGAGGTCCAGAACAACGCCTCGGACTTCACCCGGCTCTACGGCCCGCTCCTACCCCTGCACATCCTGCGCTTCGCGCGCGCCCCGGAGGCCGAGCTCACGCGTCTCTGGGTGCGCCCGGAGCGCGAGCTCGCGAAGTGGGACGAGCTGCTCGCAGCCGGCCGGCGCGTGGTGGGATTCGCGGGCGCGGACGCGCATCAGAACGTCCGCGTGTTCGGGCTCCAGCTCGACCCCTACGCGCAGATGTTCCGCGGCGTGCGCACGGTCTGCCCGGAGGTCCCGCTCGAGGCGGAGGCGGTCCTCGCGGAGCTCCGTAGCGGCGCATGCGTCATCCGCTATGGGATCTACGAGGGGCGCGCGGCGGAGGCGCAGGAGCGCCGCTTCCCATCGGGCCGGGTGGAGCTCCAGCTCGACGGCGGCGCTCGCCTGCTCGAGGTGCGAAATCCCCCCTTCGGCCCCCGTGATCCTCTCGTAGAGCCCACGCCGTGACGATACGTTCATGCGGAGGCCTCGCCGGTCCCTCGAGGCCGGGCGGCGGATAAGGTTTCGAGCCCCCTCGAAAGGTGTGCGATCCCAATGACCGATTCGAGCGCCACCCGATCCGCGACGAACGAGGCCGCGGCGGCGAAGCCGCTGCTCAAGCACCCGTTTCGCCGCAAGAACTTCCGGCTTCGCGTCCTGGTTCCGGTCGCCGCCGCAGTGGCGGTGATCGTAGTGGCCGAGCCGACCCGGACGACGGTGATGCTCGGGCTTCCCCTGATCCTCGCCGGCTCCGCGCTGCGCATCTGGGCGACCGGGCTCCTCGTCAAGACCGACGAGCTCTGCGTCTCCGGGCCGTACGCGCACCTTCGCCATCCTCTCTACGCGGGCACCCTCGCGATCGGCGCGGGCTTCGTGCTGCTCGCGGGCATCAAGGTCGCCGCCGTGGCGCTGCCGCTCTTCCTCGGGGCGTACTTCGGGTACTACTACCCGTACAAGGAGCGCGTGGAGTCGGCGCGCCTCGAAGAACACTACGGAGCGCGATACGTGGAGTATCGAGCGGCCGTCCACGGCCTGCTCCCCTCGCTGCGACCCTGGAAGGGCGCGGCAGGGAGCGCGCCGCCGCCGTGGCAGTTCGCGCGCTTCCGAGACAACGCCGAGCTCGGCACCTGCGTCGCGATCGCGCTGGCCCTCGTCGCGTTCTCGCTTCACGCGCTCTAGCCGGCTCGGGCGGCCTCACTCCGTCTCGGTGCGCCGTCAGATCGCCTTGACGCCACGGAGCGCCGCGATCTCGTCCCACGCGTAGCCCGCCTCGAGCAGCACCTCCTCGGTGTGCTGGCCGAGCTCGGGCGGCGGCGTCCCGATCGCGACGGGTGTCTCGGAGAAGCGGAGCGGGTTGCCCACCACGCGCACGCGGCCGAGCTCGGGGTGGTCCACGTCGCGCAGGTAGCCGTTCGCGAGCGCCTGCTCGCTCGCGAGCACGTCCCGGTAGCTCGCGACGGGCGCGGCGAGCACGTCGGCCGCGCCCAGACGCGCCATCCACTCCGCCGTGCTTCGCCGCGCGAACACGTCGTCGAGCAGCGCCTCGATCTTCGCACCGTGGTAGTTGCGGGTGACGACGTCGGCGTACTCCGGGTCCTCCGCGAGCGCCTCGATCTCGAGGGCGTGGCAGAACGCGGGCCAGCGCTTGTCGTCGACCCCGGCGAGACAGAGCCACCCGTCCTGCGTGCGGAAGGCGCCCCAGACCCCGTGCAGGAACTGATGGCCGCGCCCGGCGCGCGCGGGCTCGCGCGCGGCGATCGAGGTGAAGGCGATCTCCATGGGCTGGAGCGCGAGCATCGTCCCGTAGATCGAAGCGTCCACGTGCTGGCCGCGCCCGCTCTGCGCGCGCGCCACGAGCGCCGCCAGGATTCCCGCCACGAGCGTGAGCGCCGCCGAGTGATCGGCGACGAGCGCGCCTGCGGGGAGCGGCGCCGTGCCCTCCGGGCCCGTCTTCGCCATCAGCCCGCCGGCCGCCTGCGCGAGCGTGTCGCGGCTCGGGCGCGAGCGCCACGGACCCTCGGGGCCCCACGACGAGCCGGTTGCATAGACGAGGCGCGGGTTGCGCGCCGCGAGCGAGTCGAAGCCGAAGCCGAGCCGGTCGAGCACGCCGGGCCGATAGTTCGTGACCAGGATGTCGGCCGCGTCGAGCAGGCGCGCGAGCACGCTCTTCGCATCGGCGTGCTTCAGGTCGAGCGTCACGCTGCGCTTGCCCCGGTTCATCGCGAGGAAGTAGTGGCTGAAGTCGGGGTGCGGCGCGTCGGGGCCCGCGATCAGCCGGATGCGCATGTGCCGCGAGAGGTCGCCGATGCCCGGGAACTCGACCTTCACGACGTCGGCGCCGAGATCCGCGAGGAGCAGCGCGGCGTAGGGCCCCTGGATCTCCTGTGCGATCTCGATCACGCGGATGCCTGCGAGCGGGCCAGCCACGAGGCGTTCCTCCTAGCGTAAGCGCGACGCGACGATGCGGTACACCAGCAGCGACGCGAAGAACAGCACGATCAGGCCTCCCGCGCGCCAGGTCGCCTGGTCGAGCAGCGCGCGACCGGCGGCGCCGTCGAGCGCCCCCAGCTGCGTCACGAGCTCCCGCACCTGCTGGCTCGCGTTGCCGATCTGATCGGCTGCGGCACCATACTCGCGCACGTCGAAGGGGTGACCCTGGGGCTCGCGCGCGTCGTCCGCGCGCATCTCCCCGAGCAGCGTCGTCCACTGGGTGCTCGCCTCGCCGATGCGGTCCGATGCGTGCTCGAGCGGGCCCGAGAGCTGCTCGGCGCGGGCGAGCGCGGCGTCGAGATCGGCGATCGCGCCGCGTGCCTCCTCGAGCCGCTTCGCGAGCTCCTCGCCGAGATCCCGCGGCAGCGTCTCGGCCACGCTCGCAACGCGGTCCGCTGCGCTCGAGGCGGACTGGGCCGCGTCGAGCGCGCGGTCCACCGCCTCGAGCTCCTCGGCGTCGTAGAGCAACAGCTCGAGCTGCCAGCGCGTCTGCTGCGGCAGCACCGAGACCGTCTCGGTGAACCCCTGGGCGGTCTCGTTGAAGTCCTGGATGGACTGGGCCGTGTCGCTCACGCCCGAGAGCGCTCGGAACGGCACCATCGGGAGGTCGATCACCCACGAGAACATGCTGCGCGAGCTCGGATCGGTGAAGCCTTCGACCAGCTCTTGCGCCGCGAACACGCCGCGGATCGGATGACCTGCCACCAGCACACCCACCTGGGTCCGGAGCCGGCCCAGCTGGGCCTGGCTCAGGAACTGCCCGCCGAGCGCGATCGCATTTGCCTCGATCTCCTGCGCTCCCTCGCGCGCGATGGGTTGGAACGCGCCGAAGAGCGCCTTGCCTTCGCCGGTGTCCAGGTAGGCGCTCTGCGCGTTCGAGAGCGTGAGCACCGCGACGTAGGACTCCTGCGGATCGGACCGGAACGCGGCCCGCTGGACGAGCGGGATCATGCGGATCTGCCAGAGCAGGCAGTTGCGCCGCGGGTCGCGCTCCCGCGTCGCGGCCCGGATGCGGTCACAGGTCGCGACGAGCGTCGACTGGAACGAGCTCGCCCAGGTCGCGAGCGCCGAATGCAGCTCGGTCTCGGTCGGTCCGGCCGCCGTCGTTCCCGGAATCGCGGGCAGGTAGTCGCGCACGCTCGCGCAACCGACGGCGAGCGCGGCCGCCAAGATCGACGCGAGGCCCGCGCGGCGTGCCGAACGCATCCACTCCTCCGGTGGGAACCCGGCAATCGTCGCCGGACACGCTGCCGCCGGCAAGCCAGCTATGCTCGGCGCGTTTCGGAGGCGGAGCATGGCGCAAAGAGGCCTCGGCCCTGCGCAGATCGCGCACGACTGGGATCACGGCTGGGTGGTCGGGCGCTTCGAGAAGCCGGACCTCGAGCGCTGGAGCCAGCGCTTGCACGCCGCGCGGCCGGGCCAGCCCGACTACGTGCCGCCCAAGGGCTCGCGCCGAGCCGACTAGCATGGGCGCTGCGTTCGACAGCGTCTTCCGGCCCGACCTGTTCGAGGGGCGGGTGATGCTGGTGACGGGCGGGGGCACCGGCATCGGCCGCTGCACCGCGCACGAGCTCGCCGCGCTCGGCGCCACCGTGGTGATCGCGGCACGACGCGAGGAGCCGCTCACCCGCACCGCCGCCGAGATCTCCGAAGCGGGCGGGCGCTGCGAGACGGCTCTCCTCAACATCCGCGACGAAAAGGCGGTCGACGAGACCGTGGCCGCAATCGTCGCGAGGCACGGCCGCGTCGACGGGCTCGTGAACAACGCGGGCGGCCAGTTCGTGCAGCCGGCGGCCGAGATGTCGCCGAACGGCTGGCGCACCGTGATCGACCTCAACCTGAACGGCAGCTTCCTGATGGCGAGCGCGGTCTACCGCCACACGATGCGGACGCACGGCGGCGCGATCGTGAACATGCTCGCCGACATCTGGACCGGCTACCCGGCCATGGCGCACATGGCCGCGGCGCGCGCCGGCATCGAGAACCTGAGCATCACGCTCTCGATGGAGTGGGCGGCGTCCGACGTCCGCGTGAACTGCGTGGCACCTGGCACGATCCTGTCGAGCGGCATGCTGCACTACTCGCGCGCGATCCAGGAGCAGACGGTCGCGGAGGCGGCGCTCACGCCGGCAGCGCGGCTCGGCACGGAGAGCGAGGTCTCTGCGGCGATCGTCTTCCTGCTCTCGCCGGCCGCCGCCTACATCACCGGCGAGACGCTGAAGATCGACGGCGGCGCGCGTTTCCAGAAGGGCCGCCTGATGCGCACGGGCGGCCACGCGGGCCTCTCGCGCTGGGACGGCTTCCACCTGAAGCCCGACTTCTCGGGCACACCCTTCGCCGGCGAAGGCGACTCCTGACGGGTGCCGTTCACCCGGCGGCGCGCAGGCCCGGCCGGCCCCAGAGCTCCGCGGGCTCCTCGTCCTCGAGCTCCCAGATCCGGCGGTGGAGCTCGGCCATCGCCTCGGGATCGGACACGAGCACGCGCCGCTCGGCGGCGGAGAGCGCGCTGGGCCCCGCGGCGAGCGCCCGCTCGAGCCAGGTGCGGCGCTCGCGGCGGATCGACGGCCGCAGGCGGCGGTCGCCGCGCTGGAGGGTGGTATGGAGCGCGCTCACGTACGGATCCACCGCGGCCCGCACGAACCCGTCGCGCTCGAGCGGCGGGCGCCAGTCGCGCGCGGCATTCATCTCGACGGCCGCGACGTAGAGGTCGCGCAGCTCCCGCGCCGGCGCCGTCTCCTCGGGCGTCAGGAACAGGCCGCTGCGCCGTGCGGCCTGGCCCCAGGAGACGCGGCTGGTGAACACCGACAGCGGCACCGAGAGCACCAGCGCCACGACCACGGGCGCGAGCCACCAGAAGTACGTGGGCGCGATCCAGAGCACCGCCGAGCCCCAGGCTCCCGCCACGAGCGCGTCGCGCGCGTGGTGGCGGAGCGCGTCGCGCCACGGAGTCTCGCGATCCTCGCGCCGCTGCGAGATCCACGGCACCTGTCGGCCCATCAGGTTGAGGAGCACGAAACGACTGTGGAACGCCATGCGGATCGGCGCGAAGAGCGTCGCGAGCACGCTCTCGAGCACCACGCTCGCGAGCAGCCTCCCGACGCCGCCGTAGAGTCTCGCCTCGCCGCGCCCGAGAGCGAACAGCAGGGAGAACACCTTCGGCATGAACAGCAGCACGAGGGTCACGATCACGAGGCCGACGACCCAGTCGGGACGAAACACCGGCCAATTCGGGAACAGGCCCGGGCCCGCGAAGTAGTTGATGCCGCCGCGCGCGAGGATCACCGCCTCGGAGGTCGAGAGCCCCAGGAACGAGAGCCAGATCAGCGCCGAGACGTAGGAGAACGCGCCCTGCAGGAATACCGCGCGATGCGCGGCGAAGAAGCCCTCCCGGAAGAGCAGCCGCAGATGCTGCAGGTTGCCCTGGCACCAGCGGCGGTCGCGTTGCATCTCCTCGAGCAGCGTCGCGGGCGTCTCCTCCCAGCTCCCCTGCAGGTCGTACGCCAGCCACAGCGTGTGGCCCGCGCGCGCGAGCAGCGCCGCCTCGACGAAGTCGTGTGAGAGGATGTCGCCGCCGAGGGGAGGCTGCCCGGGCAGCCGCGCCAGCCCGCAGTGCTCCATGAAGGGCGCCACACGCAGGATCGCGTTGTGGCCCCAATACGGTGCGTCTCCGAGCTGCCAGTAATGGAGGCCGGCCGCGAAGATCGGCGTGTAGAGCGTGCCCGCGAACTGCTGTGCGCGACCGAACAGCGAGCGGCGGCCGAACGACCGCGGCACGGTCTGGATCACGGCCACGTCGGGACGGGCCTCCATCAGCCGCAGCATGCGCACGAGCGCCTCGCCCGACATCACCGAGTCCGCGTCGAAGACCACCATGTAGCGATAGCGGCGGCCCCAGCGCCGGCAGAAGTCGGCCACGTTGCCGGCCTTGCGCGCCACGCGCACCTTGCGGCGCCGATAGAAGATGTGGCCCCAGCCCTCCACCTCCCGGCACCAGCTCGCCCAGGCCACCTCCTCCTCGACGATGGTCGAGGCTTCGACGCTGTCGGAGAGCACGAAGAAGTCGAAGTGCTCGAGCGCGCCGACGCGCTCGAGCGAGCGATGGAGTGCGCGGAGCCCGGCGAAGACGCGCTCCACGGGCTCCTCGCAGATCGGCATCAGGATCGCGGTGCGCGCCTGGGCAGCGATCGGCTCGTCGCCCGCGCTCTCGCGCGAGATCGCGAAGCGGTCGCCTCGCACCAGCACGAAGCAGCCGGCCACGGCCGTCCAGAAGCCGATCGAGATCCAGCCGAACAGCGCACCGAACACCAACGCGATCGCGACCTCGAGCGCCGTCCGCCCCTGCTGCGGAAGCACGCTCGCCATGTAGCTGCTCGCGATCGC
>Ga0066905_100000542_pt1 | contig 10808 bp, 6 predicted proteins | sample PanSoiMetaPlot36_FD_67483 | JGI IMG/M metagenome (GOLD analysis project Ga0066905, IMG submission 67483) | Tropical forest soil microbial communities from Panama analyzed to predict greenhouse gas emissions - Panama Soil Plot 36 (version 2) | ecosystem: Environmental > Terrestrial > Soil >... | reverse complement strand
GCGCTGGGATTTGCCGAGGCCACGCAGGGTGGCCGCTACGACCGGAACGCGCACCGGAGCGCACCCGGATGACATCCCTCGCCGCCGCACGTTTGACCTTAGTTCACGACTGGCTGACCGGCTACCGCGGCGGCGAGAAGTGTCTCGACGTTCTCTGCCACCACTTCCCCGACGCCAAACTCTTCACCCTGTTGCATGCCCGGGGGAGCTTGCCGCCATCCATCGAGCGGATGGACATCCGTACCAGCTTCCTCCAGCGCATCCCCCGGATTGATCAGTATTACCGCTACGCCTTGCCTATCATGCCGTTCGCCGCGAACTGGCCGATCGCCGGGTGCGATCTGGTGGTCAGCCTGAGCCACGCGGTCGCGAAGGCCGCGAAGCCCCCGACCCACGTCCCGCACGTCTGCTACTGCTTCACGCCGATGCGCTACGCCTGGCACATGCGCGAGGCGTACTTCGCCGACCGCGTTCGCGGGCTGAAGTCGCGCGTTGTGGACCGCCTCCTGGCCGCGATCCGCGACTGGGACCGGCGGACGGCGAGCCGGGTCACGCATTTCATTGCCATCAGCGAGACGATCCGCCAGCGCATCGCGGAGAGCTACGGCCGCGACAGTGTCGTCATCTACCCGCCGGTGGACACGGACTTTTACACTCTCGACCCCGCGATCCAGCGCGAAGACTTCTACCTCGTGATTTCCGCATTCGCCCCGTACAAGCGCGTGGACCTGGCGGTGGAGGCGTGCAACCGGCTCCGGCGGCGGCTGGTCGTGATCGGTAGTGGCCAGGACGCGGGACGCCTGTGCGCCCTTGCTGGCCCGACGGTCGAGTTCCTCGGCTGGCGGCCGGACGAATCGCTGCGCGACCACCTGCGCCGCTGTCGGGCGCTCTTGTTCCCGGGTGAAGAGGATTTCGGAATCGTGCCCGTGGAGGCGAACGCCTGCGGGACGCCGGTCATCGCGTACGCGCGCGGGGGGGCGACTGAGACGGTGGTACCGCTCGGCCGGGAAGGAGCGACCGGGGCCTGGTTCGAGGAACAATCGGTAGATGCCGTGACGGCCGCGATCGAGCGCTTCGAGAGAGAGCACGACCGGCTCGACCCGGCGGCGGCGCGAGCGCAGGCGCTGATGTTTGACAAGCGGAGGTATGAGGCGGATTTGCTGGGGTATCTGGAACGGGTGCTCAACGAGACAAGCCGACGGCGTGGTTCCCCCCTCTCCGCCTCGGCCGAAGCGGAGAGGGGGGAACCATCACTCTTCCGTCAAATCCCACGTCCCCGTGCTTGACTTGTCGCCGGCCCGGCGGACCAGGGTCAGCTCGTTGCCCCGGTCGTTGTAGCGCACCTCGCTCATGAACGTCCGCATGAGCAACAATCCCCGGCCGCTGCGTCGCTCGAGATTGGTTGGCTCGGTCGGGTCCGGCAACAAGGACGGGTCAAACCCCGGCCCCTCGTCCCGGATGACGTAGACCGCCTCCTTGGGGGATTCCCGGGCGGTTACGTCCACGCGTCGGTCCGAGTACGGCTTCTGGCGGCGACGTTCCCGGGCCAGCTTCTGGTACGCGCCTTCGTCGTCCTCGCGGAGCGTGGAATCGAGCTCAAGGTTGCCGTGCTCCATCGCGTTCACAATCCCCTCGCGCAAGGCGATCGTGACCTGAATGAGGCCCGTGTCGTCCGAGCCGCTCATGCGAAACAGGTTGTCCTTTAGATAGCCGACCAGCGGCGGAATGAGCGTTGGGTCGTTGTCGAGGACGAAGTGCGACGTCGTGTCGGTCAGGCACTCCAGAACCCGCTTGTGCCCCCGCTTCGCCTGGGCCGTCTCCAATACGGCCTCGACGGTCTCCAGCAGGTCATTCGCGAGGTCACGCTTGGGCACGTAACTCGCCGCCCCGGCCTGCAGGGCCTGAACGGCGAGCTCCTCGCTTCCATGCGCAGTCATCAAGATGACCGGGACGAGCGGGTGGCGCACCCGGACCTGCAAGACGAGGTTGAGCCCGTTCATCCCTGGCATTTGCAAGTCGGTGATGACGGCGTCGGGCCGGTCCTGCTCGATGAGCGCGAGGGCCTCCTTGCCGTCCGAGGCGTACATCGGGGTGATGCCCGTCTCGCCCCCGGCCGTCGGGTCGGCCGACCGCTCCAGGAGCCGGCCGGCGAGTCGCCGGTCAACAGGGGAGTCATCGACGATGAGCACTTTCGTCATGGCGATCACCTCAAAGGGGGTACGTGCTGCCGGCTCCCTCCAGTGACGGTCGGCGGTTCGAGACGTTGGCGGGCGTGCGACATGACCCAGCCTCCTGGCCCACAGCCCCGGATCGTCGGGGGCTCCGCGATGGCCCGACTCGGGACGGGGCGGTCGCGGGGGAGGAACGGGATTCGCAAGAGATCGCGGAGGTGGACCCGCCGCGTTCAAGACGGATCGATACCCCGTAGCGTAACCCCGCGGCGGACGGAACTCCAGGGGTTAGTTGCCGGCGGGGCTGACCTGGCCCGCGGCGTTTAGGGTTCGTGCCGACGGCACGAACGCTAAACGAGAGCGGCGTTGAGCGTTCGTGCCGACGGCACGAACGCTAAACGAGGGGGTCATAGCGAATCGTCGCGCCGCGCGAAAGCAGGGTCAATTTGAAGAAATGAGGGGAATTCACGTCAGGGCGGAATCTGCGGGGTTTGGCGAAGACGGGCTTGTACTTTTTACCCAAACCCATTATCCATTACCCCACTCGTTTTCCACCATCCCGCCCCCCGGGAGTCCCTTACCTATGCAGTTTAGGATTCGCCCCAGGCCACGACGGCCGGGCACGGACGCAGCTTCCTCGCAGACTCGCACCACTCGACTCAACCTCCAACCCCTGGAAGCCCGCGACGTCCCCGCCAGCGGTCTGGGCATCGCCAGCGACTACAGCGCGTTCGTCCTCCACGACTTCAACGGCTACCAGAGCGACATCCAAGGCCGCCTGGCCGTCGGGGGCAACGCGACCATCACCGCGTACGCCGTCGGCGACAAGCTGACGGACTCGGATGGTTCGCGCGACGACCTGATCGTCGGCGGCAACCTGACGTTCACCAACGGCCAGGTGTTCTTCGGCAACGTCGTCCACGGCGGGACCGGGACCTTCGACCAGTTCGGTCACCCAAACGGCGATACGCGCCAGGGCAACTTGATCGACTTCGGCGCCGCGGCCGGACAGTTAAAGGGGCTCTCCGAGTCGTGGGGCAAGCTCGCCACCACCGGGTCGATCAAGAACCAGTGGGGGATCCTGAACCTCTGCGGGAAGAACGCGACCCGCAACGTATTCAACCTGACCGCGGCCCAGCTCTGGAACGCGAACACCCTCTACATCAAGGCCCCGGCCGGGTCCACGGTCCTGATAAACGTTTCGGGCGACGAGGCCCGCATGCAGTTCATGGGCATCTTCCTCCAGGGCGGGCTGAACAAGGACAACGTCGTCTTCAACTTCCCCAAGGCGACGAAGCTCACCCTCCAGGGGATCGGCGTCCTGGGAAGTGTGATGGCCCCGAAGGCGGCCGTGGACTTTTCGAACGGGAACATCCAGGGCACGCTGGTCGCGTGCTCGTGGTTCGGGCAGGGAGAGATCGAGATCGCCAACCCGGAGCTCAACCTCCCGAAGCCGTGCGGCTGCCCGGTGCCGGGGAGTAACCTGAGCGGCCTGGTATTCTTCGACGCGAACAACGACGGCGTGGCCGACGCGTCCGAGCCGCGACTGACCGGCGTGACGATCAAGCTGACCGGGACCGACTCCAACGGCAACAGTGTCAACTTGACGACGACGACGGACGCGTTCGGCATCTACAACTTCGGCAACCTGCGGGCCGGCACGTACACGCTCAAGGTGACGGCCCCGGCAGGCTACAAGGGTGGGAAGAGCTCGGCCGGGGCGTGGGGCGGGACGGCCGCCGCGAACCAGGTGAGCGGCATCGTTGTTCCCGCGGCGAAGGACTCAGGCGGCTACAACTTCGGCGAGTTGCTTTGCCCGTAGGCTCGCGCGCCAGACCGTTGCAAGCACGACGCGGGGCCGGCTATTGCCGACCCCGTCTTCTTTTCGCCAGTCGCCGCACACTGCCCAAATCCCGGATCCGAAGCGTCTCCGTGTGAATTGCGGGCTCGCCTTTGGCCGATACCAATGGGAGACTGCGCGAACTTTCGCGCTCGTACGGGTCGTAGTGATGGGCGGCGAGGACTGAGGGGGCGATGAATCGACTCCGCTGGTGCGTGCTCGGCGTCGCGCTGGCGACCGCGGGATCCGTCGCGGGCCAGGACGCACCCGCCGCGGTCATACTCCCCCCCGTTGCGTCGGTCCCGGAACCGGCGACGCGGGCCCTTCCCATCAACCTGCCGACGGCCCTTCAACTCGCCCGGGTCCGGGCGATTGACATTCAGGTCGCCGCGGAACGGGTGAACGCCGCCAGCGCCCAGCTCGATCGCGCCCGCTCGCGCTGGTTGCCGACGCTCTACCTCGGGGCCGATTACTCCTGGCACAATGGCCGATTGCAGGACGTCGTCGGCAACATTTTCCCGACGAGCAAGCGCGCTCTGATGGTCGGGGCCGGGCCGTCGGCCGTCTTTTCCCCGTCGGAAGCGATCCTCGCTCCGCTGGCGGCGCGACAAGTGGTGGCCGCCCGCGAAGCCGACCGGCGGGCGACCGAGAACGATGTGTCGCTGTCCGTCGCGGAGGCGTACTTCGACGTCCAGCGCGCCCGCGGCGAGCTGGCCGGCGCGCTCGAGGCGGAGCGCCTCGCGGTTGACCTCGTCCGCCGGGCGGAGAACCTGACCCTGGCCCAGCCGGTCGAGGCCAACCGGGCGCGGGCGGAGCTGGCCCGCCGACGGCAGGCGGTCGTGACCGCCCGCGAGCGCTGGGAGACGACCGCGGCCGAGCTGAACCGCATCCTCCGGCTGCCGGCAACGGCGGTCGTCGAGCCGGCCGAGCCGCCGCAGCTCCGCATCGATCTGTTCGAACCATCGACCCCGATCGACGACCTCATCCCCATCGCCTTGACCAACCGACCCGAGCTGGCGGCGCAACAAGCGCTCGTCTCGGCGACCCTGGCCCGCCTGCGGCAGGAAAGGCTGCGGCCGCTGGTGCCGAGCCTGGTTGTGCGCGGGAACGCGACCAACCCCGGGGGGACGCTCGCGAGCGGGCGCTTCGGCGGTGGCGTGGATGGGGAGATCTCCAACTTCGGCTGGCGGAACAGCTACGATGTCCAGGTCCTCTGGGAGCTGCAAGGGCTCGGGCTCGGCAACTGGGCCGCGGTCCGCGAGCGCGAGGCGGAGAAAAGTGTCGCCGTCCTCGAGTTGCTGCGGGCCCAGGACCGCGTCGCGGCCGAGGCGGTGCAGGCGCACGCCCAGGCCACGCGGGCCGCGACCCGGGCGAAGCTCGCGGAGGAAGGATTGAAGGAGGCGACCGAAACCGTGAAGACCAACCTGGAGGGACTAAGCCAGACCCGTCGCGTCGGGGAGACGCTGGTGCTGGTCTTCCGTCCGCAAGAGGCGGTCGCGGCGGTTCAGGCGCTGGACCAGGCTTACCGCGATTACTTCGGGGCGATCGCCGAGGCCAACCGGGCGCAGTTCCGACTTTACCGTGCCCTGGGCCATCCGGCACAATGTGTCCTGGCTCCGACGGCCGCCGAGCTTCCCGCCCCCGCCGCGCGGCTCGCGGAGCCGGCGCCGACCGGTAAGACACCCAAGGCCCCCGCCGCCAAGCTCATCCCTCGCGCCTCGACGGACCGGCAGCCCGGGACGGACTTCGCGAAAGATCGACCGAGGTAGCCCGTTCCCCGGGATGCCACCATGCTTCCGCTTACGTTCGCACTCCGCCGGCCCATCACGGTCATGGTCTTGCTCGTCGGCCTCGTCGGGGCCGGCGTACTCGCGGTCCGTGGCCCGGACGGCAGTCGGATGAAGGTGGACGTCTTTCCGCCGCTCAACCTGCCGGTCGTCTACGTTTGCCAGCCGTACGGCGGGATGGACCCGACGCAGATGGAGGGGCTGATCGCCTACTACTACGAGTACCACTTCCTCTACATCGGCGGCATCCACCACGTCGAGAGCCGGAACGTCCAGGGCGTTTCGCTCATGAAGCTGTACTTCCACCCCGGCACCGACATGGCCCAGGCCATGGCCGAGACGGTCGGGTACGTGAACCGCAGCAGGGCGTTCATGCCCCCCGGCACGGTGCCGCCGTTCATCATGCGGTTCGACACCGGGAGCGTGCCGGTCGGGTACCTGGTCCTGTCGAGCGAGACCAAGACCGTCGGCCAGATCCAGGACCAGGCGCTCAACCGGGTGCGGCCGATGTTCGCGGCCATCCCCGGCGTGTCGGCCCCGCCGCCGTTCGGCGGTTCGGCCCGGGCCATCGTCATCCGGGCCGACCCGAGCGCCATCACCGCCCGCAACCTGTCGCCCGACGACGTGGTTCAGGCCCTCGCCCGGGGGAACACCATCAGCCCGTCTGGGGCGATCCGCCAGCAGGAGCGGATGCCGTTCGTCCCCGTCAACACGATGGCCGTCACGGCCAAGGACTTCGGCGACATCCCGGTCAAGCCGGGGGTGTACATCCGCGACGTGGTCGTGCGCCACCCCGCGACCGGCGACCCGCTGATCGAGGACGCCACCGACATCCCGACCGGCTACGCCCTGGTCAACGGTAAGCGGGCCGTCTACATCCTGGCCACCAAGAAGTCCGAGGCCAGCACGCTCGACGTGGTGCGCAACATCAAAGACAACTTGCCGAAGATGCAAGAGGTCCTTCCGGACGACATCAAGGTGTCGTTCGAACTCGACCAGTCGCCGTACGTGACCGACTCCATCCGCGGGATCGGCATCGAGGCCGGCATCGGGGCCGTGCTGACCGGGCTGATGGTGTTCCTGTTCCTGCGCGACTGGCGGAGCGTGATCGTCGTCGTCCTGAACATCCCCCTTGCCCTGATCGCTTCGCTCGTCGCGCTGTGGCTATCCGGTCAATCGATCAACCTGATGACCCTGGGCGGGCTGGCCCTCGCGGTGGGGATCCTGGTCGATGAATCGACCGTGGCCGTCGAGAACATCCACACGCAGTTGGGTCGCACGCGATCGGTGCCGCTGGCGGTCCGGCGGGCGATCGACGAGACGAATGTGCCACGGCTCCTCGCGATGCTCTGCATCCTGGCAGTCTTCATCCCGTCGTTCGTGATGACCGGCCCGGCCCGGGCCCTGTTCGTTCCGCTATCGCTCGCGGTCGGTTTCGCCATGATCGGCTCATACCTGTTGTCCAGCACGTTCGTCCCGGTGCTGAGCGTCTGGCTCCTTCGTCACACCGATGAGCAACACGACCCCGGCCAGCACCTTTTCGCCCGCATGTTGCGGCCGGCCGTGTGGGTGACGACCAGGACCCGGTGGCTGCTCGTCCCCGCGTACCTGGGGGCGTCGGCGGTGCTCCTGTATCTGGGTTACCGGACGATCGGGACGGACATCTTCCCGCAGGTCGATACCGGCCAGTTCACGTTCCGCCTCAAGGCCCCCCCGGGCACCCGCATCGAGCAAACCGAGGAGATCGTCAAGGAGGCCCTCGACGTTATCAAGGACGAGGCCGGGGCGGAGAACGTGGACATCACCGTTGGCTATGTCGGCGTGGTCCCGCCGAGCTTCCCGATCAACAGCGTCTACCTGTGGACCGGCGGGCCGGACGAGGCCGTCGTCCGTGTCGCCCTCAAGCCCGGCCGGGTGCCGGTGGAAAAGCTCAAGGCCCGCCTTCGCGATCGCCTGAACGCCCACCTGCCGCAATGGCTCGAAGAGAAGTGGCTCCGCGAGGGCGTGCCGCCTGCTCGGGCCGCGGCTGCCCGCCAGGTACGCCTGTCGTACGAGCCGGCCGACATCGTCAACGAGGTCATGAGCTTCGGCTCTCCGACCCCGGTCGAGATTCAGGTCAGCGGGTCGAAGATTGCCGACAACCGGGTCTACGCGGAGAAGCTCCGCCAGGAGCTGGCCAAGGTGCCGGCGATCAAGGACCTGCAGTACGTACAGACGTTCGAATACCCGACGGTCGAGGTGAGCATCGGCCGCGAGCGCGCGGCCGGGTCCGGGGTCCAGGCCGGCGAGGTGGGCGCGGCGCTCGCCCCGGCGACCTCATCGAGCCGGTTCACTCTGCCGAACTACTGGCGCGAGCAGGCGAGCGGGATCGCTTACCAGGTGCAGGTTGAGGTGCCGCAATCCCTGATGAAGTCGCCGTCGGACGTGGCAAGGGTGCCGGTCCACGTCAACGGCGGGCCGCGGGTGCTGGTCGGCGACGTGGCCGAGGTCAAGGAGAGCTCGATGCCCGGCCAGGTGGACCGGTACAACCAGCGGCGACTCGTCAGCCTGACGGGCAACATCCAGGGGAGCGACCTGGGCGATGTCGCCGTTCAGGTGTCGAAGGCAATCGAGGCTGCCGGCGCGCCGCCACAAGGGGTCAACGTCGACGTCCGCGGTCAGGTGACGCCGATGCGCGAGTTGTTCACCAACTTGCGGAACGGACTCATCGCCGCGGTGGCCGTCATCTTCCTGCTGCTCACCGCCTACTTCCAGTCCATCCGCCTGGCGCTGACGGCTGTCGCCGCGGTCCCGGCAGTGCTGTGCGGAGTGGCGGCGGCCCTGCTGCTCACCGGAACGACGCTCAACCTGCAATCGTTCATGGGCTCGATCATGGCCGTTGGAGTGGCTGTCGCCAACGCGATCCTGCTCGTGACGTTCGCCGAGCGGGCCCGCATGGCCGGGGAGTCCGCGACGGAGGCCGCGCTGAGCAGCGTGCGGGCGCGCGTCCGGCCAATCCTGATGACCAGCGCCGCGATGGTCGCTGGCATGATCCCGATGGCGGTGGGCGGAGACCAGGCGGCCCCGCTGGCCCGGGCGGTGATTGGCGGATTGCTCGCCTCCACTGCGGCGACGCTCATCCTGCTACCGGCGGTCTTTGCTCTCGTCATGGGCGGGACGGGTCGGGCGTCCGCGTCGCTGGACCCGTTCGATTCGGCCAGCCGGCATCACGTGTCTTCCGAGGAGGCCGCCGCATGACGACTCGCGTTTCCGGTCTGCTAGTCGCTCTCCTCATTGCGACCGGCTGCAACAAATCGTCCACTCCGGGACAAGGCGGGAACAGCCCGGCGCAGGCCGCCACGTTTACCGTTGTGCGCCCCCAGAAAAAGTCGCTGCCAAAGGTTATCGAGCAGCCGGGGACGATCCAGGCCTACGAGTCCGCCCCCCTGTTTGCCAAGCTTGCGGGGTTCGTCAAGACCGTACGCGTGGACATCGGCGACGCGGTCGAAGGGCCGGCGCCGGCGTCCGATAGTCAACCGGCTCGGGCCGGAACCGTGTTAGCCGAGCTCAGCATCCCCGAGTTGGTGGACGAGGGACGGCAAAAGGAAGCGCTGGTTGAGCAGGCGAAGGCCGAGGTCGAACAGGCGAAGAAGCTGGTCGTGGTCGCCGACGCGAACGCGGTCGCGGCGGAGGCGCTGATTGCCGAGGCGAAGGCCGCGCTGGAGCGGGCACAGGCGACCTACCTGCGCTGGGAGTCCGAGGCCAAGCGCGTGGCCGAGATGGTCCGGACCAAGGTGCTGGACCAGCAGACGGGGGCCGAGACGGAAAACCAGTTCCGGGCCGCAGAGGCGGGCCGGCGCGAGGCCCAGGCCCGCGTCACCGTGGCTGAAAAGGCCGCTGTGAAGGCCAAGGCCGAGCTCGGCAAGGCCGATGAGGATGTCAAGGCGACCGCGGCCAAGCAAAAGGTCGCGGAGGCCGAGGCCGCCCGGTTGCGCAGCCTTTTGGACTACCGGTTCATCCGCGCCCCATTCGGCGGCGTAGTGACAAAACGAAATGCGGACACCGGGCACTTCGTTCAGCCCGCCGGTGCGGGCAAGTCGGAACCGCTGTTCACGGTTGCGCGGCTCGACACGGTCCGCGTCGCGGTCGACGTGCCCGAGGCCGACGCGGCCCTGATCAAGAAAGCGGCGAAGGCCGTAATCCGTGTCCCGGCCCTCTTGGGTGCGGAATTCGCCGGCGAGGTGGCGCGGACGTCCGAGGCGCTCGAACCGGCGTCGCGCACGTTGCGCGTCGAGATCGACCTGCCGAACACGGAGAAGAAGTTGCGCGCCGGAATGTACGCCTACGTCCGCATAACCGCGGAGATGCCGGAAGGCTGGACACTCCCGGCCAATGCCGTCGTGAAACAGGCCGATCAGACGGTGTGCTTCCTCTACCGTGACGGCAAGGCGGTCCGGCTCCCGATCCAGCCGGGCCGGACGGACGGGGCAATCACCGAGGTGTTCAAGAAGCAGAAGGCGGGTGTTCTCGGGGCCTCGGAGGACTGGACCGGCCAGGAAGAAGTACTGTCCGGCGCGGCGGCAACGCTGACCGACGGCCAACCGGTCAACGTTTCGGGCCGGTAGTTCATCGCTTGTCCGAGCGGAGGGAGTGGGATTCGAACCCACGGACGGGGCAAGCCCGTCTCCGGTTTTCAAGACCGGTGCAATCGACCGCTCTGCCATCCCTCCGGGCGTCTCCCAATTCTACCTCGGTTGCCGGGGCGCGGATAGGCCGCGGAGTCCCCGCCTGCGCCGGGCCGTTCTCTGCCATCGCACGGACGAGTCTCAAGTCTGGCCGGTTCGCGGCCGATTGTCTCCGACGGGGGACATTGTCTTTACCGCCGCCACGGAAGGCCGGGCCATGTACGACACGCGCTTCGGGCTGCGCCGCCGGCCGTTCCGGCCCACGCCCGATACCGACTCGTACTACCCCGCCACCACGCACGAGGCCGCCCACCAGCACCTCCGCCAGGCGATTGCCGACGACGAA
>Ga0066905_100000541_pt1 | contig 10820 bp, 5 predicted proteins | sample PanSoiMetaPlot36_FD_67483 | JGI IMG/M metagenome (GOLD analysis project Ga0066905, IMG submission 67483) | Tropical forest soil microbial communities from Panama analyzed to predict greenhouse gas emissions - Panama Soil Plot 36 (version 2) | ecosystem: Environmental > Terrestrial > Soil >... | reverse complement strand
CGGCATTCGCTGCCGCTGCTTGCTCGAGAGAGCCACCTGAGCCTCCTAGGACGTCGTGAACGTCTGGTCGGGGGTGAGCGTGGTCGCCGTGCCGACCGTGACCGAGATGCGGTAGTGGTAGAGCGTGGCGGTCGTGAGCCCAGTCAGGTTGGCCACGATGTCGCCCGAGCCTGAGGCCGGCGTGGCGTTCTGGTTCGAGCCGTAGGCGGTGGTGGTGCCGTAGTTGACAACCATGCCCGTGCACGCCTGGTCGACCGTGAAGTTCACGGTGGCCGTGGTGGCCGCGATGGGTCCCACGCGAATGCGACGGATGGCCGCACCCAGCAGCGCCGCTTTGCCGTCTCGCATATACGCCGCCACCGCATTCTCGTCGGTCTGGCTCATCTGATGGCCAGGCCCGTAGAACGTGGTCGCTGTCACTGGATCCTGGGCGGGCGCCACAAAGATGATGTTGGACATGGCTCAGCCCTCGCCGCCAGTGGCTGCCTTCTGCTGCACAACAGCGAACGGGTAGCGGTTGGCCTTGGTCGACTGCTGACGATTGACCGGGTTGGGGATGGCCCAGGCGAAGCGGGCGACCACGCGTAGCGCCACCATGTCCTGCTGCATCAGGTTGAACTGGATGACCGGCGGCGAGCCGTTGTCGGTGATGACGCCGGTGTCGAACATCTCCATCGAGATGTCGTCTCTGACGGCCAGCATCGACTGATCCCACTGGCCCATGATCATCGAGTAGTTCGAGGCGCTGGTGGCAAAGCCAGATAGCCCAGCGTTCGAGAAGATGATCGGCTCGCCAAACAGCTGACCAACATTGGCGTCAGCGGTGGGCGGGTTGTCCGGGTAGTAGATGAATTCGTTGGTCGTGGCGCGCAAGCCGCGCAGCTTCGCTTTCACCTGACGGCGAGCCCAGAAGCCAGTGACATCGAAGCCATCCGCTTCGACGGTCGCCATGGCGGCGTTCACGTCGGCCAGGAAGTCGGGTGTAGCGGCGCCAGCCAGCACCAGGTTGCCTGCCGAGTTGGCGCCGGTAACGATGGCTGGCGGAAATGTCGACGGGGCGTTCACGCCGAAGAAGATCGCCTCGTCGAGCGCCACGCCGAAGGCTTCGGTGACTTTGGGCTTGATCTGTGCCCAGAAGTCGTAGTCCATGTCGTCGAGCAGGTTCTTGGCGATCGGCACGATGACCGCCATCTCCTCGGCGTTCAGGTACACGTTGTCCCACTGAAGCTGGGTGGTCTGCTTCATGCCGATGTCGCGCGCGTCGAGCGACGCGCCAGTCACCCAGTACGCGATCGGCAGCTGCGACATGACCGGGATGCGCTGCTGGGCGCGCTTCATGTTCACGTGCGGCATCAGCTGCAGTGCCGCGGACTTGACCTCGATGGCCTGCACGATGTCACGCTGGACGTCTTCGGGAATGAGCGGCCCGGAGCCTGGTACGGCGCGGGTCGCGATGGAGTTGTATGGCACCTCGGTCCCCCTCTTGGGCCGAGGTGCGCGACTATCTCAACGTCTCCTCAGCCCAGTCTGTAGTGGCTTCTCAGGAGGGCAGAGACGCTGTGGTCTGCGGCAGCACCATCGCCAGTGCCTGGCAGGAGCTCCGGCTCGACCTGCTGGCCGCGGCTTTCAGCAAGGATCTGCTTGCGAAAGGCCGGGTTCTTTCTGAGTCGTGCCTCGGCGTCCTTCGCGCCTTCGGCTCTCCAATGTTTTTCGAGTGACTTCATCGCTTCGGTGACGATCAGCTTGCGTCCGTCGAGACCTAAGCCTGCACCCTCGAGACCCAGGATGCGCTTGCGTTCTGTCTCGGACAGCGTGTGCAGGATGGGGTCGATGCTGACCTTGTCATGCTCCACGCCGATCGAGCCAAACAGCGCCTGGATGTTGTGCTGCGAGGTCTGCGCCTCTTCGGCCTTGCGGTCCTGCTCGGCAAACGCGAAGGGGTCATCGTCCCGCAGCTTGCGCCGTGCAGCCCGCTCGGCCTCGGCCATGCGCTTCGCCTCGCGCCGATCGGTCTCGGCCTGGACTCGCCGATCAAACTCCTCCTGGGTGAGCACCAGACTGGGCGGTGAGGCGGTACCGGCGGCTGCCTCCTGGTCGGGCGGTGCTGGCTCCTGCTGCTGTGGCTGTCGTCGGGTGATCCGCTGCCACCACGAGGGAACGTCAGAAGCCTGTTGTGCGGCCGGCTCAGAAGGCGGCGCTGATGCCTGCGCAGGAGCGCCCTCGGATGGTTCCGCAGAAGGCGTGTTGGGTTGTTGGTCTGCCATGCTAGGACCTCAGGTAGCGGGCGGCAAGCACCGCGCTCAGCCGCCGTATTGGTACTGCGGCCAGGAAGCCGACGCGGCGGCCTGAGCGGCAGCATCGCTGGCCTGGCGCTGCTGCCACTGGGTGTACCAATCCGGCTGGCCACCAGGCATGAGCCCTGGCTGCAGTCCGGGGATCTGGTAGCTGGTCATCGCTTGTGCTGCCGGCTGGGGCGCATTGGCCGGCGCGACCACTCCACCGGAGCTTGGCGACCAGAATGGCATTTGTGGGCCTGGAGGTCCGTACGGGGTTGTTGCTGCGGCTCGCTGCTGGGCCACGTCGGCGGCCTGACGCTGCTGCCATTGCGCATACCAATCCGCCTGTCCAGGCTGCTGGCCACCGCCCTGGGTGACGGTCACGGCCCCACTCGGCGACACCGTGGTGGTCGTGCCCCCAGGCGCGTAGCTGGTCTGATTGAGCAGGCCAGCAATATCCACGTTCTGCGGCAGCTGCGGCATCGGCGCACCGGCGATCCCAGCAGCCATCGGCGAGATGCTCTTGAGCGCGTCCGCGGTGGCCTGCTGGGCCATCTGGTTGACGTCCGGCATCTGGTAGCTGAACGCACCCGTCATGTCGAGCTTGCCAGGCATCTTGCCCGAGGCGAACGCACCTGCGATCTGGTTGATGGTCTGGTCGAAATTGGGCCCGACCTGATACGGCAACGTCACCTGGTAGGCGTTGATGGCTTGCTGGCCAGCGGTCTGGGCTGTCTGCAGGTTGGCGCGCTGTGTCTCGGCTAACTGGCGCTGCTGCTCGAAGGCGACCTGCTGCTGCGCCGCCTGCAGGCCCGGCTTCTGGGCCTCGACGTTCTGCTGCCACCACTGATTGAACTGGCTATTGGCCTGGTCCTGGGTGAGCACACCACTCTGGACCTGCTGCGCCAGCTGGTCGCGCTGCGCCTGGGCCTGCTGCTGCAATTGCGCCACGCGATTGGCCACATCAGCCTGCGTCTTGGGCGTATACGACGGGTTGGGGACGCTCTGCAGATTGCCCTGGGCGTCCATGGTGGTGATGTACGGCTGCTCGACACCGGTGCTGACCACTGTCGGCCTGGGCGCCACGTAGTTGGGGTTGGCGACCTGGCTCACCTCGCCAGTCGTTGGGTCCTGACGCACGATGAACGGGCTGGTAGTGTCGGTGGCCACTACCTGCGGCGGCCGCTGCTGATAGTTCGGGTTGGGGACCTGGCTCACTTCGCCGGTGATCGGGTCCTGGCGCACAATGAACTGGCTGGTGGTGTCGGTGGCCACCACACCTGGCGGGCGGCGCTGATAGTTGGGGTTAGGCAGCGGCTCGATCGCGCCCGTCGTCGGATTGCGCTGCAGGATGAACGGATCGGTGGTGTTGCCGGCGACGGTTGTCGGCTGTGGCCGGTAGTTGGGATTGGGAACGTTGGTGAACTGGCCGGTGATGGGATCCTGCTGGACGATGAACGGCGAGGTGGTGTCGGTGGCGATCGTCGTCGGCCGCGGCGCCACGTAGTTGGGGTTCTGCTGCGACGAGATCTTGCCCGTGCGTGGGTCCTGAAACATCAGGAACTTGTCGGTGGTATTGGTCGCTAGCTGGCCCGGCTTGGGCGGCACGTAGTTCGGATTACGCGCCGGATACGTGACGCCGGTGTTGGGATCCTGCAGAACGATGAACTCGTCTGTGGTGTTGGTGGCGACCACGCCCGGTCTGGGCGGCACGTAGTTGGGATTCGGGACATCGGTCTTGATGTCGCCGGTGTTCTGATCGACGGTGACGATGTACTTGTCGGTGGTGTTGGTACCGACCGAAGTGACACCGAACGACTTGCCACCAGGACCGAGCACCGGAGTGACAGTGTTGTCGGGGTTGACGCGGTACACCGAGCCGTCCGGACGGTTGATCAGGTTGCCCTCGGCCTTCGGCTCGACCTTGGGCACTTCGTCCGGCAACCAGGTGCGATTGCCTTGCTCGTCCGGATTACCAGGGCGGATGACCACTGGCTGGAAGTTGCCCCGGCCATCGCCAACAGTGATCGTGTAGCGACCGGTATTGACCATCTGTGGTCGGCCGGCGATGTCCTGGCCCATCTTCTGCTCAGGCACCGCGGCACCGCCGACGACGATCCAGCCCTGTCGACCAATGGTGCTCAGAATGGCGCCCTGCTCGTCCTGCGACAGATACACCGGCGCCAACTGCGCTGGTTGAGCCGGCTGAACTTGCTGTCCGTCAGGCATGGCTTAGCCCTTTCCTCATGGCGTGGGTGCAGACACGCTGGGCACCCAGCGCGTGGTACCAGCCGCCTCGGCGGCCAGTTGTTGGTCGATGCGACGGTTGACCTCGGCGGGCGGCAACGAATCGACAATGTCGGCCTCGGCCATGCGACGAGCGCCCTGGACCACGCGCTGCACGATCCTGAGCTTGATGTCCTGCGGCTCGCCCTCGAGATCACGGCCACGCCGCAGGTCCTGCAGCAGCGCCTCGGTATACCGATTGGTCAGGATCTGGTAGCGCGTCTCCTCGGCGGCATTCAGCGTGAGCTTGCCGATGTTGGGCTGGACTGGCGACGGTGCCCACTCGACGCCCTGCGACTGCAGATAGCGGCGCGAGTCGTCGGTGATGGTGTTGGCGCGCGCCTGGGTGCCGAGTTCGCCGGTCGAGCCACGCACGCCCAGCGCGGTGAGGGCACCCCCCAGCACAGGCTGGCGCTGCGGCTCCGTGCCCTGGATGGCTTCCGCGCCCGGCAGAAACTGGCGCGCGCCGAGCAACGTGCTGCCGACACCACCCAGCAAATCGTGGACGGCAAACTCGACCTGCGACGGGCGGACCTCAGCACCGGGATTCAGGGTGCGCACGGTATGTGTCAGCGCATCGGCGATCTCGCGTGAGGCCTGCGATGCCTGCACATCGTTGCGGATAGTGGCGATGTCGCGGTTGCGGAAGATGTCGCGATTCAGCATCAGCTGTAGCCCAGTCCCCATGCCTGGCACAAACTGCGGCTGAAACGCGCCCGGGATATCGCTGAACTGGCCGGCACGGATAGGCGCGAGGCCAAAGATCATCGAACGCGTGGCGGCTTGCCAGTCGCTCGGCGTAGGCGTGCCAACGGTCGACTCGAGCGCCTGGTGGGCAGCCTCGCGCGCCAAGCTCGAGAATGGGGCGAAACCGCGCATGTTGATCCACTGGAACTGTGGCTTACGATTGCCCTGCGCATCGACGGGCGCCTCGCCGGGATACATGATCACCACGCCCTGGTCCTTCAAGTACTGCGGCACATTGGCGTAGTCCTCGGCGCGCTGCGGGTCAGAGTTGTTCCACGCCTCAGCCAACACTGCGGGCAAACCAACAGTCAGTACGGTCGAGGCGAGCGCACCACGCGGATTGTTCTTGAACAGCAGCGCCACCTTGTTCGAGCCCTGCACTGCGGCATTGAAAAAGGGGATGAAGGAGTTGAGCGTCTTTGACAGCGTGCCGCCCTCGTTGAAGTTGAGCGTGACATTCTGACCAGCCAGAACCGCCCGCGCCGGCGTGAGGCCACGCTCCTCGCCCAGCGTCATCGATGCCAACCGCGGCGCCATCTCGGCGCGCTCGGCGACCGCATGGACGGCACCAAAACCAGCCTTTGCAGCGCCCACCAGGGGAGCGGGCAGACGCAGCGGGCCGAGCACCGGCTGCATAGCCGTCAGCTGACGGACTAACTGGTTCAGGTCGCCGACCGAATTGATGGCGTGGCCACCCACAGCCTGCAGCGACTCAGGCGTGGGCACCTTGAACGGGCCTGGACCGCCCATAAATTCGAGTCGAGGCGCACTCAATGCGCGCAGCGCCTCAGCGCGCGAGGCCACCGTGCGCTCGACCTGCATGCCAGTAAGGCCACCACCCGCTACGTAACGCTGGCTAACCGGACCGCGGAATTCGCCCTGCAAGATGCCCTGGAAGGCGTCGCCGTAGCTCGAGAAGAGGCGCGCCATCAGCTTGGGCAGCACCAGCGGATTGCCGCCAGCATTGGCGATCTCCGTCGTCAGGTACTCAGGAAAATCGATGCTCGGATTACGCAGCAGCGCAAAGGCCGGACTGGAGACGGTGTACATGCCGCGCAGGAAGTTGGTCCAGTGGCGCACAAAGCCCGGCGCCTGGACGATCGGGTGACCATTGACCGCAGCCGCCATCTGCGGGTCAGCCAGGTAGCGCTCGACCACCCCATTGTTGATGCGGTGCACGATCGGCTCGTTGCCGGTCGCTGGGCGGTCAGTTAGCTGCAGCGAGCGCTCCGCTTCTGGACGCAGCTGGTCGAGGTTGATCAGGGCATTGGCCACCTGGTTGCGGCGCGCCTTGGTCTCGACGCGATGGGTCAGATCGTGGATCGCCGCGAGCGGGTTTTCGCGGAAGCGCGCGGTGCCCTCGACCCCATAGTTGCGCACGCCATTGTCGGCCAGGCTGATCCTGGTGCCGGGGCGGTAGCCACCAGCCGCCTCGCCCTCGTGGGCGTAGTCCAGAATGTTTGTCGGCACGTAGTGCGGGTAGCGGCGCTCCCACAGTTGGGCCGTCTCGGGCGAGACCAGGCCACTATCGACCATCGTCTGCCGCAGGCCGCCCAGATAGTCGTAGACCTGGTTGGCAACAGCGCGCAGCGGTGTCATGCGCTGTGGCCCGAGATCATTCTCCATCGACTGCAGCGCGCGCACCGAATCGGCCATGCGCAGACCACCCGAGAAGACGCGGTTATTCATCGCGTCTGCACCCGCTTGGGCAGCCTCAGCCAGGATTTGCTGCTGCGCGGCATCCACAGCCGCCTGGCGATTGGCCACGCTGCGCTGGGCGCCCTGCACCTGGCGCCGCTGGGCGGCGATGCGCGCCTCGTCGGGCACTGATGCATTCTCCAGCTGGCCCAGCACCTGCTGCCGCATGCGCAGGCTGGTGCGGGCGTTGTTGAGCGCGTCGGTCAGGTTCGACGCCACGGCGCGATCAGCCGCCTCGGCCTGCACCGCATCGCCGACCGCACGCGCGACGTCGATGTTGTTGTTGTGGATGAGGTACTGCTGCAGCGCCGGCTGCTCGTTGCCAACGCTGCGGATGATCGGCCCCAGGTCGCGTTCGGCGCGCTGCGCGGCCGCCGCGTCACCGCTCTGCTGGCGCAAATACGCGCTCAAGTCGAGGCCCTCGGGCGGATTACTGAGGTCCAGCCCGGCCTGGCGCAGCGCGTCGCGCTGGAAACGATCAGCCGATTCGAAGCGGTTGGTGATGCCGCGCACGAACTGCTGCAACAAGCTGCCCTGCGGCACTTCGGGCACTTGCTGCTCTGCCATCATGCGCGCCACGGCGCGGATGGCCGGGTCGGGTGAGGTGTTGGGATCCCACGGCGCCGGACTCTGGCCGAAGATGTCGAAGGGTCGGCCACCGGCCACCTGCCTGGTGGCTAAGGCCGCCTGCACATCCGGGTTTGCCAGGAGCTCGCGCGTGTAGCGCGCCGCGCCGGGCAGGCCAACTTCCAAGAGCCCGCCCGTGGCAGCGCCGAGCGGCGCGCCGAGCGCGGTAGCGATAGCGATGTCCTGGGCCGTCGCCCCCGGCTGCTGGGCGGCAATCAGGCCAGTGAGTGGGCCACCGTAGGTCGCGCCGCGGGCCAGGATGCCCGGGATGCCACCACCGACCGCTCCCGCGGCCAGCCGCGCCGGTCCGCCGAGCGCCTCCAACGCGAGGTAGTTTTCGGGATTGGCAGCCTGGCTGATGAACTCACCCAGGAGCGGCACGTCACGCAACGGATTGAGCGCTCGCGCGGCCTGGTAGTTGGCCTGCGAGGCCAGCTGATTCCATTGCATGAGCGCCTGCGCCTGCTCGAGCGGGTTGAGCGTGCCGATCGGCTGGCCGCGGATGACCTTGCCCAGTCCCGTGTCGGCTCCTGGCACTGGCGTAGCAGGCAATTCAGGCAGCGCCTCAGCGAGTTGATTGATCAGCGCACCGGCGGCGCTCTGACCACCCGGAAACAGGGGCTGGTTGATTTCCGGCGCGGCGTATGCACTGATCAGATTCGACACCGCCTGCTGCGGCAGATTGGCCAGCTGCGGCAGCGCGGTCTGCACCTGCTCGAGGCCACTCGGCTGTGCCTGGCGCATCTCGGGTGTCTCGTAGCGGCTCTGGAGATTGGCCTGGATGACCTCGGGCGCGCTCTGCACCTGCTGCTGCAGCGTGCTGGCCGCCTGCTGCAGGTTGCCGAGCGCGGCGGATGCCGTCTGGGGCGCCTGCAAGTACGCTTGCTGCACGTCCTGAACGGCTTGCTGGACGCCCTGGGCGGCGCTCGAGACCGCGTTCTGGGCGGTCTGGGTGGTGCCCGAGACCGCTTGCTGGACCGCCTGCTGGATGTCCTGATTGGAAGGCAGGCTGGCCTGAATGACTGGCGCCTGGAGTGATTGCGCCTGCTGGATGACGGCTTGCGCCTGTTGCTGGGCATCCTGCAGGATCTGCTGCGCCTGCTGCTGGGCACCCTGGAGGAGGTCCTGGGCACCTTGCGCGAAGCCGCCAAGTGCTTGCTGGGCGCCCTGCGCGGCGCCGCTGACCGCCTGTTGTGCTCCACCCAGGGCACTTCCAAGCATGCCCAGGATGCCGCCCGGCTGCTGCGAGCCGAAGACATCCGGAGACGTGCCATTGAGATACGGCCGCGGGTCGATCAGCTGGTTGGTCGGATCACCAGTGGCGGCGTTTTTGCGCACCTCGAAGTGCAGATGTGGTGCGCCCTCGGTGCCGCTCTCGCCCATCCTGGCGATGACGTCGCCGCGCTGCACCTGGTCGCCAACCTTGAGCCCAGAGGCAGTGCTGTCCAGGTGCATGTACGCGTCGGTCAGCCCGTTTTTGTCCTGGGTGTAGACGATCAGGCCGCCGGCGCCGCCGGGATCACGGAAGATGTTGGTGACGGTGCCTGGCACGAATGCGGTCACCGGGTAGCCGATGCCCTGACCGCCTGACGGGATGAGGTCGATGCCGCGATGCGGCGTGCCAGTGCGGTAATTGCCGGTGTAGGTCTGGCCGAAGTCGAAGCTGGTCTTCCAGTTCTTGTCCACCGGCACCGTGTCAGCAATGGCTGATGGCTGGGTTGGTGGCTCCTCGAGCGGATGTTGGACGACCGGCGCAGGCGCAAGCTGGCCCTTGGCTGCCATATCCGGAATCGTCGATTGCATGTCACGGGTAATCGACGTGACGTTGTCGACCCAGCCCTGAGCGGGAAAGCCGGGCTCATCGACCACGTAGCCAGCGCTGCGCAGGTCGTTGATGAACTGGATCGGGTCAGCCCGATCGGCCCACGCTTTGGCGTAGCGCGGGGTGCTCGAGATCAGGTCGTTGAAGGCATTGAAGGCGGCTTGCGGGCTCTGGTAGGTCGCCCAGCGCGAGGCGCCACCGCTGGGACCCTGGATGGAAAACAGGTTGTTCTGCTGCTGCGCCGTCTTCGAGGCACCCCAGCCAGTCTCGTTGGCGGCGATCGCCACGTACACACTGGGATCGATGCCAGTCTGCTGGGAAGCGGCCATGGCCAGCGGTGCGATCGACTGGATGAACGGCTGCTTGCCCTGACCGATCGTGGTCGGTGCTTCGGGCGACGGTAGCCCGGCGACCGCGGGAAGCGGCGCACCTGGCATCGCCAGCGGTTGCTGCAGCAGGTCGGGTGGGATCTGCTGGAGCGGCGGCCCGGCCTGCACGCTCGGCCGTGGCGGCGGTGGCGGCGGCGCGGGATTGAAGCGGTCGGCGAACTGCTGCAGGTCGGCGCCGGCGGCACTCGCCGCACTCAGCCCGTGGGTAAAGGCGTCTTCGGCGCTTTGCCCGCCAGCCTGCAGGCGCTGATACAGGTCGCTGCCGAATTGCTGAGCGTTGCCGCCGGCGGCTTGCACGGCGCCCACACCCTGCTGCCAGACCTGGTCAGCCCAATTCGAGAGTGGCGGTCCGCTGGGCGGCGGCTCAGGCGGCGGCTCGGGCGGCGGTGGTGGTGGTGGCGTGGCGCCCAGATCGGCGATGCGCGCGTTCGCGTCGTGCTCGAATTGCCACGCCCGCAGGCGGCGATCGATGTCGTCGCTGAACTGCTCGGACTGCCAGTCGCGAGCGCTCTGCTCGTCGACGTCCGGCAGCATCGTCACGGCTTATGCCGCCAGTCGCCAGGTACCCGCTTGCGGCGCATTGGACGCGTAGCGCGGCAGCGACTGCGACAAGAGCGCGCGCACGTCGTCCTTGTTCCAGCCTTGATTCTCGTACGCGCCGAGCAGGAGCTCCTGCTGGCTGGGCGCCAGATTCCGCCACGCCTGCGGTGCCAGCTGATTAGGCGCCGGTAGCTGGCCCAGCTGCTGCGCGCCCTGCGCGGTGCCGCCACCGGCGACTTGCTGTTGCAGCGTCTGCAAGCTGGCCGCTTGCGGCTGCACGCCAGTGGTCGCACCGCCACCCGGCATGTACTGGCCCATGGCTGCCGAAACCAGGTCGCGCATGCCGCCGGGGGTGGCGCCCAGCACCTGCTGGTATTTGGCCCAATCAGCTGGCCCGCGCAAGCCCGAGAGCAGATTCAGGTACGACTGCGCCTG
>Ga0066905_100000540_pt1 | contig 10822 bp, 5 predicted proteins | sample PanSoiMetaPlot36_FD_67483 | JGI IMG/M metagenome (GOLD analysis project Ga0066905, IMG submission 67483) | Tropical forest soil microbial communities from Panama analyzed to predict greenhouse gas emissions - Panama Soil Plot 36 (version 2) | ecosystem: Environmental > Terrestrial > Soil >... | reverse complement strand
AACGGGGACCCGCCTTCGCATGCAGCGCCGCCTTCAGATCGACCGGCATGAACGGTCCGGTCACCAGGATCCCCGCGAGGTCGGGGCGCGTCTTCTGGAGGCGCGCGATCGCCTCCTGGGCGGCCGCGAGCACCGGATGACCGTCGCTGCCTCCTCCAATCGTCGCCACGATCAGGGGCCCGTCGGGCGGGAGTCCGTAGCGGCGCCGCACCTGGGCCGGATCGACGGCGGGGCGCTCGCGCACCATGTAGCCGCAGTAGTGCAGCTTGGGACGGACGTCCTCCGGGATGCCGTACGCCTCGGCCACGTCGAAGAGCTGCCGCGAGCCGTAGACCACGATGCCGTCGAACAGGCTGCGGAACGCGCCATAGGCTCCCATCTCGTCCCACTGCGCCTTGATGCGATCCGGATCGTCCATGATGTCCCTGAGGCCGTAGATCAAGGTCGCGTCGGGACGCATCTCCCTGAGCGCGTACAGACCTTCGCGGAACTCACCGTTGGCGCCGAGCGGCTCGTGGTCCACGATGACGAGGTCCGGTGACAGGCACTCCGCCGCGTCCCGCAGCATGTGCCGGCGGGCCCTCCGGAAATGGCGCTTGTCCTCCACGCCGCGCTCAAAGCAGTCCGGGATGAGGCGGGTGGCCAGCTTGATGTAGTCGCAGCGCTCCGGCAGGACGAAGCCGTTGTTGATCGGGGACCGGGTCGCGATGTACGCCACGGCGCGCGGGCAGGAGTCCAGGAGGTGCCGCGCGATCGTCAGTGTCCGGTTGATGTGCCCGAGACCGCGCTGGTCCTGGGCGTAGAGCAGGATCAGGAACGGACGGTACCCCCGCGCCTTGGCGGGCATCGCGTCGGTCGTCGCCTTCGGGTCGGACATCACCTGTTGCTCGTTCATTGCGCGGCCACCGATCCCAGCGCGGCCATCCAACCCATCGCGGCCACCCATCCCATCGCGGCCGTCCCCCATCCCATGGACGCCACGCGCCGGCCGGTCTCCTCATAGAGATTTTCCAGCAGATCCGGGATGCGCGTCAGACCATCGAGATGGACGAAACGGGAGAACGGGGGAGGCGGCGCCATCCTGCGTGCGAGCCAGTCGCTCAGCGCCTCCGGGCAAAGTTCGTCGGGATGGAGGACGTCGACGAGGCCGCGCTCACGGAACCGCTCGGCGCGGATCCACTGCTCGGGCTTCGGGTTCACGCGCGGCACGATGAGCGCCCGCTTCCGGAACGAGAGAACCTCGCACATCGTGTTGTAGCCGCCCATCGCGATGACGCGATCGGCGCGCTCGATGAGCGGCGCCGGTTCGTCGATGAATTCCAATACTCGAAGCCGCGGCATCGAGCGCGCCGCGTCACGCAGCCGTTCCATCTGGGCGCGCGCCATGTACGGACCGGTCACGAGGACGCCGGTCGCGTCGCTCGGGAGATCCGTCCGCAGAAAAGTCTCCGCCAGGGCGAGACCGTCGTGCCCTCCGCCCACCAGGCACAAGATCAGGCGGCCGGAGGGGATGCTGGCGAGCACGGCGGACGCCTGGCGTCCGGCGAAGGCGAGTCGCATGCGGGCGTCCAGATACCCCGTGTACCGGATCTTGTGACCGACGTCGCCATTGATGCTGTACTCGTGGACCGCGTCGTACAGGCGCGGGTCGCCGTAAATCCACACGGCGTCGTAGAAATCGCGCACGATCTCCTCCATGTGCTGCGTCCGCCACGACTCGCGCACCGTCTCGGGATCCTGGAGGACGTCGCGCAGACCGAGAACGCACCGCGTCTGGCCGTCCCGACGGATCTCCCGCAGCGTCTGTTCGAGCTCGCTCGCCGCGCCCAGGGGCAGGTGGTCGACGATGAAGACGTCGGGATCGAAGGCCATGATGGTGCTTTCGATCAGGCTGGAGCGAAGCGCGACGACCTCCGGCTCGGAGAGCTCCAGGAAGCGGGGCCGGCGCGACCCATCGGCCTCCTTGCGGAGCGACGGGAGGGTGACGCAGTCGACCCCCTCCGGCATGGGCAGAGATCCGGCCTGACGGGCCTCGGCGATCATCACGATCGCCGGTGGCAGCGTCGCGCTGCGCAGCGCCTGGGCGATGGATGCGTTACGGCGGATGTGCCCGAACCCGACCATGCCGGGGGAGTAGAGCATCACGCGACGCGGCGAGCGTCCTTCGGGACGCGGCGGGCGCTGCGTCCGCGATCCGTGTTCGTTGCCCTCGCCGCCCCTGAACACCACTGCCAGGAGGGACAGGAACTGCACTGCCCGGGCCGTCCACCGTCGCAGAATGTCCATGTAGACTCCGTCTCAGAATGTTCATGTAAACTCCCGATCCGCCGGCCGGCACCTTCTCCGATCTCCAGCCGACGCCCTTCCTCGAACTGGCCGTACGTGACGTGCTCCGAAACTGTCACCGTCTTGATGCTCGACCTTAACAATTTCCGGAAAGCGGGCACAGCGGGCGATCACCTCATTTCCGGTGCAGGTAACACCCTGCAAGGAATCCTGTACGAGACGTCGGGAAAACGTGTATGGCGGGCGATGACCGTGCTTCCCGCGCACGACTCTCGTAAGTGATTCGGTGTAGGGATGATTCCCCAGCGTGATTCAGGTGATCGCCCTCTGTGATTCATCCGAGGACCTGCTAACGTTTCGTTCCTGTCTGGTGACTCATGAATGAATAATGAATAAGGAAGCGCTGGCAGCGGTGTTCGTGGGCCGTGTGCGCACGGGCCCTCGTCTCCGCCGAGGAGGTTCGCGATGAAACCGACCGAGAACAAGGTTCGAATCCAGCCGTGGCGCACGGAGACCACGCGTCCTTCGGCCGCCCCGCCCGCTCGCAGCGCCGCCCCGACGGGCTCGCGCAGATCTTCGATCATGAAACGCGTGGTCGTCGTCGGCGCGCTGGGCTGCGCTCTCGTCCTCCTCGGGTTTCAGTTGATCCAGCTGCCCGGCGGGACGCCGGATTACAAGACCGAGAAGGTGAAGCGCGACACGCTGATCAGGGAAGTCATAGCGAGCGGACCGCTGGTTCCCGCCCTCAAGGCGGAGATCGACAGTCTGGTCGCCGGAACGGCGCTCGCGGTCCACGCCGATTTCGGATCGGAGGTGGAGTCCGGCCAGCCACTCGCGCAGATCGATCCGGCGACCGCCAATCTGTCGCTCAAGGAGGCCGAGATCGGCCTCCGCTCCGCCCGGGCCCTCGTCCAGGTCGCACGAACCCGCGCCGATCAGTGCAAGACCCTCATGAAGCAGGGACTGCTCCCGAAGACCGACTACGACAAGGCGATGAGCGACCTCAAGCAGGCCGAGGGGAACGCCGACATCGCCGAGTCCAACGTGTCCCGCGCCCAGATCGCGGTCGAGCGCTGCACCATCCGTTCGCCGTTGAAGGGCGTCGTCATCGCGCGGAACGTCACCGTCGGCCAGTCGGTCGACACCGGCAACGGCACGCTCCCTCTGTTCGTGGTCGCGAGCGACCTCTCCAAAATGCAGATCGAGGCGAACGTCGCCGAATCCGATATCGGCGGCGTGCGTCAGGAAATGGAGGCGGCCTTCACCGTCGACGCCTTTCCCGATAAGACGTTCAAGGGGCGTGTCGCCCAGGTCCGCCCGGCTCCGGTCGTCGATCAGACCGTGGTCAACTACCAGGTGATCATCGAGACCAACAACGAGGATCTCCAGCTCAAGCCGGGCATGACCGCCAACGTCACCATCGTCGTCGCTCATCACGAGGATGTCCTGACGATTCCGAACAAGGCGCTCCGGTTCCGCCCCGCTGACAATCTGGTGGCAGCCAGCAAGAAGCCCAAGGACAAGGACTCCCGCGACAAGGGTTCCGACAAGGGCTCCCTCGACAAGAGCTCCGACAAGGATCCCCTCGGCAAGGGCCCCGACAAGGTCGCCGACGAGGGGTCGAAAGACGTCGACGATGGCGGGAAGAAGGCGACCTCCGCCGCCGCCGACGATGACGGCGCGAAGAAGGAGCCCTCCGTCGCCGGGGGGGACGGCGAGGCGGCGACTGTGTACCGCCTGAGCAAGCGCGCCGGCTCGCTCGAGAAAGTGGCGATCAGGACGGGTTTCACCGACGGCAAGCAGACCGAGGTCATCGAAGGTCTGAAGGAAGGTGATCGGCTGGTGGTCGGGCTTGACAAGCCGGACGACAAGAAGAGCGGTCTGTTCTCGCTGCCGGACATCCTCTCCGGCGGCACCGGTAAGAAGAAAGGACCGTGACCATGACCGCTGTCGTCCAGGCGGAAGAGCTCACGAGGGAATACAGCGCCGGTGACGCGGAGGTCGCGGCCCTGGCGGGGCTATCTCTGAAGATCCGCCGCGGCGAGTCGCTTGCCATCCTCGGCCGCAGCGGGTCGGGGAAATCGACGCTCCTGAACCTTCTGGGGTGTCTCGATCGGCCCACAGCGGGCCGGCTGCTCCTCGAGGGCGTCGACGTCGCCAGTCTCGGGCCGGACGCCCTGGCGGACATCCGCAGCAACCGCATCGGTTTCGTGTTTCAGGGCTTCAACCTCCTGCCGCGCGCCACCGCTCTCGAGAACGTCACCCTGCCCCTGCAGTACTCCGGCGCCCGATTCTCCATGGAGGAGCGCCGGTCGAAGGGGCTCGAGGCGCTCGAGCGCGTAGGCCTGCGGCATCGCGCCGAGCACCTGCCGCGCCAGCTCTCCGGCGGCGAACAGCAGCGCGTGGCGATTGCCCGCGCCATCATCAATGAGCCGGCGATCCTGCTCGCCGACGAGCCGACCGGGAACCTCGACACGCGCACCGGCGCCGCGGTGATGGAGTTGTTCCGGAGCCTGAACCGCGAAGGGTTGACTCTCGTCATCGTCACCCACGACCCCGAGGTCGCCGCCCAGTGCCGCCGCCAGGTGGTGGTCATGGACGGGCGCATCCTCAGCGACAGCCGCGGCATGGCGGACGCACCCGACCCGCCAGCCCCGGCGGCCGTCGACACCGGAGCCATGGCGGCGGCCGATGGCGGGCGACGGCGACGCGGATGGCGCCGGCGGCCGCGGTTCGCCGACACGCTGCACACGTCCCTGGGAGAGCTCCGTCGCAACCGCATGCGGACCGGCCTCACCGCGCTCGGGGTCATCATCGGGGTGGCGGCGATCATCACCATGGTCAGCATCGGCAAGGGCGCGACCGCGCAGGTCGCCGACCAGGTCGCGGCCCTCGGCGAAAACGTCATCATGGTGGAGCGCGGCAGCGGCAAGAACTGGGCCGGCGTGCGCAGCGGCTCGGGGACGGCCGACGTCCTGACCGCCGCCGACGCGCAGGCGATCGCGGCCGAGGTTCAGGAGGCCATTGCGGTCAGCCCGGAGACCTATACGTCCGAGCAGGTGACCGGAGGGGGACGGAACTGGAAGACCAAGATCTACGGCGATGCGCCGGAATACTTCGACATCCGCCGCTGGGAATTGGCCTCGGGCGAGCCCTTCACCGAGGCCGACGTGCGCGCCTCCAGCCTGGTCGCCGTGATCGGCGCGACGGTTGCGAGCCAGCTGTTCGGCGAGGACGACCCGATCGGTCAGATGATCCGCATCAAGAACGTGCCCTTCAAGGTCGTGGGCGTTCTCACGAAAAAGGGATTTTCGCTCAAGGGGAGGGACGACGACGACGTCATCTTCGTCCCCTACACGACCTCCATGCGGCGTCTGGTCGGCACGGAGACGCGCCTGCACCGCATCAACGTCCAGGCCGCCGACGAGTCGCTTTTGCCCGCGGCCGTCGAGGCGATCCGCGGCGTGCTCAGCGAACGCTACAAGCTCCCGAAGATCGAGGACAACACCCTCTTCGAGGTCAGGAGCCAGGCCGAGATCGAGGAGCTCGCGACCGGCACGTCGAAAACGATGACCCTGCTCCTGGGGGCGCTCGCGGGCGTGTCGCTGCTCGTGGGCGGCGTCGGGATCATGAACATCATGCTGGCCAACGTCTCGGAACGCACGCGCGAGATCGGTATCCGGATGGCGATCGGCGCGCACCCCTCCGTCGTCCTGCGCCAGTTCCTGCTCGAGGCCGTGATCCTGAGCGGGTTGGGCGGGCTCACCGGCGTCGTGCTCGGCACCGTCGCCGCGATGCTCGCCTCCACCGTCGCCGGCTGGCCCACGGTCATCGCGCCCAACGCCATCGCGGCCGCGCTCGGGTTCAGCGCCGCGGTCGGCATCACGTTCGGCTTCGTCCCTGCGCAGCGCGCCTCCCGTCTCGACCCGATCGAGGCGTTGCGCCGCGAGTAGCGCTCACAAAGAGGTCCCAAGCGGAGGTGCCCCGTGAAACCGACCTTCCTCCTCCCCGATGACGCCGGATTGGACGGCCTGCGGGCCATCCGCGAGCAGGGCCTCGCGCGGGCCGTGCCGGAGTTGCACCTGGCCGATGAGACCGCGCAAGTGCAGCTGGTCGGATACTCGCGGGGACTGCGTGCGACGCTCGAGGTGCGGGCCGGCGACCGCCATTTCACTGTGAAGTGCTTCGCCCGCGACCCCTCCGCGGAGGCCGATCTGTACGCCACCCTGGCCAAGGCCGGCCTCGCTTCGGAAGACTCCGGGATCCGCGTCCCCCGACTGCTCGCGTTCGAGCGCCGGTTGAAGATGGTGGCGATCAGCTGGCTCGAAGGCTCTTCGGGCAGCGACCTGATCGTCGGGGGCGACGGCGCGCGAGCAGGCGACCTGGCCGCTCGATGGATCGAGCGGTCGGCGACTCTCGAGGCGAATGTTCGGCGCGCCGCCGGCTCTGGAGAGGTCCTTTCCCGGGCGGGCCACTGGAACAGCGCCCTGGCCGCCGCCGATGCGTCTCTGGGTGTTCTGGCCGAGGCTCTCACGCGGCGCCTGGCGGCGACCCTGCAGGTCGAGCCCTCGGTCCGTCTCGTCAACGGCCGCTTCTACCTCCGTCACGTCCTGGACCTCGGAGATGCCGCCGGCGTTATCGACTGGAGCGATTTCGGCTGCGGCTGCCTCGAGATCGACGCCGGCATGTTCCTCGCGTCCCTGTGGCGGACCAGACGGCACAAGTCGAGGGCGCGTGAGGCAGCCCGTGCGGAGGACGTCTTCCTGGGTCGCACCGCGAGTCTCCTGGACGAGAGACGGCTCGCCTGGTACCGGTCGGGGGCGCTGATGAGCCTCGCTTATCATTGTCTCGCACGCCGCAGGGACGACTGGCTGGATCGGGCGGGCGACTTCCTCACGGAGGCCGCGCAGTCCCTGGATGCGGCGATCCCCCCGCCTCGTGCCCTGCGCCGGCCGGCGCACGGCGTGGCGCCACGGCCGGACATCCTGGAGCAGCGGGGCGGCGGCCGTGTGACCCCCGAGCATCCGATCGGCGGGAGAGGCGTGGAGGAGAGCCTCGACGACGTGATCGCCAGGCTCGACGACGCCCAGCGCTTCATCGTGGGGGATCTCGCCTCCCTCGCCGACGAACTTTTCCAGGGAGACACGGTGGCGCTGGTGTGTCAGCTCATCAGCGCGCGCGACCTGAGTGCGAAGGATCTGGCCCGTGTCATCGCGCTCCTGCAGGAACGCCAGCGGGAGATGGAGGGATTGAATCCATGATCACCCTACTGGCCTGGCTCGCGACCTATGGGATCCACAGCAGCCTGTTGCTCGGCGGGGTCGCCCTCCTCACCGCATTCTGGGTGCGCCGCGAGGCGTGGCGCGAGACGCTGTGGAAGGCGGCCCTCGTGGGCGGTGTGCTGACGACGCTTCTGCAGCTGTCGTTTGGCATCCGGCCGCTGGTCGGACGGTGGGAGGTAAAGGATGAGACGCCCCCGGCTGCCGGATCGTCCTGGGGCGCACTCTCCGCCCGCCTGCTTCCCACGCCGGACTGCGTGCAGTGCGAGCCGACGGTGCCGGCGGCCGTGGAGACCCCCGCGCCGCGAATCTCCGTCGCGTCCGACGTCCCGCGCCGTTCCGGACGCCCTGCAGCGCCGGCGTGGCCAGGCGTTCTCATCGAGGCCTGGGGGTTCATCGCCGCCTGCCTGGCGGCCAGGGTCCTCATTCGCCACCTGCGCCTCCGTCGCAGCCTGCGGAAGAGGGTCGAGATCACCGACCCCTTGACCCTCTCGATGCTGAGCCATGCGCGTCGCCAGGCCGGAGTCCGGCGCCTGGTGCGGCTCACGTCCGCACCGCATACGTCGACGCCCTTCACGCTCGGGACCTCGGAGATCTGCCTGCCGGATCGGCTGTTCGACAGGCTCGGCGTCCGCGAGCGACGTTGCACGATCGCGCACGAGCTGGCGCACCTGGCGCGCCGCGACCCGCACTGGCAACTCGTCACGGCGGCGATCGAATCCGTGTTCTTCTTCCAGCCGTTGAACCGGCTGGCGGCCCGCCGGATCCGCGAATCCGCGGAGTACCTCGCCGACGACTGGGCCGTGCGCCAGACGCAGTCCGCCCTGGGTCTCGCGCGAAGCCTGGCCGCGGTGGCGACCTGGCTCGCGACGGACGGCCGGGTGAACCCGCGCCCCATCATGGCGCTGGCGGAAGGGGGTTCGTCTCTCGTCAAGCGCATCGAGCGGCTGCTCGCAGAGCGCCCCGAACCGCCACCGCCGGGCGTCGGCGCGAGGAGTCTCGCCACGGCGGGGGTTCTCGCCGCGACCCTCGGCATGGCGCCGGGGATCACGACGCGCGCGACGGCCACGGAGCCGGGGATGGGGCCGGCGGGGACCGCGCACGTGCACGTCCTCGCCTCGGCCGATCTCGATCGACCCCTTGCGGCGCGGTTCGCGTCGGCCCTGCGCAAGGCCGTCCGCGGGGGCGACCGGGAGTCCTGGATCGCTTACGAATCCCGCTCGGCCCTTCCTCTCGGGCGGCGGCACGAAACGGCAGGCCACGACGCGGACCAGGATCGGCGCAGACCCGGCGGCCTCGTCCTGCACTCGACGAGGGACCACACATGGAGCTCGAGCGCGCCCGACCTCGTCGTTCTGGTCCGCGTCCATGCCGATTCGAGCGGCACGTTCTCCGTTTCGAGCGTCGCAGGCGGCACTCCGAGCCTCGAGGTCGATCCCGGGAGCCTCCCGCTTTACTGGCTCGCCGCCGCCGAGGACTCCGAGAGCATCGCGTTCCTCGCCTCGTTGGGCACGGATGCCGCAGAGATGGACGTGCAGGAGATGCTCATCGATGTCATCGGCGTTCACGGGGACTCGTCGGTGGTCGTGCCCTACCTCTCCCACGTGCTTGCCGGCGACTACCCGAGGAGCCTCCGCGCCGCGGCTGTCGAGGGTCTGTCCTGGCATCCATCCTCCGTGGTGATCGAACAGCTGCGCGCGGTCGCCCTCTGCGACCGCTCGAAGCACGTGCGTCGGGAGGCCGCCGAAGCCCTGGGACAAACGGGCGCGACGGCGGCGGTGGCGGCCCTGGTGGATATCGTCTCCGCACAGGGCGCCCCGCCCGGAACGCGGGCGAGGGCGGTGCAGGCGCTTGGCAGCTTTCGTGAGCCTGAGGTTCTGCCGGTGCTGACGGGGATCGCGTTCGACGCCGGAGACCCCAAGGAAGTGCAGCGCGAGGCCGTGGAGGCGGTGGCCGAAATTGGTCTGCCGGAGGCCGTCCCCCTGCTGGAGCGCATCGCGGTCGAGCACCCGGTCCCGTCCGTTCGCAGGGAGGCGGTCGAAGAGCTTGCCGATACCGGCCGGCCCGCCGGTCTCGAGGTGCTGTTCCGTATCGCCATGGCGGATCCGGACGCCCGAATTCAGCGGGAGGCCGTGGAGAAGATCGCGGACTTCCAGCTCAGGGACGCGGCTCCATTCCTGGCAAGGCTCGCGTGGGAGCACGCGAGCGGCGCCATCCGGCGGGAGGCCGTGCACCTGATCGGCACGATGCCGGAGGCGTTGGGTCGACCGATCCTGGAGGACATCGCCGCGGGCCATCCAGACCTCGAGCTGCGTCAGGAAGCCACCACGGTGATCGAAGGATGGCGCGGATCGTGTCAGGAGCAAGGGATCGACCTGCTCCCCTCGGCGACTCCTGCCGAAAGCCGCGAGGCTCCGAGGAACTAGAAGCGTGCTCTGCGGCACGCGTGGAATCCTGTCCCTCTCCCTGCTGTGCATGCTCGACCCCGGCACCTCTGCGTCCGCGCAGGACGATCCCGCGAGGCTGGTCTACCTGTTGCAATACATCGGCGCCGACTACGGTGTCGCGGTGCAGGACGGCCGGCTCGCGAACGAGACCGAGTACCAGGAGATGCTTGCCTTCTCCGGGGAAATCCTGGCTGGATATCGCGCCCTGCGCGGCGAACGCGCGGCAGCACAGATCGTCGCGGACCTCGAGGACCTGGGATCGGCCGTCCACGAGCGGCGCACCTGGGACCAGGTTCGCTCCCTCGCCCACGATCTCACCGTGCGGCTCTCCGAGGACCTGAAGGTCGAGACGCGCCCCGCCGCGTCCCCCGATCTGGCGCGCGGGCGCCTGCTGTACCTCAGCGACTGCGCCATCTGCCACGGCGAGCGCGGGGCCGGTGACGGCCTTGCGGCTGCCGGCCAGGACCCGCCTCCCGCGTCGTTCCGCAACGCCATCCGGATGAACCTGGTCTCGCCGCACCAGGTGACCGGCGCGATGGCCTTTGGCGTCGATCGGACGGCCATGCCCTCCTTCGGGTGGGCGTACACGGACGCCCAGCTCTGGGATGTCGCGTTCTTCGTCATGACCTTGAGGGACGGCTTCGATCCGCGTCCGCCCACAGGACCCCTGGAAGTCTCCCTCAGCGACCTGGCGCGTTACTCCAACGAGGAGTTGATCGAGCGCGCGCGGATCTCGGGTCCCCCGGCCGACTTGAAGAACATCGACTTCTTCCGGGCGAATTTCTGGCAATCGGGTGGTGGAGAAGGTCA
>Ga0066905_100000539_pt1 | contig 10829 bp, 8 predicted proteins | sample PanSoiMetaPlot36_FD_67483 | JGI IMG/M metagenome (GOLD analysis project Ga0066905, IMG submission 67483) | Tropical forest soil microbial communities from Panama analyzed to predict greenhouse gas emissions - Panama Soil Plot 36 (version 2) | ecosystem: Environmental > Terrestrial > Soil >... | reverse complement strand
CGGCCGAGCTGGAAGAAGGTGAACGACATCTACAAGAAGTACAGCCGGGGCCAGAACATGGGCGAGCTCGCCATGCGCGAGATCACCGGTCTCCTGTGGATGGCCGACACCATCAATCGCGCGAAGTCGGTGGAACCGGCCGCCATCGCCAAGGCTGCGGAAGAGACGAACATGACGCCCGCGCAGCTCATCATCGACTACAAGGGAGTCAAGTTCGACAAGAACCACCAGAACGAGCTGGCTACGGGCGTGGTGACGCAAATCGGATGGGACGGCGAGAAGCACACCATCTGGCCGTGGGAGCTCGCGAAGCGCGCCAACTTCAAGATCATCTACCCGATGCCGAGCTGGCAGGAGCGGGACAGCAAGCCGAAGCCCGCGAGCTGATCGCCCGCGCGTGGCGCTTCTTCTCCAGGCTATCGCCAACGGGCTCCTGATGGGGTTCCTCTACGCCCTCGTGGCGGTGGGGCTCACCATCATCTGGGGCCTGATGGAGATGATCAACTTCGCCCACGGCGAGTTCCTCATGCTCGGCATGTTCGGGGCATGGGGACTCTCCGTGGCCTTCGGCCTCGATCCCCTCGTGTCCATCCTGCCCGTCGGCCTCGTCATGTACGGACTCGGCGTGCTCGTCTATCGCCTGCTCATGCGCCGCGTGCAGCGCGGTGATCCCTTCACGCAGATCTTCGCCACGGTGGGGCTGCTCTTCCTGCTCCAGAACTCTGCGGTGGCCGCCTTCACCAGCGACTACCAGTACCTGACCAATACGCTGCTCACGCGGCTGAGCGGGGCCAAGATCCAGATTCTAGGAATCAACCTGGGCATCCCGCTCCTCATCGGCGCCCTCCTCGCCCTCGTGCTGTTCCTTTTGCTCTACCTTCTGATCGACCGCACGGAGTTCGGCCTCGCCCTGCAGGCCACGGCGGAGGACCGCGAGGCGGCCATGCTGGTCGGCATCCGGCCGCAGAAGATGTTCGCGGTGGCATGGGGGCTGGGGGCGGCCCTGGTCGCCGTCGCGGGCTGCATCCTCGCCAACTTCTTCGCCATCTATCCGCAGGTGGGCTTCCCGTTTACCGTGCTCGCCTACGCCATCGTCGCCCTCGGCGGCTTCGGGTCCATCCTGGGAACGCTGCTCGCCGCCCTGGTGGTGGGCGTGGTGCAGAGCGTGACCACGGTCTATCTCCCGCCTGCCTTCAAGGACGCCTTCGTCTTCGCGTCCTATATCCTCATCGGATTGTTCCGACCTCAGGGACTCTTTGGACGTTTCTAACCGCCGTCTCGGACCGCGGCTCGCTCTGGGCGCGCTCCTGCTCCTGGCCCTCGTCTATCCAATCCCGCTGCAGTTCTCCGGCTACACGTATTTCCAGACGGTGGGCTTCCTCGTCCTCTTGAACGCCATGCTGGGCATCGGCTGGAACGTCATTGGCGGCTGGGCAGGACAGTTCGACTTCGGCCCCCAGGTCTTCTTCGCCGTCGGAGCCTACATGGCGGCCCTCTTGCTCATCCACTTCGGGCTCAATCCCTGGCTCGGCATGGTCGCCGGCGTCGTGGGTGCGATGGTACTCTCCGCCCTCGTCACCTACCCCCTGACTCGGTTGCGCGGACACTATTTCGCCATCTCCACGGTGGCCATCTGGATGATCGCCCAGCCCATCGGCGCTACCTGGGAGCTGATCAACGGCAGCCGCGGCCTGTTCATTCCCGTGCAGGCGGGGCACGGCCCCCTGCGCTCGCTCGCCGAGCTGCAGTTCGCGGGACGGACCAAGGCGCTCGGCTACTACTACGTCGCCCTCGGCCTCTTCGTGCTCGTGCTCGTGGCTGCGCATCTGGTGGAGCGCTCCAAGCTCGGCTTCTACTTCCGCGCCATCCGCGACGATCAGGAAGGCGCCGAAGGCATCGGGATCAACAGCCGGCTCTACAAGGTCATCGCCCGCAGCATCACGGCAGGGGTCTACGCGGTGGGCGGCGTGCTGTACGGCTTCTGGGCCCTCGCCGTCTTTCCCGAGCAGGCCCTCGATCTCAACTGGAGCACGCTGCCCATGATGGCCACCGTGGTCGGCGGCATCGGGCGGCTGTGGGGGCCGGTACTGGGCGCCGTCATCCTCATTCCTATCTCGCAGCTCATGAGCACCACGCTGGGGACGGGGCCGCTGGCCGGCCGCGGCATCGATCTCATCGTCTACGGCATCATCATCATTCTCATCGCGGCGCTCCGACCTACCGGCCTCCTTTCGCTGCCGTGGCGCCGCTGGCTGGGGTGGGCGGCCTGACCATGCCGGCCCTCCTCGAGCTCGCCTCCGTCACCAAGCGCTTCGGCGGCCTCGTGGCCAACAAGGACGTGTCCTTCGCCATCGACGAGGGGGACATCGTCGGCCTCATCGGACCGAACGGCGCGGGCAAGACCACGCTCTTCAACTGCATCACCGGGTTCCTGCACCCGGAGGAAGGCCGCATCCGCTTCGCCGGCAACGACATCAGCCAGGCCCGCCCGGATCGCATTTGCGGCCACGGGGTGGCGCGCACCTGGCAGCTCGTGCGCACTTTCGGGCGCATGACGGTGATGGAGAACGTCATCTCCGGCGCGCTCAAGCGCACGAACCGGGTGCGCGAGGCGCGCGCCCGCGCCGAGCGGCTCCTCGAGTTCACGGGCCTGGCCGCGCGCGCCGAGCTGCCCGCCGCCAACCTCACCCTCGCCGACAAGAAACGCTTGGAGATTGCCCGCGCGCTCGCCACCGAGCCGCGGCTCCTCCTCCTGGACGAAGCGATGTCCGGCCTCACCCCCGCGGAGACGGCGGATGCGGTCACCCTGGTGCGCCGTATCCACGCCGAGCTGCGCGTCGCCATCTGCGTGGTCGAGCACGTCATGGAAGTGGTGATGCCGCTCTCGCGGCGCGTGGTGGTGCTGGAGTACGGGCAAAAGATCGCCGACGGCCCGCCTCAGGAGATCGCGCGCAACGAGCAGGTCATCACTGCCTACCTGGGAGAGCGTCGCCGTGGCCGCCACTGATCGACCGGGGACACCGCTCCTCGAGGTGCGTGGGCTCGAGGTCGCGTACGGGGCGGGTGTTCTCGCCCTCCAGGGTGCCTCGCTCGAGGTGCGGCCGGGCGAGATCGTGGCGCTCGTAGGGGCGAACGGCGCGGGCAAAACCACGCTCCTCAAGGCCATCGCCGGCCTTGTCGCGCCGCGGGCGGGGGAGATCCGCTTCGACGGGCGGGCGCTCGGAAGTCTCGATCCTCCGGACCGGGTGAAGCTCGGTCTCGCCCTCGTCCCCGAAGGACGGCGGCTCTTCAGCCGTCTCACCGTGGCGGAAAATCTCCAGCTCGGCACCTTCACCAACACGGAAGCCGCGCATCGTCGCGAGATGCTCGACCGGATCTATGCCCTTTTTCCCGTCTTGCGCGAGCGCGCGAAGCAGCGCGCGGGCACCCTGAGCGGCGGCGAGGGGCAGATGCTCGCCATCGCCCGCGCCCTCATGTCGCGCCCGCGCTTCCTCATGCTGGATGAGCCCAGCCTCGGCATCATGCCGCGCCTCGTGGACTCCGTGATGGAATCGCTGGGGCGGCTCCACGCCGCGGAGGGACTGACCATGTTCCTCGTGGAGCAGAATGTGCCGGCGGCGCTGGAGCTGGCCACGCGCGGCTACGTGCTGCAGACCGGGCGCGTGGTTCTCGACGGGAGTAGTGGCGAGCTCCTGGCCAGCGAGCTCGTGCGAAAGGCCTACTTGGGCATCTGAGCCCGCGCCAACCCAACCCCGGAGGGTTCACGAGTGGCGCACGTGCGACCGGGGCGGGTGGCGTCGGGGGTGGGGGAGCGTTCCGGCGGAGTGGACCCCTTCGTCCTGTGCGCCGCCCGGAGGGCGGCGAGTCAGGCGAGTGGGTGACGCAGCTGGAACGCTCCCCCGTCCCCGACGACGGGTCCCGCCCCGCCTCCCGCTCCGAGGCTCGTGAGTAGTCCGAGCTAGCGCCGACGCTCGAGATTCAGGTCGATCTTCTTCAGGCGCTGGAGGTCGGAGCCGAGCCGCGCCGCTTCCCCCTTGAGGCGCGCCACCTCCGCTTCCCGCAGGCGGAGCTCGCCGTCGCGCGCCTCCAGCTCCACCTCGCGGGCGGAGAGAGCGGTGAGGGCGGCGCACCACGCGCGGGCATCCATGTCCCAGTTTCCTGACGGATAGTCCCTGAGCAGCCGCTCGAAGGCGAGCTGGGCGAGCTGGTAGTCGCGGAAGCCTGTGGAGGGGTCCGTGTACAGCCGGGCGAGACTGAAGAGGGCTCGAGCGTGCGAGGCGTCGCGCTCGGGCTCCGCGGACACGAGAACGTAGAGATCGCGTGCCTCCTGCGGCCTGCCACGCCGGAGCAGGTCGTCCGCCTGGTCCACGATGGAGACCGACGACGGCGCGGGATGGCTCGCCTCTTGAGTGGTCGCGAACCACTCGGCTGTCGCCGCGCAGCCGGCGCTGAGCACGCCCAGGGCAAGCGCGACCGCGAGGCCCCTCAGGACGGCGAGGCGATCTTGAGAAGCCGGACGGTGAGACATGTGCCCTTTCCTTCTTCGCTGTCCACGGCGACGGTGCCACCGTGAGCCGAGACCAGTTCCTTGACGATGGCGAGGCCGAGCCCCGAGCCCTTGCGCCCGCGATGCGCCTGCTGATAGGGCTCGAAAATGCGGGCGGCGTCCTCGGCGGGGATGCCGGGACCGTCGTCGCGCACGGCGAGCTCGAGATGCGCACCCGCGTCGGTCATCTCGACGCGCACCGTGCCGCCCGCCGGCGTGAATTTGATGGCGTTGCCGACGAGGTTCAGCACGACCTGGGTCAGCGCGTCCTCGTCGGCGGAGAGGGTGAACTCCCGCCCCGTTGCCTCCGACTCGAGGCGAAGGCCTTGCTGCTCCGCCTGGGCGCCGAGTACGTCGAGCGCGCGGGCCACGATCTTGTCGAGCTCCACGGGCCGACTCTCGAGCGGGAACACGCCTGCGCGAAGCCGGTTCAGGTCGAGGATGCGCGTGACCAGGCCGAGGAGGCGATCCACGCTTTCGTCGATCGACTCGACCCAGTGCCGTCCCTTGGCGTCGAGGGAGTCCTTGGGCCGGCGGAGGAGGAGCTGGGCGGAAGCGCGGATGGCCGTGAGAGGGTTGCGAAGCTCGTGCGAGATCTGGGAGAAGAACCCCTGCTTGTGCTCCTCGACCTGGCGGAGCTCCTCGGCCATGCGATTGAAAGCGCGCGTCAGGTCTCCGATCTCGTCATCCGCGCCCACGCTCAACGGCTCGCGAAAGCTCCCGTCCGCGATGCGGCCGGTGGCCGCGGAGAGCTGGCGGATGGATCGAGTCAACCGGAAGGCCACGAAGCCCGAGGCGCAAATGCCGGCGAGGAGGCTCCCGCCCAGCGCCAGAAGCACAGTGGTCCAGGTGCGCGTCTCAAGCTCGCGCACGGCGAGCTGCTGGCGGTCTACCTCGGCCGACGTCATGCTCGCGAGCTTGCTGAGGGCCTGATCGAACTTGTCGATGGCCGCGCGGGCCGGCCCCTCGGAGATCTTCATGGCCCGGGCGGCGTCGCGCTTGCTTACGAGGGCCCGCTCGCGATCCACGAGGTCCTGGTAGGTGGCGAGGGCGGCGCCCGCTTCGCGGTAGCTCGCCCGCTCCGCGTTCGACCCGAGCAGGCTCTCCAAGCGGGCGAGATCGATGGCGGCCCGCGACGTGCGCTCCTTGAGGAGATCGCCATAGGCGCGGTCACGCAGCACGAGGTAGCGCGCCTCGAGACGCAGGAGCCGCGGGACGACTTCCTGGAGGGCGACCTCGAGCTGGAGCGCGGGAAGGGAGCGCCCCGTGATGTCACGGTGGGCGCGCACGAGGTGATCGACGGCCTGCAGGCTCCACGCCGCCACACCCACCAGGGCGAGGATGACAAGCGTGGTGGCGGCGAAGATCTTCGAGGCTAAGCGCATACCCGTCCTTGCTGTCCGATCCAATGGGCGCCAGGGCGCCACCCGAGGAATGAGCAAGCCCTGAGCCAGTATCCGGGGCTGGGAAATCAGGGGGTTGGGGGGCGAGCATTTAAAGGAGGCTTCCCAAGAGCGTCAGCCCCTGCCGGAAATGGGAAGGGCCGTGGCGGCACGTACAATGAGGCCGGCCATGGTCACCCGGGGCGAGCGCACGAGCCGAGCCGTGGAGCTGGCGGCAGCGCTGCTCCGCGAGGCGCGGGCTCGGGAAACCCCGGATGAGAAAGCCCAGGCTCGCCGCCTCGCTCGCATGATGGAAGACCCGCGCGGCAAGGAGCTGACCATCGCGCTGATCGATCAGGCCTTCCGCAGCCGCCGGCCTCCGCGCATCGCCGATCAGCTGGCGTACCTCCTCGAGCGCTACGGCACGCCGCAGTTCATGCAGTGGTGGGAGCGCGTGGCCCTGCTCATGGGCGGCGTGATGGGTCACTACCTGCCGAGCGTGGTGGTGCCGCCCATCGTGGCGCGGCTCCGTCACGAGACGGAGTCGCTCATCCTCCCCGGCGAGGAAACCGAGCTCCAGCGCTATCTCGGCGAGCGCCGCGCCACGGGGGTTCGGCTCAACCTCAACCTGCTCGGCGAGGCGATCCTGGGCGAAGGCGAGGCCGCGCGCCGGCTCGAAGCCTATCTCGCCCTTCTCGCGCGCGACGACGTGGAGTACATCTCCGTCAAGGTGTCGTCGGTCTTCAGCCAGATCAACCTCGTCGCCTTCCGTCACACCATGGAGCGCGTCAAGGATCGGCTCCGTGTCCTTTACCGGCAGGCCCTGCGTCACCACTACCAGCGTCCCGATGGGCGCCGCGTGCCCAAGTTCATCAATCTCGATATGGAAGAGCATCGTGATCTCGATCTCACGGTGACGGCCTTCCGCGAGGTGCTCGACGAGCCGGAGTTCCTTGCGTTGTCTGCGGGCGTGGTGCTCCAGGCGTACCTGCCCGAGTCGTTCCGCGTGCAGCGCGCGCTTACGGAGTGGGCGATGGCGCGAGGCGAGCGCGGCGGAGCGCCCATCAAGCTCCGCATCGTCAAGGGCGCCAATCTCGCCATGGAGCGGATCGAGGCCGCGGGGCATGGCTGGCCACAGGCGCCCTACACGACCAAGGCGGAGGTGGACGCGAACTTCAAGCGCATGGTCGGCTATGGTTGCGCGGTCGAGCACGCGCGGGCCGTGCATCTCGGCATCGCCACCCACAACCTCTTCGACGTGGCCAACGGTCTCCTCCTGCGCGCGGACGAGGGTGCCGGGCCCTTCGTCGAGTTCGAGATGCTGGAAGGGATGGCCAACCATCAGGCGCGTGCGGTCCAGGCACGGGCCGGCGGGCTTCTCCTCTACGCGCCGGTGGTGCGCGCCGAGGATTTCCACAGCGCCATCGCCTATCTCGTGCGCCGTCTCGACGAGAACACCGCGGAGGACAATTTCCTCCGTCACGTCTTCGGCCTCGAGGAGGGCTCCGCGGACTGGCGCCGTGAGTGCGAGCGCTTCCTCTCCGCCTTCGATCGCATCGACGGCCTCTCCGACGCGCCTCGCCAGGAGCAGGATCGCGCGGTGGAGGCGCTCGCTCCGGCGGACAGAGCCGAGCCGGGCGCGTTCATGAACGAACCCGACACGGACTGGTCGGTTGCCGCCAATCGCGCGTGGATCGACGCCGTGGTCGCCCGCTGGCGCGAGCGACCGACCGAGACCATTCACCTCCAGATCGGGAACGCCCTGGTCGCGGGCGTCCGCGAGGCCGTCGTGCGCGACCGCTCGCGCGCCGAGCGCGTCGCCTATCGCCACGCCCTCGCCGATCGGGAGCAGGTGAGCCGCGCGCTCGACGTGGCCCGCGCCGCTCAGCCCCGTTGGGCGGCCCGTTCTCTCACGGAGCGCCGGGCCATTCTGGAGCAGGCGGCGCGCGTGCTCGCGACGCGCCGGGGAGACCTCATCGGCGCCATGATCGTCGACGGCGCCAAGACGGTGCCCGAGGCGGATCCCGAGGTGTCCGAGGCCATCGACTTCGCTCGCTACTATCCGCAGGCACTGCAGGAGACGCTCGCCGAGCTCGAGGGCGCTCAGATGGATCCCCTCGGGATAGTGGTGGTCACGCCGCCGTGGAACTTTCCGCTCTCTATTCCCGCGAGCGGCGTTCTCGCCGCGTTGACGTCGGGCAACGTCGTCCTCCTCAAGCCCGCCCCCGAGGCGGTGCTCGTGGGATGGCAGCTCGCGCAGGCGCTGTGGGACGGCGGAGTGCCCATGGACGCGCTCCAGTTCGTGCCGTGCTCCGACGACGACGTGGGGCGGAGCCTCATCACCGATCCGCGGGTGGACGCGGTGATCCTCACCGGCTCCGCGGAGACGGCGCGCCGCTTCCTCGCGTGGCGACCGGAGCTTCGCCTCTTCGCGGAGACGAGCGGCAAGAACGCGATGATCGTGACGGCGCTGGCCGATCGCGATCAGGCCATCCGCGATCTCGTTCGCTCCGCCTTCGGCCACAACGGCCAGAAGTGCTCGGCGGCGAGCCTCGCCATCTGCGAAGCGGAGGTCTACGATGACGCCGTCTTCCGACGCCAGCTCCGCGACGCGGCGGCGAGCCTCGACGTCGGCAGCGCATGGGAGACGTCGAGCCGCCTCACCTCGCTGACCCAGCCGCCCGGACCCGACCTCGCGCGCGCCCTCACCACCCTCGATGACGGCGAGGAGTGGCTCCTCGAGCCGCGCTGCCTCACCGCCGATCCACCGCTGTGGTCGCCCGGCATCAAGCTGGGTGTTCGCCCCGGCTCGTTCTTCCACGTGACGGAATGCTTCGGCCCCGTGCTAGGCCTCCTGCGCGCGGAGAGTCTCGAGGAGGCCATCGAGCTCGCCAACGGCACGCCCTTTGGGCTCACCAGCGGCCTCCAGAGTCTCGACGACCGCGAGATCGCACGCTGGATCGACGGCATCGAGGCAGGGAGCCTCTACGTCAACCGTCACATCACCGGCGCTCTCGTGGGACGCCATCCCTTCGGCGGCTGGAAGGCGTCGTCCGTCGGGCCCGGCGCCAAGGTGGGGGGGCCCAACTACGTGCTCGAGCTCGCCCACTGGCGGTCATCGCCTCATCCCGTCGGCCAGCCCGAAGCCCTGCCCGCAGACATCGCGGAGCTCCTCGACCGCTGCCTGGAAGGTATGGAGGAAGAGCATGCGCGGGTCCTCCGCGCGAGCGCGGCCAGCTATACGCGCGCCTGGCGCATGCACTGGAGCCGCGAGCACGATCCCATGGGGATCCTTGGCGAGCGGAATGTCTTCCGGTACCAGCCGTGCCGTGACGTGCTCGTTCGTGGCGAGAGCGTGACGCTGTCGGGGCGACTCGCCCTCGCGCAGGTCGCGCTCGCCGCCCGCCTCTGCCACGTGCCCCTCACGCTGAGCCTGGCGCGGGGCGACGCGTGGCCGTCGCTCGCCGGTCAGCCGGGCCTGGTCGTGTCCGTGGAGGGCGAAAGCGCGTTGATCGGACGTCTCCGCGCCACGCCGAAGGCGGAGCGCCTGCGCGTGATCGAGCCGATTTCCCTCGAGACGCGCGTCGCCGCCCACGAGGCGGCCGTGACCATCCTCGATGCGCCCGTGCTCCCCGTCGGCCGTCTCGAGCTCCGCTGGTATCTGCGCGAGCAGACGGTGGCGCGCGTGGTGCACCGCTACGGCAACGTGATGAGCGTGGCGGCGGCCTCGCCCTGAGCCCGGGTATACTCGGGCGCATGCTCGACTTCACAAACGATGTGGTGCTGGTGACGGGAGCGGGAGCAGGCATCGGGTTCGGGATCGCCAAGGCCTTCCACGACGCGGGGGCTCGTGTCGCCCTCGGTGACATGCGTGAGTCGGCGTTGGCGCGGAGCGCGGGGAAGATCGGCAGCTCCGCGCGGATCTTCACGCGCGCGGTGGACGTGCGCGACGCGCGGTCGACCGCGGAGTTCTTCGCGGGTGCAGAGCGGGCTCTCGGTCCCATTACGGTGGCGGTGGCCAACGCCGGGATCTATCCGAACACTCCGGTGCTCGAGATGACGACCGAAGAGTGGGACCGCGTCATGGAGACCAACGTGCGCGGGGTTTTCCTCACCTGCCAGGCGGCCGCGCGCGCCATGGTCGCCCGCGGCACGCGCGGGAAGATCATCACGCTCTCTTCGGGAGCGGCGCAGAGCGGACGCCAGGGTGCCTCGCATTATTGCGCCTCCAAGGCGGGAGTGGTCATGTTCACCAAGGTCCTCGCCCTCGAGATGGCGCGCCACAAGATCAACGTGAACTGCATCGCTCCCGGCCTCATCGAGGTGGAAGGCGAGGTCTCGCCCCTGACGCGCGAGTACGTGGAGACGCTCACCCGCTCCATTCCCTGGGGCCGGATCGGCAAGCCCGAGGACATCGCCAACGCCGCGCTCTTCCTCGCCTCGCCGCTCGCCGACTTCATCACGGGCGAGGTGCTCTCCGTCAACGGCGGCTCCTCGGCCGGACGCGCCTTCCTCCCCCTCAGCACGCCCAAACCGTAGCTCGAATCCTTCACGAGAGCCGCACGTGCGATCGGGGCGGGTGGCGGCGGGGGCGGGGGAGTGCTCCGGCGGAGTGGGACCCCCTCGTCCTGTGCGCCGCCCGGAGGGCGGCGATTCAGGCGAGTGGGTGACGCAGCCGGAGCACTCCCCCGCCTCCGACGACGGGTCCCGCCCCGCCTCGCGCTCCGAGAGCTCGTGAACAATCCGGACTAGCCGATGCGGACGAGGCCGATCAGTCGGTCGAGGGCGATGATGAGGACGAGGGCCAGCACCACGAAGATGGTGGAGACGGCATTGATGGTGGGGTCGAAGTTGTACTCCGTGTAGTTGAAGATTCGCAGCGGCAGGGTGGTGGTGCGCGC
>Ga0066905_100000538_pt1 | contig 10835 bp, 11 predicted proteins | sample PanSoiMetaPlot36_FD_67483 | JGI IMG/M metagenome (GOLD analysis project Ga0066905, IMG submission 67483) | Tropical forest soil microbial communities from Panama analyzed to predict greenhouse gas emissions - Panama Soil Plot 36 (version 2) | ecosystem: Environmental > Terrestrial > Soil >... | reverse complement strand
TCGGGTAGGGTCTCCCCGGGGAGGAACCGACCGATGAGTCGCCGCGCGTTCCGCGGAGTGATTCCCGCACTGGCCGTGCCGTTCCGAGACGACTACAAGATCGACGAGGACGGCCTTGCCCGTTTCTCGCGCTGGCTGGCCGGCTGCCGGGGCGTGACCGCGCTCATGACCAACGGCCACACCGGCGAGGTCGGCTCGCTGCTCCCCCACGAGCGCGCCGAGGTCACTCGCGTCGTCGCCGACGCCGTCGCGGGCCGCGTTCGCGTCATCTCCGCGGTCTGCTCGGAGGGCACCTTCGAGGCGATCGAGCACACCCGGGCGGCCGCCCACGCGGGCGCCGATACCATCGACGTCATGCCGTGCCACATGTGGCTCCGCTTCGGCGTGAAGGAGGACGCAGTCTACGAGTACGTGCGGGCCATCGGCGCGGAGAGCGGACTCGACCTCATCATCCACGTGTACCCGACCAGCACCAAGGTCGCCTACTCGACCCGCCTGATGGTCCGGCTGGCGAGCCTGCCCCAGGTCCGAGGGTTCAAGATGGGGCAGCGCGACCTGGGCAAGTACGAGCGCGACATCCGGGCCCTGCGCGCCGAAGCCCCGCACGTATCCCTGCTCAACTGTATGGACGAGTATCTCTTCCCGACCTTCGTGCACCAGATGGACGGCACGCTGGTCGGCTGCGCAAGCCTGATCCCCGAGCTGACCTTCGAGCTGATGGACGCCATGCAGGCCGACGACCTGCCCCGCGCACGACGGGCCAACGAGCGGATCTGGCCGGTGAAGGAAGCCGTCTACGGTGCGGGCGAGCCCTCGGGCGACGCACACGCGCGGATGAAGGAAGGCCTCGCCCTGCGCGGCCTGTTCCGGAGCGCGCTCGCGCGGCCGCCCGTGCTCCCGCCCTCCGTGGAGGAGGTGGCGGCCATGGCCGCCGCCCTCGAGGCGAGCGGGGTGCCCCGCGTCGATCTCGTCTGACCTGGTTCCTGCTCTCGCTCGGGGCGGCGCTCACCCAGGCCGCGCAGTTCGCGCTCGTCAAGGGCCGGGCTCGCGCGATCCCGCCGCTCGTCATCGTCGCGTGGACGCAGGCCGTGGCCGGCACAGCGTGGGCGCTCTACTTCCTCGTTTCGGGCCGGCTCTTCGTGCCGCCGGGGGCCGACACGTGGTCGGCCATCGTCGCCTCGTGGTTCCTCGTGCTGGGCATGAGCGGGCTGCTCGCGCGGGCCAGCGCCCGCGGGGACATCTCGATCGTCGGACCTATCCTGGCCTTGAGTCCGCTGTTCACGATCCTGCCGGACGCCGTGCTCTCGGGCGGGCTCCCGAGCGCGCTCGGCTGGATCGGCCTCGCGCTCTCGCTGGCCGGGACCGTCAGCCTCTCGGGAAGCGGCGGCGGAGGCCGATTCGGCCGGCTGCGCGCCCTGTTCTCCCGCCGCGACGCGCTGGACGCCCTGGGCGCGGCGTTCTTCCTGGGCTTCCTCGCGGCGGTGGATCGCTACGGCGCGCTCAGGATCGGCCCGCCCAGCTATCTCGTGTGCGCGCACGGCGGCGCCGCGGTCGTGGCCGCGCTGGTCGCGCTGGCGACCACGCCCCGCGGCTTCGGTGAGAGCTTCGCGCCGCACAATCTGGTGACGGTGGTGGGCCACGGCTTGCTCGGCGTCACCGGCACCGGCATGCAGACCTCCGCGATGACGTTTGCGCCCGCGGCCTACGTCAACGCGATCCGCCGCATGTCCGCGGTGCTCGCGGTCCTGCTCGGTCGCGCCCTCTTCGGTGAGCCCGACCTGGCCCGCCGTCTCACCGCCGCGCTTCTCGCCTGCGCCGGCGCGGCCTGCCTCCTGCTCGCGTGACGGCTAGTAGAGGTGGCAGGCGACGAGGCGGCCGGCCGCCGGACGAAACACGGGCTCCTCGGTGGCGCAGCGGGGCATGGCGTGGGGACACCGAGGGTGAAAACGGCAGCCGGAGGGTGGGTTCAGCGGACTCGGCACCTCACCGGCAAGCGTGATCTCCTCGCGCGGCGAGTCGAAGTCGATCGGCAAGGCGGCCGCGAATAGCGCCTGGGTGTACGGGTGACGTGGCTCGAGCGCGACCGCGTCGGCGGGGCCGCGCTCCACGATCTGCCCCAGGTACATGACCGCGATCGCGTGGCTCATGTGAGCGACCGCGGCCAGATCGTGGGCGATGAACAGGTAGGACACCCCGAGCCGCGCCTGCAGGTCGCGCAGGAGGTTTAGGATCTGAGCTCGGATCGACACGTCGAGCGCGGAGACCGGCTCGTCCAGCACCACCAGGCGCGGCGACAGGGCCAGCGCCCGTGCGATGGCCACTCGCTGCCGCTGGCCCCCGGAGAACTCGTGCGGGTAGAGATCCGCCGCGCGGGCGGGCAGGCTCACCAGGTCCAGCAATTCGTGCACGCGCCGCCGTCGCGCCGTCGCGTCCATCCGCTCGTTGATCACGAGCGGCTCCGCGATGATCGTCCCGACCCGCATGCGCGGGTCGAGCGATGCGTACGGATCCTGGAAGACCGCCTGCACCGCACGCCGGTAGCGTCGAAGACCCGTCCGCCCCAGGGTCAGGACGTTCTCGCCCCCGAAGCGGATGGTCCCCGCCGTCGGCCGTTCGAGCCCCAGCACCAGCTTCGAGGTCGTCGTCTTGCCGCAGCCTGACTCGCCGACAACGCCGAGAGTCGCGCCCACGTCGATGGTGAACGAGACCGAGTCGACCGCTCGCACCAGCCCGGTGGCCCGCCCCAGCAGCCCGCGGCGCACCTGGAAGTGCTTGGTGAGCCCCTCCACCTCGAGCAGCGCGCTCACGCCGGTGCTCCGCCGCTCGTGGGCGTCTCGAGCCAGCAGCGCGTCACGTGGCCGGCTTCGACCACGGTCTCGGGCGGCGCCTCCACGCGACAGCGCTCCATGACCGAAGGGCAGCGCGGCGCGAAGGCGCAGCCGGCGGGCAGCCGAGAGAGATCCGGCGGCTGTCCCTCGATCGCGGTCAGCCGCTCGCGGCGCGCGCCCAGTCGCGGGATCGAATCGAGCAGCGCGCGGGTATATGGATGCGCGGGCCGCGTGAACAGGCGCCGCACCGGCCCCATCTCCACGATGCGTCCGGCGTACATCACAGCCACGCGGTCGCACATGCGGGCCACGATTCCCAGGTTGTGGGTGACGAAGATCAACGCGAAGCGGTGCTGCCGCTGTAGCTCGCGCAACAGCCCCAGGTACTGCGACTGGATGGTGAGATCGAGGCTCGTGGTCGGCTCGTCGGCGATCAGCAGGCGCGGCGGCGCCGCGATCGCCATCGCGCCCACCACCCGCTGCCGCATGCCACCGGAGAGCTGGTGCGGGAACGCGCACAGGCGCTCCCGCGGCGACGGGATGCGCACCGCCGCGAGCAGCTCGGCGGCGCGGGCGGTCAGCGCCCGGCCGCGCAGCCGATGATAGAGTGCGACGGGCTCTCGCATCTGCATGCCGATGGAGAACACCGGGTTGAGCGAGCTCATCGGATCCTGCAGGATCATCGCGATCTGCCGGCCCCGGATCGCCTGCATCTCGCGTTCGCTCCGGGCGAGCAGGTCGTCGCCGTCCAGCATCACCTGCCCGCCCAGGATGCGCGCGGCCGGCCGCGGCACCAACCTCACCAGGCTGAGGCAGGTCATGCTCTTACCGGAGCCGGACTCGCCGACGAGACCGAGCGTCTCGCCCTCAGCCAGGGCGAACGACACCCCGTCGACCGCCTTGACCGTCCCCCAGCGCGTCACGATGTGCGTGCGGAGGTCGCGGACGTCGACGACGGGAGGCGGCACGGCGGGATGCGGGCTCAGAGCTGGCGCAGCTTGGGATCGAAGGTGTCGCGCAGCCAGTCGCCGAGCAGGTTGAAGGCGAGCACCACGATCAGGATCGCCATCCCCGGGAACAGCGAGACCCACCACGCGCTGGTCACGAAGTCGCGCCCTTCCGCGATCATCGATCCCCACGCGGGCGTGGGCGGCGGGATGCCGGCGCCGAGGAAGGACAGCGAGGCCTCCACGATGATCACGTAGCCGATCTGCAGCGTGACCAGCACCAGCAGCGTGCCGAGCGTGTTGGGCAGCAGATGGCGCGTGATGATCCGCCACGCCCCCGCCCCCGCGATGCGCGCCTGAGCCACGAAGTCCAGCTGCATCAGCGTGAGCACCTGCCCGCGGATGACGCGGGCGTAACGCGCCCACAGGATCACCGCGATCGCCACCACCACGTTGGTGAAGCTGGGCCCCGCCGTCACCGCCAGGATCAGGGCGAGCAGGATGACCGGGAACGACATGGTGGCGTCGGTGATGCGCATGAGCACCGCGTCCACCCGCCCGCCGTAGTACCCGGCGGTGAGCCCCACCGCCGCTCCGAAGGCGCTGGCCAGCAGCACGGTGAGCACGCCGGCGGCCAGCGAGATCCGCGAGCCCCACACGATGCGGGAGAGCAGATCGCGCCCGAGGCGATCGGTGCCGAGCGCGTGTGCCCAGGTGCCACCTTCCTCCCACACCGGCGGCTTGAAGCGGCTGCGGAGCGACTGCTCGTGGGGGTCGGGCAGCCCGAGGAACGGGGCCACGATGGCCACGATCAGGAAGATCGCAATGGCGCCGATCGGGAAGAGCGGCAGCCGCCAGCCGCGCGGGGCGGCCACCGCCGCGCCGTCTATCTCGGGCAGCGGAAGGGCCGCCGGCTCAGCGGGCATAGCGGATCCGGGGATCGATGATCGCGTAGAGGCAGTCCACGCAGAGATTCACCACCGCCACGATGGCCGCGGTGGTGAGCACCACCGCCTGGATCACCGGGAAGTCGCGCGAGCTGATGCCCTCGTAGGCGAGCCGGCCGAGGCCCGGCCACGCGAATACGGTCTCCACCACGATGGCGGTGGTCACGAGGATCGCGAAGTAGATCCCCGCGAATGTGACCACGGGGATCAGGGCGTTCCGCAGCGCGTGCATCCAGATGACCCGGCGCTCGCTCACCCCCTTCACCCGCGCCAGCTTGACGTACTCCGAGTCGAGGACCTCGAGCATGCCCGAGCGCAGCAGCCGCATGAGGCCGGCCACCACGAACCAACCCAGGGTGAAGCCGGGCAGGATGTAGCTGGAGAAGCCGCTGATGCCGCCCGCGGGCAGCCACTGCCAGCGACCGGCCACGAACTCCACGAGGATGATCGCCACCCAGAAGGTGGGAAGCGACTGTCCCAGGACCGAGACGATCTGCGCGGCCCGATCGATGCCGGTCCCCTTCCGCACCGCCGCCATGATGCCCAGCGGAAAGGCCATCGCGAGCGACACGCCCATGGCGAAGGCGGCCAGCTTGAGCGAGTTCGGCAGGCGCTCGCGGATCAGCTCGCCGACCGGCCGACGGGCGCGCAGCGAGGTGCCGAAGTCGCCGGTCACCGCGCGGCTCACGAACGAGAGGTACTGCTCGACGTAGGGCCGGTCGAGACCCAGATAGCGCCGGGCGTTGTCGAAGTCCTCCTTCGAGGCCGACATCGGTAGAATCAGGTGGAGCGGGTCGCCGGTCGCCCGGGCCAGGACGAACACAACGACCGAGATGATCGCCAGGGCGACCAGCGACTGCACCAGACGTACCGCGACAAAGCGGAGCATATCGTGTGGCTACGCCCGTTCGTACCCGTACTTCTGTAAGGCTCTGTTCTGAATGGGGGGGAGCGGCGGCGCTCCTCCCCCATGCCCCCCCACCGCAGTGCGTTGGCGCTCGGGGCGAATCATGCGCGAGTGGGTTATTTGCCGGAGGCCAGGACGTCGAAGAATAGGTCGTACATGACGCTGCCCACGTTCCAGTTGCCGAGGGTCTTCGACGTCGCGTAGGGCGAGTGCAGGTACACCACCGGCACGCCGAGGTGCTCGCTGCGCAGCCGCGCGTAGACCCCGCGCATCAGCGCGTTGATCTTTTCCTTGTCGGTCTGGCGCATGACCTGCGACAGCATCCCGTCGATCTCGGGGTCATTGACGGTGTCGGAGGGCTTCGACGGCGTGTACGCCTGCTTCTCGAGCAGGGCGTAGGCGCCGATCCAGTCCCGGTTGGCGATGTTGAAGTACCCGACCGCGCCAGGCACCGTCCGGTCGAACCACGCCTTGCGGAACGCGGGATAGTCCACGGGGATCAGCTTGGTCTTGATCCCGATCTTCTCCCAGTAGCCGGCCACTGCCTCCGCCATCGTCTTGCCCTCGGGCAGGCCGGGCAGCTGATAGGCGTAGACGTCCAGCGCGAGGCCGGACGCCACCCCCGCGTCGGCCAGCAGCTTCTTGGCCCGCGCCGGGTCGTAGGGATAGAGCATGTCCGGCGTCTGCTTGAAGCCCACGTCCTTGAACGACCACGAGAGCCCCAGCGGGATCGCGGCCGGCTCGGCCTTCCCGCCGAAGATCGACTGCGCGATCTCCGCCCGGTCCAGCGCCAGGTTGAGCGCTTCCCGCACGCGCTTGTCCTTCGACGGTGCGGTCCGCCCGTCCGGCCCGAGGACCCACCACATGGTGAGGATCGCCTCTTCGCGGCGATAGTGGAGCGGGAAGCCTTCCTTCTCCAGCTCCTTCACCCGCTCGCGGCTGACGTCGGCGACGTCCACCTCACCGCGCCGCAGCAGCGCGATCCGGGTCGCCTCCTCGGGCACCAGCCGGAACATCATGGTCTTGTACTTCGGCGTACCGATGCGCCAGTGGCTGTCTACCGCGGCGAGCTTGATGTGTGAGCCGGTGACCTGCTCGACGAACTTGTAGGGCCCGCTGCCGATCGGCTTGCGGGCGAAGACGTCGTCGCCGACGGACTCGATGTACTTCTTCGGGGAGATCATGCCCTCAGTGGAGAGCGAGCGCGAGAGATACGTCGGGATGATGAGGGTCGGCTCCTTGGTGACGATGACCACTCGGTCCGGCGCGGGCGTCTCGATGTCCTGGATCAGCGTGCGCAGGGGCCCGGCGTAGCCGGTGGTGGAACGCTTGCCGATGTTGCGCTGCAGGCTGAACTTCACGTCCTCGGAGGTGACCTCGTCACCGTTGTGGAACTTGACGTTCTTCCGAAGATAGAAGGTCCACCGCTTGTAGTCGGGCGAGTTCTCCCAGCGGGTGGCCAGCCCGCCGTCACGCGAGGGCTGCCCGTCGGGGGTGGTGCCCACCAGGTAGTCGAAGATCATCGAGAGGTAGTACTTGACGAGGTGGCCGCCCAGGGGCGGATCGAGCACCTCGGTGGAGAAGCTCGAGAGGGCCACCGTCAGCTCGGTCTTCGGCTGGGCCGAGACGCCGCCGGCGAGAACGAATCCCATCAGGGCCAGGATCAGCAGCAACACGGACGCCGTCGCGCTCGCACGCTTCATGTGGTCGCTCCTCGTTGTGGTCCGGCTGGATGATGCGGCTGTCGCCGGACTGTAGCCCGGGAGGGTCCCGGACGGCAAGCCCTTGGAGGATCAGACCTGGGGGGTGCTGGACTTGCGGAGATCGAGGACGTCGGGAAGCGTCGGCGACTGGCGGGACAGCTCGAGGCGGGTGATGCGGGACATGTTGCGGACCGTGTCGCGGATCTGCTCGGCGGCGCGGATGACGCGCTCGATGCACTGCACCGTCTCCTCGGAGACCTGCCCGCGCACGAGCAGGAGCTGCAGGCTGCCGATGATGACGGTGAGCGGATTGTTGATCTCGTGCGCGGCGGCCAGCGAGAGCTGCGCCACCGAGCGCAGGGCCTCGGCCTCCACGGCCCGCGCGTCCGAGCGTTTGAGGTCGGTGATGTCCTGGGCGTGGCCCAGCACGTAGGCGCGGCCGCCGTCCTGGGTGCGCACGTTGCTGTAGGTCCAGATGCGCTCCTCGCCCGCGCGGGTGACCACCAGCATGAGGCCCTCGTCGGTGGGCTGGTGGGCGATGCGGTCGAGGTACTGCCCGAACATCGGCCGGACCGACGGCGCCAGGAACTCGTCGAGGCTCTTGCCGACCATCTCCTCGGGCACGTATCCGAGACGCTCCGCGGCGGCGCGATTGACCGACAGGAGGACACCGGCCAGGTCGTGGATGCAGATCAGCCCGCGCCCGGACTCCACCAGCTCCCGGTAGAGGGATTCCGTCCGATCGACGACGCGCGACAAGGTCGACATGCTAGGCGGGCGAGAAGGCCCGCTTCACCGCCCCGAGCAGATCGGCCATTCGGAACGGCTTGGCCAGCACCGGCACCCCGCTGTGGCGGAGGAACTCGTCGTATTCCTCGGCTTCGGCGTAACCGGTGACGAAGACGAGGCGCCCCTGCGCCGCCGGCCAGCGCCGCTCGACCTCCTCGTAGAGACCGCGTCCGTCCAGCTTCGGCATCGCGAGATCGCTGACGATCGCCGCGTAGACGTGCTCGGCCAGCAGGCGCAGCGCGTCAGTTCCGTCGACTGCGGTATCCACGTGCTCCCACTCGCCTCTTAGGATCTCCGCTTCCAGCTCGCGAACATTCGTCTCGTCTTCGACCACCAGGATGCGCTGTTCGGACATCGGGTTCATCTCCTCTCGGCGGAGCGATTGGCCGGATGGGCCCCGGCACCCTCTCCACAGCAAGAAGTGCACCAGCAATGTATCCAGCGAAATCAGGCGGTTACCTATCGAGGAGACGGCCTCCCACTGATGGGAAATGTCAGCGCCCGCGCTTTTTGGCAACCGAACGCGTTTCGGCTTCCTCGATCGAGTGCGACTGCGTGAGACTCGCGTCCCGCTGGGCCAACTGGCCGAGTCGCTGGTAGTGCCGGTGCAGCAACTGCACTTCCTCCTCGGTCAAGTCCTCGACGTTGATGAGCCGGTTGCTCGCGCCCTGCAGCGCGGCCACGATCTCGTTGAGCTTCAGGTGGATCGCCTGCGAATCCTTGTTCTGCGAGCGCTGGATCAGGAAGACCATCAGGAACGTGACGATGGTGGTCCCGGTGTTGATGACGAGCTGCCACGTATCCGAGAAGTGGAACACCGGACCGAGCAGCGCCCAGATCACGACGACGGCCACCGCGGCGCCGAAGGCCTTCGAGGTGCCGCTCCAGTCCGTCACCCGCCGCGCCATCCGCTCGAGCCATCCGCGACCGCGCGCCCCCTTCTGCTTCCTGGCCATCGCCGATCCTTTCCTCCGGCCCGGCCGCGTCAGCTCAAGGGCCAGCGCGAGCGCGGGAAGCGGATGCCCGTGCGGGCCTGGAGCCGCTCACCGATCTCCTGCACCTTCGCGAAGAGCCGGGGCTCCTCCACGAAGCTCTGGCGGTAGGCGTCCACCACGATCCGGCCGTCGATCACCACCGTGTGCACGCTGCGACCGTCTGCGTTGTAGACGAGGTTGTTGAGCGGATTCCACATTGACTGCCACTCCGGCCGCAGGACATCGAAGCACACCAGGTCCGCCTTCTTGCCGATCTCGATCGAGCCCAGCTCGTCGCCGAGCCCCATCGCCTCCGCCCCGTGCCGCGTGGCCATCTCCAGCGCGGCCTCCGCCGGGACCTGGCGGGTGTCCTGGCGCGCGTCCTTGTACTGCAGCGCGGCCATGTTCATGGTTCGCACCATGTCGAGGTGATTCGAGTTGTTGGGCGAGTCGCACCCGAGCGCGATCTTCACCCCGCGTGCGAGGAACTCGGGCATGCGGCCGTGCTCGGGCACCCCGCGCCCGCCCTTGGCCGCGGTCACCGGGCACATCGCGATCGCGGTGCCGGTCCGCGCGATCGAGTCGATCTCCGCCTCGTCGAGGCCCAGGCAGTGGGCGAGCAGGACGTTCGGACCCATCACCCCGATCGATTCGAGGTACGCGGTGGGCGTGTAGCCGTGACGGGCGATCGAGTCCTGGCGGGCCTTGGTGCCGCTTCCGTGGTGCAGGGTGAGTCCGGTGCCGTGCTCGTCGGCCACCCGTTTGAGCGCCTCGAGCAGGCCGGGGCTGCACGTCTCGTGGGAGAACGGCATCGCCCACGCCCGGATGCGCCCCTCGAGGCGGCCGTTCCACTTGGCGATGAACGAGGAGGTGCGAGCCACCGCCTCCCGGGCGTCGTACCGCGGCAGGGTGAACGGCGCCGGCTGGTCCGTCACGCACTCTCCGAGGATGACCCGCATGCCCGAGTCCTCGTAGGCCTGCAGGCACGCGTCGGGGAACTTGGTGCTGCCCGGATCGAGGAAGCACACGGTGCCGTTCTTCACCAGCTCGACCAGCCCGAGCAGGGTGGCGTGGTACTCCTCCTCCTCGGTCATCGCGGTCTGGAGGTTGAACACGTGCACGAGCGGACTCGCCTGCTCGTCCGGGAAGATCCCGCGCACCGGGTGCGCGTAGCTGATGTGCATGTGGCCGTTGACGAAGCCGGGAGTGATCACGAGTTGCCGTCCGTCGATCACGCGATCCGCGCGCGCCTCAGCCAGCTCGGCGGCCTTACCCACCTGAAGGAAGCGACCGCCCTCGATCAGGATGGCGCCGTCCTCGATGATCCGGCGCTGGCGGTCGAGGGTCAGGATGTACCGGGCGTGATCGATCTTGAGCGTAGGCGCTGGCATGACGGGCCGCCTCCTGAGGACACCGAGTGGTTGACCGCCCGGAGTCTACGCCGCCCGCCCGAGCCTTGTCCATTGCGGCGGTCGTGAGGTAAGACCTGATCCGGACCGATGACGCCCGTCCATCTCTTGCTGGCGATCTGCGTGGTGGTGATCTGGGGCGTGGCCTTCGTGGCCACGCGCCTGGCTCTCGACGACTTCTCGCCGCCTGCCCTCACCGCGCTGCGCTTCCTCATCGCCGCGCTGCCCGCCGCGTTCCTGCCGCGGCCCCGCGTCGGAGCGCGGGATCTGGTGCTGGTCGGCACGTTCCTGTTCACCGGCCAGTCCCTCTTCCAGTTCTTCGGCATCGCGG
>Ga0066905_100000537_pt1 | contig 10835 bp, 12 predicted proteins | sample PanSoiMetaPlot36_FD_67483 | JGI IMG/M metagenome (GOLD analysis project Ga0066905, IMG submission 67483) | Tropical forest soil microbial communities from Panama analyzed to predict greenhouse gas emissions - Panama Soil Plot 36 (version 2) | ecosystem: Environmental > Terrestrial > Soil >... | reverse complement strand
GCCAGAATCGTCGCCTCGATCACGGCGTGGCGGGCCCGGTTGAAGCCGATGAAGTCGCGCCCCCGCCCTTCGCAGACGACGCGCCCCCAGAACCGCCCCCGATCCTCGCTCACGTCTTTCGACTCGATCACGAATTCCTTCCAATGGCAGGCGTCCTCGAGCACCTTGCCGCGGACCCTCCGCGCGTCGCGGTGCGGCGGCACGAGCGATTCGACGGCGCAGCGCGCGAACAGGAGAACGTCGTCGGTGAAGTGGACCACCCCTTCCCCGACCTCCTGGAGATTCTTCCAGGTCACCGCCGTCCGGAAGGGCCGCAGCAGGACGCGCTCCCCCTCGAGGACGATCCCCATCGGCGCGAAGTTCACCCGATCGCGCGCGTCGACGGTCGAGACGATGGTCTCCAGAATCATCGCGCCCGCTCCATGGTGACCTCGACGTGGGCGACCCGCGGCAGGACGAACTTGCGCACGCGCACGATCGCACGGGTCACCGGGAACCTCGCGAGCACCAGATCGAGGACGCCTGTGGCCGCCGCCTCGACCAGATGGAACGAACCACCCTCCAGGTGCCCGCGCACCGATTCGCACACGTCGCGGTAATCGATCGCCTGCCCCAGGTCGCCGCTGCGGCCCGCCGGCTCGAGATCGGCGAACAGCTCGAGGTCGACCAGGAGCCTCTGTCGCTCGCGACGCTCTTCTTCCGTGACGCCGATGTGGCACATGCACAGAATGTCGCGCAGCGCCAGGCGGTCGTCGCGCGGTCGCGGGTCGCGGCTCATCGGCCCACGGCGCGCTTCGCGGCCGCCTCCCGGCGCGGCTTCGCGCCCTTGTGAGAGCGCGCATGGCCGCCGCCGTCCTCCTCGACGTAGGTCAGATAGCCCCAGTGCAACGGCTCCCCCTGGATATATTTCTTCCCCAGACGGCGGGCCAGGTCCGCCTTCATCAGCTCGCGCCCGAGGTAGAACGCATGCGAAGCGTCGTCCGTGATTCCCAGTCGCGGGAAGATGTCGCGGATGTTCGTGTCCTTGACGAAGCGCTCGCTGTTGAAGACGTAGATCGCCTCGCCGTCGGTCTCGATCCGGAAATTGCGGTCGGTCAGGCGGGCCTGCATCTCCCGCAGCTCCGGTTCGGTCGGGCGGGTCAGGCGCGCATCGCGCGTCGTCACGAGCCTGTCGTCGAAGCCCTTCGGGAGCGTGCCGCGTCCCGCGGCGTGGTGCATCATGCGCCGGCCGCAGTCGAGCTCGCGCACCGAGCCGCGCGCCCACGGGGCCACCTCCGTCGTCAGGGCCCAGCCGATGCGCAGCTCGCTCATCACGCCGAGCAGCAGCGCGTTGACTCCGGTCGAGTCGGCCTCGGTCAGCTCCGTCAGATTGCCCACGCCCATGAGCATGTCGGCGTCGGGCATCGCCTCGCGCGCCTCGCAGTAGCGGCGGATGGAGGCGGAGAAGCCGAACTGGATCGGCTCGAGGACGGGATCGACGATGACGCGCGTCGCACCGAGTCGCAGCGCCTCCTGCACGTTCCGGGTCAGGGACGGTAACCCCTGCTCCGGGTCGGGGATGACGACCGGGGTGGCCGAGCGCAGCCGCGAGGCGAGATGGAGGTTCATGGAATTGAGGCTCAGGAGGAGCTCGGCCCCGGCGGCGTCCGCCGACAGCGCCTCCTCCTCGTTGAAGGTGTCGATGCTGACCCTGAAGCCGCGCTCCTTCAGGAGGGCGACCACCCGGCCCACGTTCTTCACCGGACGCTCGGGCGAGCACCCCAGGTCGATGAGGTCGGCCCCGGCCCTTCGGTAGCGCTCCGCGATCGCCAGGATCGTCGCGTCGTCCAGCCGGTCGATGTCGTTGATCTCCGCCAGGATCGTCAGCGCGTGCCCGCCGTCGGGGCGATACCCGGCGACGGCCTGGCCGAAGAAGCCGGGAAGATCGCGCAGGTCCTTCGGCCCCTTGACGAAGGGGACGCCGAAGGACTTCGACAGCGACTCGGCGCTCGCCTGACAGAGGCCGGGGAGGTACGCGACGTCGCAGGGCGGAAGCGTCAGGGTCGATTCGATGTAGTCGGTCGTCATCAGGGCCGCCACTTTGATCCGGAGCGCCTCGATCGTCCAGTCGAAGCCGTCGCCGCATTCGGCGAGAGTCCTCTGCAGCGCGTCGCGGGCGAGCTGCCCGGTCACGAAGACGCGGCGCGGCCTGGTACCGCCCGTCGAGCCGCCTCCTAGATCCATAGACCACCGTGGACGTGCAGCACCGTCCCGGAGACGTAGGTGGCGCGATCCGACACCAGGAACGCGACCGCTTCGGCCACCTCGTCGGGCCGGCCGAAACGGCCGAGCGGAATCTGGGCTCGCCAGCGCTCCTGTTCGACCGGGTCCCAGTCGGCATACCCCTCCGTCTCGATGAATCCGGGACTCACGGCATTGATCCGGACGTTGTGCCGGCCCTCGAGGCGCGCCATCGACCGGGTCATCATCGCCAGCGCCGACTTGGCCACGAAATAGGCGGGCGCCTCGTGGGTCATCCCGGGAGACACCTCGGCGTTCAGGGCCGACACGTTGACGATGCAGCCGGTCCGACGCTCGCGCATCGAGGGGAGGACGGCGCGCGAACAGAAGAAGGCGCTTCCGAGGTTGCCGTCCACCATCTGCCGCCACTCCGCGTCCGTGGTCTCGAGAAGCGTCCTCTCCAGAAACGGGCCGACGTTGTTCACCAGGACGTCGATGGGGCCCAGCGCGCGCACGGTGTCCTGCGCCAGGCGCTCGCACTCCTCCGGCCGGGACACGTCCGCCTGCAGGGCGACGACGGAATGGGACAGGCCGCGTGCCTCCTCGACGGTGCGCGCGGCCTCGTTCCGGTCCCGGTGGTAGTTGAGCGCCACCCGGAATCCGTCGCGCGCCAGCCGGAAGGCGATCGCCTTGCCGATGCCGCGGGTGCTCCCCGTCACCAGGGCGGTCCGGATCGAGGTCACGTGGGTTCCGTCTCTCGAGTGAAGAGACGGAGATTATCACGAACGGCCGTCGGGCCGGGCGTCAGTGTCCGCCGGACCCCAGGCGCGGGCCGCCGGACGACGGCCGCCCCTCGAGAGTCTCGTTGAACGCCTGCCGGGCCGCCCGGGACGCCCGCTCGTAGGCGGCGCTGAGGGCCTCGGGCAGGTGGGGCGCTCTGCCGGCCGCGTCCCGCGCGAGCCCCTTCAGCCTGCTGCGGGTCTCGCGCCCGCTCTGGGGCGCCGTCAACAGCGCCACCAAAGCACCGGTCACGGCGCCGGCCAGGAACGCCAGGAGAACGACGCCCGGGTTGGTTCGGTTGGTCTCATCCATGTCCGATCGGAGCCTCCTTTCCAAGCGATTCGAGCCGGGCGTCCATGGCCCCGGTTTCCGGCGCCTCTGCGGACGCGGCATCGTCCTTCCGGTGCCTGGGCGGGGCCGCCTCGTCGTCGCGCGCGAACAAGGAGCGCAGCCCGGCCGCGATCGCCGGACCGACGGCGGCACCGACGGCGGTCACCATGCGCAGCGAATCGTGCGCCTGCTTGACCGATTTTCCGAGATTGGCCGCCGCGTCGGTGAACACGCGCAGGCCTTCGGCGTCCCGCTCCAGGCTCCTTCCCAATCGATTGATGCGCGACGCCGCCTCGCGGACTTCCTCCAGCGTCTGATCGATCTTCGGGCCGGTGCTGCCGAGGACGGTCTCGGCGGCGCGCAGCGTCTTCCGCAGCTGGAGGAGGACCGGGATCAGGGCGCCCACGATGATGGCCAGTAGAATCATTCCTAGGACCTGCCACGTCATGGAAGACACCTCCTTGATGGCCCCATCCGAGTCGCGGACTCCGGGCAGCTTCGAACGCGCGGCTGACGGGCGTTGCACGCTATCTTAGCATGGACCCGCGCGCGAGGACTCGACGCCGGGGGACACCCGACGCATCGCGCCCGCCCTCGCCCAGCGCCCGGCGGACGTGGCGGGCGGCCTCGAACAGCCGGCGTCGGCATTCTTCGGCGGAGGGGCCGGGAGTCACGAGCGTGCAGATCGGCCGGCCCGGACCGATGCTCTCCCCTTCGGCCGGACGATCGCGGACGTCGATCTTCTCGTCGATCCCCCTCGACGTCCAGCGCACGCCCCGAGTGGCATACAGGACGCCCTTGGCCAGGAACCGGAGCACGGGCGGCGGCCCGGGCGGCAGCGGCCCGCCCTCGATCGCCACGAGGTGTGCGTCCAGGAGGCTAACGCCCGACAGGTCCTCGAACAGCTCCATCGATGCCGTGTAGCGGGGGTTGATCTCGATGACGTGAGGGACCCCCGCGCTCAGGATGAAGTCGATGCCGAACAGCCCGCGCAGGCCGAAGTGCCGCGCCAGGGCGGAGGCCGCGTCCGTGAGGACGGCGACGGAGTCCCGTGACAGGAGACATGGCACCGGACCCGCGATGTTTCCGCCGTAGCGGAAATCGCTTCCGCCGAGCTCGCGACAGCCGGCCAGCTGCTCGGTCGCGCCCAGGAGCACGGCCCCGCCGGCACCCGCCACGAAGGAGGCGGAGCCGGGAGCGCCACGCAGGGACGTTTGCAGATAGAAGCCGCGCGGCCGCCGCTCGCGCGGGAGCGCGCGGCGGATCCGGTTGCCTCCGCCCGATCGGGCCGGCTTCCAGAGGAGGCGCGCCGCGATCGCGGATGCGAGGTCGGGGCGTCCCATGAACGTGGCCGGGTGAGGAATTCCCGATCGGCGCAGGAACGGAAACAACACGGCGGGATCCCGGACCGCCTCGACGACCTCCGGCCCGTTCCCCAGGATGACGCCCCGTCGCCCCAGCCGCCTTAGAAGCGCGGGACGATTCTCGAGCCCGCCGGCGTAGACCATCGCCTGCCAGTCGAGAGCGAGCGCCGCGCGCACCAGCGCCAGGAGGGTGCGCGGGCGACCGAGTTCGCGCGATAGCGACAGCGCGCGGATCGGGTGGCCGGTCGCGAGCGCCAGAAGGTCGGCGTCACCGAAATAGTCGAGCGCCAGGAAGCCGCCCGGGAACCGCTGCGCCGCCTGGCGGCTGCGCAGGATTGACGATGCCAGCGCCCGGACGCTGACCCCCAGGAGCAGCAGGCGCCCGCGGGCGGCGTCCCCTCGCGGCCCGCCTATCGACTTTCCTCGAGCTCGCGCGCCCTGAGGCGCGCCGCCTCCAGGTCGATCACGGGAGGCGACTCGGCGCCGAGCAGATCCTTGAGGAGCGACGACTCGACCTTGAACTTGAGATCCCCCACCGCCATGGCCCCCACGGCGAACAGACCCCGGGAGATCTCGGTGCCGTTGTCCTGCGGCCTGACGCCTTCGAGGCCGTGCGGCGGGACGGCGTTGACGTCCGCCAGGACCTTGGGGCCCTTGAGCGCCTCGATGGACCGCCGGGACAGAAGTTGAGCGCCCGCGGCGCCGGTCGCCAGCACGACATCGGCCTTCGCCGCCAGGAGCGCGAGTTCCGCCTCGGCGGGGGCGGCCCTGGGCTCGACGGTGGCACCGAAGAGCGTTTTCACCTCGCCCGCCGCCGCCTCCGCCAGAGCGGCGCTGCGCGACGTGAGCGTGACCGATGCGCCGGCCAATGCCGCCAGGGCGGCCGACGCTTTTCCAACTCCGCCGGTGCCGGCGGCCACCAGGACCCGGAGCGGCGTCGTTTCTCCGATGCCCTTCGAGCGGCAAACGGTCGCCGCGCGCGCCAGAAGCGCCGCCGCGGTCGTATAGCCGCCCTTCGGGTCGACCATCAGCCCGATGACGAACGGCGGGAACAGCGTCTTGCGCGCCGCCTGAAGCATGGCTTCAGCGACGCGGACGCTCGAGCTGGAGAAGAACAGGGAGGAGAAGCGCGCGCCCTTCGCCCCGCGCGAGAACATCACGTCCTGCACCAGGCCCGGCACCGACGCGGCGTCGACGGAGCCGTACGGGACGACGGCGTCGAAGCCGGCGTCGTACGCCATGTTGATGTCGAACGGGCTGACGCGCGGATCCGACGAGACGAGATACAGGAGGCGCTTCCTCTCCACCGTCCATCCGCCTCAGGCGAACGGGTGTTTCGCCTTGTCCTTCCCCGCCAGCATGCTCTTCACGCTGGGCTCGCCCTTCATGGCGCGCGCGATCGCTTCCTTGGTGGCGCGGTAGTTGTAGTCGTAGATCTTCTTCTTGTCGCTGGCCTCCCAGTGGATGAAGACGCCGACCACGACGACCAGGTTCTCCGCCTCGGCCTGCGGGATGATGTTGTCGGCCACCGAATCGGCGACCGCCTTGGCGACCGCCGCCTGCGCCGGTCCGAACATCAGCACCGCCTGGTTCGCCCCCTTGATGGTGACCTTGTTCATCATCATCGTCGCGGGCTTCGGGATCAGGTTCGGCTCCAGCACCGCCAGGAGGGCCGTGTGCCCCTGGTTCTGATTCACCAGGCCGTTGGCGAAGGCCACGCCGACGGGGCCGCTCTTGGGACCGATCAGGAGGTCGATGTGCGCCACCTCGTTGCCGTCTCCGATCAGAGACTCACCGATCATGATGTCTTTCATTCGGTTCCTCCTCGACATGGCGGCCGGCGCCCGCGCCCCGGGGAGCGGCGCCGAGCCAGCCCGAATTGGGTCACGCCCGCGGTTTCACGATATAAGCTGAGCGACGGTCCTTCTTAGCATACTGCACCTCGGGGGTCAAAATTGCCGTCGAACCGGTCGTCGCCCCTCCTTCTGGCCAGCGTCCTCGGACCCGAGGAGGCGGCCGTCGCCCTGCACTGCGGTGCCGACATCCTCGATCTCAAGGATCCGCGCGAGGGATCGCTGGGGGCCTGCGCGCCGGACGTGCTGCGCGCCGTCGTGCGCATGCGCGACGACGAATCGGAGCGGGGCGCCCAGGTCGGCGACGGGCCGCGGCGGCCGCGCGTGAGCGCCGCTCTGGGCGACGCGACGAACCTGCCCGGGACGTTCGCCCTCGCGGCCGCCGGCGCCGCGGCGTGCGGCGTCGATTACCTCAAGGTCGGCCTGCGCGAGCTTCGCGGCGAAAGCGAGTCGCGGAGGTTTCTGGCCGCAGTGGTACGGGCGGCGCGCGAGGCGGCGCCTCACGTGGGCGTCATCGCCGCCTCCTACGCCGAGGCGAGCTCTCTCGGCGCCCTCGAGCCCCGGATCCTCCCCCGCGTGGCTCAGAGCGCCGGAGCGCAGGGGTGTCTCATCGATACCGCCCTGAAGGACGGCAGGACCCTGTTCGATCACCTGGATGCGGAGTCGATCGCGCGTTTCATCGCCGATTGTCGCGGGAGAGGTCTTCTATGCGGTCTCGCCGGCTCGCTCGGCCTGGCGCAGGCGCCGCTTCTGCTCGAGCTGGGACCGGACGTGGTGGGCGTGCGCGGGGCCATCTGCGCGGGGGGACGGAGCGGACGGCTGGATGCCTCGAGGCTCAGGTCGTTCCGCGCAGCCCTTGCGGGCGCGGGCGGGGCTCGGCGCGGCGCCGCAGGCCGATGGACCGGCGGCGCGTGGCCGACCTCGAAACCACCGGCATGAACCGATCGAGCTCCTGGGGTCGTCGGCCGCAGAGGATCCACGCGGTGGTGTGGGCGGGCAGCATCTCCGGGAAGAGTGGATCGACGACGCCTCGACGAACGAGAGCCTCTGCGGAGGCGCGATCACGGATCCGCTCCGAGTGTTTGCGCACGCTCTTGAGCAGAACGAGGTGGGTCGAGCGCAATCGCCCCGCGAGGAACGCCGCGATCGAGTCGGATGTCAGCCGGAAGGATCGCTCCAGCCCCGCCTCGCCCCGGATCAAAGACGCGGTGAGGAGGATCGGGACGCGGCCCGCCTCCGCCACCAGCTCGGCCGCGCGCAGGTTGTCCACCCCCGCGGCGCGCCGGCTCAGCGACGACAGGAGCAGGCCGTACTGATCCATGGCCAGAAGGGCCATGTGATGCGCGGTCTTCTCGTCGATCCGCAGCCGTGCCATCTGGCCGCGCACCAGGTCCGCGAACTCTCCGCCGCCCGGAATGACCAGCAGCCGGCGGCGGTGCGCCAGAAGCGAGATCCGCTGCAGGAGCGGACGCAAGGCATCGCTTCGGCCGAGGCTCCCCCCGACCTTGAGCAGCAGATCCCAGCGAAACGGCGAGCCGCTCCGCAAGCGGCGACCCTCCCCGTCGAATCCGATTGGCGAAGCTTGATGATCTGCCCGCCTTACTACGTCGCAAGGTCGCTTCTGTCAATTTAAAGAAAGGGCGGGTCGTGGTCGCGGCCTCAGGTCGTGAAACGAAGCGCCTCCTTTTCTTCCGCCAGCAAGACGGCGATCGCCGCCGCGGGGGCGGCCTTCGGCCAGGACTCTCCGCCGAGGCGCGGCAAAAGAGCCGCGAGCGGGGTCGTTTCGAGACCGGCGCGGCGCGCCGCGGTCTCCGCGAGGAACGCGCCGGCGCCGGCCGTGACGGCCACGGGCGGCCGGACCCACGCCGGCCGGGACAGGACCTGGAGGATCGCCTCCGATATCCGTGCGATCTGGCGCTCGTGAAGGAAACGGGCGATTGTCCGGATGGCGGCGGGTCCGATCGATGCCGCCTCTCCGCAGACGACTCGTGCCAGCCGGGCCATCGCGTCGTCCCGGCTGCAGCCGCGACCGTCGGGAGTCGGGACGGTGTAGTCACTCTCGGCGAGTGCACCCAGGACCATGTAGACGTCCGCCATGATCGCGAAGTGCTCGGACGACACGCGGCACCACGCGCCGTGCAGCGGCACCGCGTCGGCAAGACTCGAAGGGGACGTTCTCAGGATCCCCGAGTAGACCAGCTCTCCCGAGGCGAGGCGCTCCGTGTCGGCGCGGCCCGCCGGGCGCGGCTCGCCCGAGCCGATCGGGATGATGTCCGTGGTCGTGCTGCCCACGTCGATCAGAAGCGCGTCGCGACGGGCCCCCGCCACCAGACGGGCCGTCGCCATCCAATTGGCGGCGGCCACCTCGAGCGGCCGCTCGAAGGCCCGGTCGAGCGAGACGAACGCGCCGCTCAGGTCGAAGACCTTGAGAGGACCGGGGATCGCGTCGGCGCAGGCCCGCAGAACGCTCCGCACCCCCTCCGCGCGCGACGCGAAGACGTCCGAGAGCTCGGCCGTCATGGTCACCGCGTGCTCCCCCGTCGAATCATCGAGGAGAGCACGCAGGTGTTCCGCCAGGCTCGACGGATCTTTCCAGATCTCGAACGGCCGCAGCCGGATATCGATCGACGCGCCATCCCGTCCCGCGGTCAGCTTCGCCCGTTTCAGATGGACGCCGCCGATGTCCCAGCCGAAATAGTGTCCCATCCCTCCCTCCGCATCGCGATCGACCCGTTGGCACCGAAGCGGCACCGTCCGACGGACGTGACACGCTCCGGGAGCGCGCGGCCGGCCGAGGCCTGCAGGATCAGTCCCGCGAGGTTTTCCCTTATCGATCGACGGAGCCCCGCGTAGGACGTCGTGAGGCGCGGGTTCACCTCGATCACGGTCGCGCCATCGCGACCGAGGACGAGGTCCACCCCGAGGTAGCCGCGCACGCCCTCGCGGGCGCGCGCCAGCGCCGTGATCGCCTCCCGCGCGACGGCGATCGCCTCGCGCGATCGCGGGTGCGGCCAGAAGGTCTCGCCCCCGAGATATGCGGGCCTCGCTCCCCGGGCCAGCCTCTGCCTGTTCAGCCCGAGATCGAGCGGGTGCCCGGAGACGATGAGCGACACGCTGGCCGCTTCCCCTTCGACGAACGCCTGCAGCAGAAAATCGGCACGTCGAGTCGCCCGTCGCACGGCGGCGAGGGCGGCGGCGGCCTCGGACCTGCGGCGCACAATCGACACGCCCCGCCCGCCACAGCCGACGCGGGGCTTCACGACGAACGGAGGGGAGGCCTCGAACAGGCGCCCGGGCGATCGGAACGGCACCGCCCGGGTGTCCGGTGTCGCGACGCCCGACGCCGCGAGGCAACGGGCCGTGGCCAGCTTGTCCGAAAGTCCGCTCACCGCCGACGACGAGGGGCCGAGCAGGATGCGTCGCTCCCGCTCGACCAGGCGGCTGAGACGCGCCAGAACCTCGTTCTCCTCCGGGGCGATCAGAAGCGCGGCGTCGGCCCGGCGCAACGCCGCCAGGAAGTCGCTTTGGCGATGGACCACCTCGACGGCGACCCCATCGATCCGGCGGAGGTCCGCGACGATGGCGTCCCGCATGGCGCGCCCCTCGGCGAGCAGGGCGCAAGCACTCGCCTCACGAGGAAGGGACGTGAAGTGCTCGAGGACGGCGATCCTCATGGGAGAATCGTCTCCGCGGGACCGTCGCGGCCTCGCGGAGAGCTTCCTCGATCGGCGGAGGACATCGACGTGCGGATTATACCCGTGATCGATCTGAGGGACGGGAGAGCCGTGCGCGGACGCGCGGGCGCCCGCGAGCGTTACGTCCCCGTCCGGAGCGTCCTGGCCCCGGGTTCCGCCGGCGACCCGGCCGCCCTTCTGGCGGCCTATCGTGCGGCGCTACGCCCGGACACCGTCTACATCGCCGACCTCGATCGCATCACGGGCCGCGGCGACAACGACGCCGTTCTCGATGTCCTGATGGCCCATGCTCCCGACGCGCGCTTCCTATGGGACGGGGGCCTGTCCGACTCCGTGGCGGTCTCGCGCGGAGGACGCGACGGGCGGTTGGTGCCCGTGATCGCGACCGAGACCCTGCGCTCGATCGAAGACCTGCGGGCCCCGCGCGAGCCGGGCGTCCCAGGAGCGGTGCTGAGCCTCGACCTTCACGCCGCGGGCGTGGTCAGCCGCAGCGGCCTGCTGTCGTCGCTCGGCGAGGAGGAGATCCTCATGCAGGCCCGCGCCAGCGGCTTTCGCTCGGTCCTCCTGCTGCTGCTCGATCGCGTCGGAACCTC
>Ga0066905_100000536_pt1 | contig 10843 bp, 9 predicted proteins | sample PanSoiMetaPlot36_FD_67483 | JGI IMG/M metagenome (GOLD analysis project Ga0066905, IMG submission 67483) | Tropical forest soil microbial communities from Panama analyzed to predict greenhouse gas emissions - Panama Soil Plot 36 (version 2) | ecosystem: Environmental > Terrestrial > Soil >... | reverse complement strand
CGCAGGCCAGCGCGAACCCGGCGAGCACGAGCGCGATCCCGGTGTAGGAAGGATGGCGAACGTAGCGGTAGGGCCCGCCGGTGACGACCCTGTGCCCCGGCTGGACCTTGATCTGATACTGGAAGAAGCGTCCCAGGGTGGCGATCGACCAGACGCGCAGCCCGATGCCCGAAGCGATCAAGACAAGGCCGACGGCGACCGGCCAGACCAGGCCGCCGGGCCATGGCAGCCGGCCTTTGCGGCCGAGTAGCTCCGCCGCGATGACCGCGGCCACGATGCAGGCGGACAGGATAAAGGCGGTGGGATCGCGAGCAGCGGGGCCGCCGGCCCGCCAGCGCTGGCGCACGCTCATCACCAGCTCGAACACCACCCAGACCGCCACCGTGACGTTGAACGCCGTGGCGGCGGCGCCCGGCCGGAAGACCAGCGGCTCGACCACCATGCCAGTACACCAAGCCCCACCGGGCGCGGCGCACCCGGCATCTCCGCGAGCAAGCTGCAAGGCTCCGCGCTGGATCGCTAGGCCATGCGCAGCGCCCGCTCCGGTGTCATCGAACCCAGCAGGCGCTCCAGCGCGACCTCGACGTCCTCGCGCCAGGACACGGTGGATTTCAGTTCCAGGCGCAGCCGCGGGTAGCGGTGATGCGGGCGGACCGTCTTGAACCCCACCGCCAGCAGGTAGTCAGCGGGCAGCACACACGAGTCCTCCCCGCGGCGGCGGTCGCCAAAGGCTTCGATCGCTTTGACCCCGCGCCTAGTGAGATCCTTCGCCACCCCCTGGACGAGCATCCGGCCAAGCCCGCCGCCCGTGAACTCTTCCATGATGTAAGCGGTCATCAGCAGCACCGCGTCGCCGCTCACCGGGCTGGTCGGAAAGGCCACCGAGCGCGGCACGTACAGCGGCGGCGCGTACAGGACGTAGCCGGCGGGCGCGCCATCCACATAGGCGATCTTGCCGCAGCTGCCCCACTCCAGCAGCGTGGAGGAGATCCACGCCTCCTTCTCCAGGGCCGGGTCGCCCGCGGCCTGGGCCCGGGTCTGGCTCACCGGGTCGAGTTCCCAGAAGACGCACCGCCGGCACTTGTGCGGCAGGTCGTCGAGATTGTCCAAGGTGACGTTGGCGAGACGACGCGGCACCTGGCACCTCTGCGGTTGGATTGGTCCTTCGCGGTCGGATCAAGCTGGTGCGGCCAGAGTGGTGCGGTGCGGCGAATTGTCCTGGTTCACGGCCGCCGTGAGGCGCACGGATCTAGCGATGGCAAGATCCCGAGTACCCCCGGCCGGGTACCCTCCAGCCCGTACCCTGACATGGTACCCATCGGCGTGAGGAGAGGCCTTGGCGATCGAGGACGCGACACCAGCCCGCGTTGGCCGTACCAGCGGCACCGACCCTGGGTCACAGGAGTCCCATGAGCCTCCTTCGCCCCACGGGTCTCTTGTGGACCCTTATGTCGGCCGCTACGCCGCGCGGGCGCAGGAGATGGTCGCCTCCGAGATCCGGGCGCTGTTCGCGGTAGCCGCCCGGCCGGAGATCGTCTCGCTGGCTGGGGGGATGCCGTACATCACCGCCCTGCCGCTGGACGCGGTCGGCGAGATGGCCGGCCAGCTCGTGGCCGACCGGGGCGCCGTCGCCTTGCAGTACATGTCGGCACAGGGAGACCCGGGCCTGCGCGAGTGCATCTGCGACGTGATGGCGCTGGAGGGGATCCACGCCCACCCGGACGAGGTGGTCGTCACCGTGGGCTCGCAGCAGGCACTGGACCTGATCACCCGGATCTTCGTGAATCCCGGCGATGTCGTGCTGGCCGAGGGGCCGTCCTATGTCGGCGCGCTCGGCACGTTCGCTTCCTACCAGGCGAATGTCGTCCACGTCCCGATGGATGACACCGGGCTCGTGCCCGAGGCGCTGGCCGAGACGATCGCGGCGCTGGAGGCCGATGGGCAGCGGGCCAAGTTCCTCTACACGGTCCCGTCCTTCCACAACCCGGGCGGGGTGACCCTCAGCGCGGAGCGCCGGGCCCGGGTGCTGGAGATCTGCCAGCGGGCCGACATCCTCGTGATCGAGGACAACCCCTACGGCCTGCTGGGGTTCGACCGCGAGCCGCTGCGGGCGCTGCGCGCCGACGACGCGCACGGCGTGGTGTACCTCGGGACGTTCTCCAAGACGATCGCGCCCGGCCTGCGGGTGGGCTGGGCACTGGCTCCGCCCGGGATCAGGGACAAGCTTGTGCTCGCCGCGGAGGCGGCGGTGCTGTGCCACTCCAGCCTCGCGCAGCTCATGGTCCGTGAGTACCTGACCGGCCAGCCCTGGCGGGAGCAGGTGAAGGTCTTCCGTGAGCTGTACCGGGAGCGCCGGGACGCCATGCTGGAAGCGCTGTCCGCGGTCATGCCCGACGGCTGCCGGTGGACCCGGCCCGCCGGCGGGTTCTATGTCTGGCTGCAGCTCCCGCCGGGCCTGGACTCCAAGGCGATGCTTCCCCGCGCGATCTCCTCCCGGGTCGCGTACGTGCCGGGGACAGGCTTTTACGCGGACGGGTCCGGCGCCAGGCATCTGCGGCTCTCGTACTGTTTCCCTGAGCCCGGCCGGATCAGGGAGGGGGTCCGGCGTCTGGCTGAGGTGGTGGGCACCGAGATCGAGCTCCGGTCCACGTTCGGCGCCGTCCCGGCCGCCTACCGCAGGTCCGGCGCGGGGCCGACCGTCCTGACCGGCCCGGCCGGTGCGGACACGCCGCAATGAGCGACCTGGGCCACGTGCTGATCCTGGCCGGCGGGCTGTCCGCCGAGCGGGAGGTCTCGCTGCGCTCGGGCAGCCGGCTGCGGGACGCGCTGCGCGAAGCGGGCGTCGATGCCGACGTCACCGATGCGGACGCCGGGCTCATCCCGGCGATCACCGGCGACCCTCCCAGCGCGGTCTTTCCCGCCATCCACGGCGCCTACGGGGAGGACGGGTCGATCCAGGAGGTGCTGGCTCTGCTCGGGGTGCCGTTCGTGGGAGCGGCGGCGGATGCCTGCCGTTTCGCCTTCGACAAGCCGGTGGCGAAGGCCATCGCCCGGGCCGCGGGCCTGGCGACTCCCGCCTCGGTAACGCTGCCGAAGGAGACCTTTCACGACCTCGGAGCCGCCGCCGTGCTGGAGCGCATCGTGGCGACGCTCGGGCTGCCGCTGTTCGTCAAGCCCGCCCGCGGGGGGTCGGCGCTGGGTGCCAGCCTGGTCGAGGCCGCGGACGAGCTGCCCGGCGCCATGATCAGCTGTTTCGCCTACGGCGACACGGCACTGATCGAGCGGGGCGTGGTGGGCACCGAGATCGCCGTCGGGGTGATCGACCTCGGTGACGGCCCGCAGGCGCTGCCCGCGGTCGAGATCCACCCGCTGGCGGGCGGCTACGACTACGCGGCGCGCTACACGGCCGGCCAGACACGGTTCTACACCCCGGCCCGGCTGTCGCGGGATGAGGCGGCCGCGGCCGCGGCGGCAGCCGTCACCGCCCACCGCGCACTGGGCCTGCGCGACCTGTCCCGGACGGACCTGATCGTTGAGGACGGGCGGGCCTTCTTCCTTGAGGTCAACGTCGCGCCGGGGATGACCGAGACGAGCACCCTGCCGATGGCGATGGAGGCGGCGGGGCGGGCGCTCGGCGTGGTCGCCCGGGACCTGCTGAGCGTCGCCGCGGCCCGGGGAAGCTGAACGACGGCGGCCGCGACCACCCGCGGCCGCGGCAAGCCACACCGCCATCTGGGAGCTGCCGGTGACCGCACGCAAGAGCTTTGGCAGTGACAACCACGCGGGCGCTCACGAAGCGGTCCTGCGCATGATGGCCCGCGCCAACACGGGTGACGCCGTCGCCTACGGCGACGACCTGTGGACGCAGCGGGCTTCGGACGAGCTGCGTGAGCTGTTCGGTGCCCGGGGCGGTGTCTTCCTCGTCTTCACCGGGGGCGCGGCGAACGTGCTCGGGCTCAGCCTCCTGCTGCGGCCCTACGAGGGGGTGATCTGCCCTGAGAGCGCGCACGTCAACGTCGATGAGTGCGGGGCCGCCGAGCGGATCATCGGGTGCAAGCTGCTGACGGTTGCGACCCCGGATGGGAAGCTGACACCCGACCTGATCGCCACGCGGCTCGGCGGGCGCGGCGACGTGCACCGGGTCCAGCCGCGGGCGGTCGCGATCTCCCAGGTGACCGAGTTGGGCACCTGCTACACGCTGGATGAGCTGCGCGCGCTGGCCGAGTTCTGCGGTTCCGAGGGCCTGCGGCTGTACGCCGACGGCGCCCGGCTCGCCAACGCCGCCGCCTGGCTGAGCTGCTCGCTCGCCGAGATCGCCGCGCTCGTGGACGTGCTGAGCTTCGGCGGGACGAAGAACGGCGCCGTCGGGGCGGAGGCGGTGGTGGTCATGGCCGACGACCTGATGCCCGGCGTGTCCTTCCTGCGCAAACAGCAGATGCAGCTTGCCTCCAAGATGCGCTACCTCGCAGCGCAGTTCCTCGGGCTGCTGGAGGACCAGCTCTGGCTGCGCAACGCCGCCCACGCAAACCTGATGGCGCGGCGCCTGGCGGACGGCGTGCACGGTGTCCCAGGAGTGGAACTGCGGCAGGCTGTCGAGTCGAACGCCGTGTTCGCCTCACTGGAGCCGGCCCAGATCGAGCGGCTACAGGGTGAGTGGGAGTTCCATGTGTGGGACGAGCCGACCCACGCGGTGCGGTGGATGACCGCATTCGACACCACCGAGGCCGACGTGGATGCCTTCGTCGCGGCGGTGCGGACATCGGCGCCCAACGGGTCGCGGGCCAGTTTCACGTGAAACGTCGCCCGGCGGCGCGGCACTGGGACCGCCGGTCAGGCGATCGGGGCGCGCGGTCAGGCGCTCAGATTCTGCGCCCACTCGGGGGACATGGCGGTGACGATCCGCTCAAGGTCCTGCAGCGAGGCGAACTCGACCACGATCTTCCCCTTGCGGCGGCCGAGCTCCACTTTGACCCTGGTGTCGAACGCGTCCGACAGCCGCTCGGCGAGGTCGGCGAGACGGGGTGCCGTCGGCTGCTTGGCCGCGGCGCGACGGGTCTTGGGGGCGTCGCCGCCGCCCATGGCCACGATCTCTTCCACCGCCCGCACCGATAGTCCTTCGGCCACTATCCGGTGCGCCAGGCGGTCCTGGACATCCGGGTCGTCGAGCGCGAGCAGCGCGCGCGCGTGGCCGGCGCTCAGAACGCCGGCCGCCACCCGGCGCTGGACCGCTGGGGGCAGGTGCAGGAGCCGAATCGTGTTGGAGATATGCGGCCGGGACCGCCCCACCTTGTGCGCCAGCTCGTCGTGCGTGGCGCCGAAATCATCGAGCAACTGCTGGTAGGCCGCCGCTTCTTCCAGCGGGTTGAGCTGCTCCCGGTGGAGGTTCTCCATGAGCGCTTCGCGGAGCATGTCATCGTCGGTAGTGCCCCGCACGATGGCCGGAATGTGCTCCTGGCCCGCGCGCTGGCAGGCGCGCCATCTCCGCTCGCCCATGATCAGCTCATAACGGCCGGGCATGACCTGGCGAACCACGACCGGCTGGAGCAGGCCAACTTCCCTGATCGAAACCGCAAGTTCCTCGAGCGCGTCCTCATCGAACCCCTGGCGGGGCTGGCGCGGGTTCGGTGTGATGGTGCCGATCGCCACTTCCTCGAAGTAGGTTCCCTCGGTGCCCTGCGGCCCGGCGCCGCCGTCGGCGTGTGCACGCCCGGGCGCCCCGGACCCGGTCCCGCCGTCGCTAGCATCCGCCCGCGCCAACGGTGAAGGTGCCATCGGGATGAGGGCCCCGAGCCCCTTACCCAGGCCACGCTTTTGCTGCGCCATCACCATCTCCTCGCCCTGCCCCTTCTCACCGCGCCGACGGCCCCGCCACCCGATGACCGCCCGGTCGGCCTTCCCAGTAGAGCATCCCACCCGCCACCCCGTATCCCAGACCGCCATGCCGACCCGCCCCCTCCCCGCTCCCAACGCACCGCATTCCGCACCCCCCAACCCGCAGCGAGGCACAACCCTCAGCCGGGCAGCGCCCGTCCGGCAAGCGCCAGGACCGGCCCGACCAGACGCGAGGACGTTAGCGGCATCCGCACACCGGGCGGCGGGAATCCAGCCGCAGGACGGCGAGATCCGGCTAGGGGCCCGCCGCCATCCAGCCCTCGCCAGAGCCCAGTGGCATCCAGCCCTCGCGAGAAGCCCGCCCTCCCGAGAGCCCGCCCTCCCGGAGAGCCCGCCCTCCCGGAGAGCCCGGCTCCTGGCAGCCCGCTCCCGAAGTGCCCAGTAGGTCAACGTCTGGCTAGCCGAGGTCCCGTGGGGCGGCTCGGCTAAAGTGCCGGCCGGCGGGGTGTGCCGCGGGCGTAGCGTTGCCCACCGTCACCGCCGCCCCTCGCGCCTCGGGCACTACGGCCGCAGCCATCGCGCCCGCCGTGCCAGCCCGCGGCTGCCCCGTCAGCCGGCGCAAGACCCCAGCCCGCGCAAGACCCCAGCCCGCGCAAGGCGTAAAACCAGGCCCCCGCGCATCACTGTCCCGGCAGCCGCGGTTCAGCCCGCCTGCCCCACTTCGGCCGCCCGGTCGGCCACTTCCCTGGCCGCCTCCAGATAGGCCTGTGCACCACTCGAGCCGGGGTCGTAGGTGATCACGGACTGCCCATAGCTGGGCGCCTCCGAGACCCGCACGCTGCGCGGGATGACCGTGCTCAGTACCACGTCCCCGAAATGATCCCGGACTTCCTCTGCCACCTGGGACGCCAGCCGAGTCCGCCCGTCGTACATCGTCAGCAGGATCGTGGAGACGTAGAGGCTGGGGTTCAGGTGGCTTCTGACCAGGTCGATGGTGCGCAGCAGTTGCTCCAGCCCCTCCAGCGCGTAGTACTCGCACTGAATGGGGATGAGCACCTCCGCCGCGGCCACCAGCGCATTGACGGTGAGCAGCCCCAGCGAGGGCGGGCAGTCGATCAGGATGTAGTCGAGGTTAGATGCGTCGTAGTCGGCGAAGGCCCGGCTGAGCCGCGCCTCCCGAGCCACCAGCGGCACCAGCTCGATCTCGGCGCCCGCGAGGTCGATGGTGGCGGGCGCGCAGTAGAGCCCGGGGATGTCAGCCACCGCTCGGACGATGCTCGCCAGCGGCTGATCCTCGACCAGCACGTTGTAGACCGAGGCCGTGCCGGCCCGGTGCTCGACGTCGAGGGCCGTTGAGGCGTTCCCCTGCGGGTCGAGGTCGACCACCAGGACCCGCGCGCCGTGCAGGACCAGGCAGGCCGCCAGGTTGACCGCGCTCGTCGTCTTCCCGACGCCGCCCTTCTGGTTCGCGATCGTGATCATCCGGCAGGAACGTGGCCGCGGCCACTCACGTCCCTCGGCCCCGCCCAGGGCGGCGAGGGCCGCCTCCGCCGGCGTCATCGCCGACCTGCCCTGCCCGGCAGCCGCCGCGGCCGCGGCGCCGACCGTCCCGGCTACCACCGTGGCCGTCCCCTGCCCGGCTGCCCCCTTCCCATCTTCCGGCCCACCGGCGACCCGCCCATCTGCCGACCCAGCTGCGAGCGGCCCGGCGGCCGACCGTCCGGCGGCCGCCTTCCCGGGATCGCCCAGCGAATCGCCTTCTGGTCTCGCGCCCACGGCGTCATCTTCCGATATCCGGTTCTCGGTTTCACGTGAAACCGCCGCCGACAGCGCCCGCCTCACCCGGGCGGGCGAATCGTCCTTGGCCGGCTGATCCGGCGCATGCGCCACGGCATCCCGCTCCTTATCCGCTCCCGGTTGACTGACCCGATCGGGCGCGCGGACCGGTTGACCGTCCGGCCAACCCAGACCGCTCGACTCCGTGTGCGGCTCACCCCCAGCAGGTGCAGCAGGCCGCCGCGATTCTTCTGGCCATCCCAGGCCCTTCGCGGAAGCCATCACCGCTCCTCTCGCTGCCGCACCCTCTCCCCGCCGCACCGTCCCCGGCGGCCCGGCCCCGCGTGTTTATGGCCCCGCAATCAGCCGGACCACTGTCGCAGCGGGATCGACCTTACCGCCCCCGGCGCGCACGACGTCCACGCTCCGCAGTGCCAGTTTGCTCAACGCGCGCCGCGCCGCGGCGACCTCCTGGCGGGCGCTCGCACCCTTGATGGCCAGCACGGTCCCGCCCGGCCGCACCAGCCCGAGCGCCAGCGCCGCCAGGCGGTCCAGCGGCGCCACCGCGCGCGCGGTGACTACGTCCGCCGACAGCTGTCCCGCGAGCTCCTCGGCGCGCCCCCGGCGCACCTGCGCGTTCTGCAGGCCGAGGGCGTGCACGCACTCCTCAAGGAACGTCACCCGCCGCACCATCGGCTCCAGCAGCGTCACGGCGACATCCGGCAGCATCAGTGCCAGCACGATGCCGGGCAGCCCGGCTCCCGACCCGAGATCGACCAGCGAGCACGGATGGGGTACCAGTTCCGCCACCGCCGCGCTGTTGAGCAGGTGGCGCTCCCACAGCCGGGGAACCTCGCGCGGCCCGATCAGGCCGCGCGCCACCGCGGGGCCAGCCAGCAGGCGCGCATAACGCTCGGCAGCGGCCGTCGCCGACCCAAAGATCTGTACGGCCTCTGGCGGGGCGGCCGGCGCCGCCGGGCCCACAAGAGCTTCACTGGAGGCACCAGCTCCAAGAGGCTCACCGGTCACGCCAGCACTACCGGCCTCATTGGTACCAGGGGAGTGGGGCATGCTGGGTCGGCTGGGCGGGGGTCAGCCCGCGGGAAGGACTACCACCCGCCGGTTCGGCTCCTCACCCTCGGACTCGCTACGGAGGCCCGCGGCGGCGACCGCGTCGTGGACGATCTTGCGCTCGAATGGGGTCATGGGTTCGAGGCGCCGCGCGACGCCGGTGCGGCTGACGTCCTCGGCCGCGTCCCGGCCCAGCGCCGTGAGCTCCATCCGCCGCCGGGCCCGGTACCCGCCTACGTCGAGCATGAGCCTGGTCCGCTCGCCCGTCTGCCGGTGGACCGCCAGGCGGGTCAGTTCCTGGAGGGCCTCCAGCACCTCGCCCCGGGGGCCGATGAGTTCCCGGAGGGAGCCACCCACCACCGACACCAGTGCCCGGTCGCCCTCCACGCCCATGTCGAACTCGCTGTCGGGGTCGCCGACGATGTCGAGCAGCCCTTCGAGGTAGTCGGCCGCGATCTCCTGCTCCTGCTCCAGGTCCGCGACCTCGCGCCTGGGCGAGTCCGGCGCCTCCTCGTCGTCTTCGTCCGCGTCCAGAGCAGCGCTGGTTTCGTCCAGAGCAGCGCCGGTCTCGTCCGGAGCAGCTGCGGTCTCGTCCGCGACGGCCTGGACCGGCCCGTCCTGCTCGGATGCCTCCGCCGGGGCGCCCGCTTCCGCGGCAGCGTCGGCGTCAGCTACCTCGCCGGTAGGCTCGCTCGCGGGCTCGGGGGCCGCGTCTGTGCCCGGGCCGCCGGTCGCGGGCGGCTGCCCTGCGCTGTCGTCCTCGGTCACGGCGACCATGTTCTCCCTATGGGTCACAACCGGGTCCTCCTCGTCGCGGGACCGCACCGTCCGCGGTTGCCCAAACCCCTGCTTGGCTGGCACGCTGCGCCCCCGGGCGGTCACCCGCCCGACACCGCGCCGGGGCGCCCGGCGCGGCCAGCCGGCCCCAGACTCCGGCCCGGCTCACCGTTTACCAGAGCGTTTACTGCGGGACTGGCGCGTTCGTTGCTGCCTGACGAGCTTAGTATCCGGCGCGGCCGGTTGTGGCTCAGGCTGAGGCTCCGGTCGTCCCCTAGTCAACCTGCGCAAGACCCCCGACCCGTTGGCCGAGCCCTGCCCGGCGCCCGCATCGGCGGGCGGTTTAGCGGCGGCCGGTTTAGCCGCACCTCGGGCCGGCTTGCGCGCCTGCGCGGGCTTGCCGTCCGCGGGCACCCGGTCGGCCGGTGCGGCCTTGCCCGACCCCGGCTTGCCGGAGCCGGACGACTTGCCGGGAGGCACCACCTTGCCCTGCACGACCGCCGGGGCGCCCGCCACGGCCGGCATCGGGTAACGCTTGAACAGCACGTACTGCTGGCCAAGTGTCCAGACGTTCGTGGTCACCCAGTACAGGACCAGCCCGAACTGCCAGTAGAGGCCGGACAGCGCGAAGAGCGGCACGATATAGGCCATGTACTTCTGCGACGCCGCCATCGGGTTGTCCGGCGTCATCTGCGGGGTCATGCCCCGCTTCGTGCTCTGCCGCACGGTCAGGTAGGTCGTCGCCACGCTGATGAGGACCGCAATGAGGATGACGATCCTGGCCTGCAGGGTTTCGCCGGGCAGCGGGAACAGGAACTTGTCGGCGAGGTGAGCACCGAAGATGTCCGCCTGCTGGGCGGACAGAACGAACGCGTGGCTGAGCCCGTAGGGCGGGGTCTCACCTGCGTGCCAGACCGAGATGGCCCGCAGCACGCTGAACAGCGCGAAGAACACCGGCAGCTGCCCCAGGAGCGGCAGGCACCCGGCCAGGGGGTTGGCTCCGTTCTCCTTGTAGAGCCGCATCGTCTCCTGGTTGAGGGTCTGCTTGTCGTTCTTGTACTTCTTCCTCAACTCCTGGATCTGCGGCGCGAGCGCGCTCATCTTCCGGGTCGCGTGCATCTGCTTGACGAACAGCGGCACCAGCAGCAGCCGCATGAGGACCACAAGGATCACGATCGTCAGTACCCAGGTGAGGCCGCTGGCCGGGGGCAGGAAGGTGCTCAAGCCGGTGTGGATCTGCTCCATCACCCACGCGACGGCGACAAACAGGGGGTTGAGCGGGTTCACGTGCTGGCTCCCTCGGGACGGGACCGACGGCCCTGCGGCGTGGGCGGCACCGGATCGACGCCGCCGGGGTTGAACGGATGACAGCGGCCGATCCTGCGTA
>Ga0066905_100000535_pt1 | contig 10852 bp, 9 predicted proteins | sample PanSoiMetaPlot36_FD_67483 | JGI IMG/M metagenome (GOLD analysis project Ga0066905, IMG submission 67483) | Tropical forest soil microbial communities from Panama analyzed to predict greenhouse gas emissions - Panama Soil Plot 36 (version 2) | ecosystem: Environmental > Terrestrial > Soil >... | reverse complement strand
CGACCCCGACCGAAAGCGCGCGAACGTCAAGCACGTGCAGGGGCGAGAGGGATTCGAGCTCGTGGACGCCGACCTCAATGCCGCCGACCTGGCCGGGCTGCTGGCAGGAGTGGACGTCGTCTTCCATCTCGCGGGGCAACCAGGAGTGCGCGCGAGCTGGGGCACCGAGTTCGACGTCTATCTCGACCAGAACGTCCTGACGACGCAGAACCTCCTCGAGGCTGCCAGGGAGGTCGAGCTGCGACGCTTCGTGCTCGCGTCGTCCTCGTCCATCTACGGCCAGGCCGGGCATTTCCCGACCACGGAGTCGGAGCGGCCGTTGCCCGTTTCGCCCTACGGTGTCACGAAGGCCAGCGCCGAGCAGCTGTGCCACCTGTACGCGACCGCGTTCGACGTTCCGGCGACGATGCTCCGCTACTTCACCATCTTCGGACCGCGCCAGCGCCCCGACATGGCGTTCAGCCGTTTCATCGATGCGGCTCTGAACGATCGGCCGGTGACGATCCTCGGCGACGGCGAACAAAGCCGCGACTTCACCTACGTCAGCGATGCCGTCGCCGCGACGCTCGCCGCCGGCGAGAGGGGGGTGGCCGGTCGGGCGTACAACGTCGCCGGCGGTTGCCAGGCGACCGTCCTCGAGGTGATCGACACGCTCGAACGCATCCTGGGGCGAGCCATGAAGCGCGAGCATGTCGACCCGATGCCCGGTGACCCTCGCAAGACGGGCGCCGACACCTCGGCCGCCCGCCACGACCTCGGATACAGCCCGGCCGTCGGGCTCGAGGAGGGGCTCACCCGTCAGGTCGACCACGTGCGCGGCGCAACGGGCTGATCTGCAGACCGATGGGCCTATTCGGCGGTCGAGCGCTGCCTGATCGCGATCCCGTACAGAGCTGGACCGGTCGCGAGGAGGAGCCAGAGCTGCTTGCTCAAGAACTGGGACGAGAAGAAGTCCGCGGCCAAGAGCCCGACCAGAGCGATGAAGAGGGTCCGCGCCAGGATCTCCGACTTGAAGTCGCCTTGACGGGCGAACTCCCGGGCAGCGGCCAGTATCGATCGGAGCGAGAGCAGTAAGAGCAGAACGAAGAGCGTCAGCCCGACGACGCCGAGTTCCGACAGAACCTGCAGGTAGATGTTGTGCGCGACCAGCGGGGTATCGAGGATGTACTCGTCGCGGATGACGGCTCCGGGCTCGATCAGGTAGTTGACCGAATCGACGCGGAAGTTCCCGACGCCGACGCCGGTGACCGGGTGCGCCTTCGTCATTCTCCAGCCCATTCGCCAGAGGTCTTCTCGTCCCGAACCGCCGTTGGCCTCGGGGTGAGTGATCCGCGCGACGTCGTCGGGCGAGGCGACCGTCGTGAACCAGGCCACGGTCCCCAGGAGGACCGCTGCGCTGAGCACGACCGCGGCGGTGCGCCGGCCGCGTCCGATGGCGAATGGCGCAACGAGCATGCTCACGGCGAGCCCGAGCAGCGCTTCGCGCGAGACGGTCAGGAAGAGCCCGGCCGCGCATCCTGCGGCTGCTGCGAGCGCGGCCACCTTGGCGATCGGCGGGGGCCAGCGGCGATTCGCGGCGGCCAGGCCGAGGGCGAGAACGACGGCGACGCAGAGGTTCTGTCCGAGCTGGTTCGGGTTCAGGCCGGCGCCGCCGAGGCGTCCCACCCACGGTTTGGAGGGATCGGCCGGGTGCATCAGCCCGAAGATGACCGAGAGCAGCGCGCTCCCGACGAACACGCTGAAGAGCCAAACGACGTGGCGCCTCGTCCGCAGCGCGGCGAACGCGATCGGAAAGAGCGAGATGTTGAGCATGTACCGTCCCAACACCTCCGTACCGGCGCTCAAGCGCGTCGCCCAGACCAGGCTGATCGTCGCCCACCCGATGAACAGGACGGCGACCACGACGAGCGTACGCTGGTGAGCGACGAGGTCCCAGGCCTCCCGTTCCTCCTTGCGACCGACCGCGATTGCGGCCAGGAGGGAGAGCGCGAGGAGAAGGCCGACGAGCTTCGTCAGCGACACCCCGCCGGCCAGCGTCGAATAGTCCTCGAAGAAGGCGAGCGCGACGAGGGCCACCAGCCCGACGGCGAGGTTCGTCACGACGATCGCCGCGAACACGAGCGCGATGACCGCTGCGACCGCGAGCTTCGGCTGCACGCCGGCGAGCAGCCCGATGGCCAGCGCGAGCGAGAAGGCCCCGACCTGCCAGACGGAGACCGGCAACTGGGCCGATCTCCCCGCGAGCACGCCGATGGGGCGCGGGGTCGCGCCGGCGGGCGCCAGTTCTCGAACCTTCAGGCGAGCCATCTCTTCCCTCTGTTAGACGTCACTTCGCGATCCGTGGTCGTGGGCGCCCCTCTTGAATTCCGCATCGCCAGCGCACGCCCCGACTCCTCAGATGGTGGCCCAGTGGCGTGACGAGCGCAAGGGGGTACCGGCGGCAAGCTCGGAACCCTTCAAAGTCGTACCCCTTGCTTCGCCGCCGAATCAATGCAACATTACTTAGGAGCAGCTTGCGCCATGATGTAGCAATCTACGCCCCTTTCTCGAGGGGCTTTTATGATCGCGCTCGCGGTCGTGCCGGCGGCGCCGAGCGCCAAATGACGCTGCTCGCCCACGCGCTGGCCGACCAGGGGCTCAGCGTCGCGCACATCGTCCACGAGGTCGAGGATCCGATCCCGCTGCCCCCGACGCTGGAGCTCGTGTCTCGGGAGCCCTACACCACGAACCAGGCCCTCCGAGGGCGTCTGGTCGAGACGAGACGCATCTGGCGCGCGCTCGAGCAGGCGGACCCGGACGTCCTGATCGTGCGGACCGGGACGCCGGTCGTCGGAATCGCCGCCCTCTATTGCCGGCTTCGGCGTCGCCGGCTGATCTTCTCGAGCGCCAACAACTCCGACTTCACGATGGAGACGCTGAACGACCGCTGGTATCGCCGACCCATCTACAAGCTCGGAGTTCGGCTCGCGGACGTGGTCGTCGTCCAGTCGAAGGATCAGCGCGAGCTTGCGAACAGCGCATTCCCCTCGCTGAAGCGCATCGTCCACATCCCGAGCTTCGCCGAGATCCCCGAGCCGGTTCCGCACGGAAGCCGGACGCCCGATTCCTTCCTGTGGATCGGCCGGCTCGTCGAATACAAGCAACCTCTCCGGTACGTGGAGCTGGCCCGCGCGCTGCCGGACATGCGCTTCAAGATGATCCCGGTCGCCGACGAAGAGAACGCACCTTTGATCAAGCAGCTGCACGAAGCGGCCGGCCAGACCCCGAACCTCGAAGTGCTGGAGCCGATGCCGCACGCTCGCACCATGGAGCTCGTCGGCAACGCCGTCGCGATCGTCAACACGTCGCGGCTCGAGGGGATGCCCAACGTCTTTCTCGAGGCTTGGGCGCGCGGGGTCCCCGTGCTGACGCTGGAGTTCGACCCCGATGGCATCGTCAACGACCGGGGACTCGGTATTTCCGCCAGAGGTTCGTGGGAGCGGTTCGTCGATGGGGCGCGCGAGCTGGTGCGCTCTGCTCCGAACCGAGGCGAGCTCTCGGCGCGAACCCGCGCCTACGTCGAAGACGTCCACTCGACGGGTGTCGGCGTGCGCTGGAAGGATCTCGTCAACCGGCTGGCGCAGGCGGCGCCGTCTTCGCTCCCGCTCCCCGTCGCGTCGTTTCTGACGATCTCCGGCCCCTTGGCGATGCTGCCCATCGGTTGAAGGTCGGTGCGTCCCACCGCCTCTGACATCGGCACGGCGCCTCTCTCGGCCCCCGGACCTTGAGCATCGGCCGATCCGACCGGAGGAGCTTCCGGCCGATGATCCTCTGCTACCACGCCGTCTCGGAGACGTGGGAGGACGAGCTTTCCATTGCCCCGAGCGTCCTCGAGCGCCAGCTGCGGATGATGCTCCGACGGCGCCTGAAGCCCGTTTCGATCGGCGACACCCTGCCGAGTCGAGGAGGGCTGTTCCACGTCACGTTCGACGACGCCTATCGCAGCGTGCGCAACGCCGTGCCGATCCTGCAGGAGCTGGGCATTCCTGCGACCGTCTTCGCGTGCCCTGCATACGCGGACGGAGGGCGCGTGCTCGACATCCCCGAGCTCGCCGCACAGGCCGAGTCTCACCCCGGCGAGCTGGCGACGATGAGCTGGGACGAGCTCCGAGAGCTCGCCGATTCGGGAGTCGAGATCGGGTCGCACACGCTGCACCACCCGCACCTGACCCAGCTCTCGGATGCAGAGCTCGCAGAGGAGCTCACCCGTTCCCGAGAGCGGATCGAGGACGAGCTCGGTCGCCCGTGCCGCGTGCTTGCGTACCCGTACGGTGAAGAGGACGGGAGAGTGCGCGAGGCGACACGCGCGGCCGGCTATGTGGCGGCGTTCGGCCTTCCAGGGCGCCCGCGGCCGATGGACGTCTACGCATTGCCGCGGATCGGGATCTGGCGCGCGGACAGCGTCCTTCGCATGACGCTCAAGACGACCAACCTCGCCCGCCGCCCGCCCGAGCGCCTCCAGAACCTGCTCAAGCGCGGCACCCCTTCCCGCATCCAGGAAGAGGAGGGCGCCCGCCCGACCAGGGCCGCCGGCTGACGGACTCGGCGCCGGCGAACGACGACGTGCGTCCGAACCACCCCGGCACCCGGCTCGGCGTGTACGTCGACGACGTCTACCGCGTCATCGAGACGACCGAGGGAGAGCAGATCTCGGTCGATCGCGCCTTTCTGCTCTTCGCCTGCGAAGTCGGGACGCACTTCGACGAAACCGTTCTGTTCGGACGCGCCGTGCGATCCGAGACGCCCGCGGACTACGTGCTCCCGAGCAAGGTCGAGCTCGTCGAGCTACCGCACTACTCGAAGCTCGACAAGCTGGGGCAGGTGGCCCGCGCGTCCGTCGGTACGGCGACGTCGATGTGGCGGGGCCTTCAGAAGGTCGACGTCGTCTGGGTCCTCGGCCCGCATCCCTTCAGCCTGATCCTCATCCCGTTGGCGTTCGCCCGCCGCAGGAGGATCGTCCTCGGCGTTCGGCAGAACACGATGGGCTACTACCGGGCCCGTCTTCCCAGCAAGCGCTGGAAGCCGGCGCTGCTCGGCGTCTGGTCGTTCGAGGCCGCGTACAGGGTGCTCGCGCGGCTGCTGCCCCTGACCGCGGTCGGAACCGAGGTCGCCGAGCGCTACGGGGGCCCGCGCGAGTCGGTCTTGACGATGACGGCCTCCGTCATTCGGGAGCGCGACGTCGTCGAAGCGCCTGTCGAGCAGTCCTGGGCCGGGCCGATCACGCTGCTCACCGTCGGGAGGCTCGAGCCGGAGAAGAACCCCTTCCTACTGCTCGAAGCCCTCGCGCGCCTCGAGCGCGAGCATCCGGGACGGTTACGCATCGTGTGGATCGGCCGCGGAGCGCTCGAGGACGAGGTGCGTCAGCGGGCTCGAGAGCTCGGTGTCGACCGAATGATCGAGCTGCGCGGCTACGTGCCCTTCGGCTCCGAGCTCCTCGACCTGTACCGCAACGCGCACCTCTTCGTCCACGTGTCGCTGACCGAGGGCGTGCCGCAGGTTCTGATCGAGGCGCTCGCGAGCGGAACGCCGATCGTCGCCACCGACGTCGGCGGCATCGGTCGGGCCCTGGACGACGGCGAGGCGGCGCTGCTAGTTCCCCCGAACGACGTCGACGCCCTCGTCGCAGCGGTGCTGCGCATGGCCGAGGACGATCGGCTACGCGAGCGGCTGAGGACCCGTGGGCTAGAACTCGCCCACGAGCTGACCCTCGAGCGGCAGGCGGAGCAGGTGGCTCGCTTTCTCCGCTCCTAGGCCAGGCGCCACGCGGCGAGCACCTCGTCCAGCCGCCCGAAGCGCAGGGCGCCGAGGAGCTCCTGGAGCCGCTTGCCGAAGGATCCGCGGCGCAGCCCCTGCGCGAGGCGAACACGCGACGGGACGAGCCCGCGGTAGCCGTCGAGCTCTTCGGCATTGAGCTCGTAGGGATGGCAGTAGACGATCGGCGGCCGCCCGCTGGCGACGACAGCCGCGAGCGCCCGCTCGACGAGCGGCCGGGGGAGAACTCTGAAGTAGCCGCCGCCGCCCACAGGAACGCGAGCTCCACGCACCGACCAGACGGCGACCGGAACCTCCAGGATGCTGGCGCCGGCCCCGAGCTCCAGCCGTTGCGGGCCGAGGCTCCAGCCGCGAATCCCGTACCGGCCGGTGCGGATCGGGAAGATCGACGAGTCGACGCTGATGCCGAGCTCCGCCAGGACCTCGAGCGCCCAGAGGTTCTCGCTGACGATCGAGAAGTCGGGTGCGCGAAACGAGGTCACCCGCCGGCCGCAGGCGTCCTCGATGCTGTCCCGCGCCCGGATGAGCTCGGTGCGCAGCTGCTCGCGACTCATTGCGAACAGAGGGCGATGCGTGTGCCCGTGGGACTGGACTTCGTGGCCCTCCTCCACCAGGAGCGCGACGAGAGCGGGGAACGCCTCGGCGACGAGCCCCTGCACGAAGAACGTCGCCTTGACCTCGGACTCGGCCAGCTTTCCGAGCAGGGCCTCGACGTTGCGCACGACTCGATCGGTGATCGGCGCGTCGAAGTCGACCGACGACTGGTACCAATCCTCGACGTCGACCGTGAGCGCGGCGACCGGTCCGCCGTCGGTGGGCGGCGATCCGACGAGCGAGCCGTCGGTCACGATGTCGCGGCGCGTTCGCTCGTCGAGGCCACCGGGAGCCGGCGAACGGAACGCACGAAGCCCCACAGCATGCCCAGCGCGTAGGAGACGTGGAACGTGGGGAAGACGGCCAGCACGCGCGGGAACAGGCGCCACGACTCTCCGCGTCGACGAAGGCTCAGGGCTGCGAAGAACGCGGCGCACAGCAGGTAGGCGCCGACGGCCGAGGCGAGGAGAATCCGCGCCCAGGGGCTCCAGATCGAGGCAAGCGCGAGGACTGCGGAGATGCCGACGAACGCGAGCGGCGCGAGGCTCCGACCGCTGATCACCTGCCGGTGCTTGCGCATCAGCACCGCCTTCCAGAACCCGTACTGGTAGTACTGACGAAAGACGCCGCGCAACGATCCACGCGGGACGTAGTGCGAGCGGATCGTCGGGTCGAGGACGACACGGCCGCCGGCCTTGCGCAGGCGAAACGCGAGGTCGTCGTCCTGATTGCGAACGAGTGTCTCGTCGAAGAGACCGGCCCGCTCGAATCCCTCCGGCCGGTAGGCGCCGCAATGGACGACGTCGACGTCGGCGGTCTCGGTGCCGGCGGCCATCCGATTCCAGTGGACGCCGCCGAACGGGCTGTCCATGGCGCTCGCCACGGCGCGTTCCATGGCGGTGCGCCCCATCGGGATCACCTTGCCGCCGATGTTCCACGCTCCGGTGCGGACGGCGGCCTCCGCATAGAGCCGCAGATGGTCGGGCGGATAGAACGTGTGGCAGTCGAGTCGGACCAGCAGATCGCCGGTCGCCTGGCGAATGCACGCGTTGAGCCCGTGGGAGACGTATCGCGCCGGGTTGGGGAGCACGTGCAGCTCGAGGCCGGCCCGCTCGGCGGCGTCGGTCAGTCGTTCCACCGAGTCGTCGCTCGACGCGCCGTCGGCGGCCACCACCTCCACCTCGCCGGCGAAATCCTGGGCCGCGATGTCCGCCACCAGATGCTCGATGTGATCCGCCTCGTTGTACATCGGCACGATGATCGAGATACGGCGCACCCGCTCGGTGGACCGTGCGTCGGCGCGCTGGTTCGAGTCGTCCACCTGCACGCTCTTACCTTAGGCGAGCTTCGGACTTCGACAACGATTCGGTCGCGACGAACCTCATTCCGGGGGCGAGGACCTCCGCGGCCGGAACGGCCTGCCCTCCTGCGGCCCGGATCCGGGAGACGAGAACCCACTCGTCCTCGGCGGCCACGTCAACAGCCTGTCCCTCGATCTCCCCGACGGTTCCCGGCGGAGCGTCTGCGGGGGTGCCGCTCGTTGCGGCCTTGAGCACGGCCAGCTCTCGCCCGTCGATGGTCGCGGAGGCGCTTCCCCAGGGCGAGGGGAAAGGGAAGTAGTCGCACGCGCGAACGAGCGCGACGATGCGCTCTGCCGGGCTCGCCCAGGGGATCCGGCCGCCGTCGGGGGCAGCGCGGCCGAAATACCGCCTGCGTGACAGGTCCTGCGGGACCTTCGGAATCGACCTTGGGTCCGTGGCGGCCGCCTCGAGCAGCGTCGCGATCAGCGGCAGACCCTCGTGCACGCACCGCGCGCTCAGGGACAGCCCGGTGTCTTCCTCCTCGATCAGAAACTCCGCCGTGTACGCGATCGCGCCGGTGTCGATCCCGGGCTCCATCCAGTGGACGGTCACTGCGTGGCGGCTCTCGCCGAAGTAGATCGCCCAGCTCGGCGCGTTGAGGCCGGCGTACTCGGGCAGTCGGCCCGGGTGCAGGTTGAACGCCCCGATGCGCGGAGCGCCGATGACTTCGGGATCGATGACGAAGAGCGAGTGGACGTTCAGCAGCAGATCGATCTCGCGGTCGCGGATCCATTCCCCCAACTCGGGGTCACGGACGCCTTCGGACGGTAGGAGCGGAACGTCGAGCTCGGTGGCGGCCGAGGCGACGGTTGCGCCGCCGCCGCGCGTAGCCGTCGTCGTCATCACTCCGGCGAGCTCGTGGCCGGATTCGGCGATCAGGCGGAGGGTCTGGATCCCCGCTGACTCTTCCGCGACGAGAAGCACGTTCATCGAAGTGCCGGCTGTTCGGCGACCGGGGTTGTGAACGGCTCCAGGTGATGGCCCATCCACCACTCGCCGTCGAGGCGAGTCATGAGGGAGTTCCCGGCCTGGATCGCGTGCAGGATCTCGGGATCGCGCGCGTGGATCAGCGCGAGGTAGCCGCTGGCATGGAAGAGGCTGCGGCGCTCGGACAGCGGATGTCGGAGCTGTGCCTCGACTCGGCCCTGCACGCCTGACGCGCCGCGTTCCCAGGCGTCCTGGAAGAGAACGTCGAGCACGTCGCCCAGGTCCCGCTCCCGGCCGGCGATATGCAGGACCTGAGCGATTCCTCGCCGCGGCGCGTAGTAGGCGTAGGAGCCGCACACGACCCCGTCGCGGCGCACGATCCGGGCGACGAGCTCGCCTCTTGTCCTGACGGCGGCGACTTCGCCGAGCAGCCAGCCTGCAAAGTCGTCGTCGTAGTCCGGCCGCAGCCGGATGTTGTCGCCCAGCGAGGAGAGCGCTTCGGCCAGCAGCTCCGGAGTCATCGGTTCCAACCGGACCTCGGCGGCCACCCGTGAGACGGAGGCCGGGCGCATCCGCGTGATCAGACCGTCCACCGGCACGAACACGCGCCGCGCCCCGCTGGCGAGGGCCCGAGCGCGGTCGCGGTACACGAAGTAGTCGCTCACGAAGCTGAGCGGGCGGAAGATCCGGACCCAGCCCATGGACGCGAGCTGCGATGTCTCGCCGCCGATGCCCTCCCAGATCCGGCGGACCGTTTCCGAGGCGGTATCGGTGATCGTGAGGTCTTGCTTTCCGAGCATGTTGTAGTCCCGCATCAGGAAGGCGCCGACAGCCTGTTTCCGCACTTCCGGCTCGGTCACCAGCTGCCCTGACACGCCCACCCGAATCGACGTCCCGTCGAACATCATCGGTCGCACGCTCGACCCGATGAACCCCACGACCTTGCCGTGGGCATCCTCGTAGACGAGAGAGGGAATCTCCGGGTCTGCGTTCGGCGGCTCGAGGAACATGCGGACGAAGTAGTCGGCGAGGCCGGGGGGCGGTTTTCGCGACCCCGAGCGCGCGACATGCTCGTAGAGGCTCGCCACCTGCTCGACGTCGTCCAGCTCCAGGGGACGGATCGCCATCAGCTCGCCCTCGCGAGCGCGCCGGTGACGAAGCCCGCGATCGAGTCGATGCTTCGAAAGGAGTCGATCTCCAGCTCCTCGAGGGGAATCGTGACCCCGAACTCGCGCTCGATCGCGAAGATCAGCTCGATGAGTGCGAGCGAATCCAGCAGTCCGCCCTCGATCAGATCGGTGTCGGGCGCCGGCGCTTGCTTGTTCAACGCCTCGACGAACAGACGTTGGACGCGCTCGGCTGTGGGACGGCTGTCCATGCGGGGCAGGCTAGACGTCGACGTGGGGAGCGTGAGCTGGAGTGGGGAGCGTCGCTGCCTCGTCTCGCTCGAAGTGCTCTCTGATCGACCGGCGGTCGATCTTGCCGTTCACGTTCTTGGGCAAGGCCTCGAGCGCGAGCCAGCGCCCGGGAACCATGTACGACGGGAGCGCCTTTCTCAGCTTCTCGCCGAGCTGAGGGGGATCCGCCGACTTGCCCCGCGCGACTGCGTAGGCGCAACAGATGGCGGTCCCTTCGAAGCCGCTCGTGTCGACGCCGACGACCGCCACCTCGGCCAGCTCTTCGAGCGCGCCGAGGGCGGTCTCGATCTCGCCGAGCTCGATGCGGTAGCCCCGGTGCTTGATCTGCGAGTCGGCCCGGCCCAGGAAGTACACGAGGCCGTCGTCCTGGAGCTTCGCCAGGTCGCCGGTGCGGTAGATCCGCTCCCCCTCGGAGCGTGGGTCGGGCACGAACGCCGCGGCTGTCTTCTCGGGGGCGCGCCAGTACCCGGGGCTGAGCCCGACTCCGCCGATGTAGAGGTCGCCGATCTCGGCGGTCGGGACCCGCTCGAGCCGCTCGTCGAGGACGAGCAGCTGCTCGCCCGTACACGGGACGCCGATCGGGATCGGGTCGGTCTCGCTGTCCGGAATTCCCGGCACCGTGTAGTAGCTGCTGGCAATCGTCGCCTCGGTCGGACCGTAGAGGTTCGTGAACGTGGCCTGGGGCACGGCCTTCATCCACTCGATGAGGATGGGGGTCGGCAGCACCTCGCCGCACCAGAG
>Ga0066905_100000534_pt1 | contig 10854 bp, 6 predicted proteins | sample PanSoiMetaPlot36_FD_67483 | JGI IMG/M metagenome (GOLD analysis project Ga0066905, IMG submission 67483) | Tropical forest soil microbial communities from Panama analyzed to predict greenhouse gas emissions - Panama Soil Plot 36 (version 2) | ecosystem: Environmental > Terrestrial > Soil >... | reverse complement strand
GACGTGGAGATCGATGCGGTCGAGCAGCGGTCCGGAGACACGCGTGCGGTAGCGCTCGAGCGCCGGCGGCGAGCAGGCGCAGCGTCCGCTGTCGTCGCCCAGCCAGCCGCAGGGGCAGGGATTCATCGCCGCGATCAGCTGGACGTCGGCGGGAAACACCGGCGCGCCGCTGCCGCGCGCGACGGTCAGGCGGCGCTCCTCGAGCGGCTGGCGGAGCGGCTCCAGCACGTTGCGGCGGAACTCCGGTAGCTCGTCGAGGAACAGCACGCCGCGATGGGCGAGCGTGATTTCGCCGGGACGGATGGGATGGCCGCCGCCGAGCAGCGCGGCGTCGGAGATGGTGCAGTGTGGCGCGCGCACCGGCCGCTCCGCGATGAGCGAGCGGTCGCCCAGCAGGCCGGCGACGCTGTGGATCGACGTCACCTCGATCGCCTCGGCGAGCGTGAGTGGCGGGAGGATGGACGGCAGGCGGCGCGCGAGCATGGTCTTTCCCGACCCGGGCGATCCCAGCAGCAGCACGTTGTGCGACCCTGCCGCGGCCACCTCGAGCGCGCGCTTGGCGTGCGGCTGGCCGCGGACGTCGGCGAAGTCGCCGGCCGTTGCGGGCGCGTTTGCCAGGAGGCTGCTCGCGTCCACGGTGGTGGCAGCCCGGACCTCCTCGCCGCGCAGGTGCGCCACCGCGCTGGCGAGCGTGTCGACACCGATCACCGACGGTCCGGCGGCCAGCGCAGCTTCTCCGGCGTTCGCGGCGGGCACGAGCAGCCCGCCGAGTCGTGCCCCCCGCGCCGCGGCCGCGATCGGCAGGACGCCGCGCACGGCGTGGATCCGGCCGTCGAGGCCGAGCTCGCCCAGCACGCACCACGGCGCGAGGTCGGGCAGCGCCGGGCGCGCATGCGCCGCGAGAATGCCGAGGGCGATCGGGAGGTCGTAGTGCGGCCCTTCCTTGCGCACGCCGGCGGGGGCGAGGTTCACGGTGATCCGGCGCTGGGGGTACTCGAAGCCGGAGTTTCGCATGGCGGCGCGAATGCGATCGGCGGCCTCGCGCACCGCACCGTCGGGCAGGCCGACGGTCGTGGTGTGGGGCAGACCGGACGAGACGTCGACCTCGACGTCGACCACCAGCGCGTCCACGCCGCGCAAGGCGCCGGAGCGGACGCGCGCGAGCATGACTTCGCACGTGCCCGCCACGAAGAGCCGGCTCAATCGCTAGGAGCGCAATAGCCCTGCGATCGGCCCGCCCCACAGAATGGCTCCGGCGGGGCGCGGGACGTCATGGTTTCTCGCTGCCGTCGCCGTCGTTCCCGATCGCCTGCCTGCGGCGTGAGCGCGAGATGCCACGGCCGTGCGATCGGTGCGCTAGAGGGGCTGATTCTCGCGCTTCGCGTGAATCTCTCGCTGCTCGTGCTTCAGAGCCGCGTGCTCCGTGCTGAGCGTGGCAACGGATTCCAGGCTCCGAGCCTCGAGCGCGGCGGCCAAGTGGCGCACGCTCGAGACGACGATCCACATGGCCATGCCGAAGAGAGCTGTGACGAGGCCGCCGGCGCCCCGGATGAATGCGACCTGTGCCAACGGATGACTCTGTAAGTCTTCGTGTAGCCGCATGGCGCCATAACGAAGAACGGACGCCAACATCACCAGGAGCGCCCCGAACAGGAAGCCCTCACCAGCTCGAGCGTAGCGCGTGCTGGCGTATCCCTCGGCCGCGCGCGCGGCGGAGAGGCACAGGGCGGCCAACGTCGCGACTGCGGCGAACGCGGCATTGGTGATCGGTGTCGTGTCCTGATCCAAACTGACGATGAGAGCAGCAAAGAAGAAGATCGCGAGGGCGCCGGCGAGGAGTGGGAGGAAACGACCGATGAACCAGAAGGTGGCCCTCCGAAGACCACGGTGCTCTGTCGGCTTGTCGAGCATCACCGTCCGCCGCGTCTGGAGCGGCCGGCGGGAGCGGTCGCAGGGTGGTGCATCGCGATCCCCTTCTGTCGCCCCGTGCCGCGTCGCGGCCGCGGCGTGGGCGTGCGGGGACGATCGACCCACGCCCTCGGGTCGTCACCCGTGCCGTGGCGAGGGAGAGAAGTAGCGCGATCATCGCTGCGCGTCGAGGGCGAGTTCGACGGGCCAGGCGGGCTCAGGGCGAGCGGTGCCTCGGAGCCCGAGCCGAGAGCGTGTTGGGATCGGCCGCCACGCGCAGCTAGGATGCGTCCGTGCGGCTCGCTACGTGGAACGTCAACTCCGTGCGTGCGCGCCGCCCTCGGCTCCTCGATTGGCTCGATCAGCGCCACCCCGACGTCGCCTGCCTGCAGGAGACCAAGATGAGTGCCGCGGAGTTTGCCGAGATGTTTGGCGAGGACCTGAGCCGGCGGGGATACGCAGCGGCTCACCATGGCGACGGCCGCTGGAACGGCGTGGCCATCGTGTCGCGCGTCGGGCTCGAGGACGTCCGACACGGTCTGCTCGACGAGCCGGGGTTCCCCGAGCCCGAGGCGCGAGCGATGGCAGCGACGTGTGGCGGGCTGCGCGTCTGGTCGGTGTACGTCCCGAACGGTCGGACACCGGACGATCCGCACTTCACCTACAAGCTGGCATGGCTGTCAGCGCTCCTCCGGACGCTGGCCGCGGAGACCGCAGCCAGCACGGTCGTGTGCGGAGACTTCAACGTCGCGCCCAGCGATGCGGACGTGTGGGATCCCGCAGCTTTTGAGGGCTGCACGCACGTGACACCGATGGAGCGTCGCGCGGTAGCTGATCTCGTGACCGGCGGTCTCGTCGATCTGGTCCGGCGGCGCTGGCCGGATCAGCGGGTGTTCACGTACTGGGACTACCGCGCCGGCATGTTCCACCAGGACCTCGGCATGCGCATCGATCTGGTGCTGGCGAACCCGGAGGTTGCGGCACGCACAAAGGCCGTGTGGGTCGATCGCCAGGCTCGCAAGGGTACCGCGCCGAGCGACCACGCCCCGATCGTCGTCGACCTCGACGATGCGCTCGACGGGGACATCGGCCCCCTCGTGCCCCCGCCGTCCGCGGTCCGCCGCAGATGAAAGGAGACGACGGCGCGGCTCTCCCGCCGTTGCCGCCCGCTAGGCGACGGGTGCTGCGCGGGCTGCGTCGACGTGCAGGAGCGCCGCGGCTTCCTCGAGATCCGGTACGTCGAGCCTTCCGTGAACGACGCGTACACGCCGGAGATCCCGGACGACGAGCTGTTCGAGAAGGTCCTCCACAGCGTGGCCTCGATTCTCGGGGCCGCCGACATCACCTGTCTCGCGGCAGCTGGCGGAAGGGCCTCACCGAGAAGCAGGTAGCCGCGGGCGTTCGTCAGATCCTTGCCCTCTGAAGAGGGCCCCATCGGCCGCTGGAGAAGACTGACCGGCGAGCCACATCGCCTCTTCGCAGCTTCTGCACCCAATCCTCGACGCGAAATCCACGGGAACTCCGCGCAAGCTCGACGCCGAACACCTCAAGATCACGAAGCTGCCGAGTTGAGATGGTCACATGGCAGGCGTTTTCTCCACTGCCCTGGAGGAGTTGACGCGACCCCATCCAAAGTAGTCGTCGCGCCCGAAAGGTCCCAGATCGTCCGCGGTCTCCCGGAGTATCCTCTCGACCTGGCTGGGCCTCATGTCACCACCGTGCTTGCCGACCATGAGTGCAACGACACCCGCGACAAACGGCGTCGACATGCTGGTTCCCGCTCCGAATCCGTACGTCGACGGGAACTGGGTCGTGAGCACTAGGTCGAAAAAGCTGCACGGCGTGGGGCCGAGACCCACATCGCACACCGGTTCGGGATCGAAGTTGAACTGACCCCCCGGAGCGGCGACGTGGACGACCTTCCTGCCGAAATTGGTCTAGGTCGTGGGAACGTCGAGGTCGGTTCCAGGGTCGAGCAAGAAGTTGTTGGGGCCCGTAGCGGACACCGCGATGGCGCCTTTCGTCTCGGCGGGTAGCCAGAAGATCTCGTCGTTCCTGTCCAGCTCCGAGGAATCGTTGCCAGCCGATGCCACCAGGGTCATGGCGCTCCTCCGCGCGGCTCGGCAGGTGCGCGCACCGATCCGCTTGATCTCTCTGACGTCCTCCTTCGTCAAGCACGGGAAGCCCTCGAGGCAGAAGCCGTCCTTCGGGAGCCGGGTGATGAAGCTCATGCTCACGACATCGGCTCGCACGGACATCGCATAGTCCATACCGGCCACGAACGAGGCCAGAGTGAGGAAGCCGGCGTGGGTCAGTACCTTGATGGGAATGATCTCCGCATCGGGCGCGACCCCGACGGTCCCCACGCCGTTCGCGGTTGCCGCGATGATTCCGGCGGTAATGGTGCCATGCGACCCGGGATTGCCCGGCGGCGGCTCGACCGTCTCTCCGGGGACGAACGAGACCGCGAGCTCAGTGTTGAAGTTGGGTGCCAGGTCGGGGTGGGTGAGATCGAAGTTCTTGTCGAGTACGGCGACTCGAGCGCCAGCTCCCGTGTAGGCCTGGTTCCACGCACCCTGCGCGTCGATCGCGTGCAGACCCCACTGGAAGGCAAAGAGCGGATCAGTGGCGGGTGCCAGACCTGCGCTCTCGCCGGCCGTTTCGACCTTGAGAGACACGTTCGGCACGACCGAAGAGACACCAGGGATGGCCGTCGCCAGCGTACGGAAGCCGGGATCGTCGGCCACCACGACGATGGTACCGATCCCGGGGTACTCGCGCTCGATCCTCCCGCCGATCCGGCCGAGCGCGTCGTGTACTTCCGGCGGTGACGGCACGCTCGTCGTGACGACAAGCCAGGTCGCACCAGTCTCCCCGCGGGTATCTCCTGCGAGGGCAGCAGCGAGTGCGATGGCGCCGCTGAAAAATAGGATTCGTCTCATGGTCATCCTCCTCGACCACGAGGCGTCACGGGGCGCCTTACGGCGTAGAAAGGGCCCTTACGGGATCAGAACGTCCAGGAATGGTCCCCCGGTTCGAGGTGGCGAGCTTGACCGACAACTGAGCACCAGGGAGGGAGCCGTCGTGCGCACTGCACGACGGCTCCCTCCCCGTCGTTCCCCGAGCGTGCGTCGCCGCTGCCGGCTCGACCGGTCCGGTCTGACGGAGCCGCGTGCGCTTCAAGGCTCGACGCGCAGGAGCACTGACTCGGTTACGAGCCCGATCGCAGCAAACCCCGCCACGACGATCTTGCCGTCGGCCTGGATCGCGACGTCCTTGCCGAGGTCTCCGCTGCCGAAGAAATCGGTCGCGAGCGAACCGCCGGTCCCGAAGCTGGTGTCGACGCTGCCATCGGCGGCATAGCGGACGATGGCGAGGTCGTAGACGGTGCTGGTGGTCTTCTGCCCGACGACGACGATCTTGCCGTCGGGCTGGAGGGCGAGGTTCTCGCCGAAGTCCTGATCGGCGCTCAGGTCGGTCGCGACCCTGCCGTCGCTGCCGAACGTCGCATCGCGGCTGCCGTCGGCGTTGTAGCGCTCGAGGACGAAGTCGAAGGTGACGAGGGGGCCGCTGCCCAAGCCGTTGCCTGCCGCGATGATCTTGCCGTCCGGCTGCACGACGACGCCCTCAGCCGACCCGAGATCACCGACGATCGTTCCCCCTTGTCCGAAGCTCGTGTCGAGGCTGCCGTCGGCGGCATAGCGCGCCAGGCCGAAGTGGTAGTCGAAGGTGCCGCTCGGGTCGCACTGACCCACCACCACGATCTTCCCGTCGGCCTGGAGCGCCACCGCGTTGCCGAGATCCGTGACACCGGCGATGTTCGTCGTGACCTTGCCGCCGCTGCCGAAGCTCGGATCGAGGCCGCCATCGGTGTTGTACCGCGCGAGCGCGAAGTCGTTGCCGCTGCCGCCGGCGACGCTGGCGTGCCCCGCCACCACGATCTTGCCGTCGGGCTGGATGGCGACCCCGTGCGCGTAGTCGGTGCCGCCGGCGAAGTCCGTCGTGACGATGCCGCCGGTACCGAAGCCGGGGTCGAGGGTGCTGTCGGTGTTGTACCGGACCACGCCGAAGTCATAGCCGGTCGGGCCGTTGGAGCGCCCGACCATGACGATCTTGCCGTCGGACTGGACGGCGACATCGAATCCCTCGTCGACGCCGCGCCGGCCGAGATCGGTCGTGACGACTCCGCCGCTGCCGAAGCTCGTGTCGAGACTGCCGTCCGCATCGTATCGCGCGAGGGCGAAGTCGCTGTTGGCGCTCCCACCGACGAGGATCTTCCCATCCGCCTGCAGCGCGACGGCTTCCGCTTGCCAGAGCGCCGCGGTCGTGACCGTGCCGCCAGTGCCGAAGCCGGGGTCCAGCCCCGTGCCGGGAGCGGGCATGACGCAACTCACGGCCACGTCCGTGACGTCGGCGTCCGCGATCGTTCCGCTGCCGTTGGTGACCGTGCAGACCTGGACGGGGTTGGTCGGCTGGACGGCGACCGTGACGGTGTAGGGAGATCCCCCTGGCATCGCGATCGGGAACGTGAAGGGGCCGTTCCCGGGAGTGACATCCTGGTTGGACGCCTCGTGGAGCACGAGGCCCGTGCCCTCGAGCCCGGTGACCGTGGCGCCGATCGTGAACGCCGGATCTTCCGCGGGCTGCCCCGACAACGCGGCGAGGATGCCGTTGATCTGCCCCTCGAGGCTCTGGAGACACTCGTCGGTCGTCGGGCCGGGCTTGTGCCGCAGGATCTTGCCGAGCACGTTGCTCGCCTTGTCGAGGAGTCGCTGCTGTCGCTTCGGCGTCGTTGCCTGCTCGGCCTTCGTCATGAGCTCGAGCGCGCGCTGGAGCTTCGCGGTCGCGAACTGCTCCAGCTTGGGACCGATCGTGCCCGGCGGGCAGAGCGGCTCGGAGAGAGCCTCCGAGAGCAGGCACTCGGCACCATCGAGCCCGCTGGCTGCGGCGTGCTGGCAGCCGCCGGGGGCACACACGTCGACGGTGCAGGCGTCGCTGTCGTCGCAGTCGGAGTCCGCCTGACACTCCGGCGCGAGCGTGCTGGTGGTCGTCGACGAGGACGTCGTCGTCGTGGTGCTCACCGTGGTGGAGGTCTCGGGCGCCGTCGTCGTGGTGGTCGCCAGCGTCGTCGTCGAGTTCGTGGTGGAGGTCTGGATCGTCGACGTGCTGGAAGGGGCCGTGACCGTCGTGCTGGTGGCCGAGGGGAGCGTGGTGGTCGTGGTCGTGGTTGCCACGACGCAGGAGCCGAGGTCGTCCGGCACCAGCGCGTGGATGGGAACCGGTGGGCTGTCGACGCCGTCGAATCCGAGGGTGACCGAGTCGTCGAGGACCGAGTTCAGGACGATGCCGCTCGCCCCGTCCTGCGCCGCATTTCCCGCTGCGAAGGTCATGCTCAGGCCGGGTTGCGCCGACAGATCCCGGTCCACTCCGTCGTCGTAATGGCCGGTGACCGTGAGCGATGCCGTCCCGCACGGTTGCAGGTAGACGACCGGGGGATAGACCGTGATGCTGCTCAGCGTGGCCGGCACGGTCACCTCCACGGTGACGGTGTCGCTCACGGCGACAAGCTTGCCGTCGGCGTCGAGGCCCGCGGCGACCACGTTCTGCTGCCCCAGCGCGGTCTCTGGGACGTCGAGATCGAACCGTGCATCCGGACCGGGTTGCTCCGCGAGCATCATCTCGCTTCCCGGCTGGCTCATCACCACGACGACCGTCGCGATGTCGGGGCTGCCGGTCACCTCGACGTGCAAGGGCTCACCAGCGGTGAGACTGGTGCCCTGCGCCGGGCTGGTGATTGCGATCTCCGTTGCCGCGGCGCTCGGGGACGCGCCGAGCCTCTGCGCGCGCCGCAGCAGCGGGCAGACCGACGAGGGCGTCGTGTATCCGAGGCGGCTGGGAGAGAAGCCCGATCGCGTGAAGCTGCTCGACCCGCGCGGCTCGTTGAGCAGCTCCTTCACGCGATCGATCACGTCCGGATTCGCGGTCGAGCCCATGTGCATCTGGTCGGAATAGAGCGACGTCAGTGACCCCGACAGTCCGCCAGCCTGACTGGTCGCTGAGACGATCAAGTCGGAGTCGTCGTGGTTGAACACGTCGTCGACCAGCGAGATGCCGCAGCTTCGCAGGGCGCTGGCGATCAGGAACGGACCCACGCCGAAGGGCGCCGCCGCCAAGGACACGTCGGGAATCGTGTTCGGGTCGAAGACGGTTGCGAGACCGTGTACCTCGATGTCGGTGGGATGCACCCCGAGGTTCAGGAAGTTGGTGGTCTCGAAGCTCGAGACCTCCATGTTGGCGACGGCGCCGTTGTAGCATCCGCGGTTCGGGAGGGAGGCGCTGCTCATCGCCTGCGAGAGCAGGCTGCAGATGAGGCCCTGCGGGTCGAAGCTCCGGTCGAGCAGCAGGTTGGCCATCTGCGAGCCCGCGTGCGGCGTGTTGCAGGTGATGATCCGGCGGACCTCCTGACCGTAGCCGGGGTTCTGGACGTAGAGCCGGCTGAGCACGCCTCCCATGCTGTGCGCGACCAGGTCGACCTTCCCGCTGGCTATGTTGGCGTCGGCGGCCTGCTGGATGACGGCGTCGATCCCGCCGGCGACCTGCGGGTAGTTGACGGTGAACGGCGAGTCGTTGGTGTAGCGGTAGTCGAGTCGGTAGAGTTGCGACGGCTCGTAGTTGGAGCTTGCGAGCGTCTGCTCCATCGCCGCGAACGCTCCCGCGTCGCTCCAGAGGCCGTGGATCATCAGGACCGGCGGACGGTGGACGTGGACCTCGAGGACCGTGACGAGCCGCTCGCCGCCACCGGGGTCTCTCCGGTCGATGTAGAAGATGCCGATCCGGATCACCCGGAACTTGTCCCCGTCGTTGGGGGGCGTCGTCGGGTGCGTGTAGTCGAAGCGCACGTAGCCGGGCCGGCGATCGACCGCGAACACCGCCCCGTAGAAGTCGGGATCCGGGTTCGCGATCGGGTCGAAGTTGTCGTCGAGGAGGTGCGGGTTGGGGTCGGTGAGCGTCGTCTGGCAGGAACCCTCGACGACCTGCGTGACGTCGAAGATCGACGATTGCGTGCCGTCGGCGGCGACCTCGAAGACGGGACGCGGGAACTCCACGGCCGCGCACCGGTCCTGGAGCAGCTGCTCGCCGTGGAAGATCACGTGGTTCTCGATCCGGAACCGGTGCTGCACGCGGTCATGGACGCAGAACCCGCAGGCCGCGTCTTGCGGATCCTCGACGGGTGGAAGGGTGCTGGTCGTCGTGGGCGGCGCCGGCGTCGTCGTCGTGGATTGCAGCATGGTGCTGGTCGTCGTGGTGGACGTCGTCGTCGTGCTCGTCGTGGTCGTGGCCGGCTGAGTCGTGGTGGTGCTCGTCCCGATCACGACGCAGAGACTCAGATCCTGTGGTGACACGACGAGGATCGGCACCGGCATGCTGTCGACGCCCTCCAAGGTGACGGTCAGGGCGTCGTCGCGGGTGCCGTTCATCACCACGCTGCTCGGACCGTTCTGGGCGGCGTTCCCGGTCTCGAAGGCGAATACCAGACCGGGTTCCAAAGATAGGTCTTGCGTCGTTCCGTCGTCGAAGTGCCCGGTGATCTCCAGCGTCACCGTCTCGCACGGTCGCAGGTGGACGACCGGGGGAGACACGGTGATGCTCTCCAGAGTCGAGGCTCCAGCGAGCGAGCGGAAGGCCATGAGGAGGATGGCGGCGGCGATGGCGACGAGGCGGCGGCTTGCGAGTGTGTTCATGGCCGCGCCACCAAGGCAAGGCGCATGCCGTGCCACCTGCGCGGGAAGGTCGGCGTAAGTTCACGAGATTGCTGGCGCCGGTTCCGCCTGACTGGCAGCGGGATGGTGCCAGCAGCAACCTCTTGTTGCCGCCGCGGCGTGCTGCGCCGGCCGCGAACGGGGGGATACGTGCGGATAGGCCGGCTCCGTTCGCAGGCCTACGCGGCACGCGCCGCTCCCTGGATGGCCGACTGGTCCTCGCGCGCGCAGCGCACGAGGGATCTGATCGCGGATTACCGGTTCGGTGCGCTAGGGCGCGATGAGATAAGCTCGGAGATCCCGGCCGATCCTCGGATCGTCGAGCTGAGTGAACGACTCGTGGCGGACGACGACGCTGGCGTGCGGTCGGCCGCAGCTCTTGGTTGCGCGAGAGACGCTAGGCAGGAGAGCGCAGCACGCAATCAGTCCCCATCCTCGTCGTCATCGCCGTGATGCCAGTGCTTCCAGTAGTGCTTGTTCCAGTGGTCCCAGTGCTTCCAGTAGTGCTTCGGCGGAGGACCGTAATAGACCGGCGGCTGATACACGACGGCGGGTGGACCGACCACGACCGGGGGTGGTGGATACACCGGAGGTCCCGCATGCAGCGAGAAACCGGGTGTTCCGATGTCGAAGGAGACCTGCGCTGCTGCATGACGCGGCGTGACCATCGACACGAATGCCAGCAACGTGGCCGCAAGGATGGATCTCTGCATCTGACCACCTCCTGAGTGTCCTTCAACCCATCTCGCGCGCAGAAGTTATCTCGGTCCCGATGTGGCAACGTGATCGATGGACCGGAGATGTGCAGTGCTATGGCGCGAGTGAGCCGCGCAGGTGCCTCAGATCACCGGAAGGATACGAGCGGCCGTCACGCACCCGACGGGTACGGGAACTTGGCGCTGACCCCGCCGTCGACCACGAGCGTCTGCCCTGTCACGTAGGCCGACAGGTCCGAGGCAAGGAAGAGGATCGCGCCCGCGATGTCGCTAGGAGTCCCGATCCGGCGGAGGGGTGCGTTCTCGGCGGAGCGTGCCTTGCCCTCTTCACCGAGCAGCCCCGCGACGCGCGGGGTCCACACGGCGCCCGGCGCGACCGCATTAGCGCGTACGCCGCGGGGTCCGAGCTCCACGGCGACGGTTCGGACGAGCGACATGAGACCCGCCTTGGCCGCGCCGTAAGCCGCGTG
>Ga0066905_100000533_pt1 | contig 10856 bp, 11 predicted proteins | sample PanSoiMetaPlot36_FD_67483 | JGI IMG/M metagenome (GOLD analysis project Ga0066905, IMG submission 67483) | Tropical forest soil microbial communities from Panama analyzed to predict greenhouse gas emissions - Panama Soil Plot 36 (version 2) | ecosystem: Environmental > Terrestrial > Soil >... | reverse complement strand
TGCGCAGCAAGATGATCAAGCACAACAAGGACTTGTTCGAGTCGCTCGACGACCCGCTCGCGCTCCTGGCCAAGCTTCACATCTACTAGCGGAATTCGTCGATTCCGTGTGTCTTCTGTGACACGATGCACGTCGTGGATGCGGGGCGGATCGCTAGATTTCCGAACTTCGCCGATCTGCCTGCCCACGAGCTCGACGAGCTCGTCGCCGCGATGAGGGAAGTTGAGGTCGAGGCGGGCGCCACGGTCATCACTGTCGACGACTACGGAACCGCGATCTACTTCATCGAAGAGGGAACGGCCGATGTCTTGGACGACGGTGACGAAACGAATCAAGCACTAGTGCCTGGCGACACGTTCGGCGAGATTGGACTCCTCCTGACGGGACAGCGAACGGCCACGGTGGTGGCGCGTACGCCTATGCGACTCCTATCGCTCTCCGGCCAGGACTTCGACCGGATACGAGCGCGTGTACCCGAGGTCGAAGTCTCTCTGCGCCGCCTCGGCATCGAGCGCGCGGGCCGGTCAGCGCACTAGATCGTAGAGCACCGATCGTCGGCAGGCCGCGCGGCTCATCTCAGGGGAGTGGGCGCGTGGTGTCGATAACGGCCGGTCTCTTTCCGCCGCTCTCGATCCTAAGACCGTCACGTGGGTCAGCGTTCGCGAATGTCCCCTGAACGGCGCGGCACTAGGAGCTGTTCCCTCATCTCGTCGGTTTGCGTCGAGTAACGTCGGTACCCGAACGCTGCGCCAGTGTCCCGGAATGACCCCTGAGCGGCGACCTATCAGTGGAGCTGTGAGTTTCGCTCCAGCGTGCGCTCTGATCCCGCTCGCAGTAGACGTGGCGAGGTCCGGGAATGTCCTCCGGTCCGCTGCGGCGACGCACTTCCGCGACTACGAGGACGAGCCGTCGTTCAGCTTCGTCAAGCGCGTTGATACACGTCTCGAATCGAACGCGGATCGAGCGAGAATGCGTCTGCCGCGAGGGTGGTATCGGGCAACGAATCTGCGGCTAAGACGTCGACCAGAGCAGGCGTCAACGTCGGCAGAACATGTCCAAGTACACGCGCCAGGCGACCCTTAAGGTGTCGCTCCTTGACTGCCCCAGCGTTCACCAATCGCACGAACTCGTCCACCGTGAGCACGTCCGGCCCAGCCAACGCGAACGTGCCCGTTGGGGCCGAAGGATCGAGCGCCGCCTGGATGAGGGCCGTAGCAACGTCGTCGACGAAGACGGGGGCGTACCGCTGAATGCCGCTGCCAAGCACGGAGACCCCTTTCCTGCCGTGAGCGATGAACGGCGCGGTACTCGGGCCGGGATCATCGGGCGGGCCGTAGATGAAGGTCGAACGGATAACAACAGCCTCGCGTCCGGACGCTGCGATGAGCGACTCCGCCTCGCCCTTCGTCCGTAGGTAGTCGTTCGGAGACGCGGGATCCGCCCCTACGTAACTGAGGAAGGCAACGCGCTTGACTGAGGATCCCGCCAGCGCCTCTACGGTTCTGCGGACTGTTTCGACGTTTGCCTGCTCGTAGGTGTTACCCCTGAGCGGCTGCAACGTCCCGGCGAGATGGACAACTGCATCAGCATCGTGAACCGCGTCGAGCAGATTGTCCCGGCGACCCAGGGGGCGTACTTCGTTCGGCAGTTCCCCAAGACGGCGGGAGAGGCAGCTGCCCACATGCCCGCTCGCACCCGTGATCGCGACCGCGCCGCTGAGAAACGTGCCCAGCTCACACCTCCCTCGTGCCGACGAGCGACACCATAGTTCCCTGGGCCAGTGTTCGGGAATGTCACCCGAGCGGCGCTAGACCAGGGGGCACCAGCAGGGAGCTGCGGCTATGGGACAGGCTCTAGCGCTTCGGGAGGGGTCGCCAGGCGGGTAGCCCGGTACGCCATATGCCTTCTCCCGTCTCACCCGTCACCAGGTGGACGTGGCCGCCGGTGCGATCCATCACATACGTACCCGATCGGGTTGCCATCGCAATCTGTCTCCCGTCCGGTGACCAGACGGGCGCGCCCTCGACGCCGATCTCGCCGCAGACGGCGCGGCGGGCTTGTGCGGGCTGGACGCGCTTGCCATCCGGGGTCATCAGCCTGATCCGCCCACAGTGGCCGCGGTAAGCGATCAGGCGACCGTCAGGCGACCAGGCAGGCGAGCCTCCGCGCGCGATGGTGCGGCGGTTGCTTCCATCGATCGCGATGGTCGACACGGACCAGCGTCCGTCGGCGAACTTCGTCGCGAACGCGATGCGGCGACCGTCGGGCGACCAGGTCGGGAACGCGTCCTGGCCCGTGGTTCCGGTCTGCAGGAGCTTCGCCGGCGCCGCTGCAGTGAGATCGCGAACGTAGATCCCGGTCGGCGGATTCAGAACGTTCGGCGCGTTCGGAACGACGGCGACATAGGCGAGCTTCGAGCCGTCGCGCGACCACGACATCTGCGTGATGTGCTGCCGCGAGAGATGGATGTCACGGCCCGTCGCGAGGTTGTACAGGCGGAGCCCGTTGTAGTTGCTCCCGATGTCGACCGCGTCCTCACCAAAGGCGAGCCAGCGACCATTCGGTGACCAGGCAAAGCCCGTCAGGTCGTAACAACCCCTCATTGCGGAACAGTGAAAAACAGCGCCCGTTGCCCCGAACACGCCGACCGCTGCGACCTGTTCGTCGTCGTACGGGACGTGATGGTTGGCGAGCAGGGTCAGCGGCCCGTTTACAACCGGCCCGGACGCTGCCATTGCCCGTGCGGGAACTGACGGTTGCCGTTCCGGCGTCGCGCCGCCGCCGCCGCCGTGGTTGAAGAGTCCGCCAAACCCGACGCTGAGCCCTGCAAGAACGGCAACGAAGAGCCCGGCTGCGATGCGAAGCCTTCTCCGCCGCGCCCGCTCGCGCGCCTCCTTGATGAGGGCCGTCAGCCACTCGCGCGGCCGGTTTGGCCGTGTGGAGCCAAAGAGCCGGCCTCGGCGGGGTTTGCTGACGTCTATGAAGGTCGGGTCGATGAAGCTAGTATCTCTAGCACCATGCTCAAGGTCAAGGTTGACCGCAGCGAGACACTCGGCCTCCACGAACAGGTCGCTGCCGAGCTACGACGCGCGATCGCCGAGGGTGAGGCGCTGCCGGGCGAGCGCTTGCCGCCGGCCCGGGACCTCGCAGCCGTGCTTGCCGTGAATAGGAACACCGTCCTCCGTGCTCTTCGCCTCTTGCGTGACGAGGGGCTGCTCGAGTTCCGCCGCGGTCGTGGGATCACCGTCGCCGGCACGAGAGAACGGGGCGCAGTTGTTGCCCGCACCAAGGAGCTTCTGGAATTTGCCCGCGAGCAGGGCTACCGGCGCGAGGAGCTGGTTCAGATCATCCAGACGATTCCGTGATACTTCGAGTTCCTCGGTAGCAGCCGAAAGAGGGCTTGCTCCCATGGGCGAGTCTCCTCTCACCTGGGCCAAGTAGAGAACCTCTCGGTAGCTTTCAGCGAGTGCGCGGGCGTCTCCGTGAACAGCCGTTCTCCGGGCCCTGTACTCCTGAGCCATTCGACCCGTTCGGCCCGTAGCGGCGAGCTCGCCCCACATCGGCCGCTACCGCTGGGCTGTTCTCGCCGCGGGCACGGGCGGTCAGGCCGCGTATCTCGCGCTGTTGACCGCGCCGGCCGTGCTGGCTCCGGCGCTGCGCGACGACCTTGGGCTGAGCCTGACGCAGGTGGGTGTGCTGATCGCCGCGCCGTGGGTCGGTCCGATCGGCACGCTGCTCCCCTGGGGCCTGGCGGCTGACCGCATCGGCGAGCGTCGTGTCCTCGCCGCCGGGCTCGGGCTCTGCGCGGCGCTCACGGTCCCGATGGCGTTCACGTCGAGCTTCGCCGCCCTCGTCGTCCTGCTTGGCGCCGCCGGCGGAGCGGGGGCGAGCGTCAACTCCGCGAGCGGCCGGGCCGTGATGTCGTGGTTCGGCTCCGAGGAGCGAGGCTTCGCGCTCGGCATTCGACAGACCTCGACTCCGGTCGGCACCGCAGTAGCCGCGCTCGCGCTGCCGGGCATTGAGCGCGCCGGAGGGCTCGAGGCCGCGTTTCTGTTCCTCGCTGCCTTGACCTTCGCGGGCGCCGTCGTCGGCGGAGTGATCGTCCGAGACGTTCCGGGGCGGAGCGTCACCGCTGCTGCCAGGCGCGTGCTTGCGGACGCCCGCTTGTGGACGATCGGGGCATCCGCCGGGCTGTACCTGATTGCGCAGGTCGTCATCACCGGCTTTCTCGTCCTCTATCTCCACGACGAACGCGGTCTCTCGACGCAGGAGGCCGCGTTCGTGCTCGCCGGCATCCAGGTGCTCGCGGTCATTGTTCGCATCGCGCTCGGCCGTTGGAGTGACGTCCTCGGGGACCGCGTCGGGCCGCTCCGGGTGGTCGGACTTGCCGCCTTCGCGACGCTCGCGGTGACCGCTGCCGTGCTCGACGCGTCGACCGTCGTGGTCGTCGGAGCCCTCGTCGTCGCGGGCGGCGCGGCGATGAGCTGGAACGGCCTTTCGTTTGCCGCGGCGGCCGAGCTTGCGGGCCGCGACCGAAGCGGCGCGGCGATCGGGTTTCAGCAGACCATTCTGTCTGCGACTGCGACCATCGTGCCGCCTGCGTTCGCAGCGCTTGTCGGCACGACGTCGTGGCGCGACGCTTTTGCGCTCGTCGCACTGGCCCCGCTCGCTGGCTCCGCGTTGCTGTCCGGTGGCCGGGTCGCAGCGACCGCGCAGGGGCGATGATGGACGCCGTGCGCGTGATCGAGCGCCTGGACGAGCTATACGCCCGCTGCGGCCCGACCCGCCCCGGCTACTCGCACGAAGAGGACGCAGCGCACGAGCTCGCGGCGGCCTGGATGCGGGAGGCGGGGCTCGAGGTCGACCGGGACGAGGTCGGGAACCTCTTCGGACGCCGCGGCGACGCGCGGGTCTGGAGCGGCTCGCATCTGGACACCGTCCCGAACGCAGGGCGCTTCGACGGCGCGCTCGGCGTCGTCGCGGCGATCGAGTCGGCCGAGCGGCTGCCCGAAGCGGAGCTCGCCGTCGTTGCCTTCCGCGCCGAGGAGACAGGCCCGATGGGAAGCCGCCGTCTGTCGCAGCTTCCCGACGCCTTCGTCGAAGTGCACATCGAGCAGGGCCCGGTGCTCGAGCGGCTCGGAGCGCCGCTCGGTGTCGTCACCGCGATCAGCGGCCAGGCGCGCGGGGCGAAGACGTTCGAAGGCCGTGCCTCGCACGCCGGCACGACCCCGATGGACGAGCGGGACGACGCGCTCATCGAGGCGGCGCGCTTCATCCTCCACGTGCAGGAGTGCGCGACGGACGGCTCGCTTGCGACGGTCGGTGCGGTCGAGATCGTGCCGGGCGCGATGAACGTCGTGCCCGGTCGCGTGACTGTGTCGGTCGACGTGCGGGCAGCCGATGCGGTCGCGCTCGAAAGCCTGATCCAGTCGATCGGCTTCGAGCCGACGTGGCGACAGGACCCGGTATCGATGAGCGGCCCGCCGTTCGAGGCGCTCAAGGCGTCGCTGCCCGACGCGCCTGAGCTCTCGTCCGGCGCCGGCCACGACGCTATGGTGCTCGCCGCCGCCGGCGTGCCGACTGCGATGCTGTTCGTCCGTTCGCTGAACGGAGGCGTCAGCCACAGCCCGGACGAGCTCTCGAGCCCTGAGGACGTCGAGCTCGCGGTCGACGCGTTGACCCAGACGCTGGCGCGCCTGTCCGGCTAGCGCTCGTCGAAGCGGATCGGCTGGGCGCCCTGCCAGAGCACGAGCGGCCCCAGCTCACGCAGCTGCTCGGCGCCTTTGACGATTGTCGCGAAGTGGTTTCCGGCGAGCACCCCGGCCTTGCTCGCGAACTGCGTCGGGCCGTAGGGAAAGAGAATCTCCGTCTCGCTCACCCCGCCCGGGTAGAGCAGCAGTTGCCCCGCCGCCGGGTAGGCGGTCGCGTTCTCCGGCCCGATCCCGACGTCGAGCTCGCCGAAGGGGATCCAGCACGACTCGCCGCTCCAGCGGGCATGGATCAGCTTGCTCTCGAGCGGAAGCAGGCGCCGGAACGCCGCGACCGTCTGCGGCGCGGAACCGTCCTCGAGCCGCGCCTCGAAGTGCACCCCGCCGACCTCGATCTCCAGCATCCGCGGAACCTTAGTCCTACTTCGTTTTCGCGCCCTGCTCGATCCAGGCGCCAAGAGTGTCTCGCTCCGCCTGCGTCATCCCGGTCACGTTCCCGAGCGGCATCACCTTCGTCTGCACGGCGACCTGCTGGATCAGGCTTGCCTGGGCGTGGATCTGCTTGGGCGTGTCGAAGACGATCCCCATCGGGGCGGACTCGACATTGGTCGGATGCGCCGAATGACAGGGGACACAGCGCTCCTGGACTATCGCCTGGGCGCGCGTGAACGGAACAGCCGACCCGGCCGAGGAGCCGTGCGGCCGGATCGCGACGGCGACGGCCGCGATCGCCAGCGCGGCGGTGACGGGGATCCACCAAGCGGTGCGGCCGGTGTGGCGGAGGTTGAAGAAGTAGCGCACCCAAGCGCCGATCACGAGCAGCGCGACGAGGATCAGCCACGAATACGAGTGCCCGTAGGTGATCGGGAAGTGGTTACTGATCATCGTGAACACGACCGGCAGCGTCAGGTAGTTGTTGTGCACCGAGCGCTGCTTGGCACGCAATCCAGGCGCCGCGTCGGGCTCGCGGCCCGCCTGCTTCGCACGCACGAGCTCCCAGTGTGCGGGGATGATCACGAAGAAGACGTTTCCGGCCATGATCGTCCCGAGCATCGCTCCGATCTGGATGTACTCGGCGCGGCCCGAGAAGAGGTGGCTGACGCCCCAGGCTGCGAGGGTGACCAGGCCGAGGCCGATACCAGCGAGGACCCGGTCGTTCGGGATCAACCGGCAGAGCCCGTCGTAGACGAGCCAAGCCGCCACCAACAAGCCGACGCTGATCGCGACCGCCTCCCAGGGCCGAAGGTCGGCGACCGACTTGTCGATCATGTACGTGTTCGCGTTGAAGTAGTAGAGGACGATCAGCAGCGCGAACCCGGAAAGCCACGTCGTGTATGCCTCCCACTTGAACCAGTACAACGGCTCCGGCAGCGTCCTCGGCGCAACCCGGTACTTCTGCACCTGGTAGAAGCCGCCGCCGTGGATCTCCCAGGCCTCGCCCCCGACGCCGGCCTCGGCATCGGCCTCGTCCTTCGGCGGCCGTAGGTGGTTGTCGAGCGCGATGAAGTAGAAGGACGAGCCGATCCACGCGATCGCGGCGATCACGTGCAGCCAGCGCACGAGCAGGTCGAGCCACTCGTTCGCGTACGGGTCCATCAGCCCTTTTGCCAGCGGTCGCGGGCGATCGCGACCAGCTCCTGCAGGCCGGTCTCGAGCTCTTCCTCCTGTGTTCGCTCGAGGCGTCCCTGCAAGACCCGCATGATCTCGGACTTCGGGCGGCCGTTGACGAACACGACGAAGCGGAAGCCGAATTTCTCCTCATACACCTGGTTGAGATAGGCGAGCTCGGTCAGCACGGCCGGATGGCCACCGCTGCCCTGCTCGGACGCGGACCGCTCGGACAGGTTGCGGGCGCCGATCGCAGGATGCGCGTTCAGGGCCTCACGTTGCTCCCGCGCAGTCAGCTCGCCGAAAACCTCCTCTGCCGATCCGAGCGGGTCCTCACGTTCCGCGAGCAGCTCGACGAGCCTCGTCCGGCCCTCGAAGAGCTCCGCGAGCTCGTCGACCGTCAGCTGCCGCGGTAGATCACGCACGAGTAGGGGGCGAGCAGCAGCGGCACGTGGAAATGCTCGGTCGGGTCGGCGACCGTGAGGCTGACCTCGACCCGCTCGAAGAAGCCGCCTCGGTGGAACACGATCCTGTAGACGCCCGGCTCGAGCGCCGCCGGCGCGAGCGCGGCGATCCGACCGTCCTCGTCGGTCTCCCGCTCCGAGACGAGCTCATCGCCTCTGTAGAGCCCGACCCTGAGGCCTGCCGCCGGCCTGCCGTGCTCGGTATCGAGAACGTGCGTCGAGATCACATGGTGAATTTCTCCGCCTGAAGGCGGTGCTCCTGCGCGATCTCGTGCTCCGAGGCTCGCACGAGTCGGCCGTCGCGGACGACGTCCTCACCGCCGACCAGCAGCTGGTCGACACGGTGCGGGGCCGAAAGGACGAGGCCGGCGACCAGGTCCTCGGACCCGGCCAGCTCGAGCACGTCCGTTCGCCAGACCGCGAGGTCAGCGCAGCGACCGGGAGCGATCGCGCCCAGGTCGCCGCGGCCGAGAAGCTCCGCGCTGCCGCGCGTCGCGAGCCTGAGCGCCTCGCGCGCGGTCAACGCTTTCGGGCCGTCGCGCCCGCGCGCGACGAGTAACGCCTGCTTCACGTCGAAGAACAGGTCGCTCCGCTCGTTCGAGGCGGAGCCGTCGACGCCGAGCCCGACGCGGGCGCCGGCGTCGAGCAACTGCCGGACAGGAGCGACGCCGGCACCGAGCCTCAGGTTCGAGGTCGGGCAGTGCGCGACGCCGGTGCCGGTCGCGGCGAGCTTGCCGATGTCTCCGTGGTCGAGGTGGACGCAGTGCGCACACCAGACGTCGCCGGCGAGCCACCCCAGCCGCTCGAGGTAGTCGACCGGCCGGCAGCCGTAGAGCTCCTGGCAGTAGGCCTCCTCCTCCGCGGTTTCTGCGAGGTGCGTGTGGAGTGGAAGCTCGAGCCTGCGTGCCAGCTCGGCCGACTCCGTCATCAGCCGGCCGGTGACCGAGAACGGAGAGCAGGGCGCAACGGCGAGCTGGATGCGCGCGCCAGGGCCAGCCTCGTGCAGGGCCGCGAGCCGCTCGGTGTCGGCGAGCACCGCGTCGAGCTCTTCGACAAGGCCGTCGGGCGGCAGCCCACCGTCGGACTCGCCGAGATCCATCGAGCCTCGTGAGGCGACGATCCTGACCCCAAGATCCCGGGCGGCCCGGAGCTCGGCCTCGATCAGCCCCTCCTGGCCGCGTGGAAAGACGTAGTGATGGTCGAAGACCGTGCCGCAGCCCGAGAGCGCGAGCTCGGCGAGCCCGGTTCGGGCAGCGGCGTACTCGGCCTCGGCATCGAGCCGTGCCCACAGGGGGTAAAGCTGCTTCAGCCAGGTGAAGAGATCGGCTTCCTGCGCTCGTGCGCGGGTCAGCGTTTGGAAGAGGTGATGGTGCGTATTGATCAGCGCCGGCGTCACGACGGCGCCGGCGAGGTCCTCGGCAGGCTCTGGCGGCTCGCCGGAGCCGACCTCGGCCACGAAACCGTTCTCGATCCGGATCCAGCCGCGGTCGAGCTCCGTTCCCGCGTCGTCCATCGTGACGACGTGGGCGTTTGCCAGAACCGTCATCCCTTGTGATCTAGATCATTTGCTTTGAGCGGCACCAGCTCGAAGCGGTCGACGTCGACCAGGCCCTGGTCGGTGATCTTCAGGCTCGGGATCACGGAGAGCGCGAGGAACGACATGGTCAGGAACGGCGTCGCGCCGCGGCAGCCGAGCCGCACCGCGGCCTCCGTGCAGGCGCTGCTCCGCGCGACCACGTCGGCCAGCGGAAGGTCGGAGAGCAGCCCTCCCACGGGCAGCGGCAGCTCGGCGAGCACCTCGCCGTCCTCGGCCGCGACGATTCCGCCCCCGAGCTCGGCCAGGCGCTCGACCACGCGGGCCATGTCCGCGTCGTTCATGCCGACGACGACGAGGTTGTGGGCGTCGTGAGCGACGGTGGAGCCGAGCGCGCCGCGTTCGAGCCCGAAGCCGCGGACGAGCCCGAGACCGACCCGGCCGGTGCCGAGGTGGCGCTCGAGAACGGCGATCTTGGCCAGATCGCGGTCCGGATCGGCAACAGCCTCGCCGTCGCGCACGGTCGGTGCCTCGACGAGCGACTCAGTGACGATCTGGTCCGGAACGAGACCGATCACCCGCGCCCTTGCATCGTGTGGCCAGACGATCCGAAAGTGCTCTGCGCTCACAGGTTCGATCCGAACGGTGTGCTTGACCCACTCGGGCACCTCGGAGCGCGCGATTTCCTCGACGGGACGGCCACGTTTCAAGACCAGCTCGGGTTGGAAGCTCTCGAGGTCGGGGAGGAGCAGGACGTCGGCCTGGTAGCCGGGTGCGAGCGCGCCGAGATGGTCGAGCCCGTGCCAGAGGGCGGGGTTCAGCGACCCGAGCACGACCGCGTCTTCGGGCGCGACGCCGAAGGCGACGGCGTCTCGCACCATGCCGTTCACGTGGCCGTTCTCGGCAATGTCGTCCGGATCCTTGTCGTCGGTGCAGAAGGCGATCCGCGACGTTCCGTACTCCTCGACCAGCGGCAGCAGGGACAGCAGGTTGCGAGCCATCGACGCCTCCCGGATCAGCAGCCACATGCCGTCGCGGAGGCGCTCTCGTCCTTCCTCGACGGTGAGCGCCTCATGGTCGGAGCGAATCCCGGCGGCGGCGTAGGCGTTGAGCTGCTTGCCGAGAACGCCCGGCGCGTGGCCGTCGGCGTGGGTCGCTCCGGCGAGACCGAGCTTCGTCAGCTCGCCCGGGTCACCTGCGATCACGCCTGGAAAATTCATCATCTCGGCGACGCCGAGCACGCGACGGCGCCGGAGTAGCCCTTGGAGGTCGCCCTCACTCAGAGCGCGGCGCGGCGACTCGAAGCGAGACGCCGGCACCGACGATGACGCCATGAAGTAGACGTCGAGGGGCAGCTCGGCGCAGAAGTCGAGCAGCCAGTGGACGCCGTCCGTGCCGAGCACGTTTGCGAGCTCGTGGGGGTCGGCGACCACCGCCGTGGTCCCTAGCGGCAGCACGAGCCGCGCGAACTCGTCCGGGAGCAGCTTCGGCGACTCGAGGTGCATGTGGGCGTCGATCAGCCCCGGCACGACGTAGCGGCCG
>Ga0066905_100000532_pt1 | contig 10857 bp, 11 predicted proteins | sample PanSoiMetaPlot36_FD_67483 | JGI IMG/M metagenome (GOLD analysis project Ga0066905, IMG submission 67483) | Tropical forest soil microbial communities from Panama analyzed to predict greenhouse gas emissions - Panama Soil Plot 36 (version 2) | ecosystem: Environmental > Terrestrial > Soil >... | reverse complement strand
GGCGGGCAGGTGACCAACTGACCTGGTCACGACCGTCACGACCGGTCACGTCCCCCCCCGGCGGGAGCGCTGCCGGGCCCCGCGCCCCGGGTCGGAGGGACCCGCCGACCCGGGTTCGAATCCGCCCGGCCCGCCGCGAAGATGGTGGTTCCAGCGGCCAGCATGGGGCAATGATGGGGTCAGGACCGCCGCACTCCGCCACCGGCGCGGTGTGCGGTGCGGCACAGCAGTGGAGGCGCGGCGTGGTCATCGGTGAAACCCTGGCGGAAGCGCGCCACCGGGCCGGACTCACCGTTGCCCAGGTCAGCGAGCGGACCCGTATCAGGGAAACGATCATCAGGGGCATCGAGGACGACGACTACTCGGCCTGTGGTGGCGACTTCTACGCCCGGGGGAACATCCGCAGCATCGCCAAGGTCGTCGGGACCGACGCCGAGCCGCTGATCCGCGAATATGACACGGTCCGCCGGGCGCCGGGCGCGCTCTCGACGGTGAGCCTCGACGAGCTGCTGTCCACGTCGGCCGAGGCTCCGCGGCGGCGGCCGAGCATGTCCGCGGTGCGCGAAGCGGCGACGTCGGCCCACGCATCCGCCCGGGGCAGGGTGAACCCGCCCGTGGTGCGGGAGCGGGTGGCGCGGGCCTACTCGCCACCGGAACGCCGGCTGAACTGGGCCGTGGTGCTGGGACTGGCGCTGGTGCTGGTGCTCGGATTCGCGGTGTACCGCTTGCTCTCGGGCTCGCCGCACGCGGCGGCTCCCGAGGCCGGGAAGCAGGCGGCGGCACAGCAACACGCCAGGCAGAGCGCCCCGGCCCCGGCGCCGACCGCCAGTCATGCCACCGCAGCGCCCTCCCCGGCACCGCCGCCTCCCGCCCGGACGCTGAGCCCAGTCAGCGCCACGGCATTCGGCCCCGGGGGCGGCGACAATCCCCAGCGCGCCCACCTCGCGATCGACCGCAGCCACACGACCGGCTGGCGCAGCAACTGGTACACGACCGCCCACTTCGGGAACCTGTATCGGGGCACGGGCCTGCTGCTCAACATGGGGCGGACCGTCGCCATCAGCAGGGTCCGGATCAATCTCGGCAGGGTGTCGGGCGCCGCCTTCCAGCTGCGCGTCGGAAGCAGGCCGACGCTCGGTCACCTGCGGCCCGTGGCGCGCGCGGGTAATGCGGGCGGCGTGGTCCGCCTGGGGCTCGGCAGGCCTGCGCACGGCCGTTATGTGCTGGTGTGGTTCACCAGGCTGCCGGCGAATTCGACCGGCACCTTCCAGGCCGCCGTCCACTACATCAGGCTGGTGGGCCACGCGTGAAGCCACGCCACCGTTCCTGAGGGACTCAGAACAGCGCCCGCTGGGCACCCGGGATGCCGGCCGCGGACGCCGCCTCGATGGCCGCCTCGATCTCCCCCAGGCTGGCACCCTGGGCCAGGGCGGCCAGGATCGCCCCCCGGATCGCCACCGCCCGGCCGCGCGGGCCGCGGCGGTCGCTCAGCGGCGAGTACGGGTCCGCCCGCCGCGCGAGGTAGTCGCGCGAGTTCTCCGCGTGCGACCCGGCGGCCAGGTGCAACGCGGCCTGGCAGCTGGGCTCGTCGCACCGGTGCCGGACCACCGGCATCAGCCCGGTGACCTGATCCGGCCCGGGCACTCCCCGGCTGAGCACGTAACCGTAGATGTGCGCCGGCACGACCAGGCTCCCGGGCCGGTCCGCCACCGCCCGGCGGGTGCCCGCCCGGAACCTGCCATGGCCGCCGGACGACAGCGCGCCGAGGAAGTACGCGCACAGCCCCGGGCCGCGCCAGTAGACCTTGCCGTAGTACCGCTCCCTGGCCTCCTCGTCCGCCGCGAGCGCCTGCCACAGGTCCCGGGGGATCCGGCCGAGCTGGTCCCGCTCCCCTGCCCCGCGGCCAGCGGTTCCTGCCCGCGCCTCCTGCGGCGGCCTGGCGAGAACGGTCATACGTCCACAGTAAGCCGCTTAACGGACAATCCTGGGATTGCGCCGGTGGGCGCGTAAACGCCGGCCACCGCCGGTGTGGAGAACGCGCGGGCCGGCGCTCAGGTGCGCCAGCCCGGCCGCACCAGTCCCGACTCGTAGGCGATGACGACGAGCTGGGCCCGGTCCCTGGCATGGAGCTTGATCATGGCCCGGCTGACGTGGGTCTTGGCTGTGGCCGGGCTGACGTACAGCCGCCTGGCGATCTCGTTGTTGGACAGCCCGTCCCCGACGAGAGCCAGCACCTCCTGCTCGCGATCGGTCAGTTCCGCAAGGCCGCCGGGGTGCCTGGGCTCCTTCGCCCGCGCGGCGAACTCACCGATCAGCCGCCGGGTGACGCTCGGTGACAGCAACGCGTCACCTCCGGCCACGACCCGGACGGCCTGCACCAGCTCATCCGGCTCGGTGTCCTTGACCAGGAACCCGCTGGCGCCGGACCGGACGGCCTCGAACACGTACTCGTCGAGCTCGAACGTGGTGAGGATCACCACCCGGACGTTCGCCAGCTGCCCATCGGCGGCGATCTGCCGGGTGGCGGCCAGGCCGTCGGTGCCCGGCATCCTGATGTCCATGAGCACGACGTCCGGGTTGAGCTCCCGGGCCAGCCGCACGGCCTGGTCCCCGTCGCCGGCCTCGCCGACCACCTCGATGTCGTCCTGCGCGTCGAGCAGGGCCCGGAACCCGGCACGGACCAGGACCTGGTCGTCGGCGAGCAGGACCCGGATCATGCGGCGCCGTCCAGGGGAAGCCGGGCCCGGACCCGGAAACCGCCGCCCGGGCGCGGGCCGGCCTGGAAGTCACCGCCGAGCGCGGCCGCCCGCTCCCGCATGCCGGCGATCCCGCTCCCGCTGGCCGGCTGCGGACGGGCGCCGTTGCGGCCGTCGTCGTCCACCTGCACGGTGACGTCTTCTTCACCGTATGTGACGTGCACGGTGGCGGTGGCCGGGCCTGCATGGCGCGCCACGTTGGTCAGCGCCTCCTGCACGATCCGGTACGCGGCGACGTCGACCCCGAAGGGCAGCGGCCGGGCCGTGCCGTCGGTCTCCGTCCGGACCTCCAGCCCCGGCGCGGACACCTGCGAGACCAGCTCGCCGAGCCGGGCCAGGGTCGAGGCCGGGGACCGAGGGGCGCGCTCGCCGTCCTGGCGCAAGATGTCCAGCACCGAGCGGAGCTCACGCAGGGCCTCCTTGCTGGCCTGCTTCACCGCGCCCAGTGCGGCCTGGACCTGCTCGGGGAGCTGCTGGTTCAGGTTCAGGGCCACCGCCGACTGCACGTTGATCACGGACAGGTAGTGACCAAGAGAATCGTGCAGCTCGCGGGCCATGCGCAGCCGCTCCTCGCTGGCCTGGAGGCGCGCCTCCTCCTCCCGGATCCGGGCGGCCGCCGCCGCCCGCTCCCGCCGGATGCGCACGGCCTCGCCGGCGCCAAGCACCACAAGCAGCCAGGCGGCCAGCGCGGCCAGATCGGCCGCGGAGGGCGCCGGTCCCCCCCTGAGCAGGTAGTTCAGCCACGGGAAGATGGCGAACCCGACCACCGCCGCGATGCCGGCGGCCAGCCGGTGACCGCGGGTGATGGCCGTGTAGTAGGCGATGACCAGGGCCAGCCAGATCGGGCCGTTGGCGTAGCCGAGCAGAAAGTAAACCAGCGTGGTGCCGAACACCACGGCCAGGACGGCCACCGGGTACCGCCGCCTCAGCACCAGCGCCCCGGCCGACGCGATCACCAGCACGATCACCCCGGCGTCGAAGGGACGATGGCCGCCGTGGTACCGCGAGATGAAGTAGGTGGCCACGGTGACCACGACCGCCAGCGCCGCCGCCAGAGCGCCGTCGGCGATCAGGCTCGCCCGGCGGGCCGGGGCCCGCCGGGCGCTGCCGTTCAGCGCGGTCATGATATGAGCCTAGGTCAGCCCCGCCCGCCGGCCATCGGCCGCGGGAAGCAACGTCGCTTACTCCCCGGGTGGTAGCCGGCGGCGCCCGGCGGCGCCCACCGGGGCAGCGCGGAAGCCTCCGCCGGTCCGACGACACGCCGCAATGCCGTCCTTAGCGTCGAGGGCGAGTCACCTCAAGCGAATGCCGGACCGACCCGACGAGGAGCAACCATGACGTCGATCCCGCAGACGGCGCTGGCGACCCGGCGCCGCATGCCCAGCAGGAGGACCGGGCTGCTGATGGCGGCCGAGGCCGCCACGTTCGCGCTCGCCTCAGCCGTTCACTTCGGCACCGGCTTCACCGATGCCGCGATCCCGGAGCTTGTGATCGCGGCCGTGCTGGGCCTTGGCAGCTCGGCCGTCCTGTCCCGGCGCCCGCACGCCTGGGGCATCGCCACGGCCACGACCAGCTTCGCCACCGCTGGCACCGCCCTGGGCCTGACCATCATCGCGACCGGACGCCAGGACGCGCCGGACCTCGCCTACCACGCGGCGATCCTGACGGCGCTCGCCGTCACCCTCATCGCCCTGCTGCGGACGCGGGGAGATCACTGACCGGCGCGGGCCCGCCGGCACGGCGGGCCGCGCGTCGGCCGCCGCCGTCACTGCCTGGCGAAGAACACGTCGGGATCGCTGCGGCCGTTCGGGTACAGGAAATCGGTCACGGTGTTCCGGTTGTCGCCCCAGGCGAAGTACTGATGCGGCCCGTCGCTGACGTTGGCGATGTAGTCGCCCATGTAGCCGAAGGCGATGATCGGGTCGAACTGCGGGAACGTCAGCGTCCCCGGGAACGACTGCGTGGTCACGCGCCTGGTGGCGAAGCCGGTGCCGCCGCGGGAGTTGCCGACGAGCACGTCGAGGGTGTTGTTGGCGTTGCGCTGGTAATAGAGGAGGTGAACGCCGCTGCCGTCGGCCGACAGCGCCGGCTGCACCTCGTCGAGGGCGCCGGTGGTGACGAACGACGACTTCCAGGTCTGCCCGCCGTCGGCAGATTTGGCGAGCAGGATGTGGCTCCTGCCGAGCGCGCCGTCGTTCCAGGCAACGTAGATGGCCTTGCCGCGCAGGGCGATCGCCGGGAACTCCAGGGTACGCATGTACCGGCCGGGCCCCAGGAACAGCAGGTCATCGGGCACGGCCTCGATCACGCCGGCGATCCGCACGCCCGGCCCGAAGGTCTTGCCGCCGTCGGTGGACCGGAAGATCCACTCGGATCGCTGCTCGGGCGCGCCCTTGCACTTCGGGTCGTTGACCATGAGCCTTTCCGCGACCACGTAGAGGGTGCCATCCGCGCGGTTGACGATCGGCGTCGCGCCGATGAACTGCTTGAAGGAGCAGCCGCGCACGTTGGTGAGGTCGAACCTCTTGGCGTAGGCCAGATGCCAGGTCGCGCCGCCGTCGGTGGAGCTGGCGACCGGCAGCCCGGTGAAGAACTTCCCGTTGGCGGTGTTGAAGGAGAAGTCGTCCCAGGCGGCGTACAGGTTGTCACGGGCCTTGACCGCCGGGTCGCGGCCGGTGGCGAGGGCCGGCTTGTCGCCCTCGTAGAACACGCTGAACGGCGGCCGGAACACCGGCACCGGGGTGCCAAAGGTCTTGCCGCCATCGGTTGACTTGGCGACAGCGACATCCAGGTTGAAGTTGAAGAGGTCAAACGAAAGCTCGGAGTAGTACATGTCGCCCGATCGGGTGCTTGCCAGCCACGGGTCGCTGAGGTTCACGAACTCCGGGGTGTTGGGGATCGTGCCGCCATCGGTGAAGCTGGCGCCGCCGTCGGTTGAGTACGAGTAGCCGGCCAAGTTGCTGCCTGCGGTGAGGGCCAGCCCGGTCTGCTGGCTGTCGTTGTAGCCCACGGCGACGTGCGATCCGGCCACGGCGATCGAGGTCTCGCTCTGCGTGGTCTGGTCCGGCTCGTGGGTGTCGAGCGATGGGTCATTGACCCTGACGTTGGTGAACGCGGGCTTGAGCTGAGCCCCGCCGCCGGTCACGGGCCCGGACTGCCGCCGCACGGACGCCCCCGCCGGGGACAATCCGGGCGACAGGTCCTTGCTGCCGGTCGCCTGCATGCGCAGGACCGCCTGAGCCGGTGACGTCATCACCTGCGACGCCTGGGTTTTCAGGATGCGCTGCGCCGCCTGCTGCCTGGTGAGCGCCTGCCCGGTGGCGCCGGAACCGATACCCAGCGCACCGGTGAACGCAGCCGTCAGGGCGACCGTGGTCACGGCCACGACTGCAACGGCCAGAACGGAAACCGGCGTGCTGACGCGGCGCCGGCCCCTGGCCCAGCGAGCCACCTGCAACTTCCTCAAGCCAGCCATGGTGTGCTTCTCCTCGCAGCTAGTAATGGGTGTGTTCGCCAACGCGAACCGCAGTGGAGAGGGTCGTGCCAGCCAGTGCCGAGGTGCCTGTTCAGGGCAAGCTCATACGGCGGCCCGCTGGTCAGAGCGCGCCGAGCATGGTGATGAGAAGCTGGTCAGCCGATTGGAACGCGCACGCGCTTTTGAGCGAGGCCATAATGCCATGTGCCTGCGCGGAGGGATAGAGGCTTTGACGGAGAATTGGGACGCGAAAACGTCACGGCCGCCGTGGCGCTGACCGTGACGTCAAACGTCGCCCACGTCAATGAGCAACTCCCGGCCGTCCGGCAGCATGACGCCCAGCGAGTAGATAATTCCCTCGGGCAGGTCAAGCTGGCCGAGGATCTCGATGTCGACGACTTCAGGATGGTCCATCAGAAGGCGGCACAGCACGCTGCCCGCGTGATCGGCTGGAGGAGCCGCCTCGGGCTTGCTGGCGTCATACGCGGACGTCATGCCACCTTCGATCGACTGGATTTACGGCCATGCCTGTTATCCAGGGCCGCAAACAACCCCTTTCCCGCCGTAGCCGGTCAGCCGGGCGCACGGCGTCGAGTCAGACAATCGCGACAGGTCGCAGCGGACTGCACATCCGAACACATATTCCTACGGTAACGCAGCGTTAACACGGGACCCCGGAATGGAGCATAAATACACGGCTGGCGTGTCGCGCGCGCCGGTCCGCCCGCTAGAACTCGTCGCCCTCGGCCAGTACCGCCATCACCAGCTCCCGTAGCGGCCCGGTGAGGTCGTCCTCGCTCACCATGACGGTCCGCTCGCCCACGCTGACCTGGTAGACGGTGTCCCCGGGGGCCACCCGGTAGGGGGGCGGGAAGCCCGGGGCCTGGCTGACGAGGTTCTCCCAGCGTCCCGCGTCGGCGCGGCCGGAGGTGTCGAGCATCCGGCGGCGGATGTTCCCGTCCTGTGCTATCCGGGCGACCTCAAGCCTCACGCACCTAGTTTGTCCTGCGTCGGCCACCAGCGCCAGAGAAGATCGCTACATTGCCTCGCCGATGGCGAGTACGGCCGTCACCAGGTCGGACAGCGCCCCGGACAGGTCATGCTCCGCGACCAGGACAGCGCCATTATCGACCCGAAGATGGTAGACGGGGCCACCCGGAGCCGGGCGGTAGGGCGGCCGGACAGCCAGCGCCCGCGCGATGAGTTCCTCCCATCGGCCAGCGTCGCTGCGCCCGGCGGTGTCGACCACCCGGCGCCGCATGGTCCCGTCCCAATCGATTCGGGTCACTACGACCCTCATGGACCCAGTTTGTCCCCTTCTCCTGCCCATCCGGGTAATGGGATGATCTGTCACGCGCGCCGGTGATGCGGAGCGGCGCCGCCCGAGCACTGAGAATGCCGGCGGTGGGCGCGCGGAACGGGCGGGGGCGCGGCTGTGAGGGAGGCGATGGGCGCCGGCGGTGCGGCCGAGGGGGCAAGGGTCCCCCAGCCCGGGCACGCCGCCACGGCGGCGCCTGCGCCTGTCCCGCCTCACCATGTGCGCGCCGCCGTGATCGGCGCCGGTTTCGGCGGGCTCGGCGCCGGGATCCGGCTGAGGCAGGCGGGCGTGACCGACTTCGTCATCCTCGAGCGGGCGGCCTGTCTGGGCGGCACGTGGCGGGACAACACCTACCCCGGGTGTGCCTGCGACATCCCGTCTCACCTGTACTCGTTCTCGTTCGCGCCTAACCCGGACTGGGCGCACAGCTTCTCCCGGCAGCCAGAGATCTGGGACTACCTGGAGGGCGTCGCCGACCCGCCACGGCCTGCGCGGCCACCTCCGGTTCGGGGCGGAGGTCACCGAGGCCCGCTGGGACGCCGGCCCGGCACGCTGGCGGCTGCGGACCGGCCATGGGGACCTGACGGCCGACGTCGTCATCTCGGCGGCGGGCCCGCTCTCCGAGCCGCGCCTGCCGGACATCCCGGGGCTCGCGACCTTCCCCGGGGAGGTTTTCCACTCCGCGCGCTGGGACCACGGCGCCCGCCTTGACGGCAAGCGGGTCGCGGTGGTCGGTACCGGGGCGTCCGCGATCCAGATCGTGCCCGAGATCCAGCCCGAGGTGGCCCGCCTGGTGCTGTTCCAGCGCACGCCGGCCTGGGTGATGCCGCGCCGTGACCGGGCCATCACCGGGGCCGGCGGTCTGACCCTGGCGCAGACGTGGGGCGGCGACATGCGGGCGCTGCGGGGCACGACCGTGCCGGGCTTCCCCAACCTGTGCCTGGTGGTCGGGCCCAACACGGGGCTCGGCCATAGCTCGATGATCCACATCATCGAGTCCCAGCTCCGCTACATCCTGGGTTACCTCGCGGTGCTGGACCGGACCGGGGCCGCCGCCCTGGACGCGCGGCCGGGTGCGCTGGAGCGCTGGTCTGCGGGCATCGAGGCGCGGATGGCGTCCTCGGTCTGGGCCACCGGTGGCTGCGTCAGCTGGTATCTCAACGCCGCCGGGCGCAACACAACGCTGTGGCCCGGCTCCACGCTCCGGTTCCGGCGGGCCACTCGTCGCCTGGACATCTCGGAGTATCGCGTCATCGCGGCGTGAGGCAGCCGTCAGCGGCGCCGGCGAGGAGAGGACGGTGCCTCCTCATCAGGAACGTCCCGCCGGCACCAGCAGCACGCACGGCACCTCCATGACGATCATCGTTGGTCCCCCGGGTGGGCTGCTTACGGCCAGAATGCCGTCGAAGGTGCCCAGCCGCCGCTCCACACCCCGCAGCCCGGTCCCCCTCGCCGGGTCCGCGCCGCCGGCGCCGTCGTCGGCCACCTCGATCCGCAGGATCCCGGCCTTGTGCTGGATGCGGATGTGGACACGTCGCGCGCCGGAGTGCTTGACCGCGTTGGCGAGGGCCTCGGCGACCGCGAAGTAGCACGCGGACTCGACCGGGGCGGTCAGCCGGCCGGGCAGGTCGATGTCCAGCTCGGTCGGCAGGGGCGTGTCCAGGGCAAGCGCCCGGACCGCATGGCCGAGGCCGCGGTCGGCCAGGACCGGCGGGTAGATGCCGCGGATCAGGTCCCGCAGCTCGGTCAGGGCGCGCAGCGAGGTCTCGCGCGCCTCGGCGACGAGCCCCAGCGCGGCCTGCGGGCTGCCCGGGAGCATGCGTTCCACCGCCCGCAGGTTCATGCCGAGCGCCACCAGGCGGGCCTGTGCCCCGTCGTGCAGGTCCCGCTCGATCCGGCGTAGCTCGGAGGTGGCCGCGTCGATGGCGTGGCCGCGGGTCTCGGTGAGCTGCTGGACGCGGCTGGCCAGATCGGGGTCGGTGTCCTGGGCAAACAGCGTGCGCAGGTGCGCGCCGATCGTGCGCGGGACCAGCCACGCGCCGAACGCCAGGAATGCGCTTGCCTCGGCCCCGGCCAGGACCGCCGCCGATGGGCTGTCGACCGGGATCGCACCGTACATCACCACTGGCCCCGGCCCCTCCGCCAGCGACGGCCAGCTCGCCGCGATCGTGAACCCGCGGACCGCGAACGCCGCCAGCGCGACCGGCACCAAGTCGGCGGCTATCTTCGGCCACCGCGCCACGACGATGAGCGCGGCAAGGACCGCCGCCACCGTCCACGGCCGCACGCCGAACACCGTCAGGCCGATCAGGGCGACCGGAACCAGGAGGACAGCCCAGCGGTTCGCCAGCATCCATGCCCGTAGGTCCGGCGCCAGCGTGTCCGCCCGGGCGCGCAGGCGGGCCAGCGTGCCCGGGAAGAGCCACAGGCCGAGCGTCAGCAGCAGCAGACCCAGTGGAACCAGCACCCGGCCCCGCCACGGGCCGCGATCAGCGGCGACGAAACGCTTGTGGAGACCTGGGCGCGCCATAGGGCCGGCGTGCCGCTGGATCATGGTGACGGACGGAGGGAGCGGCTTCAGCAGGTGCCCCGGGCCCTGCCGTGCAATGATGGCCGGCGGCGCGGCGATGACGGCGGGCCCGGGCAGGCTCTCCGGCAGGAGCAGATAGGCCCACACGCCCGCCCCGCCCGGCCCGGCCACCTCGGCCGGCTTGGCTACCTTGGTCGCGGCCTTGCCGTCCGGCTGCACGGCCAGGCTGCCGGGCAAGCGCATCATGACGGCCACCGGCGGTGCGGCCCACGCGTCGGCCTGGACCCAGCCGCCCGCGAACCACGGCGTCGCCGCGGCAACCATCAGTGCGCATATCCCCAGGCACACCATCGTGACCGGCACCAGGGCCGCCGCTGCCGCCGGGCGCCCGACCGCCAGGATCACCGCGAGCACGACGGCCGCGATCGTCCACAGGCTCACGCCGAACACCGCCATGGCCACCGCGGCCACTGGCACCAGCACAGCGCCCCAGCCGATCCGGCGCAGCAGCCTGCGCAGCATCCCCCACAGGACCTTGATCCACAGGAGCTTCACGAGGACACCCATACCGTCAATCGTGGACTCGGCGCGCCCGCCACGCCAATGGGGCGGCACCTAGTTCCCGGGGTGGGCCTGGACCTACCCCCGCCCGCAGGCTGGCCAGCGGGCCCGGTCATGGTTTGTACCCGGGAGGTCAGCCAAGTGGAGGAGGAACACCGGTGTCGAAGTCATATTCGGCCCTCACCCATCTGGCGTGCGCACGGTGCGGCGCCGGTCA
>Ga0066905_100000531_pt1 | contig 10868 bp, 7 predicted proteins | sample PanSoiMetaPlot36_FD_67483 | JGI IMG/M metagenome (GOLD analysis project Ga0066905, IMG submission 67483) | Tropical forest soil microbial communities from Panama analyzed to predict greenhouse gas emissions - Panama Soil Plot 36 (version 2) | ecosystem: Environmental > Terrestrial > Soil >... | reverse complement strand
GGCTCACCCATGTCGAGGACGAAGACGTGCCCCTCCCCGCCGATCGCGCCGGCCTGGATGACGAGCGAGGCCGCCTCGGGGATCGTCATGAAGAAACGCGTCATCTCCGGGTGTGTGACCGTGACCGGGCCGCCCCGCTCGATCTGCCGGCGGAAGATCGGGATGACGCTGCCGGACGACCCCAGCACGTTGCCGAAGCGAACGGCGACAAACCGGGTCGAGATGTCTTCGCGGGCGCCGTACGCCTCGACCACCCACTCGCAGACGGCCTTCGACTGGCCCATCACAGTCTTCGGATTGACGGCCTTGTCGGTCGAGACGAGCACGAAGCGGTGGGCGCCGTGCTCGACCGCGGCGTCGGCGACGACCTTCGTCGCGAGCGCATTGTTCCGTACCGACTCGAGTGGGTTGGCCTCCATCAGTGGCACGTGCTTGTACGCCGCGGCGTGGAAGACGACGCTCGGCTCGTAGCGCTCGAAAACCTGGTTCATCTTCGTGGCGTTGCCGACATCGGCGAGCACGGGGACGGCAGCCGAGAAGCCGCGTTCGTCGACCAGCTCTCGCTCGACCTCGAAGAGGGCGGTCTCGCCGAGCTCGACCAGGATCAGCCGCTGCGGTCCCAGACGCGTCAGCTGGCGGCAGAGCTCGGAGCCGATCGAGCCACCTGCGCCTGTGACGAGCACGGTCTTGCCCTCGACGTACGGCGCGGCCGAGTCGAGGTCGACGTCGACCGGCTCGCGACCGAGGACGTCTTCGACCTGGACCGGCCGGATCTGGGCGGCGAGGTCGATCTCCCCCGAGATCAGCTCGTGCAGCCCCGGCAGCGTCTTGACCGGCACACCATGCTCGCGCGTCGTCGTCACCACAGAACGGCGGAACTCGCCCGAGGCAGTCGGGACGGCAATCAGGACCTCGTCCGGCCTGTTGTCGCGCAGCAGGTGCGGCAGGTCGGCAGTCGTGCCCAGCACCCGAACGCCGTGGATGCGGATGTTTTTCTTGCGCGGGTCGTCGTCGACGAGCCCGATCGGCGTGTAGCCGAGCTGCTGATTTCGGTGCATCTCGCGGATCGTGTCGCGCGCCGCCTCGCCTGCACCGATAACTAGCACCTCCTTGCCGCGCGCGACGAGGCGCCCGGGCGTCGGCCGCTCGAAGACAGAGCGCGCGATCAAACGGGAGCCGGCGACGAAGGCGAGCAGGAGCAGCCAGTCCATTACGGCAACCGAGCGCGGCAGGCGCACCTGGGCGACCGGGTTGGCGAAGTAAACGGTCACGGAAGCCACTAGCGAAGCGACGGTGACACCACGCGCCGCGCTCCACATGTCGCGTGTGGACACGTAGCGCCACCAGCGGTCGTAGAAGCCGAAGAGGATGAAGACAAGCAGCTTGATCCCGACGACGATCAGCACCGTCTTCGCAAACAGCGTGTGGTAGTACCGCGGAACGCCCTGGTCGAAGCGGAGCTCGAAGGCGAGCCACCAGGCAAGCGCGATCAGTCCGCCATCAGCGACGACCTGCCAGATTCGGTGGCGATTGATCGGAATCACGTTGATCCCAGGGCCCGTAAGGCGGAGGCTTCTCGCACGACGGCCACGACTTGCTCCTGAACCTCGGCTGGAATCCCGGCCCACATCGGCAGCGCAAGGTTCTCACGTGAGGCCTTCTCGGTCTCGGGCAAGAAGCCCTCTTCGAGCCCAAACGGCCTCAGAGCAGGCTGCAGGTGCGTCGGGGTCACGTAGTAGGACGCGTTCGCGATCGCCGCGGCGGACAGCGCCTCGGCGAACCGTGTGCGCTCGGGCGTACGGACGACATACATGTGGTACACGTGCCCGGGCTCGTCCTCGGGCAGCTCGCAGAACTCGCCGAGCCCGAGCTCCGCGTAGCGCGCCGCCGCCTCGCGGCGCTCCCGATTCCAGCCGTCGAGCTCGCCCAGGAACAGCCGCAACGCGGCAGCCTGAAGCTCGTCGAGCCGGGAGTTGGTGCCCACATAGGTGAAGGTCTTCTTGTCGCGCGACCCGTGGAAGCGGAGCATCCTCACCCGGTCCGCGAGCTCCTCATCCGTCGCGGCGACGAGGCCTCCGTCGCCGAGCGCGAACAGGTTCTTCGTCGGGAAGAAGCTGAAGGTCGACGCAACCCCGGTCGTCGCGACCCCCTGCGCGCCGAAGGCCTGCGCCGCGTCCTCGATGATCGGGATCTCGAGCAGCTCGAGCCCGGCGAGGTCGGCGGGGCGGCCGAACAGGTGGACGGGCATGATCGCCCGCGTCCTCTCCGTCACCTTCGCGGCGACGTCCTCGGGATCGACGTTCAGCGTCACCGGGTCGATGTCTGCGAAGACGGGAGTGGCGCCGGTGCGCATGATCGCCTCTGCCGTCGCATAGAACGTGAACGACGGGCAGATCACCTCGTCCCCGGCACCGATCTTCATCGCGTCGAGGACGAGCACGATCGCATCGGTGCCGTTGCCGACCCCGATCGTCCGCGGCACACCGAGGTAGGCGGCCGCTTCCTCCTCGAACGCCTGCACGTTGGGCCCTAGGATCAGGGTGCCGGAGTCGAGCACATCCTGGAACCGTTCGAGAATCTGCGGAATCAGGCGCTCGTACTGCGCCCGAACGTCAACGAGAGGGACCGGCACCGCGGGCCAGTGTAGAGGACGTGGGGGAACCACATGGTTCCCCCACGTGCACCCTCTTTATCGCCGAAACTCGGATGGGTCGGGTTTTGGCTGACCCGGACGCACGCGGCGCAAGACGAGGTATGCGACGAGTGCGATTGCGATTGCAACGACCGCGTATTCCGCGTAGGCAAAGTCGTGATGGAAGTGCTCGTAGCTCGACCCGAGCGCCCAGCCTGCACCCGCGATTGCGAAGCACCAGATGGCTGAACCCAGAAAGGTGAGCACGGTGAAGGGAACGATCGGCATCCGCACTACCCCGGCCGGGATCGAGATGAACGAGCGCACCACCGGCGTCAGCCGACCGAGGAAGACCGCCCAGGCGCCCCACCGCTCGAACCAGCGGTCGGCCCGTTCGAGCTTCGACCGGTCGAGGTGGAACCAGCGACCACGTTCCTCGAGCAGCGGTCGGCCCGCGTAGGCGCCGATCCCCCAGCCCACGAGCGAACCGACCGTGTAGCCGATCGTTCCTGCCAGCGACATCGCCACGTACGCCCAAAAGTGCGAGTCGATTCGGTCGCCGAAGAGCACGACGTGCTGGCCGGAGAAGGCACCTGCGGCGAGGGCGCCCGCGTAGAGCATCACGAGCTCGCTCGCCGCCGGAAAGACCGCGTCGATTGCCATCAGCACAAACACGGCGTAGAGGCCGTGGTCGCCGATGAACGACGTCACCGAGCTCGTCAAGGACGCGACCACCACCACGTGGACGCTAGCGGTGGGCCAGGAACGACTGGGTCAGGTCGGTTGGGCCGAACTGGTTCTGCGCGCGAACGTGGAGGACGTAACGCCCGCCGTAGACGAGGTTCCCTCGCCGGTCGCGCCCGTCCCAATGCACGCGGGCGGTACCGGCCCTGATTTTCGCGCTGCCGAGCTTTCGCACGACGACCCCGTTCGTGCTCTCGACGCGCGAGGTCACCGTCGCGGCACGGGTCAGCTTGAAGGTGCCGAGCGTGATCCGGCGTCCCGCCCGCACGAGAACCGTTCGCGGCACGCGCAGGTTCGCGAGCGTGTTGTTCACCCAGAAAGGCTGGTCCGTGGACGACTGACGGCCGAGGTCGTCCAGCGCCGTGACGACCCAGTGCCAGCGGCCTTCGGTGTCGACCGTCCCGTCCGGCTTCGTTGCAGTCCACGAGAACTTGTACGTCCCTGCCGCCTGCGGGCCGCTCTGGGTGAAGCGGGCGACGCCGTCTGCGCCAACGATCCTGGCGGTCACGGTCGACGGGCGAACGACCTTGTAGCTGAGCTGCTCGCGATCGCCGACCCCGTCGCCGTTCGGCGACAGCACGGGCTCCGACGGGGGCGGCACGTAGACCCCGGCGTAGGAGACGAGCAAGGCCTCCGAGATCGCGCGCTCCCCGCTTGGATCCGAGGGCCGGTTCAGCAACTGTCCGTCGAAGGCCATCGTCGTCGAGTTGCCGGGCTCGAGGCCGGAACCGGTCACGCAACCCAGCCGGACGAGCTCCTGGGCGAGCTCGTAGTTCGTCAGGCCAACGCTGTATCCGACCTGCCCGCCGTCCACGGCAAGCATGACGATCGAGCCGTCCCGGCGCTGCCCAACCGCGGAGCGCGCAAGGCGCGGTGCGAGCACCGTCGCGGAGAAGTCCTCGAAAGCACGGAAAACGGCCTTGCCGTTTCGGACGAGCAGCGGGCCGCCGCCGAGCGCATCGACATCGGTGTCCCACCCGGAGCTGAGGACGTAGCGGATGACGACCCGGGCGCCGGGCGGCGCCTCGGCGTCGAGCTTCTGGGCAGAGCCACCCGTCGCCGAGAGAACGGCTCCGCCGGCGGGAATCGGGGTGTTGCCGCCCTGGGTGAACTGGACGACGTTGCCGCTCACATCCGTCCCGGGCGTCAGCGCCGCAAAGGGAAAGATGACCGCCTCGGTGGCGCCAGCCGCCGGCGGCGTGGCCGCTCCCCACGCCGGCGTGTAGAGGGTGATCCCTCCCTGGTTCGCGGGTTCGTTCAGGCCGGTCAGCGGCCGGCGCTGGCCACGTCCTTGCCAGAACGCGTTCCAGGCCGCGTGACGGACGTCCAGCGTTCCGTTCGGCTCGATCCCAATGCTCGACCGAGCCGAGTTCGGAACCGACTGCAGAACCCGGTTCTGCATCACGATTCCGTCGGGACGTCCGTCCGCGGCGTTGAAGAAGTCACCGTTGATGCCCGCCACCGTCGCCGACGGAGACGACAGGCGTTCGATACCGGTCAGTCGCTGCTTGCCCGAGATCGCATTGTCGGAAAGGGCCGGGTGCAGGCTCCAGAGCCCTCCCGGCCTCGGCGCCACGAGCGCGTGCACGACGACCGCCCCATGGGGCGTGAACAGGAGCTGACGCGTGTAGGTGAGGCCTGGCAACAAGGTCTGCGGGGACGCGTTCGCAGGCGCGGCGAAGACGCACGCCAGCAACACTGCGATGAGGACCCGGCGCAGCAAAGACTTGACCCCGCGGGAAGGTAGCCGAAATTTCATGAGGATCAAGACTCCTTGGGTAGCGAAGGCGGCCGTCCTGGCGGCGGTCGTGGCGCTCAGCGGCTGCAGTTCGGCGCAAAACCAGGGTGCCCCGGCCCGACAGGCGGCGGAGGGAAAGCCGCGCCCGGCGGCGCCGGCGAGGCCACGCGTCGTCCATCCGCACAACCGCCCGGTGCCGATCCTGATGTACCACGTCGTCGGCACGGCTCCCCCGGGGTCGCCCTTCCCGAGCCTCTACGTCCGGCGGGCGGATTTCGCCGGGCAGCTCTCGTGGCTTCGCGCCCACGGCTTCCACGCGATCTCGCTCCAGCGCGTCTACGACTACTGGCGTCACGGCTACGCGCTACCGCAAAGGCCCGTCGTCCTCACCTTCGACGACGGCTACCGCGAGGACTTCACGAACGTCCGGCCGCTGCTGGCGCGCCGGCACTGGCCCGGCGTCCTCAACCTCGCCGTCCGCAACCTGCTCGACGGGAAGCTGACCGTTCCCCAGATTCGGCGGATGATCCGCCAGGGCTGGGAGGTCGACGCCCACACGATCAACCACCTCGACCTGACGACGCTCGCGGCCCCCTCGCTCCAGCATGAGGTTGTCGGCTCGCGGCGGTGGATCCGGCGACGTTTCCACGTCCCGGTCGACTTCTTCTGCTACCCGTCAGGCCGCTACGACGCGCAGGTGCTCGCCGCGGTCCGCTCCGCCGGATTCCTCGGGGCGACGACCGAGGGTCCAGGCGCTGCCTCGCCGCGAGACGGCTTCCTGACGTTGCCCCGGATTCGCGTCGAGGGGTCGGACGGCGTCTCGGGCCTTGCCGCGAAGCTCGGCGCCTACGGTTAGGTTTGTGACGTGAGCACGCTACGCGTCCGGTTTGGCTGGAGAACTCGGGTCGGAATTCCTTCCTTGGTTCAACGAAACGCTCCCGAGGTTGGCGATGGGTAGAGCCGCCGTGGCCACCCGGACGGAGCTAGTCGACGATCTGATCGCGCGGTTTCCGCACATTCCGCACGAGGCGGTGCTGAAAGAGGACCTCCTTCGTACCGGCTTCGCCTTCGACGAGTCCGCGCTCACCGACAACCTGGACGGCGAGGTCAAGCCGAAGTCGTACTTCATCTTCTCGTTCGACCAGAAGCCGCTGGCCGAGCTCGGCGAGGCCGCCAAGCGGCGACCGCCCGAAGAGGTGGCGCTGACGGGCGGCCCGTACGGTCTGCGCCGGACGATCGTCTCCGTCCGGGTCAATCCCAGCTCGCCCTACCGCGTCTCGGCCGCCGACGGAAGCCTGACCCTCTCGCTCGAGGGGCGCGAGATCGCCGACGTCGGGCTGCCGCCGATGCCCGAGTACTACCGCCACCCGCTCGCGAACGGCAAGACCGTGATGGAGACGGCGCCGACGATCCAGTGGGGCTATCTGATCTATCTGACCGTGCTGCGGCTCTGCCAGTACTTCGGCGCCCATGAGGAGTGCGGCTTCTGCGACATCAACCACAACTGGCGCCAGCACAAGCGCGAAGGCCGACCGTACACGGGCGTCAAGCCGGTGGAGGACGTGCTGGAGGCGCTGGCCCTCATCGACCGCTACGACAACGGGGTCAGCACGGCATACACCCTGACCGGGGGCTCGGTCACGAGCACCGTCGACGGGCTCGCCGAGGCCGACTTCTACGGGCGCTACGCGCAGGCGATCGAGGAGCGCTTCCCCGGCCGCTGGATCGGCAAGGTCGTGGCGCAAGCGCTGCCGCGAGAGGACGTCCAGCGGTACAAGGACTACGGGATCACGATCTACCACCCGAACTACGAAGTCTGGGACAAGCGGCTGTTCTCGCTGATCTCACCGGGGAAGGAGCGCTACGTCGGCCGGGAGGAGTGGCACCGGCGGATCTTCGACGCCGCCGAGGTCTTCGGCCCTCGCTACGTGATCCCGAACTTCGTCGCCGGCGTCGAGATGGCCAAGCCCTTTGGGTTCCGGACCGTCGCCGAAGCTATTGCCTCGACGACGGAAGGGCTCGATTACTTCATGAGCCGAGGCATTACCCCGCGGTTCACCACGTGGTGCCCCGAGCCGACAACGCCGCTCGGTCGGGACAATCCTGATGGGGCGCCGCTCGAGTACCACATCCGCTTGCTGGAGGCCTACCGGGCCGCGATCGAGCGGCACGGTCTCGGACCGCCGCCCGGTTACGGGCCTTCGGGGCCCGGCAAAGCGGTCTTCTCGGTCAGTTCGTTCATGGACTCGCTCGAGCAGGTGCCGGCATGAGCCGGATCTCGGTCGACGACGCCCGTGCGCTGTGGCAAGCGCCGGACGAGGAGTTGATCGCCCGCGCGAACGAAGTCCGGGACCGCTACCACGAGCCGAAGCGCGCCACTTACATGGTGATGCGGATCATCAACTACACGAACGTCTGCGTCGCCCAGTGCGACTACTGCGCCTTCTACGTGCTGCCGAATCAGAGCGGCGGTTACGTGCTTTCGCGCGACGACGTGTTCGCAAAGATCGACGAGTTGGTCGACCTCGGGGGCGACCTCGTCGCCTTCAACGGGGGCTTCAACCCCCGGCTACCGCTCGACTACTACTGCGACCTCTTCGCCTCGGTGCGCGACCGCTATGGCGAGCGGGTCGAGTTCTACGCGCTGACGGTTGCAGAGTTCGTGTTCCTCGCCGATCGTGCCGGCCTGTCGTACGCGGACACGGCGACACGGCTGCGCGACGCCGGCGTACATTGGGTCACGGGCGGCGGTAGCGAGATCTTGACCGAAGACTTCCGCGCCCGGCACGCCAAGTGGAAGTACACGGTCGCCGACTACGTCGCCGCCCAGCGAGCGATCGTCGAGAGCGGCATGCGCACGACGGCGACGATGGTGATCGGCTTCGACGAGACGCTTGACGAACGCCTCGAGCACCTGCAGCGCACACGCGACTTCCAGGACGAGACCGGCGGCCTCTTCTCCTTCCTCTGCTGGACGTACAAGCCGTACGGCACGGCCTTCGGCGGCCGCGAGATCCCGCCGCCGGAGTACTGGCGCCACATCGCGCTCTCGCGGATCTTCCTCGACAACGTGCCGCACATCCGGACGTCGGTTCTGACGCAGAACGAGGAGGCGTTCCGCGCACTCGACTACGGCGCCGACGACTTCGACCTGCCGATCGAGGACGAGGTGACGCAGAAGGCCGGCGCGCGGATCGACCTCGATCTCGAGGGGCTGCTCGCGATCCCGCGTTCCCTTGGCTACACAGTCGAGTACCGGCGCGCGGAGCGGCCCTCGGCGCTCGTTACGCCGTAGCGCGACATGCGCGAGTCTTCGCCAACGCCATACGAACCCGCAAGCTCGCCAAGGTCGCACAGGCGAAGCTCGACGCGCAGCGCTCGAGCGAGCAGTTGACGCGGAGCCGGCTCGGTGCCGGCCCCACTTCGCGAGACGAGGTCTAGCCGCTCGTCTCGAGCTAGCCGCTTAGCGCCTCGCACAGCGCCGCATCGTCGGGCGGCGTTGCAAGGCCCGGGCCGGCAGCGAAGACAACATTGAAGTTCGCGTCATAAACGACCCGTCCGACCTGCTGGTAGACCACGCCCTCGTGCGGGAGCGTGATGACCTGATTGATCCCGGCGTCGGCGATGCCGGCAATCGAGCCGTCGGGGTTGTACGTGATCTTGTCGGCGAAGGTCTGGACAGTTCTCAGCGTCGTGCCGTTCGCCGAGAACGATTCCCGGAAAGCGCCTCCGTAGTTCGTGACAAGTGTCTTTACAGGTTGCCCGTTCACGCCGAAGAAGTCGTCGATCTTGATCAGGCCGGGACCCTGCTCGACTGTCACTGGAAACGAGCAGAGATCGCCCGCCGGGATCACGGAGACAAAGTCGAGCGGGAAGATCGTCGTCTGCTTTGTGAGGGCGGCCGAAGACGACACGGTGACCAATGCTCCGATCGCCGCGAGTACGGCGACCAACGCCTTTATCTTGAGCCCCATCGCAGCTCCCTTCGTAGTTGCATGAGACCTCCTTCCGTCGAGGTCCCAGCATCGAGCTCGGGGCTCAGATTGCGCTCAGAACCCGCTCAGACGTTTGGACGCCTGGCCCTCCCGAGTCAAGTGCGTACTTCATTGCTTCCTCGATCTCGAGGGAGCGACCTTGTTCAAGCCACAGCTCCCGACGGACCGCGCCGGCGGCATTCAAGCGATCCATGACGCGATCGTATGCCAGCCTGTCATTCGGCTCGTGCGCGAGACCCACATCGGCCATGAGGGTTTCGAATGCGCCGAGAAGACGCCCGGCGCGCTCGAGGTCGCCCGTTGCCGCCGCGAGATCGGCGAATCCTTCCAGGCATTGTGCGATGTGCTCTTTCCAACCTAGTTCCCGACACCTGCGCAGCGACTCGACCAGGGATGTCCACGCCTCCTCGTATCGAGCGTCCGCAATATCCACAAACGCGAGGTCGCACAGCGCCTGTGCCGTCAACCGCTCGAAGTTGTTACTTCGAGCCAACGCGAGTTCAGCTTGTAACCGTTCTCGTGCCTCGGCATACCTGCCTGCGACAAAGGAGTGGAGACCGAGATTGCAGAGCCTGCGAGCATTGACGTGAGCCCACGCGTCGCCGAGATGCTGACGGAGCGAAACGATCTCGTTTGACAGCGCTCGAGCTTCTTCCTCGCGACGGTCGAAGCCTGCGAACAGCAACAGAGCGACGAGTTCGTTCGCCAGGCCAAGATTGTCACCGGCCTCTCTGTAGTAGGCGGCGGCCTGCTCATGCAGTCGCCGCGCCTGCTGCACGTCGCCACTCTTGCTCGTAAGTCGGGCAGCCGCGGCGCTGGCACGCGCACGCAGCCTGATCGCTGAGTCGCCGTTGTCGTTCAACGGCGCGAAGATGCGGTGAAACCCCTCCTGGTAGCGACCCTGGGTGAGCCAATAGGTCTGGCCGAGGGCAGTTGCCAGCCGCAATTCGAGCTTCCCCTTTCCTGATTGCTGAGCCCAGCTCAGAACTGCATGGAAGTTGTGGTCGTCTTGAGCGAGGCGCCCGAGCCAAACCGACTCATCACGATGCGCTGAGAAGTGGGTCTCCGCCTCCCGCGCCAAAGCGAGGAAATGCGCGGCACATCGCCGCTGAATCCACTCCTCCTCGTTTGATTCCGCGAGCCGCTCGAGGGCGAATTCATGAATCGACTCGAGCATCCAGAACCGCTCGTCCCTATGGCGGAGAAGACTCTTCTCGACCAGTGACTGCAGATCGTCCAGCTCGGCCTCCGCCACCGCTTCCGCGGCCTCGAGAGTGCACCCGCCCGCGAAGATCGAGAGGCGAGCGAAGAGCCTCTGCTCATCGGCCGAGAGAAGGTCGTGGCTCCATTCGATCGTTGCTCGCAACGTCCGCTGCCGGCGCCCAGCATCGCGGCCACCTTTCAAGAGGTCGAGCCGCTGAGCGAGGCGGTTGAGCATCTGGCGCGGACTCATGACGCTCAGCCGCGCGGCGGCAAACTCCACTGCTAGCGGGAGGTTGTCGAGCCGCCTGCACAGCTCTTCGACCGTCTCGTCCGGCGATGTCCTCCCACGCATGCAGAAGAGCTCGACTGCCTCCGAGTCGTCGAGTGGGAGGACCTCGTACTCGACTTCGCCCTTCACCCTCAGCCGCTGCCGGCTCGTGACAATGACGGAGAGGTTTGGACAAGCCTCCACGAGGGCCGCCAAGTCGACTGCGGCGTCGAGCACCTGCTCGAGGTTGTCGAAGATCAGAAGCGGCCTTCGGTCGCCAATGAGCGA
>Ga0066905_100000530_pt1 | contig 10874 bp, 6 predicted proteins | sample PanSoiMetaPlot36_FD_67483 | JGI IMG/M metagenome (GOLD analysis project Ga0066905, IMG submission 67483) | Tropical forest soil microbial communities from Panama analyzed to predict greenhouse gas emissions - Panama Soil Plot 36 (version 2) | ecosystem: Environmental > Terrestrial > Soil >... | reverse complement strand
GAGCTCGAGGGCGCGTTCGCCGAAGGCATCGGGTTCGACGGCTCGGCGATTGAGGGCTTCGCCCGGGTGTACGAGTCCGACATGCTGGCCAAACCCGACCCGGCTACCTTCCAGATCTTGCCGTGGCGAGCCGAGGCACCGGGATCGGCCCGGATGTTCTGCGACATCCTGCTGCCGGACGGCAGCCCGTCCTACGCCGATCCCCGGTATGTGCTCAAGCGCGCGCTGTCCAGGGCGGCCGACGCCGGGTTCACCTTCTACACGCATCCGGAGATCGAATTCTTCCTGTTCGAGCGGCGGCCGGAGGCCGGCCAGGTTCCGGTGCCGATCGACTCCGGCGGTTACTTCGACCACACTCCGCACGAGGTCGCACACGACTTCCGCCGGACCGCGATCACCATGCTGGAAACGATGGGGATCTCGGTCGAGTTCAGCCACCACGAGGGCGCGCCCGGCCAGCAGGAGATCGACCTGCGCTACGCCGACGCGCTAACGACCGCGGACAACATCATGACGTTCCGACTGGTCATGAAGGAGGTCGCCCTCGAGCAGGACGTGTACGCGTCGTTCATGCCCAAGCCGCTGACCGAGCACCCGGGCTCCGGTATGCACACCCATCTGTCGCTGTTCGAGGGCGACCGCAACGCGTTTCACGAGCCCGGCGCGGAGTACCAGCTGTCCAAGGTCGGTCGCGCGTTCATCGCCGGGCTTCTTCGGCACGCGGCCGAGTGCAGCGCCGTGACCAACCAGTGGGTGAACTCCTACAAGCGGTTGTGGGGCGGTGCCCGGCAGACCGCGGGTGCGGGCGGCGAGGCGCCGGCCTATGTGTGCTGGGGCCACAACAACCGCTCCGCACTGGTCCGGGTGCCGATGTACAAGCCGGGCAAGGGCCAGGCCACCCGGGTGGAGTTCCGCTCGCTCGACTCGGCCTGCAATCCGTATCTGGCATTCGCGGTGATCCTGGCCGCCGGCCTGCGCGGGATACAGGAGGGGTACGAGCTGCCGCCAGGGGCCGAGGACGACGTATGGGCGCTCACCGACGCCGAACGGCAGGCGCTTGGCATAAAGCCGCTGCCGGAGGACCTGGCCGATGCGATCGCGCTGATGGAGCACAGCGAACTGGTCGCGGAAACCCTCGGCGAGCACGTCTTCGACTTCTTCCTGCGTAACAAGCGCGCCGAGTGGGAGGAGTACCGGGCGCAGGTGGGTCAGTACGAGCGGGACCACTACCTTCCAGTGCTGTAGGCCCGATCCTGACTCATAGATCGGCGCAGGTCGGGCACACGTGTACGAGCAGAGTCGGGGTCGCTCGCTTGATCGCACCCCGACCGTGACGGATAGCGTTGGGGGCGTGACGGTGGGCGACGTGGTCCGGCGGCTGTCGCCGAGAACCCGACTGACCCGGCTGGGGTTCATCGACCCGGACCGCGCGATCGGGCTGCTCCACGCGCCGGTTCTCGCACCGCTCGACCCCGATGCGCTCGCCGCCGACCTGGCCGACACCGCCGATCCCGATCTCGCACTCGGGTCGCTGGTGATGTGCGCGGAGGCCGCCGAGCGGCTCGGTTATCCGCTGGTTGCCGAGCTGTCCGCCGGGCCGGCGGCGGCCCGGGCCCGGCTGCTCGCGGTGCTCGGGGTCAGCGCCGCGCTGGGCGAACACCTGGCGCGGGCGCCGCAGCACTGGCGGGCGGTGCTGCCGGGCGGCGGCACACCACCCGATCTTGACCTGCCGGGCCCGGCCGGAGCCGGGGGAGCGCAGCGCGCCGGCCGGGACTACCGGGCCGCGCTGCTTACCGCCGTCGGCGCCGACCCGACCTGGACCGAACCGGCGGCTGCCCCGAGCCGGCAGCTACTCGACGATCTGCGGATGGCGTACCGGCGCGAGCTGCTCACGATCGCCGGGGCAGACCTGGCCGGCGAGTGGGGGATGCAGCGGGTCGGCGCCGAGCTTGCCGAGCTCGCAGCCGGAACGCTGGAGGCGGCCCTGGCCGTCGCCCGCGGGGCCGAACCTGCCGAACCTGCCGAACCGGCCGGGCCCACTGACCCGGTCGATCCCGGCGAACCCGGCGGGCGCGACGATCCGGTCGAGCCCGCTGGTCGGGCCGCCGGCTCGCTGGCCATCGTGGCGATGGGCAAGACCGGCGGCCGGGAGCTGAACTACGTCAGCGACGTCGATGTCGTGTTCGTAGCCGATGCGGACCGCGACGGTGCCGTCGAGCCGGCCGCACTGGGCCGGGCCACCCGGCTCGCGACCGCGGTGATCCACGCCTGCTCCGTGGCCACCCCAACCGGAACGATCTGGCCGGTCGACGCATCGCTGCGCCCGGAAGGCAAGGCCGGGCCGCTGGTGCGCACGCTGCCGAGCTACCTCGCGTACTACCAGCGCTGGGCGAAGACCTGGGAGTTCCAGGCGCTGCTCAAGGCCCGGCCGGTGGCCGGCGACCGAGCGCTGGGCCAGCGCTACCTGGAGGCGATGGATCCTCTGCTCTGGTCCGCCGCCGACCGCGACGGCTTCGTCGAGGACGTGCAGTCGATGCGTCGCCGGGTGGAGCGGCACGTACCGCCGGAGCAGGCCGGCCGGCAGCTGAAGCTGGGCGCGGGCGGGCTGCGTGACATCGAGTTCGCCGTGCAGCTACTCCAGCTCGTCCATGGCCGTTCGGACGAGTCGTTGCGGGTCGGTGGGACGATCGAGGCGCTGCGCGCGCTGGCCGCCGGCGGCTACGTGGGCCGGGTCGACGCGGCCCAACTGGAAGAGACCTACGTCTTCCTGCGCACGCTCGAGCATCGCCTGCAGCTCTACCGATTGCGCCGGACCCACCTGCTGCCCGAGGCCACCGACGAGCTGCGTCGCCTCGGTCGCGCGCTCGGCCTGCGCTCGGACCCGGTCACCCAGCTCGAGCAGGCATGGCGGGCACACGCGCGGGAGGCTCGCCGGCTGCACGAGAAGCTGTTCTATCGTCCGCTGCTGGTCGCGGTGGCCCAGATCCCGGGCGAGGCGACCAGGCTCACCGAGACCGCGGCTCGGCAGCGGTTGGAGGCATTGGGCTACGCCGATCCGGCCGGCGCCATGCGTCACCTGGAGGCGTTGACCGTCGGAATGTCAAGACGGGCCGCGATCCAGCGGACCCTCCTTCCGGTGCTGCTCGGCTGGTTCGCCGACTCCGCCGACCCGGACGCCGGGCTGTTGGCGTTCCGCCAGGTCTCCGAGGCGCTCGGGACCACGCCCTGGTATCTGCGCCTACTCCGGGACGAGGGGGTGACCGCGCAGCGGATGGCCCGGGTGCTCGCGTCCAGCCGGTACGCCAGCGACCTGCTGCTGCGCGCCCCGGAGGCGGTGGCGATGCTCAGCGACGACACCGAACTCCAGCCACGGTCACGGGCAGCGCTCGACCCGGAGATCCAGGCGGCGGTCGGCCGGGCCGAGAACGCGGACGCCGCCGTGGTGGCGACCCGAGCGATCCGGCGGCGCGAGCTGTTCCGGATCGCGGTAGCCGATCTGCTCGGGCTCATCGACGTGGAGGAGGTCGGGGTCGCGCTTGCCGAGATGACCGGAGCCGTGCTGGCGGGTGCGCTGAGCGCCGCCACTCGCGCGGTCGCCGGCGAGCTCGGAGTCGAGGAGCTGCCAACCCGGCTGGCCGTCGTGGCGATGGGCCGGCTGGGCGGTCGGGAGCAGGGATACGGCAGCGACGCGGACGTGCTGTTCGTACACGATCCGCGACCCGGCGCGGACGAGCGGATGGCCTCCGACGCGGCGCACGCGGTCGCCGGCGAGCTGCGCCGGCTGTTGATGGCGCCGGCCCCGGACCCGGCCCTCCAGGTGGACGCGGACCTGCGCCCCGAGGGTCGGCAGGGCCCGCTGGTCCGGACCCTGTCCGCGTATCGGGCCTACTACCAGCGGTGGGCGCACACCTGGGAGGCCCAGGCGCTGCTGCGCGCCGAGCCGGTGGCCGGCGATTCCGACCTCGGCCGGCGGTTCATCGAGCTCGCCGACCCGATCCGCTGGCCGGCCGACGGTCTGCCCGAGCCGGCCGTGCGGGAGATCCGCCGGATCAAGGCGCGGGTCGAGGCCGAGCGGCTGCCGCGCGGTGCCGATCCGGCGATGCACACCAAGCTCGGACGGGGTGGCCTGGCCGACATCGAGTGGACCGTCCAGCTGCTCCAGCTTCGGTACGCCGCCGTCGTGCCGGGGCTGCGCACCACCAGAACGCTGGCCGCGCTGGACGCCGCTCGGGACGCCGGGCTGCTGGCTCCTAGCGACGTCGAGGTTCTCGCCGAGGCCTGGCGGCTGGTGTCCCGGGTGCGAAACGGCATCACTCTGGTGCGCGGGATGCCCTCGGATACGCTCCCGTCCAACGTGCGTGGCCTGGCCGGAGTTGCCCGCTATCTGCACTACCCGCCCGGCGACGTGGGAGCGCTGTTGGACGACTACCGGCGGATCACCCGGCGGGCCCGGGCCACCGTGGAAAGGGTGTTCTACGCGTGAGCCCGGTTTTCCGGCGCGCGGCCGAGAAGGGGCAGCGTGAGCAACCGGTCCGGATCCGGGTCCTGCTCACCAAGAACCGGGAGTTCCGCGGGCTGGTCCTGGCCCAGGTCACCAGCGAGATCGGCGACCATTTCGCCCGGTTCGCATTGGCCGCTCTGGTCTTCGAGCGCTCGGACAGCATGGTCACCGCCGCGCTGGCCTTCGTCGTCGGCTACCTGCCGGGAATCTTCGGTGCCGTGCTGCTGGCACCGTTCGCTGACCGGGTTCCCCGCAAGCGGGTGCTGCTGGTCTGCGACGCCGCGCGGGCCGTGCTGGTCGCGCTGCTCGCGCTGGTCGCGGTATCCGGCACGCCGATCTGGGCCCTGTTCGGATTGCTGCTGGCCAGCCAGCTGTTCAGCCCGCCGTTCGAGGCGGCTCGGGCGGCGCTGATGCCGGATCTGCTACCGGACTCGCGGGAGTTCTTCGCCGGCACGTCGCTGACCAGAGCGCTGTACCAGATCAACCAGGTGATCGGGCTAACCGTGGCCGGCGTGGTGGTCACCGCGTTCTCGGCCCGGACCGCACTGGCCATCGACGCGCTCACGTTCGGACTTTCGTTCCTGATCCTGCTCACTGCGCTGCGGCCGCGACGAGCTCCGATCGAGGGGCGAGCGGGTGTGCGCGGCTTTCTCGCCGACACCGCGGAAGGCGCCCGGATCGCGTGGATCGACCCGCTGCGCCGGGTGTTCATCGGCTTCGTCTGGGCGACCGCCCTGCTGCTGATCGCGCCCGAGGCGGTGGCCATCGCGTACGCCGACGAGCACGATGTGTCCAACCTCAGCGGCGCGCTGATGGCCACCATCCCAGCCGGCGCCGCGGTCGGCGTGGCGATCATCTCGCGAATCGGCCCGACCCGGGCGGTCCGCGTGGTCCGGGTGCTGGCCGTGCTCTCGTTCGTCCCGCTGATCCTGACCGCGGTTGATCCCGGGGTGTACGTCGCCGCGGGCCTGTGGTTCGTCTCCGGGATGCTGCAGGCCTACCTGGTTCCGGTGATCGTCACAGTGAACCTGGCCACCCCCGCCCACTTCCGCGGCCGGCTCAACGGCCTGGCCGGCGGCGGGCTCGGGGTGGCAACCGCGCTCGGGTTCCTCGCCGCCGGCGCGCTGGCTGACCTGATCTCTCCGCAGGCCGCGACCGCTATCGCCGGTGTGACCGGTGTGGTGGTAGTCGGGCTGTTCTCGCTGGCGTGGCCGAAAGTGCCGGAGCAGCCGGCCACCGGCGGCTCACCGCAACGGTGACCGCCCCCGGCTCGCACCGCCGGTCGCCAGCTCACCGCGTGGGTAAGCCGAGGGCTGGTTGCCCGGCTCGGGCAGCGCCCGGCGGCGGAATATCACGAACTGCAGTCCGAAGCCGGCGGCCAGCACAAGCGCGCCGCCCACGATGTCGAGCACGAAGTGGTTGGCGGTGACCACGATGACCAGCGAGGTCAGCACCGGGTAGAGCAAACCAAGGATCCGCACCCAGAGTCGCTTGGCGAGGAAGAACACCGCGATCGCGCACCACAGCGCCCAGCCGGCGTGCATGGACGGCATGGCCGCGTATTGGTTGGAGAGCTCGGCCACGTCGCCGGAGGCCAGTGAGCCCCAGGTGTGGTGGGTGATCACGGTGTCGACGAAGCCGTACTCCTTGAGGAACCGCGGTGGCGCCAGCGGCATCAGCCAGAATCCGAGCAGCGCGATGATCGTGGTCAGATACAGCGTCGTGCGCAGCGGCCGGTAGTGGGCGGGATGCTTGACGTACAGCCAGACCAGCACGCCAATGGTCACCGCGAAATGCATGGTGGCGTAGAAGTAGTTCGCGCCGACCACTAGCCAGGTGACGCCGTCGACGGCCTTGTTCAGCCCGAGCTCGAAGCCGATGCCAAGGTCGCGCTCGAACGCGTACAGGCTGTGCGCCCGGTGTAGGGCGGAACCCACGTGGGTCGGCGCACCATTACGGATCAAGGAATAGGCCCAGTAGCCCAGCCCGATCAACAGCAGCTCGACCAGGGCGTTCGGACGAGGCGAGCGGAACAGCTCGATCAGCCGGGCGCGCCAGACCGTCGCTCGGTCCTGCTCGAGCGTTGCCGCGGTCACCCCCGCGCTGCTTACCGGCTGCCCCGTATCAACCATTCCGTTACTCCCCGATCATCGAGCTACGTAGTCTGCCAGAAGGCTCCGACAGAACGGGAGAACGCGGGCCCGACGACGTCCGACCGTTACCCTCGCGGTTAGCCGCGACATCCGGCAACCGGATTTCCGCCGAATTTCGCGCTCGCCACTTGATCGATATCGCCGGTGAGTGGTGCGTGATCAGGTACGAACGGGGTACAAGCGTGAGGCCCTTGGACCCGACGTCCGGGGTGCGCACTGCGGCGTCCCGATGAAAGGGGTCGAGCCGATGCTCGCGCTCATCGCTGCACTCTTGCTCACGCTGTACGCGTTCGATGTGAATCCCGATACTCCCAACTTGTTGTATCTGGGCCTTGCGTTCTGGGCGGCGCACTTCGCTTTCGGAATTCCGTGGCCGCGCCGATGGCGGTAGCCCCGGGCCCCGCCTGAAAAAAGGCGGTGCCGGCCGACCCGGCACGGAGATCCTGTTGGTTCAACCGCGCCGCCCGTAGCGTTTGTTCCAAATGCGGGTCGGTTACGCGAGGGCGGCGGCGGCTGACTGGGTGTTTCGGTATGCCCAGAACCGGACCGGCTTTCGTGGTGCCTACCTGGGCGGCTCCACCATCTCGCTGCCCGACGATGCCGAGCTGGTGGCCACGTCGGACCTCGACGTGCTCATCGTCGCCGCCGCGACCTGCGAAGATCCGCCGATCAAGACGGGCAAGGTCCGGTATCGGGGGGTGCTGCTTGACATCGGCAGCGTGCCCGAGCAGCAGCTGCGCTCACCCGAGCAGGTACTCGGCTCATATCGCCTGGCCGGAAGCTTCCGTATCGACCGGATCATCGCGGATCCGAGCGGATGGCTGCACCGGCTGCAGGCCGCGGTGGCCGCCGACTTTGCTCGCCGGCACTGGGTGCGCACCCGGTGTGAGGAGGCAGGTCGGATCATCGAGGAGCGCCTCGCCGGGATCCAGCCCGGCGCACCGTTTCACGAACAGGTGACCAGGTGGCTGTTCGCGGCCGGCGGGACCGCGCATCTGCCGCTGGTTGCCGCGCTGTTCAATCCGACGGTTCGGCTGCGCTATCTCGCCGCCCGCGAGGTCCTGGCCGCCCACGGGCTGGACGAGCACTATCGGCCCCTGCTCGAACTGCTCGGCTGTGCCGACCTGACCCGCCAAACCGTGGGCCGGCAGCTGGACGGTCTCGCCGCCACGTTCGACGCGGCCGCGGCGGTGGCCCGTACCCCCATCGCCTTCAGCTCGGACATCACGCCGGCGGCCCGGCACATCGCGATCGACGCGAGCCGGCAGCTGATCGATCGCGGCGACCACCGGGAGGCGGTGTTCTGGGTCGTGGCCAGCTACGCGCGATGCCACGCGATCCTGGCGGTCGATGCGCCCGATCTGCATCGGCAGCTGGCGCCGTTCTTCTTGGCCGCGATGGCCGATCTCGGGATCGGTTCACCGGCCGACATCGCGCGCCGAGCCGGACAAATCCACGATGCCCTGCCGAACATCCGGCAACTCGCCGAGACGATCATGGCGAGCAATCCCGAGATCGTCGACTAGCCGGCGGGTCGCCGGCCGGACCGCGGTGAGCAGCGAAAACCAGTTGTCTGCCGCCGTGCGGTCTGCTGCGCTTGACCTCGACAGCCATCCGACCGAGCAGCCAGGGAGTCGAGCATGCGGCGAGCGTTCATGTCCAACCCGGAGGGAATGGCCACCTGTTCAAAGGACATGACGCTTTGTGAGCACACTGAACCTGGGGATCTTGGCCCATGTCGACGCCGGTAAGACGAGCCTGACCGAACGGCTGCTCTACTCGGCCGGTGTCATCGATCACATCGGCAGCGTCGACCGCGGCGACACTCAGACCGACACCCTGGCGCTGGAGCGGCAGCGCGGTATCACGATCAAGTCCGCCGTCGTCTCCTTCGTCATCAACGACGTCACGATCAACCTGATCGACACACCCGGGCACCCGGACTTCATCGCCGAGGTGGACCGGATCCTGAGTGTGCTCGACGGTGCGGTGCTCGTGGTCTCTGCGGTCGAGGGCGTGCAGGCGCAGACCCGAGTGCTGATGCGAGCACTGCAGCGACTGCGAATCCCGACGCTGATCTTCGTGAACAAGATCGACCGCGGTGGAGCCGGCTATGACCGGGTGCTCGAGTCGATCGCTAGCAGGCTCAGCCCGGCAATCGTGGCGATGGGTTCGACCGCCGATCTCGGCAGCCGCGAGGTCTCGGTCACCCAGTTCGGTCCCGGCGAGGAGGCGTTCGTCGCGCGATTGCTCGACCTGCTCGCGATCCAGGACGAGGCGCTGCTGGCCGCGTACGTCGAGGATGAAGGCGCGGTCTCCTACCGCCGGTTGCGCGACGCGCTTGCCGCGCAAACCAAACTGGCCCGAGCGCATCCGGTGTTCTTCGGCTCGGCCATCACCGGAGCCGGAGTCGACGGGCTGATCGCGGGCATCACCGACCTCCTGCCGGCGACGGTCGGCGCGGTCGAAGGCCCGACCTCGGCCACCGTGTTCAAGGTGGAGCGTGGACCGGCCGGGGAGAAGATCGCATACGCTCGGATGTTCTCCGGCACGATCCGGGTCCGGGATCGGCTTCCACTCCGCGGCGAGGACGCGCAAAAGATCACTTCGATTCGGGTGTTCGACCACGGCTCCGCGGTCCGTCGTGAGTCGGTCGTGGCCGGGGAGATCGCCAAACTGTGGGGCCTGGGCGAGGTCCAGATCGGCGACCCGATCGGGGTGTCGCGACCTGCCGCGAACGGCCACTACTTCGCCCCGCCGAGCTTGGAGACCGTCGTCGTGCCGGGTCGCAGCGCGGACAAGGGCGCCCTGCACGTGGCCCTGGCCCAACTGGCCGAGCAGGATCCGCTGATCAACCTGCGGCAGGACGACATCCGGCAGGAGATCTATGTGTCGCTCTACGGCGAGGTGCAGAAGGAGGTGATCCAGGCGACCCTGGCCGGTGACTTCGGCCTGGCTGTGAGTTTCCGTGAGACCACCACGATCTGCGTGGAGCGGCCGGTCGGGGCCGGTACGGCGCTCGAGATCCTGGACGATCCGGACAACCCGTTCAACGCTGGCGTCGGGCTGCGCATCGAGCCGGGTGCGATCGGGTCCGGGGTGACCTTCCGCCTCGGGATCGACCTCGGATCGCTCCCGCTGCCGTTCATCAGGGCGATCGAGCAGACTGCTCGGCTAACGCTGCGGCAGGGCCTGCTGGGGTGGGAAGTGATCGACTGTGTGGTCACCCTGACCGACTCCGGGTACATCCCGCCGCAGGGCAAGCGCGGCCAGTCCTTCGACGCGAGCATCTCCACCACCGCCGGGGACTTCCGCAGCCTGGTGCCGCTGGTCCTGATGCGTGCCCTGGTGCGAGCCGGCACGACCGTGCACGAGCCGATGCACCGGTTCCGATTGGAGGTCCCGTCCGGTCTGCTGGGCACTGTGCTGCCGGTGCTCGCGCGGCAGCAGGCGGTACCGCACTCATCGACCATGCACGGGACGGCGTACGTGATCGAGGGCGACATCCCAGCCGGGCAGGTGCACGACCTGGAACTGGCACTGCCGTCCCTCACCAGCGGCGAAGGCGTGCTGGAGAGCGCGTTCGATCACTACCAGCTGATCCGGGGCGAAGCTCCGACCCGGCCGCGGACCGACCACAACCCGCTCGACCGCAAGGAGTACCTGCTGCACGTCCTGCGCCGGGTCTAACCTGCGGTTGTTGATCGGTCATTGGTCACGACACGTGAAGACACGCCGACCCAGTCGCAAGAATGTGACCAATGATCGATCGTTGGGTGGGAGCTGCGCACTCTTGCGGGACGAATCGCATTGATCCAGGGTTGCAGGGTAGGTAGCGGCGGCCGTGGCCAGCAGACCCGGGGACTGAACATGCCCAAGAAGGCGAAGAAGGCGACCAAGGCGAGCCAGCACAACCCGTCCTCGGCGTCGTCGTCCGTGGCCGAGCTGAACGGCGAGGTCGACTCGCCGCCGAGCCTGACCCGCAAGGAGTACGAGCGGGAAATGCAGCTGCTACACGGGGAACTGGTCGCGATGCAGGAGTGGGTCAAGTCGACCGGAGCGAAAATCTGCGTCGTGTTCGAGGGCCGGGACACGGCGGGAAAGGGCGGCACCATCCGGCGGATCACCGAACGGGTGAGCCCACGGGTGTTCCGGGTGGTCGCGCTTGCGGCCCCGACCGAGCGCGAGAAGTCACAGATGTACATCCAGCGATATGTCAC
>Ga0066905_100000529_pt1 | contig 10876 bp, 8 predicted proteins | sample PanSoiMetaPlot36_FD_67483 | JGI IMG/M metagenome (GOLD analysis project Ga0066905, IMG submission 67483) | Tropical forest soil microbial communities from Panama analyzed to predict greenhouse gas emissions - Panama Soil Plot 36 (version 2) | ecosystem: Environmental > Terrestrial > Soil >... | reverse complement strand
ATGGCCGTCGGCGTGAAGAGCGTTCCACCGGGGCTTCCCACCGCCATCACGCCCTGGGCACGGAGCTGCGGGACGCCATTCCGATTCTCGAGCCAGGCGATGAGCCACCGGGAGCTGCCCTGGGGCGAGAGGATCGCCCACGCCTGCGGCGCGGAGGCCACGTGGGCGGGATCGCTGATGACGCGCCCGGCCGGAGGCCAGGCGGCGTCGGGCAGGAAGTCGAGGTCCTGCTCGACCACCTGGACCAGGATGCGGCCCGCATTGCTCCAGACCACGCCGTATCCGAAGCCGGTGCCCATCTCATCCATGAGCTGGATCAACGCCTCGTTCCGGTCGGTCCCGGAGTTCGTGACCAGCGCGCGCCCGTTCCAGGGCCAGCCCGGCAGGAACGTGCCGTTGGCATTCACCGGCATCGTGTAGAGGTCGGCCGTGCCCGTACGCGAGTCCTCCCACGTGACGATGGGATGCTCCGGGAACGTCGAGAGCGCCAAGCGTGGGTTCACCTGGTTCCCGTGCGCGGCGCCCACGGCCAGGCCTCCCGGGGGCCAGCCGGCGGCGGGAGCGCCGGCCTCGAGCCGCATCAAGTAGATGTCGCGACCGGTGCCCGTGCCGCGGTCCTCCGACCAGGCCACGTAGGCCGTGGTCGCAGCATGGCCCACGGCGACGACATCCAGCTGCGGGAACGCGGTCGGCGCGACCCGGAAGCCATTCACCGGTGACGGGCTTCGCGGCGTCCCCGCCCAACCGTCGAGCCACGAGGCGTAGACCTGGGCCGGGCCGTGGCGTTCGTCCGTCCACACGATCCAGTTCCAGAGGTTGATGGGATCGTGCTGCGCTCCCGGCGCGGTGCACACGGGATTGCCGCTCGTCGACCACGCCGCGTGCGCGGGCGTGTGCAGGAGCGCCACGAGGCTCGCGGCGACGATCCGGACGAGGAGCGAACGTGTCATGCGCGAGGTCCTTCTCGATCCGGACAACGTCCCGTACAGCGTGGCGTGGTGAACCGCTTCGCGCCGCGTCCCGAGCCCTGGGGCGCCAGCGGGCGCGGGGAAAAGCGTAGCACCTCGATCCGGGCCGCTGGAACCGCCACCCGACGCACCGCGGTTCGCCCACGCCCGGTCGGCCCGCTACGCTGAACGGGAATACCGTGCCGCCCATCGGCGTACCCCGGGGGCTGCCCCACTCCACGGAGGAACCCCGACCATGAAGGCCCCGAGTCAGTTGCTGGCCGCCGCGCTCGCGCTGCTCCCCGGCGTCGCGCTCGCAGGACCCTCGCTCACGCTGTACACGTCCGACCTCGGGCTCGTGAAGGAGGTCCGGGACATCGAGCTCAAGGGTTCCGGCGACACGCTTAGGCTTGAGGGCGTGTCCTATCGCCTCGACGCGTCGTCGTTGCGGATGGTGCCGGCATCCGGCCGGCTCGCGCGGCTCGCCTACCGCTGGGACGTGGCCTCCGGCGACGCGCTCGTCGAGCGCGCGATCGGCGCGCGCGTGCGCGTGGTCTCCAAGAACGAGCGGGTGAACGAGGGCACGCTGCTCTCGGCCGACGGCGCGTGGCTGGTGGTGCGCGGCGAGGACGGCGCGATCGTGACGCTCGCGCGCGAGAGCACGCAGGAGGTGCGCCTCTCCAAGCCCGAGCCCGGGTTGTCGCTGCGCCCGGCGATCGAGGCCGTGGTCGAGGGCGGCAAGAAAGGCCGCAGCACCGCCGAACTCACCTACCTGACCGGCGGCATGTCGTGGTCGGCCGAGCACACGCTCGTGCGCACCGGCGAAACCAGCGCGCGCTGGTCGGCCGTGGTGCGCGTCGAGAACACGACCGGTCGCGCGTACGCGGACGCGAAGGTGAAGCTCATCGCCGGGAACATGGCACGCTATTCGAAGGGCGCCCCGCGGCCCGAGATGGCGATGATGATGCGGGCGAGCGCCGAGGGCGCCCCGGGCGCGCCCCCGGACGAGCAGGCGCTCGCCGACTACCATCTCTACACGCTCCCCGGCACGGTCACGCTGCGCGACCGCGAGAGCCAGACGCTCGTGCTGCTGGAGCCCAAGGACGTCACGGTCAAGCCGCAGTACGTGTACCGCGGCGGTGACCCGAGCGGCGTGCTCTCGCGGCTCGAGATGGTGAACTCCGCGAAGGAGGGCCTCGCGGCCCCGCTGCCCGGCGGTCGCGTGCGCTGCTACACGCCGGATTCCGACCAGGACCTCCAGCTCACCGGCGAGTCCACGGTCAAGCACACCGCCGTGGACGAGAAAGTCCAGGTCGAGCTGGGCTACGCGTTCGACCTCGCCGCGGAGCGGAAGCAGCTCTCGGACCGCCGCCTGAGCGACCGCGAGCGCGAGTTCTCGGTCGAGATCAAGCTCCGCAATCGCAAGAAGGCGGACGCCACGATCCTGGTCGAAGAGCCGATCCACGGCGACGTGGAGGTGGTGAAGTCCTCCGTGCCGGTGTCGAAGGCCGAGGCGAACGTCCTCCGCTTCACGCTGCAGGTCCCCGCGGGCAAGGAGGTCGTGCTCACGTACACCGCCCGCCAGCGCTGGTGAACGCCCGGCGTCGGGGATGAGGCGCGGGCTCCACGCCGACCCCGTCACGCGGACCGAGTCGGAGCCGGCGTCCCGGCGGTCCCCGTGCGATCGAGTCCGCTCGCGATCCACTTCTGCGCTTCGTCCATCGGTTGCCGAGCTCTCTTCCGCTTCCCCCGCATGAACCCAGCTCCGAATGCGCGCTCGGCTTCGAACAAATTATGCGCCCGACAGCGAAGACGGATCCCTTCTACGGTCGCCTCACCGCCCCGCGCGAACGGCTGCACGTGGTCATACTCCAGAGCCCGGCGTTCCTCGCACCGGCGACCGCGCTCACTTACGAACGTGCATTGCCCTCCGTCCCGCTTCCACACCTCACGCTGGACGCCGTGCGGCACGTGGCGCTTGCCCGCAGTCGATTCCCTGGCACCCGCCTTCGGCTTCTCCGTGGCCGCGAACTTCGCGCGTTCGAGTTGACGGAGGAGGGCGTCGAGTGCCAGGTCGAGCACGGAGGCGAGATCCCCATGCGACACCTGGAATCCCAGAAGTTCCTGGGCGCGGCGGAGCTTGTCGTGAGTTCCCTGCCCCACGGTGACCTGGAGCGCGAAGCGCCGTGGGGCAAGGGGCGCGAGCGTCGCGCGGGGGGCGGCCGCGGCGACTGGCCCCGGGGCCAGTTGCTCGGCCGGAACGGCGGTGATGGCTTCGGGGACACCGCCCTCGACGGCGGTTCCGGCGTCGACCGGTCGCCCCGGCACGAGGGCATCGGACGCTAGGGAGGCGGGCCTCGACTGGGCGTCCGCCGTGACTGGCCCCGGGGCCAGTTCAGGCGAGCGTGGTTCGGGGGAGAGTGGCCGCACGACGGTTGGCACGTCGGCCCGCGGGAAGCGTTGGGCCAGGAGCAACTCGATCTCTGCCTTCGTCCTGCCCGCCGCGGCCTCGAGAAGAGCCTCAAAGTCCTTGGCTTGCTTGTAGGGCGAGAGCGACACCAGGCCGCTCAGGTGCAGGCGGCCGTCCGCGATTGCGTCGAGGATGCCCGGGAACCTCCTCGCTAGCCGCGCGACCCGGATGCGTTTGAAAGATACGTCCTCGGACATTTGAAACTCGCCAACGCAAAACCTGTACATGGAAGCGTAGCCGGCCGGTACGTACAGCCTGCGAGCCTCGATCTCGCCCATGTAGGCGAGCAGCTCGGCGGTGGAGGTCCGATCCTTTTCTACGAGCGCTGAGAACTTGGAGAGGAGCTCACGATTGGAACAGCGGGAGAGGTCGAGTCGCATCGGCGTGACTCCGCGGGGGCGGGACGTCACGAGGGCACCTCGTTTGTAGCATGCCGTTCTCGGGCGCACTTGGGGCCCCGTGCGGCGCGGAACAGCGGGCGAAACGAAAGCGCTGTCGACAACCGTGGCATCGGGGCCACGACGCCCGTCGCAGGCTGCGCAGCGCAGCATCACGGCGGTGCCGGAGAGCTCGAATTCGGTGCCGGCGGGAGCTCGTCAAGCCAAGCTTGTGTGAACTGAGCGCCCCATGCACGGGGCTCAGCGCTTCGCGCCGCGGGCGTCCAGTCCTCGCAGGTAGGCCAGCACGTCCCGCGAGTAGTACGGCTCCTCCGTGCCCCAGAAGATGTAGTCGAGCCGCAGCGGATCGCGCGCGAACCGCGCCAACTCCTCCACGGTCACGCGCTTCTTCGTGGTCGGATCTCGCTCGGCGAGATTCCCGTCCTGCACGGCGACGCCCGCGCGCACCCGTGCGCTTCGGGCGGCGATTAGCGAAAGGCTGTGCGCGCGCTGTCCCTTCCGGTGCGGCATCAGGTCGGGCCCGCCGACGCCCGAGCCGAGGCTCTCAGCGTGGGCGTACACGCCCTTCAAGTAGCCGTGATCGTCCGACGGCAGCCATTCGCCCGGCATGAAGTTGGCGTACTGGATCGCGAGCGAGCGGGGGAACGCCCGCCTCGCGGCCGTCATGCGCGTCCGGATCGCTTCGGCGTAGCCGGCAGGCGTGAAGCCCTTGGGGTAGAGCTTCCCGGAACTGCCGAAGCCCACGCTGGTCTCGGGTAGGACGAGCGCCTCGATCTGGCCGTCCACCGCGCGGCCCAGCGTGTCGAGCAACCGAACGAAGCGGGCATGTACGACCGCGTTCCACCGCAACGCTACCCAGCCACCGAATCCACGCTGCGATTCGTCGTCGTCGGGGAACTCGAATTGGGCGGCGACACCGCCGCTGAAGGCGGGATTCCGCACGAGGTCGTCGGGCACCGTCAGGCTGGAGTCGAACGAGACGTCCTGGAGCTGGATCACGAGCCGCTTCCCGTGACGTTCGAGGAACTCGAGGTCCTCGAGCAAAGGCTGGAACGTGTACACGCCCTCACGCGGCTCCAGCTCGCGCCACAGGTACTTGAGCTGGGCGCCGGCGATCGCTCGCAGCTCGAGGAACTCGCGGTCCCGGATGCGCGCACGATCCCGGCCAAAGAACACGTAGTGGCGGGGCTCGGTCCTCGCGGTCGTGTCGCCAGCGCCCGCGACCTGCCCCGCGAACGCCAGAAGCGCCCACGTCACCGTGAGCTTTGCGAACCGCGCGCTCCGGCGCTTCCGTTCTGACGCCGGAAACAAGCTCACCCGTACTTCGCCGCGAGCTTCTCCACGGTCGTCACCTTCCGCAGCGTCGCCGGCTGGCCGAGCGCCTTCTCGAGCTTCGCGGGCGAGATGGGGTTCCGGCCCATGCCGATCGTCGTCCGCCAGTAGAGCTCGCGATCGTGCAGCTGGAGCTCGTCCGTGGCGCAGGCCAGTGCGGCCACCTGCTTCGCCGCGGCCGCGGTCGGCTTCTCGCCGTAGAACGCGATGTGGAGCGTGGAGCCGGCCAGCGGCTTCGCGAACGCCCGGTGCGCCGCGATCGTGCCCAGCTCGGCGGGCGTGCGCAGGAACGTCGCCACCTCGTAGCCCAGCGAGCGCTCCAGGTGCGCGGCGATCTTCGACTCGAGCGCCTTCGCCGTGCCCTTCGTGCTGGTGAAGATCACGTTGCCGCTGGCGATGAACGTGGCCACGTCCCCGAACCCGAGCGTCTCGAACAGCTTCTGGAGCCGCTTCATCTCCACGGTGTGGCCACCCACGTTGATGGCTCGCAGCAGCGCGACGTATCGGGGCATGGCACGCAGGTTCGCGCATGCACGCGGGGCAGACAAGCGCCGGACGCGCCCGGCGCCGGACGCGCCCGGCTCCGCCCGCGATTGCGCATGCCGTCCAGCCATCGCGCCGCGCGAGCCCGCCGCGCGGGCGCGCCGCTCGCCCCCGGCCTGCGGCTCGATTACCCTCGCCCCTCCATGGGCTTCCACCTCCAGTCCCCCTACCCGCCGGCGGGCGACCAGCCGCAGGCCATCGCCGAGTTGTTCGCGGCGCTGTGCGCGGGGGAGAGGCACCAGACGCTGCTGGGCGTCACCGGCTCCGGCAAGACCTACACCATGGCGAACGTCGTGGCGCAGTGGGGCCGCCCGGCGCTGGTCATCTCGCACAACAAGACGCTCGCGGCCCAGCTCTACGGCGAGTTCAAGCAGTTCTTCCCCGACAACGCCGTGGGCTACTTCATCAGCTACTACGACTACTACCAGCCCGAGGCGTACGTGCCGTCCACGAACACGTACATCGCCAAGGACGCCAGCATCAACGACGACATCGACCGGCTGCGCCTCCAGGCCACGTCCATGCTGCTGGAGCGCGAGGACGTGCTCATCGTTGCGAGCGTCTCGTGCCTGTACGGACTGGGCACTCCGGAAGACTGGCGCGGAATGCGCATCGACATGCGCGCGGGCAACCCGCTCCGGCGACGGGAGCTGCTCGACCAGCTCGTCGCGATCCAGTACGTGCGCACCGACCTGGACCTCTCGCGCGGCCAGTTCCGCGTGCGCGGCGACGTGGTGGAGGTGAAGCCGGCCTACGAGGACTTCCACGTGCGCATCGAGCTGGACGACGACACGGTCACACGGCTCACCACCGTGGACCCGGTCACCGGCAAGACGGTGCGCACGATGGACCGGCTCGCGCTCTATCCCGCGAAGCACTTCGTGACGCCCGAGTCGCGCATCCACGCCGCGCTCGGAAGCATCCGCGGGGAGCTGCGCGAGCGGCTCGCCGTGCTGCGCGACGAGGGGAAGCTGCTCGAGGCCCAGCGCCTGCAGCAGCGCTCGGAGTACGACCTGGAGCTGCTCGCCGCGCACGGCACCTGCCCGGGCGTGGAGAACTACTCGCGGCACCTTTCGGGCCGCGCGCCCGGCGAGCGGCCGGGGTGCCTGCTCGACTACTTCCCGAGGGACGCGCAGGGCCGCGCCGACTTCCTCACCATCATCGACGAGTCGCACGTGACCGTGCCGCAGATCGGCGGCATGTACGAGGGCGATCGCTCGCGCAAGCAGACACTGGTGGACTTCGGCTTCCGGCTGCCGAGCGCGCTCGACAATCGTCCGCTCAAGTTCCCCGAGTTCGAGACGCTCGTGGGCCCGGTGGTGTACGTGTCCGCCACGCCCGGCGAGTACGAGCTCACGCGCTCCAAGGGCGTGGTGGTGGAGCAGATCATCCGGCCCACGGGACTCGTGGACCCCGAGCTGGTCCTGAAGCCCGTGGACGGCCAGGTGGACGACCTGCTGCACGAGATCCGGCAGCGCGTGGAGCGGAAGGAGCGGACGCTCGTCACCACGCTCACCAAGCGCATGGCCGAGGACCTCACCGACTACCTGACCGAGATGGGCGTGCGCGTGCGCTACCTGCACAGCGACATCGACGCGCTGGAGCGGGTGGAGATCCTGCGCGGCCTGAGGCTCGCGGACTTCGACGTGCTGGTGGGCATCAACCTGTTGCGCGAGGGGCTCGACCTGCCCGAGGTCTCGCTGGTGGCCATCCTGGACGCCGACAAGGAGGGCTTCCTGCGCTCGGAGCGATCGCTCATCCAGACCGCGGGCCGTGCCGCGCGCAACGCGGGCGGGCGCGTGATCTTCTACGGCGACCAGCTCACCGACTCCATGCGCCGCGCCATCGCCGAGATGAACCGCCGGCGCGAGAAGCAGGTGGCCTACAACGCCGAGCACGGCATCACGCCGCGCACCATCTTGAAGAGCGTGGAGGAGATCCTCCAGGCCACGCGCGTGGCCGACGCGATCGGCCGGAGCGAGCAGGCCCGGAAGGAAGAAGCGGTCCTGCTGGGCGACGACGCCGAGCGGTTGCTGGCGCAGCTCGAAGGCGAGATGCTGGAGGCGGCACGTGCGCTGGAGTTCGAGCGCGCGGCGAGCCTGCGCGACCGGATCGACGACGTGCGCGCGGCGATCGCGGGCGCGGCGCTCGGCGACGAGCCGGCGCACGCGGGGGGGCGGGAGCGCAACGTCCGGCCCGGACGCGAGCCGCGGCGGCGATCGCACCGGTTCGGGAAGGATCGCTAGTGTCGTCCGCAGACCGGCCGGCGACTCCTGGGACGGGACGCTGACCGTGCACGAGAGCTTTCTGCCGCTGGTGAAGTTCGCGCTCTCCGAGGACGTGGGCACCGGCGACGTCACCACGCTCAACGCCGTGCCGGCGAACGTGGGCGCACGCGCGGCGGTGGTGGCGAAGGAGCCCGGCGTCGTCTCGGGGATCGAGATCGCGGGCATGACGTTCCGCGAGGTGGACCCGGGCCTCAAGTTCAAGCCCATGGTGAAGGACGGGAGCGAAGTGCCTGCGGGAGCGGCGCTTGCCACGGTGTCCGGATCCGCCGCCAGCATCATGACCGCCGAGCGCACGGCGCTGAATTTCCTGATGCGCCTCTCCGGGGTGGCCACGCTCACGCGCCAGTACGTGAACGCCATCTCCGGCACCGGCGCGGTGATCCTCGATACGCGCAAGACCACGCCCGGCCTGCGCATCCTCGAGAAGTACGCGGTGCTGTGCGGCGGCGGGCAGAACCACCGGCTCGCGCTTTGGGACATGTACCTGGTGAAGGACAACCACATCCGTGCCGCGCGCGGGCTCACGAACGCCATCGACCGCATCCAGCGGACGCGCCGCGACCTGCTCCTCGAGGTGGAGGTGGAGTCGCTCGACCAGCTGCGCGAGGCCCTGCGGCCCGAGGTGGACCGCATCCTCGTGGACAACCAGCCCAGCGACGTCGTGCGCCGCTGTGTCGAGGAGGTGGACGAGTGGTACGCGAGCCATCCGCCCGACCATCCGCGCGCGCGCAAAGGCGCACGGCGCTGGCCGGAGGTGGAGGTCTCGGGCGGGCTCGCGCTCGAGACCGTGCGCGCGTACGCCGAGACCGGCGTGGACTACCTCTCGGTGGGGGCGCTCACCCACTCCGCGCCCTCGCTCGACCTGAGCCTGGAGATCGAGGAAGTTGGCTGACGGCTTCGATCGCGCGCGGTTCACGGCCCGGCTGCGCACGCACTCGCTCGGGCAGCGGCTGCTCGTGCGCGACACGGCAGCCTCCACGAACGACGTGGCGTGGGAGGCGCTGGCGTCGCTGGGGGACGGCGCCGCCGTCGTGGCGCTCGAGCAGACGCGCGGTCGCGGCCGGGAAGGCCGCCGCTGGGAGCTGGCCCCCGGCCGCGGCCTCGCGCTCTCGGTGGCGCTGCGCCTCGGCTGCGATCCCCGGCAGGCCGGCGTGATCCCGCTCGCCGCCGGTCTCGCGGTGGCGCTCGCCGGTCACGCGCTCGGCGTGTCGCGCGCGCGCCTCAAGTGGCCCAACGACGTGCTCGTGGAGGACCGGAAGCTCGCGGGCGTTCTGTGCGAGCTCCGACGACCTGCGGGGGGAGGCGATGCGGTCGTGATCGGCACCGGCCTGAACGTGCTGCAGTCGCGCGACGAGTTCCCGGAGGACCTTCGCGAGCGCGCCACGTCGCTACGGCTCGAGGGCTCGTCCGCGACGCTCGAGGACGCCGCCGCCGAGACGCTCACCCAGCTCGAGCCGATCTGGAACGGGCTCCAGGAGGGGGACCGCGCCGGCGTGCTCGCCGAATGGTCGCGCTGGTGCGCACACTGGGGCCGCACGGTCCGCGTCCGCACGCCCGCGGGTCCCGTCGAGGGCACGGCGCTAAGGCTGGATGCGGACGGCGGGCTCGTGCTCGGCGACGCCCGCGGTCGCGAGCAGACGCTCGTGGCCGGTGATGTGGACGCCGCCAGTGTGGCACCCGCGCGCAAGGGCGGATCCGACGCCGCATGAACAACCCGCACCGGAACCCGCACCTGGCCCCGGTCCCCATGGAGGACCGCGAGGATTCGCCGGAGGAGGAGGCCGGCGAGCACTCGATGCCGTTCCTCTCGCACCTGGAGGAGCTGCGCGCGAGGCTCTGGAAGTCCAGCATCGCGATCATCCTCGGGATGGGCATCGGCTGGGTGATCTCGCCGCACGTGCTCACCGATCTCATCCGCCGCACCGTGGGCATGGCGGTGGTGCTCTCGCCGTTCGAAGCGTTCAACGAGCGCTTCAAGCTCACGTTCATCCTCGGGCTGGGCCTCGCGCTGCCGGCGGTGTTCTGGCAGGCGTGGTCGTTCGTGATGCCCGGCCTGCTCCGGCGCGAGCGCCGTTGGGTCCCGTGGCTGGCGGTCGCCTCCACCGTGTTGTTTGCCGCGGGCGCCGCGGCAGCGTACTTCTATGTGGTGCCGCTCGTGGTCCAGGTGCTGGAGCAGTTCCTGGTGCCGGGTGTGGCGACGCAGATCCGGCTCGCCTCGCTGCTCGACTTCACGTACAACCTGGCACTCGCCTGCGGGATCCTCATGCAGCTCCCGATGGTGACGCTGGTGCTCACCGCGGTCGGGGTCGTGACCCCCGGGTTCCTGCTCCGGCAGTGGCGGTACGCGCTGGTGGCGATCTTCGTCCTCACCGCGCTCATCACGCCCGGCGACGTGGTGAGCGCACAGTTCGTGATGGGGGGCCCCATGGTGCTGCTGTACTTCGCGAGCGTGGGCCTGTCGTTCCTCGTGGCGCGCCGGCGCGAGGAGAGCGAGCGGCGGGAGGGGCTGCGATGAGCGCGCGCGCGAAGCCGCCTGCGGCTCCCGCAGCGCCCGCGGCCAGGCGCGAGCGGGCCGCGAGCGCCGGGCCCGCCATGCCGCTGCTCGCGGTGGACGTGGGCAACACCGACACCGTGGTCGGCCGGTTCCGGGGAGGCGAGCTGGAAGCGTCCTGGCGCGTGACCACCGACCGCTCCACGGCGGACGAGGTGCGCCTGCTTCTCGACGGCCTGCTCCGGACCGGGGCCTCGGGCGCGGCCAGCGTGCTGTGCTCCGTCGTGCCCGCGCTCACCCGCCCGTGGGTGGATGCGCTGCGCGCGAGCACCGGGCGCGAGCCGCTCGAGGTGAGCGCGGCCGACTCGCCCATCCCGCTCCAGGTGCCGGACCCCGACAGCGTGGGC
>Ga0066905_100000527_pt1 | contig 10890 bp, 7 predicted proteins | sample PanSoiMetaPlot36_FD_67483 | JGI IMG/M metagenome (GOLD analysis project Ga0066905, IMG submission 67483) | Tropical forest soil microbial communities from Panama analyzed to predict greenhouse gas emissions - Panama Soil Plot 36 (version 2) | ecosystem: Environmental > Terrestrial > Soil >... | reverse complement strand
TTTCTACCCGTCGTAAGCCGGAATAGAGTGCTCCGGCTCCGGCGCCTTGATGCGATCTAGGCGCATGACTCGGCGCAACAGGTCGCCGACCCGCGTGCGTCCGGGGAACCCGGCCACGTCCGGAGTGATGCGACGGGTGCGCCGCATCTCGTCTGCCAGCCGTTCTGCACGTTCGCGTGCCAGCAGGCGCCTCGAGTCGTTGTCGTAATCGAGCATTGCTCTGACCTCCTTTCTCTTGCTCGCTGTCAACTAGACGAGCGACGTGTTGCAGTCCGACAGCAGCGTTGTTGCAGCGGAACCGCAGTGCTACGGTCGGCTCGAGAATGGGCGGAGGTAGGGCAGCGGAGTACCGCCTCCTTGGACCGCTCGAGGTGCTCGACGCACGCGGGCAGCGGGTCCGCCTAGGAGGTGTCAGGCAGCAGACTGTGCTCGCGTCGCTCTTGCTCCGAGTTGGGCAGACCGTCGCGCTGGACCGCCTCGTCGACGAGCTCTGGGAAGTACCTCCAGCGACGGGGCCTCGAACCGTCCAGGCTTACGTCTCTCGCCTCCGCCACGAGCTGCCCGACGGGGCGATCGAGCGCCGCCCGGGTGGCTACGCGATCGTCCTCGACGCCGGCGAGCTCGACGTCGATGTGTTCGAGCATCGAGCCGCAGACGGGCGCGCGGCGCTTGCTGCTGGTGAATACCGTCAGGCGGCGAGCCTACTGCGGGAGGCGCTTGCGCTCTGGCGCGGCCCTCCTCTGGCCGGTCTCACGTCCGAGGCGTTGCGCCGGGAGGCCGAGCGGCTCGAGGAGCAGCGCTTACAGGCGCTCGAGGATCGCCTCGAGGCCGACCTCGGCCGCGGCCAACATCGGGAAGTCGTGCCCGAGTTGCAGGCGCTCGTTGCGGAGCACCGGTTTCGAGAGCGCCTCCGCGGACAGCTGATGAGAGCGCTCTATCGGTCTGGCCGTCAGACCGAGGCGCTCGAGTCCTACCGCGACGCGAGGCAGGTCCTGCGTGACGAGCTCGGGCTCGAGCCGAGCCGGGCGCTCCGCGATCTGCATCAGGCGATCCTGAGCCAAGCCCCATCGCTGACCGCGGACGCGCTGCCGACTGGCACCGTCACGCTCCTCTTCACCGACATCGAGGGCTCAACACGACTGCTGCACGAGCTCGGCTCGGAGCGGTATGGGGAGGCTTTGGCCGAGCATCGGCGCGTTGTTCGCGAAGGGTGCGCGCGGCATGGGGGCGTCGAGGTGGATGCACACGGCGACGGCGTCTTCGTCGCCTTCGCAACGGCGCCAGAAGCGCTCGCGGCCGCCCGCGACATCACCGCTGCGCTGGCCGCTGGGCCGACTCGGGTGCGTGTGGGTGTGCACACAGGGACGCCACTGCTGACCGACGAGGGTTACGTCGGAGTAGACGTACACCACGCCGCGCGCATCGCGGCCGTCGCTCAGGGCGGGCAGGTGCTCGTGTCGGAGTCGACAGCGATGCTCGTGAAAGACGCGTTGAGGCCTCTTGGAGAGCATCAGCTCCGTGACTTGCTCGAGCCCGTCCGGCTCTTTCAGTTCGGCGAGGGAGAATTTCGAACGCCCGCGTCCGTGTCGCGGACGACCCTGCCGACGCAGCCGACACCGTTCATCGGGCGGGAAAGCGAGCTTGCCGAGATCCTTGCCCTACTGCGCGACCCGCGGGTGCGGCTTCTGACGCTCACAGGAGCCGGCGGGAGCGGGAAGACACGGCTGGCGGTGCAGGCGGCTGCTGAGGCCGCCCTCGATTTTCCCGACGGCGTCTTTTGGGTGCCGCTCCAAGCCCTGCAAGATGCGGGGCTCGTCGAGTTCGCCCTCGCGCAAGCCGTCGGGGCGAAGGATGACCTCGACCGCCATTTGACTGGGAAGCGGGCCCTGGTCTTGGTCGACAACTTCGAGCATGTGATGAGCGCAGCCGGGCAGCTGGCCGATCTCTGTGCGGCCCTACCGACCCTGAAGGTCCTCGTGACGAGCCGCGAACCACTTCATCTGGCGCTCGAACACGAGTATCCGGTCCACCCGCTCGCGGAGATCGAAGCCACCGCGTTCTTCAGCGAGCGCGCACGGACTGTCAAGCCGGACTTCGTGGAGGACGCCAACGTCCTGGAAATCTGCAGGCGGCTGGACTGCCTGCCGCTCGCGCTCGAGCTCGCAGCCGTGCGCGTAAAGGCCCTCTCGACACAGGACCTGCTAGGGCGCCTGGGGAGGCGCCTGCCACTCCTCACCGGAGGGCCACGGGACGCGCCTGAGCGCCAGCGAACCTTGCGAGCGACGATCGCGTGGAGCTACGAGCTGCTCATGTCACAGGAGCAAGGCCTCTTCGCCGATCTTGCCGTCTTCGCCGGTGCATACACCCTCGAGGCGGCCGAGCGCGTCTGTAATGCAGAGGTGGACTTGATCGACGCGCTGATCGACAAGAGCCTGCTCCGTCGCGAGGAGGAGCGGTATTACATGCTCGAGACGATTCGTGAGTTTGCGTCCGAGCGCCTGGCCGAGAGTGGCGAGGAGGACGAACTTCGCCGTCGACACTCCGAGTACTACGTGGAGCTTGCACGCTCGGTCGAAAATCAGATCCCAAGCCCGAAGGCGGCGGTGCTGCTCGATCAGCTCGAGCGTGACCACGACAACTTGCGCGCCGCACTGGCCTGGTTGTCGGGGACGACACCGGATCGGGCTTTGCGCCTAGCCGTGTGGGGGCTCGCAGGCAGGCTTCACAGCTTCGGCGATGTTGCACTCGACAGACGAAACACCGTCGAGGCTGCGCGTCTGTACCGGGAGAGCCTCGAGATCGGGCACCAGCTCATGGATGACCGGCATACCGCCTACTGCCTTGCCGGGCTCGCTGCGGTCGACGCGAACCGGGGTCGGCGGGATATCGCGGCCCGCCTGTGGGGCTGCATTCGAACCTTCGAGGAAGCGTCCGGGGAACGCCTGCACGAGACGGAACGGATGAGGTACGAGCGGGTCCTCGAGGAGTTCGAGCGCGCGCCCGACGAGTGGCCGGCCTTTGCTCAGGGGAGGTCGATGACCTTGGATGAGGGTGTGGAGTACGCGCTGGCGAATGCGGAGTGACTGAGGGCCCGCGTCGAGGCGTGGATCGCGGAGCGGCCCTGAGAGCCTGCCTGTGGCCGGTCTCTCGGTTGGAGCCTCGTTGACGACTCAAGCTCGGCAGATGAAGTACTGGCGCCGTGGGTGAGCCCGAACGCACGATCCGAGCAGGAAACTCGACGTAGTCTGGTCCCACCCGCATGAAGGCTGAGCCATCATCACCCTCACTCGACGGACGCTTCTTCAGTCCCGCGGCAAAAGGCGCAGAAGCAGAAGCGAGCCCTGAAACGACGTTCGAGTATCACGAGCGAGATGGCCTGATCTGGGCGCGTTACCAGGGTGGCGCCGTCCGGCTGGGGTTCCTCGTCGGGACACGCGAAGGCGACCGACTCGATTTTCGTTACGCCCAGGTTAATGAGAGCGGGGAGACAGCGAGCGGCCACTGCGCGACCGTCGTCTCGACGCTCCCGGACGGGCGCGTCCGCCTGGACGAGACGTGGGAATGGGAATCGAAGCCGGGCTCCGGAACGAATGTCACGGAAGAGGTGCGCGACACGGGTTGAGCAGCGGCACGTCGAGGTGCCGACCAGCGACAGGGCGGTTTTCCGCAGACGCCTGGCACGCCCGAAAAGGTTCGGAGACCTGTGGATCTCCGCGAACCGAGTTGACCTATGCGCGAATCGGCGCGCATCATCCGCGGATGAGGCGAGCAGCTGCGGCGGTCTTCATCCTGCTGGCCGTCGCCGCGGGCTGCGGCGGCGAGGACAAAGCCGAGCCGGTCGCCGCCAGCTCGTGCGCCGAGCTTCTCTACGAAGGCCAGGGTGAACCGGACGTGATCATCGTCTCGGACTTCCCAAGGCGGGGCGGCGGGGGCGAGTTCACGACCCTGGATATCGAGGCGATCAAGGTCGTTCTGAAGCGTCGCGACTATCGGGCCGGCGACCTGCACGTTGGCTACCAGTCGTGCAACGACACAGTAGGCGACGAGCCCTACGACGCGGGTGTCTGTGAACGGAACGCGAAGGCGTACGCGGCTGCTCAGGACGTGATCGGCGTGATCGGACCGTGGCACTCGGGCTGCGCCGAGCTCCAGATTCCGATCCTCAGCCGCAAGGCCGCTGGGCCGCTCGCGATGATCAGCCCGTCCAACACGGACATGGCGCTGACGCGAACGCTTCCCGATCAAAGGTCCTCGGGGGATGCGCTGTATCCCGACGGCGTTCGCAGCTACCTGCGTCTCGTCACCCACGACTTCGCACAGGGCATCGCCGCTGCTCATCTCGCTAAGCGGCAAGGCGCCCGCCGGGTGGCGGTGCTGCGCCAAGGCGAGCCGGACCCACGGTACGCTCGCGGGCTCACACTTCCGTTCGTCGCCTCGGCGCGAGGCCTCGGCCTCGAGGTCGTCCAGTTCGACTGGCCGCAGCGCAAGAGCTACGCCAGCCTCGCTGCCTCGGTAGCGCAGGCACAACCCGGAGCGGTTTATCTCGCTGGGCTGACACGGGACGCGAACCGGCTGATTGAGGATCTCCGCGCCGCCCTCGGGCCGGGCGTCACCCTCATCGCCCCCGACTCCTTCGCCGGCACCGACACTGGCAAGGAGCTCGGCGCGGCCGGGCAGGGAATGCTCGTGACCAACCCCGGCTTTCCCGCGAAGGAGCTTCCCGCCGCGGGGCGGCGATTCCTGCGCGAACTCGCCCCGGCGTCGCCCAATCCTCTCTACGCTGCCGAGACCGCCCAGGCCACCGAGGTGCTGCTAGACGCGATCGCCCGCTCGGACGGGACCAGGGCATCGGTCGTCCACGAGCTCTTCCGGACAAAGGTCACGAACGGCATCCTCGGGTCGTTCTCGTTCGACCGTTACGGCGACATCGTGCCGGCCCCGGTCGCCGTCTTCCGGGTCGAAGGCGGCAACCTCGTCCCCGAGGATGTCATCCGCGCTCCGCTCGACGAGTTCCGCGGCTAGCCCAATCGCCTCCGCGGACAGGAGTAGAGCCGGGCTAAGCTCAGGGCCTCTCGCGAGGACTCCGGTTTCGCGGGACAACGCCGTGGGCTCGTTCTCGTTGGGTAGAGAAGGGCCGCCCCCAGGACGGCCCTTCTCAGCTCTCGACGGTAACTACGGGAGGTTCAGTACCCAGGCACTGCGGCCGTGCGTGGCGGCGTACAGCTTCCGTGCGCCCGGCACGATCGTCAGGCCCGCGACCTCGACGTTGGGCAGGCCACCACCGGCGACCACCCAATCGGACGAGCCGCTCGGCAGCCTCAGCACGCCCCAGTCGTTCGAGACGTAGAGGTCACCGGTGGGCTGGTCGTAGGAGACATCCGTCGCCGGGAAGTCGGGGAATGCTCCCGGCCCCGAGCCGTCGAGGCTCGTCCACGTAGCGCTCGGGCCCGCAGGATTGAACGTCACGGAGAAGACGTGACCCGGTGTCGACGGCGTCAGGGAGCTGTAGCTCGAGTACGAGATCCAGGCATGTCTCGGATGTGAGGGATCGACGAAGATCCCACTCACGAACCGTCCCGGGCTGCGCGCATCGAGCGAGTCGATCCGCCTGTACGTGACCGAGCCGGCCGCCGCGTCCGCGTTCTCCGAGACGAAGACTCGGCCCGTCGTCGTCGCGACCCACATCGTGCCGGTGTCGCTCGGAGCCCGCTCGATGGCGGCGACGTTGCCGCCGGACCGAGTCCTCCCACGGTAGTCATCCGCCGACGCCGTGAGGCTCGTCGCTCCGGTGGGGCCGATCCGGACGAAGTCACCGCAGGCCGGGTTCGCGGCGGAGGTCGTGAACTCGGGGCAGTTCGCCTCGAGGAATGCCTGGCTGCCACCCCAGTCCTGGGTCCGCCAGACGCTGTTCGAGCCCTGATAGATCGCGCCAGCGTTGGCGGGGTTCGGATCCGCCGTCACGGGCGGGTAGAACTGAGAGGTCTCCGGGCTGGACACGATCGGCCCCGTCGCGATCACCCACTTGCTCGGGTCGCCGTTCTGGAAGTTCACGTCGCTCGCTTGCCCGGTGAACGTGTTGAACCGCAGCGCCGAGTTGGTGGCGCTGAAGCCGGACTGGCCGCCGTCGCCGTAGATGATCTGCGGCCAGGTGACGGCCGAGCCGTAGGTCTCGAACGTTCCGTTGTCCTGCGTCCCTCCTTGGACGTGCTTGGCGTTGTCGGCAGCGACGGAGAGGCTCTGGAACTGAAGCGTCGAGAGTCCTTTGTTCAAGTTGAAGAGATGCGAGGGAACCGCGGACAGCAACTGCTGGCATGTTGCGAGACTCGTGCCGCTCAGTCCGCGATCGGTGCATTGCGATGAGATGTCCGAAAACGCTCCGCTCGACCGAACAAGCCCACCGTCGGAGCCAAAGATCGCGGAGTTCGTGCCGGGAAGCTCCGCGATCGCGTGACTGTCCGGATGCATCCCGTTGGGCGCGATCGGATTCGGCTGGCAGCACGAGCCAGGCGGAGTCGGGTCCGTCGTCGCATCCCAGGTCATATCGGTGAAAGAGACACCGGCATTCGTCGAGCGGAGGAATGCGCGGCCGTTGCTCCTGAAGCCGTATTGGCTGTAGCTATAGGAACCGCCCAGGTACACAACATTGGGTTTCCCCGGCGGTGTGTAAACAACATTGTCGTACCAACACTGGGCGCCGTTGACCACTGGGTCGCCGCAATAGTTAATCGTCTGGTTTGGCGCAGACGATGCCTGCTGGGCTGCTGTCAGGTCGGCGAAACCGGCGTTGGTCGCATTTACCGCGTCGTCAGTACGGTAGACCCGGGCCTGATTCGCTGGGGTGATGCTCGAATTTCCCACGCCTACGTACATACGCGTAAAGCCGCCCGCAATTGGTGTGACATCGAACGAGGGTCGGTCGGTGTTTAGCCCTGGGTTGAGCGCGTTCTTGATCTGAGCCCAGTTCAGCCCATCGTCGGTCGAGCGCCAGACGCCGCCCTTCGTATTCAGCGGGACGGCGTTGTTCTGCGGAAACGCAGCCGCGTAGAGCGTCCGGTTGCTCGTCCCGTAGCCCGGATCCAGCTCCGCCTCGTTGACACCGCGCGTGGAGCCGAAGCTCGCCTGCACGATGCCCGCGCTTCCAGGAAGCGTCGGGTTCAGGCAGACGTCCTGGTAGTTCAGCAGGGTGAAGTTCGCGCCGCCGTCGGTTGACTTCCACAGGCCATACGGAGGGAGGCCCGGGGCGAGGGTAACGGCGCCGCCGCTCAGGACGGAGCTGATGCCGCGGACACCGCGCGCCGATGCAACGTACATCGTGTTGCCGTGCACGACGATGGAGGAGATCGACCGGCCGTCGAAGGCCGGACCCGTGTAGGCAGGAGCGTGCTGGACGCCGAAGGTCCCAGGTGGGGTTCCGAACACTGCGTCACAGTCGACGCCGGCACCTGTCGGCACACTCGTGTTCGCGGCCAGGTGCGTCCAGGTGTCGCCGCCGTTCGTCGATTGGTAGATGCCGAAGCCCGCCTCGGAATCGGCGGAGGCGTTCGGCTCGCCGGTTCCCGCATAGAGCGTGTTCGTCGAGGCGTCGTAGGTGAGCGTCCCGATCGCGTTCGTGGCGAAGCTGCCGGAGATGAAGGTCCAGCTCGCGCCGTTACCGGAGAGCGCATTGTTGGTGCGCCAGACGCCGCCACCTGCAGCTGCTGCCCAGACCCGGCACTCGCGGTTCGAGCAGCTCGGGTCGACCGCGAGCGCCGTGATACGGCCGGACGTTGTATACGAGGCTCCCGAGAAGGTAAGGACGTCCGGGAAGTTTGCGGTACTCGGACCCGCCAACGTCCAGTTACCGGGCGTGTTCGGACCGGTGCCAGCGCCGCGCCCCTTGACCTTGACCCAAGCCTTCTGAGCTGTCCGCGTCAGCCGGAACGGGGTGTACGGAGCCGGATAGGACTGATTCTGATACTGCTCCTCTGCGGCGGCGGACGGGTCCTCCGCAGTTCCGTCATCGTCCGAGGCCTCGCTGCGACTGCCGACGCCTTGGATTTCGTTTGCTGCTGAGCCTTTGAGTTCGCTTTCGGCATTGCCTACCTTCGCGACGCGATGTGTCGCGCTCCTGCTCGGCGAGCTGCCGCTCGTCAAGACGGCAGCGAGAAAGAATCCGCCGGCCGCGACGGCTGCAACGACCGACGCGAGCACAATGCGCAGAGAACGATTGTGCATGTCCCCCTCCCCTTGTTGTGCTGCTAAGGCTAACTCGACCCTCCCTGGAGACGAGCCGGCGGATGGTACCGAACCAGCGTCCGCGGATTGACGAAATGTTCCAATGCACGACCGTCATTGCTAGGACGCACGGCTGAAGCGGGTCTCGGCCCTACCAGCGCTACAGGCGGCAGGACTCGAACCCCGCAACCCCCGGTTTTGGAGGTCGAGCACGACGGCCGCTCCGCTTAGCTGAGCGGTTCCTGAGTCGGCTCAGTTGGGGCGTCTACATCGACTCGCGCCAAGACCTCTTCCTCGCGAGTGACATCGCGAGTGGCCGCTGGATCGTCCGGCCGAAGAGGTTGAACGACTTCTAGCGCGGTCCCGCGGAAACCCCTAGCGATCAGAGCCCGAGGCGGGCCGCGATGAAACCGGTTGGGGCCTGACTCGACCGCTCGGCGTAACGAGTCCGGTCTCGTACGCGAGGGCGACGAGCTGCGCCCGGTCGTGACAATCGAGCTTGGCAAGGATGCGAGCGACATGTGTCTTCGCGGTGAGTGGGCTGATGACGAGGCGACGCGCGATGTCGCCATTGCTCAGGCCTCCGGCCACCAGCTGAAGAATCTCTCGTTCGCGCTCCGTGAGCTCGGCCAGTCGCTCGGGAGGCTCCTGCGGGTCCGGACGCGCGGCGAACTCGGTGATCAGCCGTCGGGTGACGGAAGGCGCGAGGAGCGCCTCGCCCGCAGCGATGACGCGGATCGCCTGGAGCAGGTCGGCGGGGCCTGCGTCCTTGAGCAGGAAGCCGCTGGCGCCGGCCCGCAGAGCGGCGTAGACGTACTCGTCGAGATCGAATGTCGTCAGCACCAGCACGCGGGTCTCGGCGAGCGTGCGGTCTGTGCAGATCAACCTGGTCGCCTCGAGGCCGTCGAGGACAGGCATGCGGATGTCCATGACGACGACGTCCGGAAACACTCGCCGCGCGACGTCGACCGCTTCCCGTCCGTTTCCGGCTTCTCCCACGACGGCCATTTCCTCTCCGCTCGCAATCAGCGCGGCGAAGCCTCCGCGGACCGCGGACTGGTCGTCGGCGACGAGGACGCGGATCACGTTCCGCGGCGGTAGGGCAGCTCGGCGACGACGCGAAACCGCTCGCCGGAGGGCCCTGCCTCCAAGGTGCCACCCAGTGCCGTCGAGCGCTCCCGCATTCCGAGGATGCCGATCCCAGCGCTGCCGTTGTGGTCGCTGGTCGGCCCGAGATCGTTCTCGATCGCGAGCCCCAGCCGATCGCGACCGTATCTGAGAGTGACCTGAGTTGCGGAACCCGGCGCATGGCGGCGCGCGTTGGTGAGCGACTCCTGGACGATGCGGAAGGCCGCCAGCTGCACCGCCTCGGGAACTTGCGTGGGCTGCTCGCCCTCCACGTCAAAGCTGACATCGAGGCCGGTGTCACGTGCCTGGTCGATCAATCCGCGGAGCTCGCTCAGGCCGGGCGCAGGCTCGAGCGGAGGCACCTTTCCATTTCCCCGCTCGCGAAGCACCCCGAGAATCGTGCGCAGTTCCTCGAGGGCCTCATGGCTCTCCGCTTCGATGGTTGAGAGCGCGTCGCGAGCGGGGCCGGGGTCTCGATCGAGGAGATGAGCGGCAACTCCGGCCTGGACGTTGATGGTCGTGAGCGTGTGCGCAACGACGTCGTGCAGGTCGCGCGCGATCCGTAGCCGCTCCTGCTGCGCGCGGTGCTCCAGTTCCTCCCTGCGCTGGCGCTCGGCGGCCTCGAGTCGCTCCAGCAGGACCTGTACGTATGCGCGGCGATTGCGCAGCATCTCTGCGGCGAGCACCGGTATGGCAATGAGCGACACGTGGGCGGCCGTCTGCAATGTGACCGTCGTCCCGTGATGCCCGGACAGGAACAGGTCGGCGACGACGACCGCCGCGGCGGCCGCGGCCACAGCCACCACGAGATGAATCCGCCCGCGCGAGAGCGCCAGCGTGTAGAGGGCGACGGCAGGTGCGATCGCGGCGACCGCGCCGACTGTCGGGTCGACCGCGAAGAGGGCGAGGACGAGCGTGGCCGAGACCGCGAAGGTCGCCGTAGGCACTCGCCGCCGCAGCACGAGCACCAGCGCCGCCGCGATTCCCAGCACGAGGGCGAGCGGGCGGGTCGAAGGGTCGGCTCGCACCGTGCCGCCGATCGCGATCACAACCAGCACCCAGGCCACCACGGCAGCGTCGATCAGGTGCGTGCGATCGTGCTTCACGCCACGAATGTAGCTCTGCCGGGCAGCGAGCACGTACTCCCGCTGGAGTATTCGGGTTGCTCTTCCCGGCCGATGCGGAACGTCGTGGAAGTGGAGAGCATGGCCTCATGCAGCCCGAAACGACGTCACCGCAAACATCCGAACCGCCGGCCACGTCGCCGCAAGAGGCCCCAGTTGCCAGCTGCTACGAGCTGACCAAGCGGTACGGCGAAATCACGGCACTCGATGCAGTGACGTTCTCGCTCGAGCCAGGCACGGTCACCGGTTTCCTCGGCCCCAACGGCGCCGGCAAGACGACCACCCTGCGCCTGCTGCTGGGATTGGCCGAGCCGACGGATGGTGAGGCGCTCGTCTTCGGGCGCCGCTACAGGGACCTCGAGCAGCCTTCACGCCGGGTCGGGGCCGTGCTCGAATCGGCGGACTTTCACCCCAGCCGCAGCGG
>Ga0066905_100000526_pt1 | contig 10896 bp, 9 predicted proteins | sample PanSoiMetaPlot36_FD_67483 | JGI IMG/M metagenome (GOLD analysis project Ga0066905, IMG submission 67483) | Tropical forest soil microbial communities from Panama analyzed to predict greenhouse gas emissions - Panama Soil Plot 36 (version 2) | ecosystem: Environmental > Terrestrial > Soil >... | reverse complement strand
AGTTGACGGCGTGCGCAAAGTCGCGCTGACGCCGTGCCTAGGTTCGAGTGCCTCGCAGGGCGACTTTGCACACCCTACGAGGGCAACACTGCCGGTTGACCCGTCCGCGCCTTTCGTGGCCTAGTCGGCGCTCTTTTCGCAGCCGAACGAGCTATGACCGCCGAACGCTACAACGCCCGCGACGCCGAGCCGCGCTGGCAGAAAATCTGGGACCAGCGCGAAATCTTCGCGACCACGAACGATTCCGTCCGCGAGCGCCCCAAATACTACGTGCTGGAGATGTTCCCCTACCCGTCGGGGCGCATCCATATGGGGCACGTGCGCAATTACACCATGGGCGACGTGGTGGCGCGCTACAAGCGCGCCAAGGGCTTCGCGGTGCTGCATCCGATGGGCTGGGACGCGTTCGGCATGCCGGCCGAGAACGCCGCCATGGAGCGCAAGGTCCATCCGCGCGCCTGGACCTACCAGAACATCGAGGCGATGAAAGGCCAGCTCCGGTCGATGGGGCTTTCGCTCGACTGGGCGCGCGAGATCGCGACCTGCGATCCCGAATACTACAAGCATCAGCAGAGGATGTTCCTCGATTTCCTGCGCGCCGACCTCGTCGAGCGCAAGCAGTCGAAGGTGAACTGGGATCCGGTCGACCAGACCGTGCTCGCCAACGAGCAGGTGATCGACGGCCGCGGCTGGCGCTCGGGTGCGCTGGTCGAGCAGCGCGAGCTCACTCAATGGTTCTTCAAGATCACGGCGTTCGCGCAGGATTTGCTGGACGCAATCGACAAGCTCGACCGCTGGCCCGAGAAGGTGCGCCTGATGCAGCGCAACTGGATCGGCCGCTCGGAAGGCTTGCTCGTGCGCTTCGCGCTCGATCCCAAAACGACGCCGAACCGCGAGAGCGAGCTTGAGATTTTTACCACCCGGCCCGACACCTTGTTCGGCGCCAAGTTCATGGCGCTGTCGCCCGATCATCCGCTCGCGACTGCGGCGGCGGCGAAGAACCCTGCTCTTGCGGAGTTCATCGCGGAGTGCAAACGGCACGGCACCGCGCAGGAGATCATCGACACCGCCGAGAAGCAGGGCTTCGACACCGGCATCAAGGCGATCCATCCGTTCGATCCGAGCTGGAAGCTGCCGGTCTACGTGGCGAACTTCATCCTGATGGACTACGGCACCGGCGCGATCTTCGGCTGCCCGGCGCACGACCAGCGCGACCTCGACTTCGTCAACAAGTACGGGCTCGGCAACACGCCGGTGGTGTGCCCGCCCGGACAGGACCCGAAGACCTTCGTGATCACCGACACCGCCTATGACGGCGATGGACTGATGATCAATTCGCGCTTCCTTGACGGCAAGACGATTGCGGACGCCAAGGAAGAGGTGGCGAAACGGCTGGAGAAGGAAACCCGCGGCGGACGGCCGGTGGCCACCCGCCAGATCAACTACCGCCTGCGCGACTGGGGTATCTCGCGCCAGCGCTACTGGGGCTGCCCGATTCCGATCATCCATTGCGAGGCGTGCGGCGTGGTGCCGGTGCCGGTTGAGGATTTGCCGGTGAAGCTGCCGGAGGACGTCACCTTCGACAAGCCCGGCAATCCGCTCGACCGCCATCCGACCTGGAAGAACGTGCACTGCCCGCAATGCGGCAAGGCGGCGCGGCGCGAGACCGACACCATGGACACCTTCGTCGACTCGTCCTGGTACTTCGCTCGCTTCACCGACCCGTGGATCACGTCCGCTCCGACCGATCGCAAGGTGGTCGACGCCTGGCTGCCGGTCGACCAATACATCGGCGGCATCGAGCACGCGATCCTGCATCTGCTCTACAGCCGCTTCTTCGCCCGCGCCATGAAGGCGACCGGCCATCTCGGCATCGACGAGCCGTTCGCCGGCCTGTTCACGCAAGGCATGGTGGTGCACGAGACCTATCGGTCGAACGGCGAATGGGTGATGCCGGCTGAGGTCAAGATCGAGACAGTGGGCGAGGAGCGGCGCGCCACGCTCGCCACGACCGGCGCGCCGGTCGTGATTGGTCCGATCGAGAAGATGTCGAAGTCGAAGCGGAACACCATCGACCCCGACGACATCATGTCGAGCTATGGCGCCGACGTGGCACGCTGGTTCATGCTCTCGGATTCGCCGCCCGAGCGCGATGTCGAGTGGACCGAGCGCGGCGTGCAGGGCGCCTGGCGCTTTACCCAACGGCTCTGGCGGCTGGTCACCGAAGCGGCCGAGATCGCCAAGGATGCGCCGGTGGAACGCCCAGCGCAGTTCGGCGAGGCTGCCCTCGGGCTGCGCAAGGCTTCCCATGGCGCGCTCGCCAAGGTCTCGGACGCGATCGAGAAGCTGCACTTCAATGTGTGCGTCGCCCACCTCTACGAGTTCGCCAATGCGCTGTCGGGCTCGATCGGCGCGCTCGAGCAAGCGCCCACGCCCGACTATCGCTGGGCCGTCAAGGAAGCAGCCGACATCCTGGTGCGGCTGTTCAACCCGATGATGCCGCATCTGGCGGAGGAATGCTGGGCGGCGCTCGGCCACAAGGCGCTGGTCGCCACCGAAGCCTGGCCGCAGCTCGAGCCGGCCTTGCTGGTCGAGAGCACCATCACGCTGCCGGTGCAGGTCAACGGCAAGAAGCGCGCCGAGGTCACGGTGGCGCGCGACGCCACCAATGCCGTGATCGAGGCCGCCGTGCTGGCGCTCGAGGCGGTGCAGCGCGCGCTCGAGGGCAAGCCGCCCCGCAAGGTGATCGTGGTGCCGCAGCGGATCGTGAACGTGGTGGTGTGAAGGAGAAATAGCGAGTAGTGAATAGTGAGTAGTGAGTAGTAAACTCAGCTTGCTGCTACTCACTACTCACTCAATCATGGTCGCCCTGAAAGCCCACCAAGTCGACGCCTTCGTGGCCAAGCCCGCGCAGCCGGTGGTGCTGGTGTTCGGGCCCGACTCCGGCCTCGTGCGCGAGCGTGCCGAGGCGCTGATCCGCGCCTCGGTCGATGACGTCAACGATCCGTTCTCGTTGGCACGGCTTGACGGCGATGATCTCGCCGCGGAGCCCTCGCGCCTCGTCGAGGAAGCTAATACGGTCCCGCTGTTTGGCGGCCGGCGCGCGGTCTGGGTCAAGGTCGGCTCGCGCAACGTCGCCCCGGCGGTCGAGGCGCTCCTTGCGGCCACCTCCCCCGACTGCCGCGTCGTGATCGAGGCCGGCGATCTCCGCCGCAACGCGCCGCTGCGGGTGCTGTGCGAGCGTGCCAAGAACGCCGCGGCGCTGCCCTGTTACGAGGATGACGAGAAGACGCTAGACCGGCTGATCGATGCCGAGCTGCGCGAGAGCGGCCTCACCATTGCGCCGGAGGCACGCTCGGCCCTGCTGCCGCTCCTCGGCGGCGACCGCCTCGCCTCACGCAGCGAGATTGCCAAGCTCGCGCTCTATGCCCGCGGCCGCGACCGTATCGAGCTCGACGACGTGATCGCGGTCTCGGCCGACGCCTCCGCGCTCGCGCTCGATGCGCTGCTCGATGCCGCCTTCGCGGGCAAGACCGCCGAGGTCGAGTTCCAGTTCGCCAAGGCACGCACCGCCGGCACCGCGCCGTCCGCGATCCTCGCGGCGGCGATCCGCCACGTCGCGTCGCTGCATCGCGCACATCTTGCGATCGATGCAGGCCAGTCGGCCACTGGCGCCGCCGAGGAGATGCGCCTGCATTTCAGCCGCAAGCCCGCGGTCGAGGCGGCCCTGCGCGCCTGGACCACGCCGCGCCTTACCCGTGCCATGAGCCAGCTCGCCGAGGCCGCGCTCGATGCGCGCCGCCAGCACGCCCGTGCCGATGTCAGCGAGCCGATCGCTCAGCGCGCGCTGCTCTCGCTTGCCGTGCAGGCGAGAACGAAGGCGTCGTGACTAGTGGCGGGTCTCCTGCGCCTGCCAGAAGCCCAGCAGCCGCTGCGCGGTCGCCTGCGACAGCCGCGTGAACTCATTTCGAAGCCGCTCGCGGTCATGCTCGGTCAACGCATGGTGGGAGCCCCGGTGCTGCAGGATCGCGTCGACGGTCGGCCAGCTCAGCTTGGCGACCCGGCACGGCACCAACAGGCCATCATCGCGCGGGCTGCTCATCAGCTGATCGATCACCCGGAGCGGCGCCGCGCACATGAGCGCGAGCGCGGCAGTGACGTCGTCGTATTTATGCGCCCGCGCGAAGCCCGCGACCGCCGCTTCGTCGAGCGTGCCCGCGCGGCGCATCGATGCAACACGCTCCTGCGCGAGCGCAAGGTCGCGCGGCGCCGTCGTCTCCCAGCCGACCTCCTTGGCGACAGTGTCGAGCACGCGCCGGATCTCGCGCTGGGTCGGGGGCGGCGCCATGGCGAGGAGCCGCGTCCGCACGGTCTTCGTTGCCTGCTTGAGGAGCCGCTCGAACAGCTGGCTCGGCACGTCGACCCGCAGCCCCACGGTCTCGGCCAGGGGATCGTCAGCCTCGGCCTTGACGACGAGCGTGGTGAAACCCTGCTCGGAGAAGCGAGCGCCGGCGTTGCTTGCAAGCTTATAGATCACATCGCGATTGCCGCGGTCGAGCAGCACGTCGGTCAACGCTTCGTCGAGATGCTTGCGCCCCGAGATCGCCAAGAGGTGCGCCTGGCTCTTGCTGCGCGCGATCTGGATCAGGTCGCTGCCGGTGAGCCGGACCGACTGGCTCAGCACCGGCGCGGCGACCGCGATTGCGTCGTCTTGCGCCAAGCGCCGAATGAGCCGGGCCGGGGCATTGTCGACGAGCGCCAATCGGGTGGCCAGCTCCTCGCGTGCCCGCTCCTCGATCCTGATCACCAGGAATTCGAACACGTTCTCGAACAGGAGGACCTGATCCTCGCTGTAGCGCTCGACGCCGCTGAGGAAGAGATCGGTGACGCGCCGCATCGTCTCGGCGCAACGATCAGCCGAGCCGCTGTGGGTCGCGCGCTCCAGTTCGGCAATGAGGGATGGGCCTGCTGTTGCCTTCGTCATCGATCGGTCTCGGCCGGAGAAGCCCAATGTACAGCGCAAGCGGCGCGCTCAACCAGGCGTATTCCTGTCGTCGGAAACACAACGCTAGGCGAAAATCGCTAACGAAGTCCTGTGCGCACGCGAGAGCCAATATCCCCTGCCGGCGCTCATGCTGAATCGATTGCTAACGAGCATCATCGCTTGCGCGCGCGGAACTGCCGGCGATAAACGCCGCGCTCGCTGGTGACGGCGGCGGCCGTGACCTGCAGCCGGGCGGCTGCGGCGCCCGTGATGGTGCCGAACGCTGCGCTCCAGAATTCGCGCTTCACCGGGATGCACTGCGCGACCGGCGTGCCCTTCGGCAGCACGCCGCGAAACGAGAGGTCGCGCCAGCGCGCCGGAAAGTTGATGAAATTGTCCTTGTAGAGATCGGTGTCGATGAGCCCGGTCAGCGTCATGAACGGCAGATCGTGACGATTGATCGGATGCGTGATCAGCAGTGAATAGCCGGGCGGCGATTCGATCGTCCAGAAATTATTGAACTTGATCACAAACGTGTCGTCCCTGAAGAACGGCGTGCCGGCCACCTGCGTGCTGTCGTGAAAGTCGAGCGGCGAACGCGAATAGCTCGTGATCGCACCACCCGGCAACTCGAAGTCCCAGGCAAACGCGCCGTCCTCGACCTTGATGTCGGTAGCGAGCGGAATGAGGAAGCCGTAGGTCATCGCGTCGATGAACGGCGGACACTTCTTGACAGTGGGCTGCTCCGATCGCAGCACGCTGCTGAATGCTGAGCCCGGCATCCCCTTGAACCACTCCGGCAGACCGAGCAGCGCCGGCGATGGCCGCGGCAGAATCGGCTCGAGCTCCGGCGGGCACCGGAACGTGAGGCTCATGTCCGACACCGCGTCCATCATAGCGGCCAGTTCACCGACGTGGCGCTGTCGAGCACCTGCAGGAACGAGGCCGCCATGCTCGGGCGCAGCCAGAGTCGGCCACGCCGCGAGGACGCCAGCATCTTGAGCACCTTGCCGTAGTGCTGCGGCGCGGCGCGCACCACCGTGCGCAATTCCGCGATGCCCGCCTCGAACCGCCCGAGCTCGAGCAGGCAGTGGGCGAGATCAAGCCGCGCGCGTACGTGGTCCGGACTGCGCGCCAGCACTTGCAGAAACCGCTCGGCGGCGCGCTCGAGCTCGCCTTCGAACAGGAACGCGGTGCCGGAACCGTGCAACGCGCGCACATGGCCGGGCGCGAGCGCCAATGCGCGCGCGAACGCGATCTTGCCGTTTGCCGGATCGGCCCGGCAGACATAGACGCCGCCGAGCTCGACCGAGAGCTCCGCCACCGATGGCGCGAGCGCGATGCCCTGCTTGAGCACGGCCTCCGCCTCGTCGTAGCGGCGCAGGGCGCAAAAGATGAGGCCCAGCTCGTGGAACGCTGGCGCAAAGACGGGCCGGTGGCTGATCGCGCGCTTGAGCCACGCGATCGCATCGTCCCTGCGGCCGACATCGCGCAGCGCGAGCGCGTAGTGAGTCTCGAGCAGCGGATCGGTGGTCTCACGTGCGGCCTCGGCAAGCGGCCTGACCGCCTCGCGGGCGCGTCGCTGGATCAGAAGCGCTAGCCCAAGGAGATGCCGCGCACCCGGATGCTGCGGATGCCGGCTCAGCACTGCGCGCGCGGCGCGCTCCGCCTCATCGGGACGCTGCGCATCGATCGCTGCCCAGCCGAAGCGCAGAGCGCTCTCGTTGCACGTGTCCGCAGTTTGGATGGTACTCGCCCCAACCTGTACGTTTGTCATTATCGGCCGTGAAAACCAAAGGGCCGTGCCCCGACCGATTCCTAAGCGCACTCTTGAGCAAGGCGCACGTCAACATTACGTAACCTAACGGCGTCGTGATTGAGTTTATGTCGATTTGAGGTGTGATTTACGCGAATGCGACGAGGCTTTTACGGCGTCAATACTCAAGAGCAGGCGCCTCGTCGTTTGATGCGATGGTCAACGGTAGAATCCGGGGGAGGCTGCGTGCCATGTCTACATTGTTTGCGTTTCTTCATCACGTCGCGGCGTTCACCCTGGTCTCGGCGCTCGCGGTCGAGCTCGTGCTGATCCGCCAGGAGCTCACGCTCGCCAACGCCCGCAAGCTGCCCGTCGTCGATGCTGTTCTCGGCGGCTCGGCCACCCTGCTGCTGATTATTGGGCTGTTGCGCGTGTTCTATTTCGAGAAAGGCTCGGCCTATTACTTTTCGAGCCATGCCTTCCTGACGAAGCTTGCCGTCTTCATCATCGTCGCCATCCTGTCGATCATGCCGACGGTGGAATTTCTGTCCTGGCGCAAGGCGTTGAAGGCGGGACAGGTGCCGGTCGTGGAGCCGCGAAGAATGAAGCTCGTTCGCTCGCTGATCCACGCCGAATTGGCGGGTGTCGTCATTATCCTGCTCGCTGCCGCCATCATGGCGCGCGGCGGCTGGCGTTGACATCTCGCTCTAGTCCTACTGCGTCACTAAGCATGAGGCGGCTGTCGCTGCGCCCTCTCCCCTCCGTGGGAGAGGGCAGATCGGCGGTTCAACACAATGGATTGGGTGAGGGGGAAGGCTGCAACCCCTCACCCAACCGAGTTTGTTGAAACCAAGGTGATGCCCTCTCCCGCAGGGGGAGGGCGCAACAGCTACCGCCGCGTTGCGCGGCACTGCCACTCGCTGCTCGCACTTCTGACGCACTAAGACTAGGCAGCAGCGGGTCGGTGCGCTCTGAGGAAGGAACGGACCTGGCGCACCGCCAATGGAATCCGCTCCTTCGGCTCCTTCCACGGATACATGCTCACCTCCGCTCTCGGGGCGAGCATCGCGCACTCCATGGCGACGGCGTAGGGATGCGCGGGGATGTCATCCGGCAGAATCAGCACCGGCGTCTGGCAATTGCGCACGAAATCGCGCGTGACGGTGTAAACGAAGTCAGGATTGCTGCGATACATCTTGGTCAGGAACTTGTCGACCATCTCCATCGTGACCTCGGGCCGGCGTTTGACCAGCTCCGGCCCCCATCCGCTCATGCCGTTATCGTAGGAGAGCGTGGGCATCTCCGGCCGGAACCCGACGGGCTGCGCCGGCACCGCCGCAATCACACGATTGGGTGCCCGCTTCAGGAGATTCCAGATGAAGGGGCCACCAATGCAGAAGCCCAGCACCATGAACTTGTCGACGCCTAAGTGATCCATCAGACCGAGATGGTCGTCGGTATGGGAATCCCACGGCCGGTCGATCTCGAGAGGACCGGTGGACTCGCCACCATTGGCGTTGCGCAGGTCCGCGAAAATGCAGCGGTACTCGCCCTTGAGCTCCTCGATTGGATTGAATGGGCTGGTGAGCAAACCGGCCATCCGCGAGTTCAACGCTCCGCCGGCGATGAGCAGCAGCGGGAAGCCGGAACCGGCCTCATCATAACGGATGCGGACGGGACCTCTTTCATAGAACTTGGCCATGTCAGTGTCTCCTTAAGCTCTCAGGCACGTTTCTTGATTCACGCCAGCGGGATCATCCCGGTCCACCATTGGGTGAACGGTCCGACGTCGAGGTCGTACTTGCGAGCGAATGTCAGCTTGCCGTCCTGCCCCATCCGAAACACAGTCAGACCGGCCGGCATGTCCACGACCTTGCCTTCCTCGCGTCGCGCACTGCGCGACAGCGAGCCGGCGACGAGCAAACGCCCTCCGGTATCGAGTCCGAAGGTGCGCGGATGCGCAGCGCGAATGTCGGCATGCTGAATGGGCGTTGGCTCGCCGGTCTGCTGATCGATGGCGAACACCGCGATGTTGCTTTCGCCGCTGCTAAACACCATCTTGCCGTCCACGTTCTCCACCCCCGGACCGGCCGCCTGGGCCAAGCCTGAGCGATTCCCGAGATACACAAACCGGCCATTCGGGTGCACGTGAATCGGACCGGCGCTTTGGATGCGGAACCTGTGAGCCGGGTCCGCCAAGGTGGGCTTCGTGAACAACGACTCCGGCGCCAGATCGCCATCCGGCATCATCTTGTAGGCAATCAGTTGGTTCTGTCGCTCGACCGACAGATAGACCCAGGGCTGTGAGGGATGAATGTCGAGGTGCCGGCCTCCAAACCCGTAGCCGCCGTTCGGCGCAATCTTGCGTTTGTGCGCGAGAACGCCGTTCTTGAAATCGTAGACATGGAGCGAGCCTGGGTCTTCCGGCTTGCCCTCCTGGGGATTGTTTCCCCGCGCGACGATGAGCACAGTCTTATCAGCGGGCGTTGCCACGATCTGATGGAAATAGATGCCGGTTTCGAGCTTGTCCGGCTGCTTCACCTCATCGCCGATGCTGCCGTCGCCTTTGATCTTGTGGACGGAGACGTTGGAGGGGAAGTTATACGCGACGAGCACATGCTCGCCGGCATGATCGACGCTCGCATGGACCGGCCGTTGCCGCAGCCTGATCAGGTTGCCATGCGGCGAGAGCTCGCCGAGCGGCGTGACACGGAATGCCGCAAGATAGTGCTGGTCGGGCGGATATCCGGGCACCGGTGCGATCCCAACTCCGCCGCTGCTCGTCGCCACATAGAGATATCTCCTGCCCGGATGCGGCCATGCGTACTGAATTCCGCCGGGAAGCGTGACCGCCGACCGTTTGGCCAATGTGGCGGCGCTGAAATCGACCTCGTAGTGGGTCAGTTGTCCGCCAACGCCCGAATAGAAGGCGCAGTTGTCCTTGGCCTGCGCGAACGCCATGCGGGGCGTCGCAAGCGCACCCGCAAGCATGCCGGAGAATGTGCGTCGAGTGATGACCATGGCTATTCCTCCTTGTCGAAAGCTTGTTGCAGCTATCTAAGCCCTACTCGGGAAAGTGCACAAGCAAGCTGCGATGGCTATTCCGGCGAACGTCGGCGCGCCCGTCTGAGGTCGCGCTCAAAATATGGACTCAGTTCCAGCCCGCGGTCCTCAGCACTTCGGCGTATGCGCTGCGACGGAAGTCGTCAGAGAGGCCCGGATCACCGACATTCCGCGCCAGCACCATGCCGCCGACGCACAGCGCAACGAGCGCGAGCGCACGCTCGCGCGCCTGCGGCCCGTTGAGGTGGTCCTCAAACACCTTGACCAGCTGCTCCACGACCTCCTGGTAGGCGGCCTTGACCGCCTCCCCGCTGCGTTCGACGTCGGCGGCCGTTCCAAGCAAAGGGCAGCAGCCCTCGTGATCGTCGAAGTGCGCGCGCGAGAAATAGGCGTCGACGATCCGTTGCGCGCGGTGCTTGGTGACCGCGCTCGGCTCGCGCCGCTTTTGCCAAGCCGCGGGCGTCTTCTTGCACAGGAACTGCCGGACAGCCGCGGCATAGAGCTCATCCTTGCCGGCGAAATGCCGATAGAAGCCGCCGTGGGTGAGGCCGGCGTCGCTCATGATCTCCTCGATGGAAACACCGGCATAGCCCTTGCGGTTGAAGAGCCGCCGGGCGCTTTCGAGGATCTTTTCGCGGGTGTCGTGCTTTTGCTTGGGTGAATAGGGCATGGCTTAGGCCTCTCAAGCATGATCCCGAAAAGTGGGAACCGGTTTTCGGAAAAGATCATGCTCCAAAAAAGCTAGTGACGATCGTACCAGTAAAAGATGATCTTGATCATCTTGTGCCGATCGACTTTGAGGGCGCTGCGCGGCCGGGAGTTCAGGAGTTCCCATGACCAACGGACCGAGGCGCGTTGTCCTGATCACGGGCGCATCGTCCGGCATTGGCCGGGCAACTGCCGAGCTCATAGCCGCCCGCGGCTACCAGGTCTTCGGTGGCGTCCGCGCGCCCGCGACAACCCGTCCGGTCGCCGGCGTCGAGCTTATGCCGCTCGACGTCCGCGATGAAGCTTCGGCCAAGGCCTGCATGGACGAGGTGCGCAGCCGCGCCAGCCGGATCGACGTGCTGATCAACAATGCCGGCGTCAATCT
>Ga0066905_100000525_pt1 | contig 10899 bp, 10 predicted proteins | sample PanSoiMetaPlot36_FD_67483 | JGI IMG/M metagenome (GOLD analysis project Ga0066905, IMG submission 67483) | Tropical forest soil microbial communities from Panama analyzed to predict greenhouse gas emissions - Panama Soil Plot 36 (version 2) | ecosystem: Environmental > Terrestrial > Soil >... | reverse complement strand
ACGGGCGATGGGGAAAGTGGGTCATCATCTAGCTGCCGCGCGCGTAGCGGGCTCCGTTGACAAACGGCAGGGCTCGCCGCAGCAAGGAGAACCCTCAGGAGTGCTGGCAATGCCGACCCCCCAAGCCCTCTTTCGCGCCGAGGTTGTCGGTAGCCTGCTACGGCCGCGCGCGCTCAAGGATGCGATGGCGCGAGCCGCCGCCGGGCAGCTGTCGCGGGTCGAGGCCGACGCGGTGCTCGAGCGGGAGGTGGCGCGCGTGATCGCCCGGCAGCAGGCGATCGGTTTGCGGGTCGTGACCGACGGCGAGTTCGGGCGCACCTCCTGGTTCGGGTTTTTTTTCGAAGGCATGGCCGGCTTCCGGCTTGCCCCAGCGCAATTCCAGTTCAAGGACGCCGAGGGGCGCGCGTTCGCCTGGCAGACCTGCGTGGCGGCGCAGCGCATCGAGCGCCGCCAGCCCATCACCTTGCCCGAGTACCTACGCGCACGCCCTCACGCCACCAGCGCCCTCATGAAGGTAACCATGCCGGCGCCCAGCGCCTTTCATTTCTTTCGCCTTGATGGCGCCGTCGACGTCGCCGCCTATCCCCGGCTCGAGCGCTATTTCGAGGACCTGGTCGCGGTCTACGTGGCCGAACTCAAGGAGCTGGCAGCTGCCGGCTGCCGCTATGTCCAGTTCGACGAGGTGCCGCTCGCCATGCTGTGTGATCAGGACGTGCGCGGGCAGGCCGCCGGCCGCGGTGCCGATCCGTTGGCGCTCGGTGCCACCTACATCGGTCTCATCAAGCGTATCTGCGAACAGCGTCCGCAAGGCATGACCCTGGGTCTGCATCTGTGCCGCGGCAACTTTCGTGGCCGCTGGATGGCGGCGGGCGGCTATGAGCCGGTTGCCGACGCCTTGTTCAACGACGTCCCGGTCGATGTCTTCCTGTTGGAATACGACAGCGCCCGGGCCGGCGACTTTGCGCCGCTGCGCCATGTGCCCAAGGGCAAGCGCATCGTTTTGGGTCTGCTGTCGTCCAAGCACGAGGCACTGGAAAGTCGCGATGGCGTCTTGCGCCGGATCGAGGAGGCAGCGCGCCTCCTGGCCGTCGACCAGCTGGCGCTTTCGACGCAATGCGGCTTTGCCAGCGTGGCTGGCGGCAATGCCGTGAGCGAGGACGCGCAGTGGGCCAAGCTCGAGCTGATCGCGGAGCTGGCGCACGAGGTCTGGGGCACGACCTAGCGGGGCGGCGGCGATGAGCGGCAGCAACCTCCTTTGGTCGCTATCGCGCCAACGGCTCTGGCGTGCCGGCCAAGGCTGAACTAACATCCGCAACGCCGCTGCGGGGCTCATCATCGCACAAGAGTGATACCCCCGCGCCGATGCCGTCGCGGCCAGTGTTAGGGAGGAATTGGGCATGTGGGCCCGAGGGCTCGATCGCCATAGCGAGCGCGGCTGCGCCAAGCCGCATCGGGCAGCGGTATGAACGACGCCTCGGGTAGCGAAGCCATCACGGCCGTTCAGTTGACGATCGATAGCGTTGCCAAGCGGTTTGGCGGTGTGACGGCGGTCGATCGGGTGTCGATTGAGGTTCCCAAGGGCCGCATCTTGTCGATCATCGGCCCCAATGGCGCCGGCAAGACCTCGCTCCTCAATATCATATCCGGCTTCTACAAGCCCGACAGCGGCCGTATCCGTTTGGAGGGTCGCGACATCACCGACTACCGCCCGAGCGAGATCGCCGGCCTCGGTATCGCCCGCACCTTCCAGAACATCGCCTTGTTCGGCGGCTTGACCGTGCTCGACAATTTGATGCTGGGCCGACACGTGCGCATGCGCGCCGGTGTGTTGTCGAGCGTGCTCTATTGGGGCTTGGCGCAGCGCGAGGAGATCCGGCATCGCGCCGCCTGCGAGGAGATCATCGAGTTCCTCAAGCTGCAGGACCTGCGCAAGCAGCCGACCGCGGCGATCGCCTACGGATTGCGCAAGCGCGTCGAGCTCGGGCGCGCGCTGGCGCTCGAGCCGAAAGTCCTGCTGCTCGACGAGCCGATGGGCGGCATGAACCAGGACGAGAAGGAAGATATGGCGCGCTACATCCTGGACGTGAACCAGGAGCGCGGCATCACCGTGGTGCTGATCGAGCACGACATGGGTGTGGTGATGGACATTTCCGATCACGTCGTGGTCCTCGACCGCGGCCGCAAGATCGCCGCCGGTGCCCCGGCGCAGGTGCAGAGCGATCATGCCGTGATCGACGCCTATCTCGGCAGCAAACAAGAGGGTGGACGATGAAGCTCGTCGCCGATCCGGCAACCAATACCTTGCCCAAGCTGTTGCGCCGCAATGCCCGCGAATGGGGGCGCCTGCCCGGTATGCGGGAGAAGGATCGCGGCATCTGGCAGGCCTACAGCTGGCGCCAGTGCCAGGCGCACGTGCGCGAACTCGCCCTCGGCCTGGCGGCGTTGGGCTTCAAACGCGGCGACAAGCTGTCGGTGCTGGGCGACAACCGCGCGCGGCTCTACTGGTCACAGCTTGCCGCCCAGGCGCTCGGTGGCATGGCGGTGCCGCTCTATCAGGATTCCATCGCCAGCGAGCTCAAACACGTCTTGACCCACGCCGAGGTGTCGGTGGTGGCGGCGGAGGATCAGGAGCAGGTCGACAAGATCCTATCGTTGCGCCACGAGCTGCCGCACCTGCGCTGGATCCTGTACGAGGATCCGCGCGGCATGAGCGGCTACCGCGAACGGTTTCTGAAATCGATGCCGGAGGTCGAAAGCGCGGGGCGCGATTTCGGCAAGGCGCATCCCGACTACTATGACACCGAGGTCGACCAGGGCCGTGCCGAGGATGTGGCGCTGATCGCCTATACCTCCGGCACCACCGGCAGGTCGAAGGGGGTGCTGTTGAGCCACGGCAACATGATTGCAACCTCGGAAAGCTTTGCGGCGGTCGAATCGATCAGGCGCGGCGACAATTGGCTGTGCTATTTGCCGATGGGCTGGGTTGGCGATTCGATGTTCTCGCTCAGCAGCAGCCTTGTCGTCGGCGCCACCTGCAATTGCCCGGAGAGCCCGGAGACCGTGCAGCGCGATTTGCGCGAACTCGGACCCAGTGCGCTGCTGGCGCCACCGCGCATCTGGGAGAGCATGCTGACCGGACTGCAGGTGAAGGCGAGCGACGCTTCGCCGCTGAAGCGGCGGCTGTATGAGTATTTTCGCGCCGCGGCCGAGCGGCGCGAGCTCATCAGAAGCGATGGCAAGCCGGTGCCGGCGCACCTCAAGCTAGTCTGCAAGCTCGGTGAAATTCTGGTTTACGGTCCGGTGCGCGACCAGCTCGGGCTGCGCAACGCGCGCTGGTGCCTGACCGGCGGCGCGCCGTTGGGCCCCGATACCTTCCGCTTCTTCCGCTCGTTTGGCGTCAATCTGAAACAGATCTATGGCGCCACCGAAGCCAGCGCCCTGATCGCCACCCAGGCCGATGATACGGCCGACCCCAACACCGTCGGGCGCACCTTGCCGGGCGTCGACGTGCGCATCGGTGAGCTGGGTGAGGTGCAGGTGAAGGGCCCCGGCGTGTTCCTCGGCTATTACAAGCAGGAGGAGGCAACGCGCGATGCCATGACCGCCGATGGCTGGCTCAGGACCGGCGATGCCGGGCTGATCGACCCGAGGGGCGAGCTCGCCATCATCGATCGCGCCAAGGACGTGGGCAAGCTTGCCGACGGTACGCCGTTCGCGCCGCAGTTCATCGAGAACAAGCTCAAATTCAGTCCCTATGTGCGCGAGGCGGTTGCGTTCGGCGACCGACGTCCGTTCGTGGTGGCCATGATCGCCATCGACATCAGCACGGTGGGTAAATGGGCCGAAGCAGAAAACCTGCCCTATACCAGTTTCATGGATCTGTCGCTCAAACCACAGGTGGCAAACCTGATAATCGCCGAGGTCGGCAAGATCAATCGGAGCCTGCCGCCGGCGAGCCGGGTGGTTCGCATCGTCCTACTCAATAAGGAGCTCGAGGCCGACGACGCCGAGATGACGCGCACGCGCAAGGTTAGGCGCGGCTTCGTTGCCGAGAAGTATGCCCCGGTGGTCGCCGCGCTCTATGCGGGTGCCAAGCAAGCCAAGCTGACGATGGAGATCACCTTTGAGGACGGGCGTAAGAGCTCGCTCGCCTCGACCTTGGCGGTGCACGACGTTGCCCCGGCGGCGAGCGTGAGCGAGGTCGCGGCGTGAGGGCAGTACAATTGCGAGGAACGGCCTGGCGATGTGGGATGAGCTGCAGTTTGCCCTGATACTGACCGTCAGCGGCCTGTCGATCGGGCTGATGTACGCCCTGATCGCGCTCGGTTTCGTGCTCGTCTACAAGGCGACCGACGCCATCAACTTCGCCCAGGGCGAGTTCGTGATGCTGGCGGGTTTTGTCGCCGCCATCGCGCTCGCCGGTAAGCTCGGGGTGCTGGGCGCCGTCGCCGCCGCCGTGCTGGTGATGGTGCTGTTCAGTTTTGCGCTGGAGCGGGTCGTGCTGCGCCCACTGCTCGGGCGGCCGATTGTCGCCGTGATCATGGCCACGATCGGGCTCGGCGCCATGCTCAGGGGGTTGCCGCCGATCACGGTTGGTGGCGAGACGCGGGCTGTAACCTTGCCGATCGGCGATACGCCGATAGAATTTGGACCGATTTCGCTGCCGCCGGTTCAGGTGTTGGGGGTGGTCGTCACGCTGCTGTTCCTGGCCATCTTCACCTGGTTCTTTCTCAAGAGCCGCATGGGTGTGGCCATGCGCGCGGTGGCCGACAACCAGCAGGTGGCGATGGCCATGGGCATCAACGTTGAGCGCTATTTTGCCCTCGCCTGGGCGATGGCCGGCACCGTGTCGGCGTTGGGCGGGGTGATTTGGGGCAGCATGTTGGGGGTCGACGTGCAGCTGTCCCTGGTTGGGCTCAAGGTGTTTCCGGTGGTGATCCTGGGTGGTCTCGATTCGATCGTGGGGGCGGTGATCGGCGGCCTGATCGTCGGCGTGGTCGAAAGCCTGGCTGCCGGCTACCTCGACCCCTACGTCGGCGGCGGCACCAAGGACTTTGCGCCCTACGTGCTCATGATCCTGATGCTTATGTTCAAGCCGTACGGCATGTTTGGCACGCACCGGATCGAGCGGGTTTAGGGCAAGAGCATCGGCCAGAACTATGCTGCACCGCGAATCAGGCGTCTTCAAAACCTCCTATGCCGCCGACATGGCGCTCTACCCGCTGCCGATTGCGCGCGCCACCATCGCCGCGATCGTGCTGCTGTTTGCCGTCGTGTTGCCACTGGTGTTCGATGAGTACTACCTCGCAATCATCAACCTGGTGCTGATCGCGGTGGTCGGCGCGCTGGGCCTCAATATCCTGGTGGGCTACACCGGCCAGATCTCCGTCGGTCATGCCGCCTTCATGTCGGTGGGCGCCTACACCGCGGCCAACCTGGCGGTGAAGCTCGGGCTGCCGTTCTGGATCACCCTGCCGGCCGGCGGCCTGATGGCGGCGCTGATTGGCGCCATCGTCGGCATTCCCAGCCTGAGGATCAAGGGCCTCTATCTTGCCATTGCGACCTTGGCGGGACAGCTGATCATCGAGTGGATCATCAATCATACCCCGGCCATTTCCGGCGGAGCGCAAGCGTCGATCGAGGTGCCGCGGCCGGAGCTGTTTGGCCACCAGATGCGGACCCAGGGCCAGCTCTACTTCTTTCTTCTGTTCTTTGCGGCGCTGGCGACGCTTGCCAGCTTGAACATCGTGCGCAGCCGCATCGGCAGGGCGTTCGTTGCCATTCGCGATCAGGACATCGCCGCCGAGATTATCGGCATCAATATCTACCGCTACAAACTGCTGTCGTTTGCGATCTCGTCGTTCTATGCCGGCGTTTGCGGCGTGCTCTATACCTACTACCTCGGCATCGCCAATTACGAGCAATTCCAGATCGGGGTATCGATCGACTACCTGGCGATGATTATCATCGGCGGCCTGGGGTCGATCCTGGGCTCCATTCTCGGCGCTATTTTCGTCACCATGCTGCCGATCGTGCTGCGGTTGCTCATGGAGCCGGTGCTGTCGATGTTCTACAATAGCGGCGAGATGTCGGCCGTCATCTCGAGCTTCCGATTGGTGCTGTTTGGCGGTCTGATCATCTTTTTCCTGGTAATCGAGCCAGAGGGCCTCAATCGATTGTGGCGCAATATTCGCAACTACTTCCGGGTTTGGCCATTTTCGTATTGAATGCAAACAAAACCTAGGTAGCCAAGGAGGAAACAATGGCAAGCAAAAGACAGTGGCTCGGTGTGACCGGTCTCGCCAGCGTGCTGGCGTTGGTGGCCGGAGCGGCGATGGCGCAGGAGAAGGAGTTGGTGTTCGGCTTGCAGTGCGACCGCACCGGAGCCACGCAGACCGTTGGCGTGTTCCTGTGCCCGGGCTACCACGACTACATCAATCTCTTGAACAGCAAAGGTGGGATCGAGGGCTATAAGATCAAAGTTCTCGAGATCGACAACGAATACAAGGTGCCGCCGGCGATGGAAGCGCACGAGCGCTTCAAGAAAGAGGGCGCGGTGCTGGAGGGGCTCTATGGCACGCCGCAAACCGCCGCCCTCAACAAGAAGCTGGAGGAGGACAAAATGCTCGGCACCTCGCCGGGTTTTGGCACCGCGGCGGCCACCGACGGCAAGCGCTATCCCTATACCTTCCCGATTGCGGCCAGCTACTGGTCGCAAGGGGCGGCGGCGGTGTCGTTTGCCAAGAAGCAGCTGGGCGGCAGCCTCAAGGACAAGAAGATCGCCTACCTGTTCTACGACAATCCGGCGGGCAAAGAGCCGCTCGGCGTTCTGGAGGACCTCGCCAAGAGCGAAGGCTTCGAGCTTCGCACCTTTGCGGTGCCGGCGCCGGGGGTCGAAATGAGCGCGCAGGTGCTCGACATCACCGGCCGCTACCGGCCTGATTTCGTCATCACGCATCTCTTCGGTCGGGCGCCGTCGGTGTCGATCAAGGAGCTCAAGGGCAAGGGTTATCCCCTGAGCAAGGTGGTCGCGTTTGTCTGGGGCTCCTCGGAGGCTGACATCAAGGCTGCCGGCGGCTTTGGCGTTGCCGAGGGCTACCACACCATCCAGTTCGCCGGCGTCGGCACCGACTTCCAGGTGATCAAGGACATCAATGCAATGTATCAGGCCCAGGGCAAGCCGGTGCCGAAGGAGCAGGAAATCAGCGTCTTATACAACCGCGGTGTCATGGTCGCGGCCATCCACGCCGAAGCCGCACGCAATGCCATCAAGGCCAAGGGCGGCGCCAAGCCCACCAGCGAGGACGTGAAGAACGGGCTGGAGTCGGTCAAGGGCTTCACGCTCGGCGGCATGGTGCCGCCGATGGAGGTGACGCCGGAAGATCACGAGGGCGGCGGCTGGGTGCAGGTCTGGACCGTCAAGGGCGGCCAGCTGGCAAAGGACGGCGAGTGGTTCCAAGCCTATCGTGACGTGATCAAGAAGCATCTCGCAGCCACCAACTAGCGGCAGGCTCAGCCGTCCCGGGAGTGCGCGGGCCGCGGATTCCCGGGACGCTATTTGGGCAACCGAGGGGCATTGCTGCGGCGTGAGGCGCAAGGGTCCATGCTGTCGATCAACAATATCGAGGTTGTCTACGACAAGGTCATCCTGGTGCTGCGCGGGGTCTCGCTGGAGGTCAAAGCCGGCGCCATCACCACCTTGCTCGGCGGCAACGGTGCCGGCAAGACGACGACGCTCAAGGCGATTTCCGGCGTGCTGCGCACCGAACGCGGCAGCGTCACCAAGGGCTCCATCACCCTGGCCGGCAAGCGTATCGATGGTATGCGCGCCTTCGATGTGACGAAGCTCGGCATCGCGCAGGTGTTCGAGGGACGCCGCGTGTTCGAGCACCTGACCACCGAGGAAAACCTCGTCGCCGGTGGTCATACGCAGCGGGAACTGCGCAAGATTAAGGATAACATCGAGCGCGTTTATGCGCATTTCCCGGTGCTCAAGGAACGCCGGGCGCAGCTCGCAGGCTATCTCTCAGGTGGCGAGCAGCAGATGCTGGCGATCGGCCGCGCGCTGATGTCCGACCCACGCGTCGTGCTGTTGGATGAGCCTTCGCTCGGCCTGGCGCCGATGCTGGTGGAGGAAATCTTCGGCATCGTGCGCCGCCTGGTGCAGCAGGAGAAGCTATCGGTGCTGCTGGTCGAGCAGAATGCAACAATGGCATTGGCGGTCGCGGAGCATGGCTACGTCATGGAGACCGGCCGTATCGTGCTCGAAGGCAGCGTCGAGACGCTGCGCGCCAATTCCGATATTCGCGAGTTTTATCTGGGTCTCAATGAGGTCGGGTCGCGAAAATCCTACCGTGATGTCAAGCACTATAAGCGGCGCAAGCGCTGGCTATCCTAGTGCGACTGCCCCGCACCTTTCCCCCGTGTTAGTATGTCCGATTGTCAAAGGGCTGGGCTCGGACTAGAACCCACGCAACCTCCTGCCGATCGGGCAGGGATGGCACCAGGGATCCCCAGCATGCCCGCGCGCATCTTCAAACCTGCCAAGACGGCCATGCAGTCGGGGCCGGCGCGCACCAAGGAATGGGTGCTCGAATTCGAACCGGAAAAACCGCGCGAGATCGACCCGCTGATGGGGTGGACCAGTTCGGCCGACATGAAGTCGCAAATTCGCTTGGCGTTCGACAACCCGGAAGAGGCCATCGCCTACGCCGAGCGCAATGGCATTGCTTACCACCTGAGTGAGCCGACGCCGCGACGGCCGGTGCGCAAAGCCTACGCTGACAATTTTCGCTTCGGGCGCAAGGGCGCCTGGACACACTGACGGCGTTGCCGCGGGCTCGGTTCCGGCCGCCTCGCTGTTGACCAGCACTTGCGCTCGCAAGCCGGCAGGCCAGGGACGAAGCGCCGGCACCCCGCCGGATTGCATGCGCTCCGGCGCCCATCGGCTCACCCGAGCTCGGCCTTGCTGATACAATCTAATGCTCAACCAGTGTTGGCGTCGCGCCGGCGCCGTTTACCCTTCCATCACGTTGCCATTGCTTGCGGCGCGGAGGAAACCGAAGCTTTACCCAGCTTGAGCAGGATGCCGATCTTCCGTCATAGGACTCCGAGGCACCGTGAACAAAGCCAGCAGCTTGGCTTTATTGGCAGGCGCCCTAGCTGCCGGCTTGGCTGTTATGCCCCTGTCACGGCAGCCCGCGCCGGACCCCGCTCGGAGTCTCGGCAACGACGCCAAATCTCCGGTAGTCGTGGAGCCAAGCACCGCCGAGCCGGCAGAGCGCGCTGCCGCGTCAGAGCCCCCACAAAGCGGTACCCCTGACAGTACCAGCATCGCTTTGCCATTGCGCAGCATTGGCGAAGTCGCAGTTTCGTCCCCACCGATCAAAGACAATAAAGACGGTGAGCCGCTACGCCTGGTGCGCGAGCTGCAACGCCAGCTGAAACGCGTAGGGTGCTTCGCCCAGGAGATCGACGGCGAGTGGACGCCCGCGACACGCAGGGCGATGAAGGACTTCACCGACCGGGTAAAGGCTGCGGTATCGGTCGAGCGACCAGACTCGAGCCAACTCGCGCTGCTGCAAACGCATGCGGAAATCGTCTGCCCTGAGGCCTGCCAGGGTGGCGAGGGCCGCGCGGACAATCGCTGTCGTTCAAGCTTGCCGCTCGCGGCGGAGAGCAAGAAGGCGACAACGCCGACGGCACCACTGCAAATCATCTGGACCAAATCCTACGTCACCCCCGTCACCGCACAACCCGATCCCGCCGATGTGGCCGAGGCTGCTCTGCCGTCCGAGGCTGCGCCACGCGCCGAACCTGCTCCGCGGCCGCGGCGGTACACTAGTCGCTCGACCGGCGGAGGATCGCTGTTTTTCGGCCTCTTTCGCTGGTAGCAACGCGCCACGCTCGCCTTGCCGCATCGATTTGTGCTTGGCCCTGTCGTGGTGTCGACAAGACGGCTGGTCTGGAGCCGCAGCCGCCCGCCGATGGCCGCTGACCGACGCGCCGCAAACACGGCCAGCAACGGCACAAGCCTCGGTCGCAGTGGCGAGCGCAACGACGGTCGCCGACCGGCCACTGGTGTCGGATGTGGTGGAACGGCCCACACCTGGTGCGCAACTAGCGGCCCAAGGCCTCGAGGATTGGGCAGTCCGCTATCTCGCCCGCACGACACTGGTTTACCATCCGAGTAAGCACGCGCTCGAGACGCTTCAAGTCCGTCCGTCTGTTCCGGATGTCAGCCAGGTACCGGTCGCTGATGGTCTTGACCTTAGCGTAAGTCATGCGTCGGCCACTGGCCAGGTCGAGGAGCGTGCGAACCTCGTCGGGGGAGAAACCCAGTTCACGTGCCCGCCGAATGAAGATCAAGCGCTGCTTGTGCTCGTCCGCAAATAGCCGGTGTCCTCCAGCGCTACGTGGACGCTTCGGTAATAATCCAGTGCGTTCGTAGTAGCGAATGGTTGCGATACTGACCGCAGTCCGCTCGGAAAGCGCGCCGATCTTCAGGTGAGCATTTGTCTTCATTCTAGGTTGTCGACATGTTCGAAGGCCTCAGTGGTGGCGAACACAGGCACAATCTTATGCTTGCTCGACGGCGCGGCCCTAGCCAAGTGATCGGCACACCGTCCGACGTTACGGCCGGCGGCCGTCCCGCTTGCGGAGGGCCAGCGCTGCGGTCAAGACCAATCTTGGCGGTGCAACCCTACATCGGTCCAAACTCTTATCTCGCGTCCGCAATTCTGCGGGCGATGCATCGACCGCAACGGTACCTCGCGGTGGGCGATGGCCTGCGCGCCTGGCTCGCGTCCCCCGCGTTGTTTCCGCTCGGACATTCCTCAAAATGAGCAAATCCGAGCAATGTATGCTCCAGAACTATTGCCCCAGAGTTTTTCTCTGGTT
>Ga0066905_100000524_pt1 | contig 10907 bp, 12 predicted proteins | sample PanSoiMetaPlot36_FD_67483 | JGI IMG/M metagenome (GOLD analysis project Ga0066905, IMG submission 67483) | Tropical forest soil microbial communities from Panama analyzed to predict greenhouse gas emissions - Panama Soil Plot 36 (version 2) | ecosystem: Environmental > Terrestrial > Soil >... | reverse complement strand
GCGTCGGCCCGCTCTTTGTTGCGTATTCCTAGACTACCCGAAATGGGTATTTATTCGGTAAGGAAATATATCCCGACGGTAGGCATCCGATTACCGAGGTTTGGGCGTCTCTGGCGGCGCTGGCTGGAATCGCTGCCCAGGCGGTGGAAAGAAAGGGACGCACGTAATCGCGACGACCGCAGGATAGGCGGCGCGCTCGAGCGCCGTCGCCATGATGGCCCGCTCCCGGCGGGAGCCGTGTTCGCAGTAGAGCCAGACCAGGTCGCCGACGGTCTGGCCGCGCTTCTGCCAGAGGATATCGACCGCCGGCTCGTCCTCAAGGCGCCGGACACAGCTGGTCAGCAAGAGGGCAATCACGGCCAGCAGGCCGAGGATGGCGACGATCAGGAGGACCCGACTCATGGAACGGCGGCGGCCGTCGTGGGAATGTCCTGATACTTGCCGGTCGGGCCGAGCGAGGCCTGATCGTTGACGACCTGCAGGGCGTAGCGGCCGATGGTATCCGGTTGCGTGACGCCCTCCGGGAGCTCAAGCAAGGGTTTGACCGTCGCCAGCGCGACGTCTTCGGGATAATTGCCGGTGTCCAGATTCGTCAGCGTCAGCGCGCCGTCAAAGTCCCAGGCGTCGAGGAAATAGCGCGGCTCGAATCCCTGGACCGTCGGCGCGCTCACGGCATTATCCAGGACATAAGCATAGTCCGTCGGCAGGATGTTGACGCCGGCCTCGCCGACCTTGGTCCGCAGCTGCGTGGTCCATTGCGCGACGGTGCCCGTGCGGAACGTGAGGACGAATCCCGGCGTATTGATGCCGCCGACCAGCAGGCCCTCGGCCGGCGTGAACAACCGGACGGTGAAGGTCTGCCGGTAGACATACCGGCTGAGGGTAACGCTGCCCGCGAGGCCGCGCGCCGGCCGCGCGAGGGTCACCACGGTAAAACTGCGGCCGGTCGGATCCCGCAGGACGGCGCCGGCCTGGTCGGTGACCGGGAACGGCGGATCCGGCGCGATCGGGAATTCGCCGGACGTGACCGGGACAAAAAACGTCCCGAGGGAATCCGGGTCCGTCGTCTGGCCGAGCGCCGTCAGATACGTCGCCGTGCCCCAGGCGATCCAGCCGCGGATCCGCGTCGAGGCCGCGCCGCCGCCCGCGACCATGATCGGGACGAGCGTCACGGCGACCGCGGAGGGCGATTCCGAATAGCCGAAATGCCAGGTCACGTCAAAATCGGTATTTCCGCCGAGCGGCGGATCGGCATGGGCAGTCCAAGTATTCGCGGAGAGCCAGGACGTCGCTCGCGCGATGCCGGTCGGCGTCGAACCATCGAACCAGTCGGCCGGGCCGAAGCGCGGGTGGCCGTTGTAATCAATGAGGCCCCAGGCGGACGGAAAGACGTTCCAGTCGGTAAACCCATCGAACAGGACCGCGCTGTTCGTATAGTCGACGACCATCGGATAGGTAAACCCGCCATCGATCCCGACCTGGCCGGGAAAACTGACCAGGGACGAGGTAAAGGTCCCGCCTGGCGTCGCGGCCGGTAGGACGAAGACGCCCGTCGTGAGGCGATACGAGAGAATCAGCGCGCCGTTCGTATCCAGCTGGTAATCGACAATCGTCAGCGCATAGCCGGTGCCCGGCTGCGTCGTCACGGGCAGCGCGGCCGGATTGCTCTGCCCGTCATAGGCGAGGGTGACGAGCGGAATCGCCTTCGCAGTGGTGTCCTCGATCCGCTCGCGCGTGTACGCGGTCGCCGCATCGGTGGCTGGCGGGAACGCCGTAAACGGCTCCCGGTCGAATTTGATGATGTGGACGAAGTTATCGATCCGGATAAAAAAGCGGTCGTTCGCTGGCCCCCAGCGGAGCTCGTCAATCAGCGCGGCATTCATGCCGAGCGTCGTGTCGACCTTGAGCGGCGTGACCTGGTCGTAATTGCGGAAATAGACGTCGGCCACGCCGTCGTCGGGCCGGGTCGCGATAAAGAGCTCTTCGATCAATGGCTGGCCGGCCTGCGGCTGCGGTGGAAAGACGCCGGATCGGCGCGCGGTGTGGCGAATGGCGACGACCGGCCGATGCTTCTGCCAGCCGACCGCGACCTCGTCGCCCGCGCGAAGGCCTTGCATATTGCCGGCGACCGGGACCAGGACGCCGAGGACCTCGACCTTGCCGTCTGCGTGCACATTGGTAATGCGCTCCATCGTGCAGGGCATGCCGCCTGGACCGAGGCCGCGCCCGGCCTCAATGGACAGATTGAAGGCGGCGCCGAGTGTCGGGCGCGGCGTCATCCCTTCCCGTGAATCACTTGCATCCCGGTCCCTTTCTGGACCGGCTGAATCCAGACCGGGTCGCCCGCCCGGAGGACCTCGTCCGTCGTCGGCTTGCAGAGGACCATATCTTGCCCGGTCTGGACCATGGCCGTCCCTTCGCCCATCGCGACGATATGGCCTTTCTTGATCCCGCGAGCCGTCCGCTCGGCCAATTCGCGGACCGCTTCACCGATGCTCGGCGTCGGCATTACCGCGCCCTCGGGATCGGGATATCGGCGAATCCGCCGATGATGACCAGCAGCCAGAGGATGAGCAGGACCAGTGCGATGATCGGGAGCGCCGTTTTGAAGGATGGCGGCATCGGGACGTACGTATTCGCCAGCCAGACGATGAGACCGACCAGAATCACGATCAGCAGGAAGCCAATAATGCCCATGGGTTCACCCTCCCGTGTAGTAGAGCGCCCGGACGGAGGACGTCATCGCAGCGTCGCCCTCGCGCGGGCGGCGAAATGACAGGGCATGCTCGAGGACGACCGCAGGCGGCATGGTGCCGGCGGCCAGGAACGGGTCAAACGGCATGAGCTCGCCGAATTCATCGCGCGCCTCGGTCAGCTGCAGGACGACGCCGCGCCGCAGCCAGGGCATGGTGATGGCGTCCAGGGTGACCTCGACCTCCCACAAGTCATTGGCCGCAATCAACTGGTCCATGATGTATTGCAGGTCGGCCAGCGTCAGGTGCTCATTACTGTAGGAAAACGGCTCGGCGTCGGGCGCCTCGGACAGCGTCGCCTCGAGCGTAATCGGGATCCGCTGCCCGGAATTGTTCTGGCCGGGTTTGATCGGATTCCCGTTTGCGTCCTCGCCCGCCGGAATGAATGTGACCTTGGTCCGGCCCGGGCCGCCGGGACGATACCCGCTCGAGGTCGCGCCGTCACGCTGAAAGAGCGTCCAGAGCGCGGCCTTCGCATTCCACTTGTGGGTCGTCGTGATGACCTCGTACATGAGCGGGCCGATATCGGTGTAATCCTTAATCACCTTTTCGGTCGGCTCGAGGGTGTTACTTTTCAGGTTGACCTCTTTCTTCGTCGAGGTCATCCGGGTTAAAAACTCCTGCCCGTCGTATTCATAGATGACAGATTCGCTCCGCAGCTGGCGAAAGTTTTTCGCCTTGTCGGACGGATGGATGCCCTCGACCAGCGTATCCTGCGTCCGTTGTAGCGCCGCGCGCAGCGGTTGCCCGTTGTCGTATTGGACGGTGTCCCAGGTGTTCCAGGTGGTGTCGCGACTAATCAGTTGCTTCCCGGGAATCCCGGCCGCAACCTGCTCGCCGGCCACGCCGACGACGCCCGCGGCCTGGCCGACCGGGATATCGGCGACCACGATTTTCTGCGAGTAGAGCAGGACCCCGTCCGGCATGCGATAGGTATTCGTCGCGAATGGCGTCCGGACGGTCGTCTCGGTCCGATTTGGCGTTTGCTCGATTTCGGCCAGCTTCGGCGGCGAGGTCGGATCCTCGAGGTCCTCGCCGATGATGCCCTGGCCCTCGACCTGGATCAGCATGCCGGACAGGACGACATGGCCGAGCCGGTGCGGTTTCCGCTTGGTCAGCGTCGCCGAGCGGATCCGCGCATCGCTGATGGAAAACGTGTAATCGGGCACGGGCGCGGGATTCCGGCTCCGGACGACAATCGTCAGGCCGTCCATGAACACATCGACCTTCGTCGGCGCGGCCTGCGACCAGGGCGCCGCGAGGTCGGCCAGAATGTCGATCGGGCGCCCAGAGGCCGAGTAATCCTCGCGGAGCTCATAGTCCCGGGTTTGCCAGGCCAGGCCGAGCTGTTGCTCTGGCGGGAGTGTCGCATTGACGACCGAGACCACGGTCGCCGCGACCTGGGTCGCCGTCCAGTGGCCCGGCTCGAGGCGCGTCACTGTCGCGGTCGCCACGTTGCCGCCGCCCTCGGCCTCGGTCGCCAGCGTATCGGTGATGGCCCGGGCCGGCTGACGCGGAAAGAGCAGGGCGACGCGCCGCTCGAGCAGCTGCGTAATCGGATCGCGCCCGCGGATCCGGGTCGTCAGCATGTCGGGCGCGAAGGTCAATTCCCACTCGTCGACGATGCCTTTTCGGACTTGCGAAATATAGGTCGGTATGCCGTCGAGGGTTTGATAGCCGGCCCGCAGGGTGACGCGGTCGGTCTCGGCCGCCGCGAGCCAGGTCGCGCTGTCCGGCGCCTCGGCGTCAAAGTCATCGGCGGGCCGTTCCAGATGCGACCGGATGCTAAAACTCGTCGAGCCCAGGTCCACCATTATTCGACCTCGAGCTCGACCAGGCCGACCGGCAGCAGAATATCGGCCGGGATGCCGGTAGCGGCGCCGACGCCATCGGAATCAAACAGGTCCAGGATATCCTGCGACATGACCCGCCATTTCAGGCCGAGGCGCGGCGCCGCACTGTAGACGGTCCAGGACAGGCCGAGCGGTTCGGCCGCGGTCTCGCCCGCGAGGACGGTCCAGCTGAGGCCGAGCGGGATCGCGGTCGTCGCCGCGAGGACGGTCCAGGTGAGGCCCAGCGGCGCCTGCTCGGTCGTCGCGGCGCCAATGCCGAGGACGGCCGCCGCGCCGGCCGAGGCGCCGATCGCAGCGACCACGGGCGCGCCAACAGCTGAGCCGGTCGCGGTGCCCGCCGCGGATCCCGTGCCTTCGCCAATCGCAGCACTGGCATTGATCCCGTCTGCCGTCGCGGTCGCACTGCCCGACGTGCTGCCGACCGCGCTCGCAATGACGCTGCTGATGCCGGCGACAGTGGTAAGGCCGGCCGCCGATCCCGTGGCCTCGCCGGCTGCGGCGGCGGCGCCCCACTCGGCCAGGCCCCACTCGAACAGGCCCCATTCCGCCGTCGCCATCGCCTAGAATTCGAGCCAAGATTTCACGGTGACGCGCGCGACGCCGGGCGAACCGACCGCGCCGATCATGAATCCGACCTCATTCGGTCCGCCCGACATGTGGGTCGTTCGCGCAACGGTATGCGTGGTATAGAAATTCACACCGTCGAGGCTATAGCGGAAAATGAGGTTCGTATTGTTGTCCTCGACCTCTTGCCAAATCTCTTGCGCATGGTAAAAACAATTCCGCGTTTCACTCGTCAGCGTCGTCCCGAAGGTCGTCGGGTTCGTCATGTTCTGCGCGGCGATGACATTGGAAGTGCCGACCTGCGCGATGTACCGGATGAATTTTCCGGTGCTACTTTCGCGGAATGCCAGGCCCGCGTAACTGAAGATCGTAGTCCCGTTGTTTTGGAAAATGTCGTACTTGAGCAGGGCCCGATACCGCTTCGATGCGGTATGCGATTTGGTGCGGAGCCGGTCATTCTGGACCGAATCATTGACGCCAATCAGCAGAATGACCTCGCCGGATTCGACGACACTCGCGGTGCCCTGGTTGACCCAGCCCCAGCTAAATGCGGTCGGGTCGCCGATCTGATAGATCGGTCCGTAGCGGTTGGCGCCTGACGTGCCGGACGGTGCGCCGAGACTCGTCGGCGATTGCAGAAACCGCTCGGCGACCCGTTTCGAGCCGATGAGCGTCACCGTATCGCCCGCGCTTGCGTTGCCGTCGAATTCCTCGGCCGCGCCGGTAAAGGTCGAGCCGCTGACGCTATCGACGCGCCAGACGGTCCGGCTCACATTGCCGAGGCCGACCGCGAAGACGCCGCCCGAGGGAAATAAGGACGCACTCGTGACCGAGAGCGTCGTCCCGCCGGACGTGTAACTTGAGGCCAGCGTCGTTTCGCCGAGGTTCGCGAAGCGTTCGACCGCCATCGCTAAAACTCGACCAGCTCGACCGCAGCCAGCTCGTCCTCTGGCGCCGCGGGAATCGGGACGACGCGGCCGACCCAGAAAAACACGGTCGCGCCATCCGGGATCGGGTCGACCGCGATCGGGCCTTCCTCGAGGGTCGGCGCGCTGCCGCTGCCGGTCGTATTGTCCGTCGGAATCGACCCGGTAATGGTCGCGCTGCCGTCGTCGATGTAACTGGTACTCGCGCCCGAGAGCGCAGCCCGGAGCGCGGTCGGCGTGTACGTTTCCGTCGTTGTCGAGCGCCAGACTTTAATCGCGGTTGCGCCCGCAGGCGGCGTCCAGCCCAGCGTAACCTGCTGCGTCGTCGCGGTCAGCGTCACCGAGGCCTCGACCGAGCCGGTCGTCTCGCCGGCCGCATCCGTCGCGGTCAGCTTATAGAATTTGGTCCCGATGCTCGCGAAGACGCCGCCCGCGCCGGCCGCGCCCGCGGTCGCCGTCACGTCCCAGGGCGGCGAGAGCGTTCCGCCCGTGTCGAGGCCGATCCGCAGCTGGTCGTAGCCTGTTGTGCTCGGCCCGAGGGTGGCGCGCCGCAGCTGGCAGCCGGCGAACGGTGAGCCGCCGAAGGTGCGCCCGGCGATATTCGTCGCGCCAAACTTCCGCGGCGTGTCCGTCGCGCCCGCGACAATGGTCCCGAGGTCCTCGACGGAATCGGTCGGCGTGACGCCGTCCTGCTCGACGTAGACAATCGTCGCGGCCATGTCAGGCTCCGGTGTAGGGCGCCCCGCGGAGGGCGGTGAGGGTGCGAACCGCGAGCGTCATGTCGTAGGCATACCAGCCGCGCAGGTGCGACTCGGCCAGCTCAAACTCGGTGATAAACGCGGTCCCGGTCGTCCCGTACCAGTCCGAAAACTCAAAGGTCATCCCGCGCTGGGCGAACAGGCCGTCCAGCGCCGCCGCGCAGGTCTCATCAATGAAATTGCCGTCATCGGCCAGATGCAGGACGAGGTCCTGGGCGCCGCGCCCGAAGTCTTCAATCGTGACCTTGCCGCCGATGGTGGCATGGGTCGAGTACCGGCGTGGCCAGGTTTGCTCATAGGTGAGCGGGTCCGTTGTGAATTGGACGCCGCCAAGGACGAAGAGGCCGCGGGCGATCAATACCGTCGCGCCTCCCGGTCGAGCTCCTTCGCGATATCGGTTTTGGTCCGCTCGATAATGCTCGTCGTGATGACGCCATTGGCGACCTTCACGCGCTGCTCGATCTCCGACATGGTCTTATCCACGATGCCGTAGATCTCGCCCATGGATTCGCCATAGCCCGCGGAAATGGCCTTGCTCTGCGAGAGGATCGTCTGCGTCGTCTCGGCGAATTGTTGCCGGAAGGCCAGGATGTTCTGGCCCGATTCGCCCGTAACGGAGAAGGCCTTGGAAAAGATATCGGTCGTGCCGCCGAGCTCTTTCAATTGCCGGCCCGAGGCCTCGAGCTCGCCCGCATAGGTCACGGCCTGCTTCAATTCGTCCAAGGACACGCCGCCGCCGAGGGCGCGCGTCGATGAGACCCGGCCGACGAGGTTTTCCTGCTCGCTCCGGATCCGGTCGAGCTCCTGGTCAAACTCAAAGGCGGTGACCGAGGCGGTCGACCGGCCCTGCTTCTCGAAACTCTCTTGAACCTTGCCGATGAGGCCGAGGGCAGCGCTGCGACTCTTGTCCCGCAGCTCTTGCTCTTTGTTGTAGAGCTCGACCAGGGCGGCGACCCGCTCATCTTTCGACCGGCGCGACTCGGTGGTAATGCTCTGCAGGCGGGAAATTTCCTCGCGCAGCGACACGTCACCGAGGCTTTTCCGCATCTGGAAAAACTTGTCTTCCTCGGCAATGCGGGCCTGGCGGCCCTCGCGCTCGAGCGCGGTCAGGCGCGCCGTCCGCTCTTGCTGCTTCGTCGCTAGCTCGTTCTCGACCTTGTCCCGCTCGGTCCGGAGGTCGAGCAATTTCTGTTCGCGGGCGACCGGGTCGCCGGCCCGCTGCGATTCGACGGCCTCGGTTTCTTTCCGGATAGCATTCAGCTTGTCAAGCAGGCGGTTGTCCTCGATGCGCCCGACCTCTTCGGCCTCTTTCCGACGAATCGCGATGCGCTCGAGCGCCGAATCCGCTTCGGCCTCTGCTTCATCGGCCAGCAGCTTGATCCGCTGGGCCTTCCGTTGCTCGGCGAGGTCCTCTTGTTCGCGGACCCGCTTCGCCTCGAGACCGCGAATTTTCTCCAGTTGGGCCTCTTGTGCGAGCGTCAGACCCTCGGCGATCTTCGTCCGCTTTTTGCCGCTCTGCTGGGCCGCCTCGTCGGCCTGCTTCCAGGCGTCGATCAATGCCTGGACCGCCTCCCGCTGCGTCTTGAGGTCGCGCGTCATCGCGTCGACATTTTCGGTCGAGGCGCCGACGGCCTTGAGGCCCTCGGCGGTTTGCTCGGCCTCGGCAATGGCCGCCGTCAATTCCTCGACCCGTTGGGTCAGCGGCAGGTCGCCGGCATCGCGGAAAAAGCGGTCGATCGTCTCGCCGGCCTTCGCGCCCCACGTTTCAATGCTCAGGCCCAGGCGGTCGAGCTCGGCTTTGACCGCTCGATTCTGTTTCGCCATCCCGCTAAAGAGGCCGCCGAGGTCCGGCGCCTGGACCTCACCGGTATCGGCCGCGACCTTCTGCGCCTCTTTCCGCGCCTTGACGATATCGTTGACGATGGCCAGCTGATCCTGGAGCGCCTTCTTTTGGCCCTCGAGCAGCCCGGTCTGGCCGGGATTCACGCGGTTGACGAGGTCAATCTTGCGGTCGAGCTCGGCGATTTGCGCGTTGAGGTCCTCGACCCGCTTCGTCAGCGGGAGCTCGCCTTTATCGCGGAAGAACGCCAAGATCGCGTCGCCGGCCCGTTCCATCCCCTTTTCGAAAACGACGCCCATCCGTTCCATTTCGGCGGACACGGCCTTGTTCCGGGTCAACAGCGCGTCGAACACCGCGCCCGGTTTCTCGGCCTGGAATTGCTTGAAGTCGTCGCGCAGCTGCCGGATGCCTTCCTCCGACATGAGTTTTAGAACGGTGGAGAGCGCCCGCGCCGGGACGCCGAGCTCGGTCAGTTTCGCGCGCGTGCCGCCGCTGGCCTGCTGCAGCGCCAGCATCGTCCCGACAAAGGCGCCGTTTTTCTCGATCAGGTCGTCCAGATCAATGCCGAGCTCGCGGAATTTGCCGGTGTTCTGCGCGACGCCGGTCAGGATGCGATTCAAGGCCTGCTGCGCGTCCTCGGAGGATTTGCCGGACACCTTGCCCATCGTGACCAGGGCCGAGCCGAGCTCGTCGGCGCCGCGCGTGCCCTCGATCCCGAGCGTCGCGAGCGTATCGGCCAGACCGCCGAGGTTCTTGCCGAGCTCGGCGACGTCGCCGCCGCCTTTCTTGGCGACCAGGAAGAGGGTATTCGCGAGGTCCTCGGCCTTGGTCGCGCTGACGCCGAAGGCGTCCGCGAGACTGCCAATGCTCGCGGCAATCGCTTTCGGGTCCGCCGCGGTGACTTTGCCGAGGGCGAGCGCGACCTTGGTAATCTCGAGCGCCGCGTCCGTATCGCCCGTGTCTTTGAGGGCGACGTTAAAGACTTGCAGCGCCTCGGTGGTCGAGCCGAGCGCCGGGTCGAGGTTGAGCAATTTCGACCGCAGGCCCTCGACGTCCACCTCTTTGTCGAGCAGCACGGCAATCTTCGTAAACTCCCGGTCAAACTCGATCCCGGCGCTGACCGCTGTCGTGAGCGCGCCGGCCATCGTGCCGATCGCCGCCGTCGCGAGCGCCCAGGGATTCGTCAGAACGCCGATCATGCTCCCGGCCCGCTGCGCGATGCTCGCCAGGCCGGTATCGGCCTGTTTCAGGCCACTGAGGAATCCCGAGGTGACCGGACGCTTAAAGCCTTTTTCGATTTCATTCCCGGCCCGCTGCGAATCCTTGACCGCTTCGTTGAGGTCGCGGGCGAGGCCGGTCCGGTCGGCGGACAGGCGCGCAAAGACGGCCGCGAATTCTCTAGTCGCCACGGGACCCGCGGAGCGAGGCAAAGAAGTCGCGAATCATGTGCCGCGGAACCTCCGGGATTTCCGATTTTGCCTGGAATCCTGCGGTCGTTTCCCATTGCCGGATGGCCGCCTGGCGGCCGGGAGCGGTCATATATGGGAATTGCGCGACGTGCGCCGCTTCCAGCTGTTCCTCGGCCCGCAGCGTCGGGATAACCTCGAGGTAGCGGCGAATCTGGTTCCGGGTCATGGTCAGGAGCTCGGCGTGACTCCAACCGTAGAAGCGAGCGGCGCGGGCGAGGTCGAGGACGAATCCGGCCCGGGTCGGTCGCCGCTCGCTGTCTGAGGGTTTACCGCGCCGGATCCCAGCTGCGAAATGTATTTGATTTCCGAATAGGTCAGCGTATCCAGCAGAGCATCCGTCAGCGTCGGGCAAAAAATCTGGGCCGAGGCGCGATAGAAGCGGATAATCTCCGAGGTCTTGGATCCGTCCGCCTCTTCCTCGAGCCGGCAGAGGTCGAGCGCCTTTGCCGACGGCAAATCATTGAAGCGGAAAATCAGATAGTCCACGTCGCGAATGGTCAACCGAATAGGTTTCGGCCGGACCGCGTCGAGGTCGGCGCGGAAGTCATTGACGGGCGGGCCTGTGCCGTTGCCGGTCGCCTCAGCCATCGGCGCCTCCGTTAGAATGCCTGCGACCCGTATGCTCCAAAGACGCCCGCGGCATTCGGCCACCCGCGGAACGTGGCGACAATTTCGCGCTGCTCCGTCGGATGATACGCGAGCGTGACGTCACTACCGCTCGGTGAGGCCTCATAGACGACGAGG
>Ga0066905_100000523_pt1 | contig 10934 bp, 9 predicted proteins | sample PanSoiMetaPlot36_FD_67483 | JGI IMG/M metagenome (GOLD analysis project Ga0066905, IMG submission 67483) | Tropical forest soil microbial communities from Panama analyzed to predict greenhouse gas emissions - Panama Soil Plot 36 (version 2) | ecosystem: Environmental > Terrestrial > Soil >... | reverse complement strand
TTCCACGACGATCATTGTTCCCGACGCGGCCGGGGCGGTCGGCACATCCGCAAGACGGCGACGGCGCGACTGCGATTTCCGTAATCATCACCAGCGCAAAGACGGGTCGGTCCGTTATGACCGGTGTTGGTCGCCGGCCCGCGTTCCGCTTCGCGGGTCACCGCCGGTAAACTCTGTGCGGTACAGTTTTTCGCGTGGAAAGCTGCTCGCGCCAGAGCTTAACCGCCCAGTCTCGGTACCAGTGCCATGAACGAAGTCATGCTGGGCTGTCCGCATTGCGGTAAGCCGGTCGGGTTCAACCCGAAGGTGGCCGGTCAGGTCGTGTCGTGTCCGAACTGTCACCGGGCATTGCAAATGCCGGACCGCCCGCCCGCCGTCGCTCCCAAAGGCGTGATCCATGCGGAAAAAACGCCACCCCCCGGCGGCGCGGGCCTCGAGTTTGCCGGCGAGCCGGTGAGTCGCGTGCGGGCCGAGCTCGATTCGTATCGCGCGGCCGTAACCCTCGCAAACGTGTTCGCCTTGGTGGGGACCGCTGGGGTCATTTTCGTTGCCGGCCTCGCAGTCTACTCGTTCATCCTGCCGATCTTCCGCGGACCGGACGGGCGAACGCCGTCGGCCCTCGCCGGTGCCCTGTGGCTCATCTCCGTTGTGATCTTTACGGCATTCGGGATCACGGCCGTGTTCCTGGTTCGCGTCTGTGTCCTGGTCGGCGTGGACGCGGCCCGGACGTTGCGGGCCCTCGACCGCAACTCGGCGGCGGCGAAATCGAAGTGACTTCCGCGGGCCCGGGCCATACCTCATCTTCAGCCCGAGCCCCCGCGGAGCGAACATGTCCGTGTCTCCGACTCTCGCCCATCGGTTCGCCACGTACGCGAACCGTCTGAAGTACGACGACATCCCCCCGGCCGCCGTTCACGAAGCCAAGCGGCGGCTGATCGATTCGTTCGCCACGGCAGTTGGGGCGATGCCGTCCGACGCCTTCACGGTCGCCCGCGAATGTGCGCGGCGCGTGAGCAGCAAGCCAGGCGCGACCCTCCTGGGCGGCGGGACCTCGAGTGTCGAGTGGGCGACCTTCGTCAACGGCCTGCTCATCCGCTACCTGGACTTCAACGACACGTACCTGTCCAAGGAACCGGCCCACCCGAGCGACAACCTGGCCCCGGTCCTGGCCGTCGGCGAGTCGGTCGGCGCCAGCGGCAAGGACATGCTGACCGCGGCCGTCCTCGCGTACGAGATCCAGTGCCGGCTGTGCGACGCGTCGTCGCTTCGCAAGCAAGGGGTGGACCACGTCACCTACGGGGCGATCTCGTCCGCGATCGCGGCGGGAAAATTGATGGGACTGGACGCGGGGAAACTCGTGCACGCGATCGGACTGGCCGGCGTGTGCAACGTGGCCTTGCGACAGACGCGGTCGGGCGAATTGAGCATGTGGAAAGGGTGCGCGTTCGCGAACGCGGCCCGGAACGGCGTGTTCGCCGCGACGCTCGCCGCCGCCGGGATGACCGGACCGGCCCCGATCTTCGAGGGGGACCTGGGGTTCATGAAGCTGGTGACTCGCGAACCGTTCGCGGTCGCCCCCATGGGCGCCGAGTACGACGCCGACGCCCCGTTCATGATCACCGACACTTACATCAAGTTCTGGCCGGCCGAGTACCATTCGCAGAGCGCCATCGACGCTGCGTTGTGCCTCCGCCAGCAGATCGGCGACGTCTCGAAGGTGACGGGCGTGGACATCTACACCTTCGAGGCCTCTTACAACATCATCGGCAAATATCCCGAGGCGTGGGCCCCCAAGACGCGCGAGACGGCCGATCACAGCCTGCCGTATTGCACCGCGGTCGCGCTTCTGGACGGTGAGGTCACGCTCCGCCAGTTCGATCCGGAGCGGTACGCGGCCCCCGACGTCCTGAAACTCCTGACCGGTGTGAAGGTCCACCTTGACGACGCGCTGACCCAGCGCTACCCCCGCGGCATCCCGAACCGGATCGTGGTGACACTGTCGGACGGCCGGCGCCTGACTCAGGAAGTCGAGTTCCCCAGGGGCCACGCCGGCAACCCGATGACCGACGCGGAGGTGGAAGCCAAGTTTCGCTCACTCGTTGAGCCGCGGTACGGCCGCAAGACAGCCGACGCGGTCCTGGACCGGTGCTGGAAGTTCGACGAAGTGACGAATGTGACGAAGGTGCTGGAGCTACTTGGCGACCGGTGACCGCGACGGTTACTCGCCCGCCCTCGCACACTTCCACTCGGCTGTGGCGGTCCCTATGAAAGCAAGGACGTCCGGGGAACACGCGCAAATCCCGTCCCCCGCCCCCTACGTAAAGGCGCTCGCATGATCCCGATCGACTTTGGCGGCAAGGTGGCCCTCGTCACCGGCGTCGGCGACAACGAGAGCTTCGCCTGGTTCATCTCCAAGGCCCTCAAGGCGGCCGGGGCGAAGATCATCCTCGCGTGCCACCCCCGGGTCGTCGGCATCGTCGAGAGCTTCCTCACCCGGGACATGGACGCCGAGTCGCGCAAGCTGCCCTACGGCGGCGGGGAGTTGAAAGTCGAGAGAGTGTACGCCCTCGACGCCCGGTTCGACACAATGGCGGACGTCGATGAGGCGACGCGCGGCGACAAGCGGTGGAACAAGTACCCGTTCTACGCGATCAAGGAGGTCGTCGATGCCGTGGGCAAGGACTTCGGCGGGATCGACATCCTCATCCACTCGATCGCGTTCAGCCGTGAGATCAAGAACCGGCAACTGGAGACGAGCCGGTCGGCGTACTTCGAGGCGCTCGGCATCAGCGCCTATTCATTGACCAGCCTGTTGCGGGCGGCCGAGCCGTACATGGAGAACCGGCCCGGTGGCGCGAGCGCCGTCGGGCTGACGTACCTGGGCGGGTCACGAGTGGTCCCGCATTACGGCGGCGGGATGTCCACGGCCAAAGCCGCCCTGCAGATCGACGCGGCCCAACTCGCCCACAACCTGGGCCGGAAGAATATCCGCGTGAACCTGATTTCCGCCGGGCCGTACGCGTCGCGCGCCGCGCGGGGGATCGGGGACATCAACCAGTCGATCGAGTACTGCTCGAAGCGCTCACCCCTGCCGCGCCCAATCGAGGCTGAAGAAGTCGCGAACGCCACCGTCTTCCTGTGCAGCCCGCTGGCCAGCGCGATCAGCGGGCACACCCTGTTCGTGGACTGCGGCTACAACGTGATGGGCGTCTAGTGCCTCGATGATCGATGCGCACATCCACGTCGTCCCGCCCAACTTGCCCGGCGTGGGACCGCTCAGTCCGGGGCTCCGGGCGAGCGTGGACAATGTGGCCCGCGTCGTCCGCGAACAGATGCTCGCCGCTGGGATCACGCACGCGGCCGCCATGGGCGTCTGGGATGCCGGGGCCGATGACCCACTCGGAGTGACCCGCACGCTGCAAATCGCGAAGTCCGTCCCGGGGCTTTACGCCATCGGCGTCGCCGACCCAACCAGGACCTCCCCCGATCACCTTCGCGCCGCCGCGGACCAGATCGCCGCGGGGCGCATCGTCGCATTAAAGGGGTATCTGGGCTACCTCCACCACTACGCGAGCGATCCCGGGTACCTGCAGTACTACGAGCTCGCGGCCCGCTTCAAGTTGCCCGTATTTTTCCACACCGGCGACACATATTCCCCGTACGCCAAGCTCAAGTTCGCCCACCCGCTCACGCTGGACGAGGTGGCCGTCGACTTCCCGGGGGTGAATTTCGTCCTCTGCCACGTGGGCAACCCGTGGACGGTGGACGCGGCGGAAGTGGTCTACAAGAACATGAACGTCTGGACTGACCTTTCTGGCTTGCTCGTCGGGCCCGAGGAGGATTTCACCGACGAGGCCCGGGCGGAGAACCGGCGGGATGTGATCGAGCGCATCCGGCTCGCGTTCCGCTACGCCGAGCGCCCGAACCGGTTCGTGTACGGGAGCGACTGGCCGCTGGCCCCGATGCCGGCGTACGCGGACTTCATCCGAACGGCGATCCCGGCGGAGTTTCACGACCAGGTGTTCGTCGAGAATGCCCGCAAGCTGTTCGGGGACCGGATGCGGCACTGAGTCCCGCCGGTCATGTAGTCTCAGGAAGTAGCCGGCGGAGTGCGGCGAGGGTATCCGCCTCCTCCGGTTTCTTGTCCGTGCGCCACCGGAGCATCCGTGGGAACCGGACCGCGAGCCCCGACTTATGTCGCGTGGACTTCTGAATCCCTTCGAACCCGAGCTCGAATACCAGTTCCGGCTGCACGACGCGGACCGGGCCGAAGGTGTCGAGCGTATTCCGGCGGACGAACGCGTCCACCTGCTTGATCTCGGCGTCGTTCAGACCAGAGTACGCCTTGGCAACCGGGACGAGCTTTCCGTCGTCCCAGACGCCAAAGGTGTAGTCGGTAAATAGCCCGGCCCGCTTGCCGCTCCCGAGCTGGGCGTAGATGAGGACCGCGTCGATGGTGAGTGGTCCGACTTTCCACTTCCACCAGTCGCCGGTGACGCGCCCGACCCGGTAAGGGGCCGATTTGCGCTTGAGCATCAGCCCCTCCACGAACTGGTCGCGACTTCGTTCACGTTTCGCGGCCAGCTCCTCCCAGGACTTCGCCTCGACCAGCGGGGATAGAACCAGGCTCGGGGAACTCACGGCCGCCGCCAGCTCCTCCAGTTTGACCCGCCGCCAGGCGAGCGGCTCGGCCCGTACGTCTCGGCTCTCCCACTCGATCAGGTCGTAGCCCATGAGGACGACCGGGACCTCCTCGAGGAGCTTTTTGCCAATCGTCTTTCGGCCGATCCGGCGCTGGAGCTCGCCAAACGGGAGAACCCGCCCCGCTTTCCATGGCAGGATCTCGCCGTCGATCACCGTTCCGTCGGGGATCGTTTCGCCGAGCTGATTGAGCTCGGGATAACGGTCGGTGACCAGCTCCTCGCCGCGCGACCAGACGAACGTCCGCCCGGCGCGGCGGATGAGCTGCGACCGGATGCCGTCCCACTTCCATTCCGCTTGCCACTCGGCAATGTCGCCGAGCGACTCTGGTGGGTCCTCCAGCGCGTGCGCCAGGAAGAACGGGTATGGCCGGCTCGCGTCGGCGTCCGCGACTTCCCGCGAGATTAGCGACATGTAGAACGCCGGCGTCGGCTGCCAGTCGCCCATGAGCCGATGGGCGATCGCCTCGGCCGGCGCGCCGCTGACTTGACTGAGCGCCCGGACGACAAGGAGCTGCGACACGCCGACGCGGAACGCCCCGGTGATGAGCTTGTTCCAGACCAGGGCCTGCCGGTCATCCATTGACGCCCACGCGAACAACACCTCGGACTTTTGTCGCTCCTCGCCGGCCGTCCGAAGGGTCAGCAACACTTGCGCGACCCACTCGCTCAGCGGACGGTCTACGGCGCCGGTCGGCGGGGGGAGGACGAGAGCGATGGCTTCGGCCAGGTCGCCGACCGTGTCGTGGCTGACGTCGAACAGCCAGTCCGGAATGCCGGCGACCTCGGCCGCCCAGGCGACGAGCTTTTTCGTCGGCACGGCCTGTCGCGGCTTGCGGCCGGTGAGGAAGTAGACGGCCCAGGCGCCGTCCGCGGCGGACACGTCGCCGAAGTACCGGGCCAGGGCCTCGACCTTTTCCGTGGTCCTGGTCGTGGCGTCGAGCCTCGCGTAGAGATCGGCGAAGGCCTTCACGCTTCGCCCTCCGGCTCGTCGGATTCGCCCTCGTACGGCGTGCGCACCCCGCGGGCGTCCATCCCGAGCTCGCGGAGCCGGCGCACCATCGGCTCCACGAACCCGTGCGTCACCCAGACGCGTTCGGCCCCGGACTCGTGGATAACGGTGTGCAGTCCCGGCCAATCGACGTGGTCGGACAGGACGAAGCCCCGGTCGACCGCGCGGCGCCGCCGGGCGCCCCGGATGCGCATCCAGCCCGACGCCATCGCGGTCGAGGCCTCGCCGAACTTGCGCGTCCAGGCCGAATTGCGGGCGGAGGGCGGGGCGATGACCATGGCCCCGGCCCATTTCGTCCGGGCCGGTGCGGCACCAACGTGCTGCGCCGGGGGCAAATCGACGCCCCCGGCCCGGTATTCGTTCGTCATTCGCTCCACGGCACCGTGTGTGTAAATCGGGCCAATGCCTGGGTCGAGTCCGGACAGGAGCCGCTGGGCCTTCCCGAGTGCGTAGCCGTAGAGGATGCTCGCCCGCCCGACCTCCCGGTTGCCGCGCCACCAGTCATTGATCTCGGCAAACACGTCCCCGGGATTGGGCCAGCGGTAGACCGGAAGGCCGAAGGTGGATTCGGTCAAGAGATCGTGGCACCGCAGCGGCTCGAAGGGGGCACAGGTCGGGTCCGCGTCGAGCTTGTAGTCGCCGGTGACAACCCAGACCTCGCCCTTATGTTCCAGTCGCACCTGGGCCGAGCCGAGAACGTGGCCGGCGGGGTGCAGCGAGACGCGCACGCCGTGGTGATCGACGGTTTGGCCGTAGGGCAGGGGATCGATCACGGCCCCATCGCCGAGTCGGGCCGCGAGAATGCGAGCCCCGGCAGCCGCTGTCAGGTATTGGGCCGAGCCTGGGCGGGCATGGTCGGCGTGTGCGTGAGTAATGACGGCCCGGTCCACGGGCTGCCACGGATCGATGAAGAAGTCGCCGGGCGGACAGTACAGCCCGTGGTCCGTGAGGGTGATCAATGAAGTGGACACATCCGATTCTTAGAGTCCCTGTCCGGGCGCATCCAACCTCACGCGGCCGTGTCTCGCCCCGTCCTCAGCGTTTCATTGTTTGCACTGTCTGTGTCACCCCTGCAAGGCAAACAGCCTTTCCGCGCAAGCCAAATTCCCCATTCGTGCAAGGCAAATGCTCGATTCGTGCAATCCAAGTTGCAAGCCAATGTGCAACCATCGCGGATCCCAGCGGTCAGAGACATCCGCAAGTGGACAAGCGGTCGCGATGTACGCCCCGCGAGGCGGCGCGTACAATAGTGTCATACCCATCGCTCCGACGAGGTATCCTTCGTGGCCCGGAAGTCGCAAAAGACCAAGATCGTCGCCTTCAAAGTGGAAGAGGACCTCGCCGAGTTCCTCGGCAAGCTCAAGAACAAGAGCGAGTTCATCCGCAAGGCGATCCTGGCCCAGTTCTCCATGGAATGCCCGCTGTGTGCCGGGTCCGGTGTCGTTCCGCGCGGGCTGCATACCCATTACAAGCCGGTCATCCAACGCGAGAACAAGCACCCGTGCGACCGGTGCAGGACCCCGCTCACGCTGCCGCTGAACATCGACGCGGCTCCGGAGGCCGAGCGGCGGCGGCTGGAGCAGTTCTTCCACGGCGGGCCGCTGTTCTGCGCCAAGTGTTACCCCGAAGTGCCCGCTTGCGACGATTGCGAGTGGCACATCCCGCACGAGGCGATCGCCGACCACTTCAAGAAGGTCCATGCGAATTGACGAGCGCCTCGAGGAGCTGAGACGCGCGGTCGCCTTGCCCCTCCCGCACCCGTCGGGGGAGGATTTGCGGGCGGCGGCCGACGCGGTCCGCGACTGGGCCTTCGAGCACTTCGACACACTCCCCGACCAGTCGATCGGCCGGACGGCGACGCCCGCGGAGCTGCGCCCGTTGCTTGACAAGTCGCCCCCGGCCGAGGGGCGGCCGTTCGCCGAGATCATGGCCGACTTCCGCGGGCGCATCGAGCCATATGCGTTTCGCACCAACCACCCGCGGTTCCTTGCGTTTGTCCCCGGTGCGCCGAGTTTCCCGTCCGTGCTCGGCGACTGGCTGACCGCGGCCGCCAACTTCTTCGCCGGCGTGTGGCTGGAAGCGTCGGGCCCGGCCCAGGTGGAGACGACCGCTCTCGACTGGTTCCGCCAGTGGCTAGGGCTACCCGAGAGCACCAGGGGTGTACTGACCACCGGCGGTTCCGAAGCGAACCTGATCGCCCTGGTCGTCGCCCGCGAACGCTTGCCGTTGGCCGACCGCGCCCGGGCTGTACTGTACGTCGCCGAGCAGCGGCACTGGTCCGTCGACCGGGCCGCGAAGGTCATGGGCTTGCACGCGGCTCAGGTCCGGTCGGTGCGCGTCGATGATGAATACCGACTCCGCGGGCGCGACCTGGCCCGGCTGGTCGCGTGCGACCGCGATGTCGGGTTGCGGCCGTGGGCGGTCGTGGCCAATGCCGGGGCGACGAACACCGGCACCGTCGATGCCCTGGCCGAGGTCGCGGCCGTCTGCCGGGACGAGGGGTTGTGGTTCCATGTCGATGCGGCGTACGGATGGGCCGCCGCTCTGGCCGAATCCGAACGTGCGGAGCTGGCTGCCCTGGCCAATGCCGACTCGGTGACCCTCGACCCCCACAAGTGGCTGGCGCAGACGTTTGACGTCGGCTGCGTTCTCGTCCGTGACGGCCACCTCCTGCACGACACGTTTGCGATTCGGCCCGACTACTTGCAGGACGTGACCCCCAACGAGGGTGAGGTGAACTACGCCGACCACGGGATTGCGCTGACCCGGCGGTTCCGGGCCCTGAAGATCTGGCTGTCGGTCCAGATGCTCGGGCTCGACTGGTTCCGACGGCTGGCGGAGCATTGTTGCCGACTGGCGGAGTATGCCCAGGCCGCCCTGGAGCGCGCCGAGTGCTTCGAGATTCTGTGCCCGCGGCGGCTGAGCATCGTTTGCTTCCGCTACGTCCCCCCGGGCGGCCCCGGCGACCTGGACGCGATCAACGAGCGCCTGGCGGCCGATCTTCGCGACACCGGCCGGGCCTTCCTGTCCACCACCCGGCTTCGCGGGGCGTTCGCGATCCGCATGTGCTTCATCAACTGGCGGACGTCGTCGGCCGATGTAGACGAGGTCATTCGGTTGCTCGCGGAACTCGGGCCGGTCGGCACACGGAGTGTGCCGACTACTATGCGGCTTTCCGGACGCAATGAAGGTAGATGATGGTGCTTCCAACGTAGGCCGCACACTCCGTGTGCGGCCGGCGGCGGCTCGCGCCGTGTGACCCGGCCGGTCGTTCCGGATTTGTCGCCCGTGCCGTTCGCTCCAGCGACCGGATGCCCGCTCCCGACTTGACGCGCGGTTGTCGCGTCGTCAGGCTAGGGGGAGTGCCCAACTTTCGTCGGGTGATTCAATGAAGACCGTTCGCCGTGTGTTGTTGGCCGGCGTCGCGGGGCTGGCGCTGGTGGTCGCCGCGCCCGCCCAGGACAAATCGGAAGAGATCAAGCAGGGGTTCCGGGCGTACATCGTGGCCGAGCCGCGGTTCCCGGCGGACGACGTCCGAAACCGGACCGGGAAGATGCAGGACCTGGTGACCGATCACGGGCTGAACCCGGTGGTCGCCGTCTTCGCCCGGAACATCCCGGCCGAGGCGGGCCCCCTGACCGAAGTGGTCAAGACGACGGACGCGCTGGCGGAGGAGTACAAGGTTCAGCGGCTCGGGACGTTCCTGGTCTTCCTGAGCCTGAAGGACGAGTTCCGCAAGGACGAGTCGCGGGACGCCCGGATCAACGAGATCACCCGATGGGCGGCCGGGGTGATGCCGAAGCGGACCACGATCGGCCTGGCCGAGGCGACGGAGGTGCCGGACGGGACGAATCAGCCGGCCGTCCCGGCCCAGGTCGCGGCGATGGGAATCGCGGCCGAGGACGACATCGTGATCGTCTTCTACGACCAGTTCCGCGTGATCCAGCGGTGGAAGTTCAAGGCCGGTACGCCGCCGGGCGAGTCGGACCTGGGGGCCTTGGCGCAAGCAGTGAACAAACGGTTGGGGGGAAAGAAGAAGAAGTAAGAAGGCGAGCCAATAAGGCCGGCGAGCCGAGCGGCGTAAGCCGCCGGGTCAAGCTCTATCGCGCCGCTGCGGTAGAGCTTGACCCGGCGGCTTACGCCGCTCGGCTCGCCTAATCAATCAGATAGAGCTTTACCCGGCGGCTTACGCCGCTTGGCTCGCCTAATCAGCTGACCGACACCAAATCTCCGTCGATCACGGTCTCGGCCGCGTCCTGTTTCGCCGGGACCACTTCCCGCGGCATCGGCGCCTTCTCGACAACGCCCCCCGGGTGAGTCTCGTTCCAGAAGCACTTGAGTGCAATCTGCCCGCACCGCTCCTGGAACTGGGCGGGCGTCTCCGGCAGCTCCGGGAACCGGTCGATGAACTCGAGCATCTGCAGGTACTCGTCCGGGTACTCGCCCAGGATGCGCTTGGCCATCACCTTCTTGTCGGCCGGCTCCATGTAGGTCAGCTCAACGGCCTTGTCCACCCGCCCGGGGCGCGTCGAGATGAACTCCGTCGTGCCGTCCGGCAGTTTCCGCGGCTGCCCAAGGGCCGGGTCGATCTTCGACAGGTCGTTCGTCGTGATGATCGTGAAGATCCCGTCGGTGCGCTCGACGCCGTCCAGGCAGTTGAGCAAGCAGTCGAAGGTGAGCGGGGAGAACGCGTCGCGCATGGCGTCGTCGTTCTTCTGGTTCCCCCCGTTCTTGTCATCCTTGCGGGCGAACATCATGGACATCATGCTGTTCCGGCGGACGATGTTCTCGCGGCCGTGGAAGACGTTGTCGATGTCCTCGATCAGGGCGACGCACGGGACGTTGACCTGCATGTCGGTCCACGTCTTGATCAGCTCGTGGTTCGACATCTCCGCGAGGTTGAACACGTAGACGGGCATGTTCAGGTCCTCGGCGAACGCCCGGGCCAGGGCCGTCTTGCCCGTGCCGGGGGGGCCGTACAGGAGCCACCCCCGCTTCCACGGGATGCCCTTGTCCATGTACCACTGCCGGTGGTTGCGCCAGAGCTCGATCTCGTTGATCAGGCCCTTGATCCGCTGTGGGAAGATCAGGTTGTCGAGGGCCCGGCCCTTGTGCAGGGGCATCTTGCCGAGCTCGTCCGGGGTGACACCGAGCAGCCGGTAATAGCCCTGCTGGTACCAGGCGAGGCCGTTGGACGGGTTGCCGCGATTGTCGTTCTCCTC
>Ga0066905_100000521_pt1 | contig 10963 bp, 9 predicted proteins | sample PanSoiMetaPlot36_FD_67483 | JGI IMG/M metagenome (GOLD analysis project Ga0066905, IMG submission 67483) | Tropical forest soil microbial communities from Panama analyzed to predict greenhouse gas emissions - Panama Soil Plot 36 (version 2) | ecosystem: Environmental > Terrestrial > Soil >... | reverse complement strand
TGCCAAATCCGCGCGCATACTCGACCTGGGGGTCGCCGCTTTGCAATGCAACGAGTTCCGACCGGGGAGTCGTAGCCCGACGATTCAATTATGAGCGATTGTCGAATAAACGCACGTCGATCTAACCAAATCCAATGCCGACTCCCTCCATGCCCCGGTACCCGGTCCTGTGTTACGCCAAGGGATGTGACCGCGAGGCCGTGTACAAGGTCGCGGCCCGGTGGAGCGATGGCGTCATCAGCGAGCTGAAGACATACTTCCTCGCCTGTGCCGAGTGTCTGCCGGGCCTGTATCAAACGGCCAAGAAAAAGAAGGCGGCCTGTCGTGTGGCGCCCGGGGAGGTGCTGGGGCATCCGGAAGTGTACGAGCTCCAACGCGGGCGGCGGGACCGGGAATTGGTCCGGCGCGCCGACCTCGAATCCCGATGAGCCGACATCTGTGGGGACAGGACTCCGATCCTGTCCGACTGCGCCCGGACAGGATCGGAGTCCTGTCCCCACAGAGTGCGCTCAAACCCTCAACGGATCAATGTCCGTCAGCAGGCTCAATCCTCCCGGCGCCAGTCGCGTGTTGTCCACGCCGTCGGCGGGGTGGGTTGCAGACGTCAACTCGGCGATCGGCTCGGCCTCTTCGGGAGTGATGAGAGTTGGAGCGGGAGTCGTATCGCGGAATTGCACGCGGGAATCGCTCGAGTGGGCCACAGCGTCGTCGGTCAGGTGGGTGGCATCAAGGAGCCCAGTCTCTTGTTGCTCCTTGCCGGCCTTTCGGGCGACTAATGCGGTCGCGCCCTGGCGACTACCGACGGTAGACCTGCCCCCGGAAGGGGCAACCGGCAGAAAGAAATTGTCGGCAACATAATTCGCGACGTCCCGGCCGAGGTGCCAGCCGGCGGCGACATCGAAGCTCCAGTGGATTCCCCCGTAGATCCGACTCTTGCCCGCTTCGTGTGCGGCCTCGGTGAATCGATCGAACGACCGCTCCGCGCCCGGCAGGCTGGAGTTCGTGACCGTGAAGTGAACCCGGTCGCCGAAGAACGAAGCCAGCGTCTGGGCGGCGGACTCGCTCTGGCTCGCGTGCAAGGCCACGTACGATTGGTGATTGGGCGTGGTGATCAGCGGGGTCCAGGTCGGGTCGGCGGTTGTGTCGGGGTTGCCGTCGGTGTCCGCGGCCCGGATGGCGGTCACCGGCCGCCAGAAATTGTACGCGTACTTAGCGTCGAAGCCGGCGATGAATGAGTCGGCGACAGTGACGTTGAGCTGCGCGAACAGCCGGGCGTTTTCGGCCAGCGTGTTGCCGCGCTCCGCGGCGACCGTCTCGGCGATCCGGTTCCAGACGGCCACGCCCCCGTTGGTGGGTGCGATCCCCCAGAACAGCGCCATCTCCGTCTGGTCCGGGGTGCGCGCGCTGGGCGTGGTGGTTCCGTTACCGCCTAGGGCCTTGACCTGCTGGAAGGCCTCCGTGTAGTCGGCACTGGTTAACGCGGGGGGCGGCCCCGGTCGGAACTGGTCGCCCGTAGTCAGGGCAAATGGGGTGACGTTGGGCCACTGAGGCGTGACCGGAGTCTGCGTGAAGTTAGGAGGCGTCGGTTGCCACTGACCAGGCTCGTTGCGGAGCTGGTAGGACGCCGGGTCCGTGGAGTGGTCGCCGGCTCGCCAGGTTAGGATTTGGCTCGCGACGGATTGCCCAAGTGCGATGCCGTCGGTCTCGGCCTGCCCGTCCGGGATGGCCGCGAGGTCGGCGGCGAGTGTGGCATCGAACAGGGCGACTTCCGCCGGCCGGTTGTACAGGCCGACGGCGACATCGTGGGCCGCCTGCGCCGCGGCCGCCTCGGCCGACGTGCCCGCCGGCGCCTGGGCCGCGACATGGTAAACCGTGTGGGTCCGGTCGATGGCGTTGACGGCGTCATAGATCGCCGCGTGCATCATCGCCATGCTCCGCGACGCGATCTGGTTCCCCTGGTTGCGCGCCGCCGTGGTCGGCGTCCCGGGTCCCGACACGGCGAGCAGCAGGTCGGTCCACTCGAAGACGATGTTGGCCGACGGTAAACAGCGGCCGTCCAATTGTTCGACTCTCAGCTTCCGGGTAGCACGTCGCCGTCGGAGCGAGCGAAACATGGCAAACTCCTTGATGTCGTCCGCAACCATTGCGAATTGCCCCCCCGGCGTGCGGACCAACCGCCGGGGCGGGGCGATGGGGCGGGCGACCCATTCGCGCAAGCGCGATATGTCGACCGACCGATGAACTGTTCGTTTCTGGATCGGGTCGAAGACCCTAAGCGACCAAGCACGGAACACCGTCGAGTGTTTCAGGTACTTGGCGAGATTCTCGCGGGACCACCAAAATCGGTCCCGATCTCGTTTTTGTTGACTGGGAATTAGCGAAGGATTACCTTTACCGGCGCGAAACACTTCTCGACTTTTCGTGCTTGGGAGGACGAGGGATGGGACGCGTCGGGCACTTGCTCGCCGCGGCGCGAGCAGGGTCGACGGATGCACTCGGCGAAGCGCTTCTCGCCTGCCAGGACTATCTCCTCATTGTTGCCCAGAATGAGTTGGATCCGGACCTGCGGTCCAAGGGAAGCGCCTCCGACCTGGTGTCCGAGACCTTCCTGGAAGCGCACCGCGACTTTGCCCAGTTCCACGGGGCGTCCACGGGCGAATTGCGGGCATGGCTACGGCAACTGCTGCTGAACAACGTGGCCAATTTCACACGTCGCTACCGCGCCACCGGTAAGCGGGAAGTCGGCCGCGAAGTGTCGGTGCACGGAGTCAGCTCGTCGTGCATGCCGGCCGCGTGGCTCGCGGCACGCGACGGCACCCCCAGCGGGCTGGTGGCCCGGGACGAGCAGTCTGCGTCCCTCTTGAGCGCGCTCGATCAGCTGCCGGATGATTACCGCCGCGTGATCGTCCTGCGCTACTACGAACAGCTCCCGTTCGAGGAAATCGCCAAGAGGATGAACCGCTCCGCCAACGCGGTTCGCATCATCTGGTCGCGGGCCGTCCGGCTGTTGCGCCAGTTAATGGAAGCCATCGATGAACCCGAGCCAGACCGCGGCCGTTCATGAACGCTACCTGTCGCTGCTTGTGGCCGGCGACGAAGCATTGGGCTCGCAGTCCACGTTCGAGTTGAGCGACATTCCCGCCGAGTTGCAAGAAGACCTGAAGCGCGACCTGGCGTGTGCCGATCTACTCCGCGAAGTCTTGCCGGCGCTGGCACCAAATTCGGCGAACGACACTCTGCCTCACATCGGAGAACTGTCAGCGCCGTCGGGGAGCTGCCTCGGCCGATTTCAATTACGCCGGGAACTCGGTCGTGGCACCTTCGGGATCGTTTACCTTGCGTACGACCCACGACTGGAACGCGAGGTGGCGCTGAAGGTGCCGCGAATTGACTCGCTCGTCGATCCGGAATTGCGGAAGCGATTCTACCGCGAAGCAAAGGCGGCGGCGGGTCTGAAGCATCGCAATGTCGTTCCGGTCTACGAGGCCGGTGAGGCCGGGCCGGTTTGTTACATCGCGTCGGAGTACTGCGCCGGAGTGACTCTCGCCCGGTGGTTGAAAGAACGCAACGAACCCGTGCCATTTCGGCTCGCGGCCTCGCTCGTCGCCCGGCTGGCCGAGGCGGTCGATCATGCCCACCAGAAAGGCGTCGTACACCGCGACCTGAAGCCGGGAAACGTCCTGGTAAGCTTGCCACCGGAATCCGGCGATTCGGAACTGAATCCGAAGATCACGGATTTTGGCCTGGCCCGCTTCATATTGGGAGCGGACGCGTCGCAAACCGGCAGTGGTGCGATGCTGGGCACGCCCAATTACATGGCGCCCGAACAGGCGGGCGGGCGAAGCCGCGAAATCGGACCCGCGGCGGACATCTATGCCCTGGGCGTTATCCTCTATGAGCTGTTGACCGGGCGGCCGCCGTTTCAGGCGGAGTCGGTCGTTGACACACTCGTCCTGGTACGGACCCAGGAGCCGGTGTCGCCGGCGCGCCTGCGCGCCCGGTTGCCACGGGACCTCGAAACGATCTGCCTGACGGCCATGGCCAAGAGTCCCGCGCGTCGATTCAAATCGGCCGGGGCCATGGCCGAGGATCTCCAGCGCTGGCTCGAAAAGAAGCCGATTCGCGCCCGTCCGATCAGCACATTCGAACGCGTCGTTTACTGGGCCCGGCGTCGGCCTGCGATCGCCGCGCTGTTGGCACTGGTTTTTGTGATCGGTTCGGTTGGCATCACCGGAATCGCCTGGCAGTGGCAGCGAGCGGCATCCGCCGCCGAAGATCTGGACGTCAACCTCTACTACCGCAATGTCGCACTCGCCGAACACGAGTGGAACGCCAACAACATGCTCCGGGCCGATCAGCTCCTGGACGCGTGCCCTGACCACCGCCGCGGCTGGGAATGGCACTACGTCAAGCACCTACGGTATGGCAACTTATCCCCGCTTCGCGGACATTCCCTCGTTGTCTCCAGCGTGGCGATCAGTCCCGACGGCACCCGTATCGCATCATCGAGCCTGGACGGGACAGTGAGGATTTGGGACGCGAATACGGGCCTACCACTCGGCCGTCCATTCTCCGAGCACACCGACCTGGTGCGCGTCGTAGTTTTCATCGACAATCGGTTGGTGGCTAGCGCGAGCTTCGATGGGACGATCAAGATCTGGGACTCGACGAACGGCAAGATCGACCACGAAATCAACGTCGGAAACCCAGTTTGGCGAATGGCCTTGAGCCCCGATGGCCGGCGCCTGGCCACGGCCGAGGTCAACAAACCGGACGCCAGTCAGGTCGGCGCGGAATCAGAGCGGCCTGCAGTGAAGATCTGGGACGTGGCGACCTGGTCAAAGCTATGCCATATTTCCCTTCCGCTCAACATCTCCATTAACGGTCTGGCATTCAGTCACGACGGCCGCCGAATTGCGGTGGGAAGAGGCGATATCGCTTCCGGTGACGACGCCGTTGCCACCGTCTGGGACGCGAGTACCGGCGCGCAGCTCCTGTCCCTGCCCCATTCGGGCGGTGCGTGCATGGGCGTGAGTTATAGCCCGGACGGCAAGTTCCTGGCGATCGGTTGCGGTAATTTTCGCGGCGACAATGGCGAGATCATGCTCTGCGACCCCACGAGCGGAAAGCTAATTCGAACCCTGGGAGGGCATACCGGCACGCTTTCATACGTCGCGTTCAGTCCCGATAGCCGACGCCTGGCTTCATCCTCGATGGACAAGAACATCAAGATCTGGGACGTGACCACCGGTCTCGAGGCCCTGACTCTCCACGGTCATAACGACAACGTATGGGGCCTTGCCTTCAGCCCGGACGGTCATCGCCTGATCTCGGGTAGCAGCGATCAGACCGTGCGCGTCTGGGATGCGACTCCTTTGGCGATGGAACGCGGTCTTGAACTTGCCACCCTTGCAGGTCCTGTTGGCCGCGTCAACGCGATCGCGTTCAGCCCCAACGGGCAATACATTGCCGCCGGGGGCGCCGATACCGTCGTCCGCATCTGGGACGCAAGAACACAGACGGAACTCCACGCCCTACACGGCCACAAGGGGGCGATCCTTAGCGTTGCGTTCGACGCCGAAAGCAAACTTCTCGCTTCGGCTGGCGAAGGCGGAAACCTTCGGGTGTGGAATGTTGCCGATGGGCGCGAGCTATACGCCCGAGATGATTTGAATACCCTGGAGGGCCGTGCGGCGTTCAGCCCGGATGGACGCCTCGCGGTGGTCGGTCCAGGGCTAGCGATTAGAGTCCTCCACGCCACGACCCGTGAAGTGTGTTTCAAAATTGCCAAACCTCACGACTGGAGACTTCAAGGCCTCGCGTTCAGTCCGGATGGTCGATACCTGGCAACGTGCAGCGCCGACTGCACCGTCCGAGTCTGGGACGCGCGCAATGGGCAAAGCGCCATGCTGCCGTTGGGCAATACAACCGGCCGGATTCTCTTCGTGGCCTTCGGTCCCAACTGCCGTCGTCTGGCGTTCTGCGGCACGAATCAAAAGGCAACGGTTTACGACCTGGACGCCAGGAAAGAGACCGTCACCTTTGAGAAGCACACCGATCAGGTGAACTGCGTCGCGTTCAGCCCGGACGACTCGCGCATCGCCTCGGCCAGCAACGACGGCACGATCAAGGTCTGGTCGGCGGACACCGGAGAGGAAATCGCGAGCTTCCGTGGCCACTCGCGTTGGGTTACTTCCGTGGCGTTCAGCCCGGACGGAAAACAACTCGTCTCCGGCTCCGCCGACGGCACCGTCAAAATCTGGCAAGCACCACCGTAGCGTTTGGCATGATCGCACCAGTAACTAACACCGAGCACGATAGGCCTTCTGGGAGGTGCGCGATGAGATCTCGCCGCGGCTTCACTTTGATCGAATTACTGGTTGTGATCGCCATCATCTCGATTCTCATCGGGTTGCTGCTCCCAGCGGTGCAAAAAGTTCGCGCCGCCGCGGCGCGGATGGCGTGCACGAACAATATGAAGCAGATCGGTCTCGCCCTGCACAATTACCACGAGGTCAACGGCCGGTTTCCCCCTTCCGGGACTGGACCGGTTCCGCCCGACCCGAGCACTCCACCAAAATTCGCCAATCACGGTCCGTGGCCTTTCGTGTTGCCCTACTTGGAGCAAGACGCGGTCTATCAGCTTTACCGCTTCGATCGGCACTGGTTTGATCCCGTCAACGAGCCGGCCCGCGTGAAGCACCTCCGGATTTTGCAATGTCCATCGGCGAAGCAGGATCGCGTCGGTCAAGGCACAGTTGACCCCGCAAACCCGGCGGTCGGAGCATGTACCGACTACGCGCCCACGCAGCGGGTTGACGCGATGCTCGTTCAGTCCGGATTCATCAGTTCGCCGGCCGATTTCAGTGGGGTAATGTGCGGGGAACTCGAGTGGCCGGTGATGAAGGTGACGGCGCGCATCGAAGACATCAGCGACGGGAAGTCGCAGACGATCATGGTGACCGAAGATGCCGGCCGGCCGGCGGCCTGGCGGATGGGTCAGTCATTCCCCGGCTATGTCAAGGGCGGTCCCTGGGCTTCGGGTCCCAACAGCATTGTTTTGAGGGGTTACAATCCGGAGAGCGGTCAGTACGGCGGACCTTGTGCGATCAATTGCACCAACGATAAGGAAGTCTACAGTTTCCATACCGGAGGCGCGAACGCCGTCTTTGCCGACGGCTCGGTCCGCTTCCTGAAATCAAGCATCAGCATCCAAACCTTGGCCGCGCTGATCACTCGCGCAGGCGGCGAGGTTACCGACTGAAAAGTGAATGTTTCGCCCGCGATGCGTCACTCTTGATCCCCTTCGGCGGCCGCCGCACTCGAATCAGTAAACGCCTTGTTCACCGCCTCGAGCAGCCGCTCCATCGCGAACGGCTTGCGGATGTAATCGACCACCCCGAGGTACTCAGCGTAGGCTTTGTGCCGGCTCCCCTCGTTGGCCGTGATCATGATAATCGGCGGGGCGTCGGTCTTGCCGCGGAAGTGCTCCAGCACCGGGTACCCGCCCATTCGCGGCATCATCATGTCGAGGATGACCAGGTCCGGGCGCTGGTTGTAGATGACGGCCTTGGCTTGGTGCCCGTCGTTCGCCTGGATGACGCGGTGTCCTTGACGCTCGAGGAGCGAGCGCAGCCCGTCGAGGAGCTCGCGGTCGTCGTCCACCAACAGAATGGTCTTCTGGTCGGCCATGATGTCCGTCCTGGGGCGGGTGGCGACGTGTAAAGCATATCATGCCCCGCCGGAGCGGACAAGGAACGGACCTACTCCCCTTCCAGCGTAGGATGAAGTTCGGGTACAACTTGGGGGAAGACTTCATCCCGGGCGCAAAGGAGGGCTCATGCCCGCGCGGTTTTGTGTGCTGGCCAGCGGAAGTGCGGGCAACTGTGCCTTCCTCCAGGTGGACGGATTCGGCCTCCTGATCGACGTCGGGCTCGGCCCGCGGCACCTCGCCGCGCGACTGGCCGCCGTCGGGGCCTCGTGGCGCGACATCCACGCCGTCCTCCTCACCCACACCCATACCGATCACTGGAAGGACCTGTCGCTCGGCCACATGCGGGCGCAACGGGTGCCGCTCTATTGCGCCGACGAGCACCAGGCGAGCTTGAGCCGGTTCGGCGGGTACTTCGATCAGCTCGTCGGGGGCGGACTGGTGCGCCGGTTCGGCCCCGGGGACGCGATTGAGCTCGCGGGCGGGGTCCGCTGCCGGCCGGTGGTCGTCCCACACGACAGCGACCCGACGTTCGCGTTCCGGCTCGACGGCCCGCCGGGCCTGTTCGGCCCACAGTGGTCGCTGGGCTACGCGGCCGACCTGGGCGTGGCGCGTCCGGACCTGGTCGAGGCGTTCGCGGACGTCAACGTACTGGCGGTCGAGTTCAATCACTGCGAGCAACTGGAGCAAACGAGCGGCCGGCCGTGGTTCCTGGTCCGTCGCGTGCTTGGCGACAAGGGTCACTTGTCGAATGGCCAGGGTGCGGACCTGGTACGGGCGGTAGTCCGGACGTCGACTCCGGGTGTGCTGCGACACGTCGTCCAGCTTCACCTGAGTCGCGAGTGCAACCACCCGGCGCTGGCCGCGGAGTTCGGCCGCGCCGCGCTGTCCGACGTCGGATCGCCCGCGACCTTGACCACAGCCCGGCAGGATCGCGCGACGCCGATTATCTCACTCGACGGCGAGTGCAAGCGGGCCCGGGTCGCCGGTTAGTCTGAGCCCGAAGCGCCACGCGAGGGCGAATCGTCCCCTCGCGTGGCGCTTCGGGCTCCTTTGTCAACCTGTTCCGATTATTCCTGACCTTCCCCCAATTTCTCCCGCCCAGCACTTGACGGAAGTGCGGGCCCGCGAGTCCGGCGGCCGATCCCAACGACGGTCGGGGTCGGCACGGACGCCGGCCGCGGGCGCGGGAGGGATGCGAGATGCGACGACACGGATGGGCGTTGTGCCTCGGGCTGTTCACCGGCCTGGCCGTGGCGGGCCCGCCGTCGGCCACCGGTGAACGCTACCCCCCCGCGCCTGCCATGCCCGGTGAAGTGATCGCCCAATCGCCCGGGACGCGGCCCGGGACTCCCACGACGTCACCGCGGACGAAGACTCCGGCGATCAAGCCGGCCCAGGCGGTGAGCGAGGCGCCGCTTCCACCCGCACCGCCCGCCCCACACAGCACGAGCATTAACGCGACGGTCGCACCATCCCAGCCTTGCCCGACGTCTGCACCCCCGGCCACTGGGTTCTTGTCTCCGCCGGGGAGCTCGCCTGCGCAGTACGGCGCGGCGTGGAGTGAAGGGCACGGGAGCTGCCAAGAGTGGCTGTCGTTCCGTTCGCGGGCCCGGCAGTCGGGACACTATCCGACGCCGTATTACCCGCCGCTGTTGGCGTGGTTCCCGTGCGAGCCCCGCCCGGGCGCCCCGTGCGGCCTCCCGGGCGGACCCGCCTGTCAGGGCGGCCCGACGTGTGCGGGTGCGCCGACCGGTCACCCAGTCCCTCCCGGCCCGCCGGTGGGCGAGTTGCTGCCGGGCGAAGGGCCGATGGGGGTCCGCAAGGTGGGAGAGGGGATCACGTTCGCGCCGGGCGGCGCCCCGATGGCGAACCCGACGACGCAGGTCACTCCGCGGCGGGAGTGGAAGCCGAAGTGATGGTCTGTGAACGAAGCGACCGGTGCCGGGCCTGTCAGGCCCGGCACCGGTCGCTTACTTTCACCCCTTTTCCGCCCGCTCAGTTCCCCTTGCTCCCCGCCGCCGGGATGGTGAGAACCGGCCCGGTCTTGCTCGCCCCTTCGAGCTCGAACTGCTTGCCCGGGGGGCTCTCCTTGATGCCCGCTTTCGGGATCCGCGGCGGGACGCCGTCACCGGCGATCGGCGGCGGAAGTGTCTCGTTTAGCGCGCCGCCAATTCCCGGGTAAATGGGCCCGCCGTTGATCGGTCCGCCGTAGATTGGTCCCCCGGTCGGGACCGGCATGCCGCAACCCCCGTCCATCGCCGGGTAGGCCATCGGCGTGGCGACCGGCGCGCCGCCGCCGCGGCACCGATCGAACAGGCATGGGCGGTCCGGGCAACAGAGCCGGCATCCGGGCAGGAGCCCGAGGCACAGGAGGGCGGCACCGACGAGGCGGGTGCGGAACATGGTTGGTCCCCGTCCCGGGCACGCGGCCCGTGGACTTTTCGGACGCGGGGAGCAGGTTCCGTCCCGTCAAAGGTTCCGTTCACGAACTTGAGCGAATTCTGCATGACCCCACGGGCTGGGCAACCCGGGAAGCGAAATAAGGGAAACCGACTGGCGAAAGCTGGTGAGGGTGATTCGGTTGTAGGACGAGTACGGATCGAATCGGTTAGGCGAGCGGGGCGGCGTAAGGCGCCCGATCAAGAGAGCATCGAGCGGCTTACGCCGCTCCGCTCGCCAAAACAAAGCGGCCGGCGGAGGTCTCCCCCGCCGGCCGCGTCGGTTTTCAAATCCAGGCCGTGCTCAGCCGTCCTTGCCCGCCGTGTCCCCCCGGCTGATCTTGATCTGGCCCCGCAGGTACTCGAGGGCCATCTCCAGCTGCCGGTCCTTGAAGTCCTTCTTCGTCTCCTTGGGCGGAATGTCCTTCCGCGGGATCACGCCCCAGTTGTAGACGCGATCGAACAGCTCGTCCTTCTCGGCCCGGTCGAGCTTTAGGACGTACCCCTTGTCCGGCCGCACGCCCCAGTCCTCCTCGTCCTTGCCGGTCGTGCTCGCCTTGTTCAGGTTTCGCCCGCTCGGCGGCCAGAAGGTGGCGGTCGTCAGCTTGATCTTGCCGCCGGTCATCGCGAACGTCTCGACGTTCTGAACACTCCCCTTGCCGAAGCTGCGCTCGCCCATGACCACCGCCCGGCCGTGGTCCTGGAGGCACCCGGCCAGGATCTCGCTCCCGGACGCCGACCCGTCGTTGACCAGGACCACCATCGGGAAATCGAGGTACGACCCCTCGTGCCGCCCCTTGATCGATCGCTC
>Ga0066905_100000519_pt1 | contig 10972 bp, 8 predicted proteins | sample PanSoiMetaPlot36_FD_67483 | JGI IMG/M metagenome (GOLD analysis project Ga0066905, IMG submission 67483) | Tropical forest soil microbial communities from Panama analyzed to predict greenhouse gas emissions - Panama Soil Plot 36 (version 2) | ecosystem: Environmental > Terrestrial > Soil >... | reverse complement strand
GTGGCCCTTCGAGAGCAGGAACCGGTCCCTCGCGTCGTCCCCGGCGGTGCCCGGGCTCACCCGCAGCACCCGGTCGTACAGCACCCAGAGCACGTCGAGCGTGGACGCTGCCGCGCCGTCATGCTTGGAGTCGCCGGTCATCAGCGATATCAGCGCCGGCAGGTCGGCGTAGCCGTACCCGGCGGTCCCGGCCGCGGCCGGAAATGTGGTGTCCATGCACTCATGCTCGGACTTCAAGTGCACTTCAAGTCAACCGGCGCCCGGCACGCTCCCCTAGGCGAGGACCACCACGATGAGCGCCACCAGCGGCACGACGATCGCCGCGATGGACGCCCACGCCCAGTGCATTTCCGGCTGCCCGCCGGCGGCGCCCGCAGCGCGCTCCCGCCGCGCCCGCTCGTTCAGCTGGTGCGCGGTGGACTCGGCCAGGGTGCGCCGCAGGGCCTCCTGCGCCTCTGCCGGGTAGCGGCCGTATTCGGCCGACTGCCCGGCCTGCGCCCGCCGGGCCCGGAACTGCGCCCTCTGGGCGGAACGCGGCGAGGACTGCACGGCCCAGCTGTGGACGACCTTGCCCTTGGCGGCGCCGGGCGCGGCCACGCAGTGCACCCCGACCGCGTTGACCGCGTCCACCCTCTCCACCGCTCCCCACGGCACATAGTGGTCACGCAGCGGGTTCTCCACCGTGATGCCCCTGGCGTCGGCGACGATGCGCGGGCGGAGCGCGCACGCGTACACGGCCCCGGTGATGGCGACCACGAGCACCGCCATGACGACCGCGGAGTGGTCGCGGGCCTGTATCGCGAGGTCGATCAGGGCGACGACGGCGATCACCACCCAGGCCCACGACAGGACGAGGGAGCCGGGGCTCCGGAACACTTCCCGGCTACCGGCCAGATCCTGCTGCGACGACACCGCCGGGCACTCCACTCGTCATCGGGGCCGCGCTGGGCTGGCGGGCACCCCAGCTCACTGTAGTAAACCGGGCGAAGCCTCAGGCACGGGCCGCGTCGGTCAGGCGCTGGGACGCGGCCGCGTCCCCCGCCCGCAGCGCCGCGAGGGCGGTGGCCGCCATCAGCCGCACGCCCACCCCGATCGCGCGCTCGTCCACGTCGAACGTCGCCTGATGCAGGTCGCGATGGCCGCCCGGCCCCGGGGTCTTAGTGCCGAGCCGGGCCAGGGAGCCCGGGATCGACTCCAGATACCAGGCGAAGTCCTCGGCGCCCAGGCTCTGCGGCGCCGGGGACAGCGCGTCCGGCCCGAGCACCTGCGTGGCGGCCGCCTCGACGATGGCGGTGCTGACCGGCTCGTTGACGGCCGGCGGGACGCCGCGGACGTACTCCACCTCGGCGGCCACGCCGTAGGCGCTGGCCACGGACGTGACGAGTTCCTCCAGCAGCCCGGGCGCCGCGTGCCAGGCCTGCTCGTCCAGGCAGCGGACCGTGCCGGCGGCTGAGCCCTGGTCCGGGATGGCGCTGGGCGCGAGCCCGGCGCTGATCTCGCCCCAGACGAGGCTGAGGCTGGATCGCGGGTCCACCCGCCGCGACAGCGCGGCAGGCAGCTCGGTCACGATTTTGCCCAGCGCGTACACCAGGTCGGCGGTCAGGTGCGGCCGCGCGGTGTGCCCGCCCAGCCCGCTCACCTTCACCCTGATCTTGTCGCACGCGCCGGTGATCGGGCCGATCCTCGTTCCCACCTTCCCCACGTCGAGCGAGGGGTCACAGTGCAGGGCGAAGATCCGCTGCACCGACGCGATGCTGCCCGCGGCCATCACGTCCAGGGCGCCGCCCGGGATCTCCTCGGCGGGCTGGAACACGAGCCTGACCCGTCCGGGCAGGCCCCCGGCCGCGGCCCGCGCGGCCAGGAACAGCCCGGTCCCGAGCAGCACCGTGGTGTGCACATCGTGCCCGCAGGCGTGGCAGGCGTTCGGCACGGTGGACCGGTACGGCACGTTCTTCTCGTCGTGCATGGGCAGCGCGTCCAGGTCGGCCCGCAGCGCCACCACCGGGCCGCCCGACGATGGATCGCCCACGTCCACGACGAGCCCGGTTCCCTTGGGCAGCGTCACCGGGCGCAGCCCGGCCAGCGCCAGCCGCCGCAGGACGCGGCCCGTCGTCCGGTACTCCCGGTAGCCGGTCTCCGGATGGGCATGCAGATCCCGGCGGAAGGCGATCAGTTCCGGCTCCCGGGCGGCGATGAACTCCGCGAGTTCTTCTCGCAGGCCAAGCTCCGTCACGCGCAGCCTCCCACACCCGGCCTCAGGCGGCACCGCGGGCTGACGCGACGGTCTCCTGGGACGCCGACCCGTCGGCGAGCGCGATGAGGGCCGACGCCGCCAGCAGCCGGACGCCGACACCGATCGCCCGCTCATCGACGTCGAAGTTCGCCTGGTGGATATCCATGTCCATCGGTGTCTGCGGGCCCCGGATGCCCAGCCTGGCCAGCGCACCGGGGATCGATTCCAGGTACCAGGCCACGTCCTCGCCGCCCAGGCTCTGGGGCGCCTGGGCGACCGCGTCCGGGCCGATCGCCAGCTCGGCTGCCTCCCCCAGCATGCGCACGCTGTCGCCGTCGTTGACGGTCGGCGGGACGCCGCGCACGTAGTCCAGTTCCGCGATCACCCCGTAGGCGCTGGCCACCGAGCTCACCAGCCCCTTGAGCAGGTCGGGCGCCTGGTGCCAGGCCTCTTCGTCCAGGCAGCGCACGGTGCCGGCGGCGAAGCCCTCTTCCGGGATGGCGTTGGGAGCGAGCCCGGCGCTGATCTTGCCCCAGACGAGGCTGAGGCTGGATCGCGGGTCCACCCGCCGCGACAGCGCGGCAGGCAGCTCGGTCACGACCTTGCCCAGCGCGTACACCAGATCGGCGGTCAGGTGCGGCCGCGCGGTGTGCCCGCCAGGCCCGCTGACCCTCACCCTGATCTTGTCGCACGCGCCGGTGATCGGGCCGGCCCGCAGCCCGACCTGGCCGACTTCGAACCGGGGATCACAGTGCAGGGCGAAGATCCGGTCGACGCCGGTGATGGCGCCCTCGCCCATCGCCACCAGGGCGCCCTCGACCACTTCCTCGGCGGGCTGGAACAGCAGCCGCACGCGGCCGGGCAGCACCCCCCGGGCGGCCAGCCCCGCCAGGAACAGCCCGGTCCCGAGCAGGACCGTGGTGTGCACATCGTGCCCGCAGGCGTGGCAGGCGTTCGGGACGGTGGACCGGTACGGCACGTTCTTCTCATCGGGGATGGGCAGCGCGTCCAGGTCGGCCCGCAGCGCCACCACCGGCCCGTCACCCGTACCGACGTCGGCCCACATGCCCGTGCCCGCGGACATGAGACGAGGCCGCAAACCGGCCGCCGTCAGGCGCTGCGCGACCTTGGCAGTGCTGCGCCGCTCGGTGTGAGCGACCTCCGGATGCGCGTGCAGGTCCCGCCGGAAAGCGATCAGTTCCTGTGTGTGGCCGACGAGGAACTCGTCGAGGTCTCCCGGCAGGTCAGACGCGGGCATGCGCCGCCCCCCGCGGGCAGGTGGACACGGCCGCGGGGAACCCGGTGCTCCACACGATTCCGGCGCGGACCAGCATGCCCATCCACTCCTCGACTCGGCCCAGTTCACCACGGGTGCGGTTGCCCGCGGCCCGCGGGTTCGTTCCCGTCGACGACCGCCCTGCTCGAAACGAGCCCCGTGCCGTGCCCACCCCGCAAACGGGCCCGGCGCAGATCAGCGCCTGGGAATGCGGCAGATGCCCAGCGCGGGCGCGGCAATAGACAAACCGACCGCTCCCGTCACCGAGTTACTCGGGCGTGCACCCGCCCATGTGGCTACTGCGGGCACGCCACGACATCTGCTCGACGAATCGGCATGCGCTGAATGGCCGCCATCTGAGCGTCCCGGCGGTCCGCCGGGACGCGTTCCGGCGCAGGTCTGTATGGTATCGCGCCCGGCAGATGATCCGCTGGAGATGCGCAATTGTGACGAAGCGATCGATCCGGGCACGCACGTTCGTGCTTCAGGCGGACAACCGGTGCAGGTCAGGTGATCTCGGCGGGCTGGTAGACCCCCCACACCTCGCGCAGCGCGTCGCAAACCTCCCCGACCGTGGCCCGGGCGCGCAGCGTCTCGCGGAGCGGGACGAGAACGTTCTGCGAGCCCGCCGCGGCCTTCTTGAGATCGGTGATCCGGCGCTGCCACTGGCCGGCGTCGCGTGCGCCGCGCAGCCGCGCGAGCCGTTCGGCCTGATCATGCTCGATCGCCGGGTCCACCCGCAGCGGCTGATAGGACCCGCCCCCATCGTCGCCGGCTGAGGTGAACCTGTTCACCCCGACCACCACGCGCTCGCCGTCGTCGATCTGGCGCGCGATCCGGTAGGCCGAACGCTCGATCTCGTCCTTTTGGAAGCCGCGCTCGATGGCGGCGACCGCCCCGCCGAGGTCGTCGACGCGTGTGATCAGCTCGCTCGCGGCGGCCTCCAGGTCGTCGGTCATCGACTCGATCGCGTACGAGCCGGCGAACGGGTCGGCGGTGGCCGTGAGGTCGGTCTCGTGCGCCAGCACCTGCTGGGTGCGCAGCGCGAGCCGGGCCGCCTTCTCGCTGGGCAGGGCGATCGCCTCGTCATAGGCGTTGGTGTGCAGGGACTGGGTGCCGCCGAGCACGGCCGCCAGCGCCTGGATGGTCACCCGGGCCAGGTTGACCTCGGGCTGCTGCGCGGTCAGCTGCACGCCGGCCGTCTGGGTGTGGAACCGCAGCATCTGCGAGCGCGGGTCGGCCGCGCCGAACTCCTCGGCCATGATCCGCGCCCAGAGCCGACGCGCGGCGCGGAACTTCGCGACCTCCTCGAGCAGCGTGGTGCGCGCCACGAAGAAGAACGACAGCCGGGGGGCGAACTCGTCGATTCCGAGGCCGGACGCGAGCGCGGCGCGGACGTACGCCTTGGCGTTCGCCAGCGTGAAGGCGACCTCCTGCACTGGGGTGGCGCCGGCCTCGGCCATGTGGTAGCCGGAGATGGAGATCGTGTTCCAGCGCGGCATCTCGCGGCGGCAGTACGCGAAGGTGTCGGCGACCAGCCGCAGCGAGGGCTGCGGCGGGTAGATGTAGGTGCCGCGGGCGATGTACTCCTTGAGGATGTCGTTCTGGATGGTCCCGGTGAGCGCGCTCGCGGCGACCCCCTGCTCCTCCGCGACCAGCTGGTACAGGAGCAGCATCACCGCCGCCGGGGCGTTGATCGTCATGGACGTGGAGACCGTCGCCAGCGGGATCTCGTGCAGCAGCGTCCGCATGTCCTCGATCGAGTCGATCGCCACCCCGACTTTGCCGACCTCGCCGTGGGCGATCGGCGCGTCGGAGTCGTAGCCCATCTGGGTCGGCAGATCGAACGCAACCGACAGCCCGGTCGTCCCGGCCGCGATCAGCTGGTGGTAGCGGGCGTTGGAGGCCTGGGCGGTCGCGAACCCTGCGTACTGCCGGATCGTCCACGGCCGTTCCGTGTACATGCCGGGATAGATGCCGCGCGTGAACGGGTACCGGCCGGGCTCGCCCAGCTTGGTTGCCGGGTCGAACCCCGGCGGGTCGCCGGGCCCGTAGACCGACTCCAGCGGCAGCCCGGACTCCGACTCATGTCCCATAGGCCAAGAGTAATGGCCTGGATGAAGAGCCTTTGAGCAGGCAGCGCCAGGGCACGAGGGCGCCGCGGCGGGGAGCCCGGACGCGAAGGCAGACGCGGCGGCGGATGCGCAGGCAGGCGGGCGCAGGCCCGGGGCTCGGCGTGCCGGAGCGGGGGTCCGGGAGCGCGCAAGCCGGCCGATGGGAGCGGCCATCTGGCGGGCTGGCGTACGGTGGCCTGATCGGTGCGGGCAGAAACCGGTAATTAGTGTTGGGGAAACCGGTGGGTCAGCTACAGGTCATGGATGGTTAACTACACGCTGTGATTGACCCCAGGCGCGGACATAAGACGGGCCCGGACCGGGCAGGCTGGTCTGCGGGCGCGAAACCACGCAGCGGCGCCGGATGGGCAGGCCGGGCTGGCTGGGGTGCGGCGCGCGATCATGAAGCGGCGGCGGACGCGCAGGCCGGGCTCACCGGCCTGCTGGCGCGTAACCACGGAGCGGCAGTGAACGGGCAGGCCTGGAGGGGGATTCGCCCGCGGCGGCTGACGAGGACGGCGGCCGCCGGCCTGTGCCTGGGCATCACCGCGGTGGCCGTGCTGGCCGGGCCCGCCGCGCTGGCCGAGCCCGGGCCACCCGCCCCTCCGGCGGCACCGGCCCACCCCGCCGCGCCGGCCGACTCGCGGGTCGGCTATGCCGGGAACGCGGCCCGGGGGTCACCGCGCGTGAACGCACAGCCCAGCCAGCACGCGGGCCGGGAGTCACCGCACGCGGGCACCCAGCCCAGCCAGCACGCGGGCACTACCGCCAACGGCCACGCGGGCACCACCGCCAACCGGTCCGCCGGCACGCGGCCGCCGCGCGGTGGCCAGCTGGCACCGCTCGGGGGCCCACAGCTGGCCGGGCGGGGGGTGATCGTGAACTACCCCGCCCGCGGCGGGCGGCGCCTCCCCCACGTGAAGGCCTCCGCGTACGTCGTCGCCGATGCGGGCACGGGCCAGGTGCTCGCTGCCAGGGACCCGCACGGCTGGTACCGGCCCGCCAGCACGCTCAAGGTGCTGACCGCCATCACCTTGATGCGGGCACTCAAGCCGGGCGCGACCGTGATCGCCTCGCGCCGGGCCGCCGCCGTCGAGCCGAACAAGGTCGGCCTCATCGCCGGCAACCGCTACCAGGTCTCCGACCTGTTCAAGGCGCTGCTGATGGTCTCCGCCAACGATGCGGCGATCGCCCTGGTGCAGGCGACCGGGTCCTACGCCAAGGGCATGGCGATGATCAACGCGCAGGCGCGCCGCCTGCGTGCGGACGACACGGTGGCCGTGACACCCAACGGGCTCGACGCGCGGGGCCAGCACGTCTCCGCGTACGACGAGGCATTGTTCGCCCGGCAGGCGCTGGCGATCCCCGCGTTCATGCACGACGAGCGGCTGCTGACGTTTCGTTTCCCGCTGCGGCCGCACCGCACCCGGCATCACCACCACCGCATGATCACCCTGTTCACCCAGAACACCATGCTCACCACCTTCCGGGGCGACCTCGGTGGCAAGATCGGCTGGACCACCCCGGCCAAGGCGACGTTCATCGGCTGGGCGCGGCGGGGACACACCACGCTCGTCGTGACGATCCTCCACTGCAAACCGACGACCGAGCTGACCTACGCGGCCCGGCTTTTGAACTGGGGTTTCGCCATGGACGGCAAGGCCAGGCCGGTCGGGCACCTGGTCCGCCCGCTGCCCGCGGTCGTCACCCGGCACCACCGGCCCGTCCCTCCCCCGCCACCGCCGGCCCGGGCGGCCGGCTCGGGGCTGCCGGGCGTCCCGCTGACCGTCGGCCTGGCCGCTGTGCTGCTCGCCGCGGTGGTCAGCACGGCAATCATGATCATCGGCGGGTCACGCCGCCGGGCAAGAAAACGGCCTCGCGGCTGACCACGGCCACCGCTGCGGGCACGCGACGGCAGGAACCCCGGCGGCCGAGCCGCTGCCTTCAGTCGGCGCGCGCGCCGGGCAGGAAGCCCACCCGGTCGCTCACCGCCGCCATCGTGGGACGCGCGAGCGCCCTGGCCCGGATGGCTCCGCGCGCCAGCAGGCGGTCGAGCGCCGCCTCGTCCGCCAGCATCTTCTCGGTCCGCTCACGGATCGGGGCGAGGGCGGCGACCACGACCTCGGCCAGGTCCTTCTTGAACTGTCCATAGCCCACGCCGGCGTAGCGAGACTCCAGGCCGGCGACGGTTTCCCCGGCCAGCGCCGAGTAGATCCGTAGCAGGTTGGTGATGCCCGGCTTATTCGTTTCGTCGGCTTCGATGCCGGAGCCGGTGTCGGTGACCGCGCGCGCGATCTTGCGGCGGATCGTGTCCGGCTCGTCCAGGATGTCGACGATGCCCTGCGGGGACGACGACGACTTGCTCATCTTGGCGGCCGGTTCCTGCAGGTCGGTGATCTTCGCGACCGCGGCGAGGATGTAGGCGGATGGCACGGTGAAGGTCGGCCCGTACCGGTGATTGAAGCGGGTCGCCAGGTCCCGGCTCAGCTCCAGGTGCTGGCGCTGGTCCTCGCCGACCGGGACCTGGTCGGTCTGGTAGAGCAGGATGTCGGCGGCCTGGAGCACGGGGTAGCTGAACAGGCCCACGCTCGCCTGCGCCGCGCCGCCATGGGCCGCCTTGTCCTTGAACTGGGTCATCCGGCTGGCCTCGCCGAACCCGGTCATGCAGCTGAGCACCCAGGTGAGTTCGGTGTGCTCGGGCACGTGGCTCTGGACGAACACGATGCTGCGGTCGGGGTCCAGGCCGGCCGCGAACAGCTGCGCGGCCGCGATCCGCGTCCGGCGCCGGAGCTTCGCCGGGTCCTGCGGCAGCGTGATCGCGTGCAGGTCCACCACGCAGTAGATGGTGTCGTGGGTCTCCTGCAGTGCCACCCACTGCCGCACGGCACCGAGGTAGTTGCCCAGGTGGAAGGAGTCGGCGGTCGGCTGGATGCCGGAGAACACGCGTGGCGCGGACATGGCCGAAGTCTAGTGGCTGCGGTCCCTTACCCCGTCGGCCACGCCGCCGCTCCTGCCGCCGGCCCCGCGCCAGGAGCGTCTCCCCCGGGCGCTGCCCACGCCGTTGCCCGCTGCCTCGCCGTCGCCGAGCACAGGCACGATGTCGGGCACGGCCTCCCTGATCGTGTTGGCGTCGGCGTCGGTCGCGGCCTCCTGCGAGGCCCGCTCGGCGGCGATCCCCGCCTGGTAGTGCTCGACCTCCCTGGCCGCCTGGCGCGTGTCCCAGCGCAGCGGCTTGGCGATCAGGCCGGCGATCTCCGCCAGCGCCGCGGTCCCGCGGTCGGGCGTCTCGACCGCGATGTGCGTGCGGCGGCCGAGGACATCGTCGAGGTGGCGGGCTCCCTCGTGGGACGCGGCATAGACGATCTCCGCCCGCAGGTAGTCGTCCGCGCCGGTCACCGGCCTGCCCAGCCCCGGTTGCTCGGCCACCAGCGACAGCACCTCCGGGGTCAGGGAGCCGTACCGGCGCAGCAGGTGCTCGATCCGTGCCACGTGCAGGCCCGACGACAGGGCCAGCCGGTGACGGGCATTCCACAGCGCCACGTACCCGTCCGCCCCGGCCAGCGGTACCCGGTCGGTGCACGACGGCGGCGCGCGCCAGTCGAGGGCGTGCACCACCGCGTCCACCGCGTCCCGCGCCATCAGCCGGTATGTGGTGTATTTGCCGCCCGCGACCAGCACCAGGCCGGGCACCGGGTGGGCGACCACGTGCTCGCGGGACAGCCGGGAGGTGGACTCGGACTCCCCGGCCAGCAGCGGCCGCAGCCCGGCGTAGACGCCGATGACGTCATCGCGGGTCAGCGGCGTCTTGAGCAGCCGGTTGGCCTGGCCGATGAGGTAGTCGATGTCGGCCCGGCTGGCGGCGGGCTCGGTCTTGCTGCCTCCCCAGTCGGTGTCGGTGGTGCCGATGATCCAGTACCGCCCCCAGGGGATGATGAACAGCACGCTGTCCGGCGTGCGCGCGATGATCCCGGTCGAGGAGTGAACGCGGTCCTTGGGCACGACCAGGTGGACACCCTTGGCGACGCGCAGGTTGATCATGCCGCGCCCGCCCACCATCGCCTGGATCTCATCGGTCCACACGCCGGTCGCGTTGACCACCTGCTGGGCCCGGATGCCGATCTCGCTGCCGGTCTCCAGGTCCACCGCCCGGACCCCGGTGACCCGCTCCCCCTCCCGCAGCAGCCCTCGCACCTGAACCCGGGAGGCCACCTGCGCGCCGTAGCCGACCGCGGTGCGGATCAGCGTGAGCACGTAACGGGCGTCGTCCACCTGAGCGTCCCAGTAGGCGACGCCGCCGGTGATCGCCGAGCGCTTGAGCCCGGGGGCGAGCCGGAGCGCGCCGCGCCGTGACAGCTGACGGTGGCCCGGCAGCCCTCGGGTGTGGCCGAGCGAGAAACCGAGCACGTCGTACGCGGTCACCCCGGTGCCGACGTAAGGGCGTTCCCACAAGTGATGCGTGAGCGGGAAGAGGAAGGGAACGGGCCGGACCAGGTGCGGCGCGATCATCCCGAGCAGCAGCGAGCGCTCGGCGAGCGCCTCCCTGACCAGGCCGAAGTTCAGCTGCTCGAGATAACGCAGGCCGCCGTGGATCAGCTTGCTCGACCGGGAGGACGTGCCGGCGCCGAAGTCGCGCGCCTCGACGAGCCCGACCGACAGCCCGCGGGTCGCCGCGTCGAGGGCCACTCCGGCGCCGACGACACCGCCGCCCACGACCAGCACCTGGAACTCGGCCCCGGCGAGCGCGGCGAGCGCTGCTGACCTGGAATCAGGATCCAGCCTGGCCGCCTCAGCCCCTCCGGCCCCCACAAGCCGAACGCTAGCACCCACCGATCAGCGCTTCGGTGGGGCGCTGGAGGTGACGACCACCTCGACCCGCTGGAACTCCTTGAGATCGGAGTAGCCAGAGGTGGCCATGGTGCGCCTGAGCGCACCGACCAGGTTCAGCTGGCCGTCCGCGACGGTCGAGGGGCCGTGCAGGATCTGCTCCAGGGTGCCGATCGTGCCGACCTTCACCCGCGCGCCGCGCGGGAGGTCGGGGTGGTGCGACTCGCTCCCCCAGTGGTAGCCGCGGCCCGGCGCCTGCTCGGCGCGGGCGAACGGCGACCCGACCATCACCGCGTCCGCCCCGCACGCGAGCGCCTTGGCGATGTCGCCGCTGCGGGTCATCCCCCCGTCCGCGATCACGTGCACGTACCGGCCGCCGGACTCGTCGAGGTACTCGCGCCGGGCGGCGGCCACGTCGGCGATGGCGGTGGCCATCGGCACCGCCACCCCGAGCACCGCGGCCGTCGTGTGCCCCGACCCGCCGCCGAAACCGACCAGGACCCCGGCGGCGCCGGTCCGCATCAG
>Ga0066905_100000518_pt1 | contig 10980 bp, 6 predicted proteins | sample PanSoiMetaPlot36_FD_67483 | JGI IMG/M metagenome (GOLD analysis project Ga0066905, IMG submission 67483) | Tropical forest soil microbial communities from Panama analyzed to predict greenhouse gas emissions - Panama Soil Plot 36 (version 2) | ecosystem: Environmental > Terrestrial > Soil >... | reverse complement strand
GCGAGCCAGCTGCCCCGCAGCGCCCCGTGTTCACGGACCGCTTCCAGCGCGTATGCGCTGCAGGAGGGATAGAACCGGCACCGCGGGCTGAACATCGGGCCGATGAACCGCCGGTAGCCGGTAATCAGGGCCATCAGCACCCGCGCCGCAGCGGATGGCCTGGCCTGCGCCAGCTGCACATCTGCTTGCGTCATCGCCGCAGCACCCCTGCCTGCCGCCGCATCAATGTACTCATCACCAGATCGAGGTCGGCGGCGAGATCTGCCTGGTGTGCGGTCGCGGCTTGTGGATGAGCCCGGACAACAAGCAGGCTACCTCCCGGAAGCGATGACAGGTACTCGCGCACCAGTACCCGCAGGCGCCGCCGCACCCGGTTCCGGACGACCGCGGTGCCGACCGACCGGTTCACCACGAGCCCCGCGCGCGGGGGGCTGTCCTCATCGGCGGGGACGAGCAGATGACCAGTCACCAGGGGGCGCCCGGACCGGCTGCCCCGCCGGACCGCTGCCGAGAAATCACGGCGCCGCCTCATCCGGGATTCTGCGGGAAGCACCCGTAACCCTCCCGTCGGCACTTGCGCGCCTGGTCAGACGCTGACCCGGGCCCGGCCCTTGCGCCGCCGTGCTGCGAGGATCGCGCGCCCGGCCCTGGTCCGCATGCGCAGCCGGAAGCCATGCGTTCTGGCCCGACGGCGATTGTTCGGCTGGAACGTGCGCTTGCTCACGGGTGACTCCCGGTCCGGTGCTTTTACTGCCATGCCCGGGCCGGCGGGAAGGCGCGTGAGCGCACGGCAGAACCGCCCGGGGAAGCTGGGTCTGTTCACGGTACGCGTAACGATTGCTACCGGTCAAACCAAGCAGAACCCTACGCTGACCGGCGGCGCCAACAGGTTGCGTCCGGAACGGCCGTTTACCTACCGTACATCCACCCCGGCCCCTAGGCTGTGGACAACCGCTCCGGCTGTACACCCCAGCGCACCAGCGATCGTGGGTGCCGCGTACCCGCCATACGCGCCCCTGGCACACGAGGTGGCTAGCGCGGCGTGCACAGCTTGTGGATAAGACTGTTGATCACATTGTGGGGGGGCGCGAGGTGGCCATCAGATGAGCGAAACCGACCTTGGTCAGGTGTGGGCCAGATCGCTGGACGAGCTATCCGATCTGCACATCGAACCCCATCAGCGCGCCTGGCTGCGGCTGACCCGGCCGCTCGGGCTCGTCGAGAACACGGCGCTCATCGCCACGCCGAACGAGTTCGTCAAGGAACAGCTCGAAACCAGGCTGCGCGCGCTCGTCACCCATGCCCTGTCCCGCGAGCTGGGCCGCAGCATCCAGCTCGCGGTGACCGTGGATCCCGCAGCCACGGCCACGGCCACCGCGCCGCCGGACGCCACACCGGTGACGCCCGGGGACGGTCATTCCTTGAGCGCCGCTCAGGCCGGCCAGCAGGGCGGGCCGGTGGTCATACCGATGCCCCGCGAGGCCGACCACCCGGGCCCGGCGGGCCAGCAAGGCAAGGCCGATCAGCGGTCCGCCTTCGCGGGCCCGGCCCCAGACCACGGCGCGGTCCTCGACCGTAGTGCGGCCCCCGACCGTAGCGCGGCCCCCGGCGCGGCTCCCGCCAACGGCGCGGCACAGGCGCCCGCGGGCACACCCGCGGCGGCGGCGGGCAGGGCCGTCCTGCCCGGCACCGGGCAGGCCCGGCTCAACCTCAAGTACACGTTCGAGACGTTCGTCATCGGATCGAGCAACCGCTTCGCGCACGCCGCCGCGGTCGCGGTGGCCGAGGCGCCGGCGAAGGCGTACAACCCGCTGTTCATCTACGGCGACTCCGGCCTGGGCAAGACCCATCTGCTCCACGCCATCGGGCACTACACGCAGAGCCTCTACCAAGGCGTCAAGGTGCGCTACGTCAGCTCGGAGGAGTTCACCAACGACTTCATCAACATGATCAGGGACGGCAAGCAGGACGGGTTCCGGCGCCGCTACCGCGACGTGGACGTCCTGCTGGTCGACGACATCCAGTTCCTGGAGAACAAGGAAGGGACACAGGAGGAGTTCTTCCACACCTTCAACACGTTGCACAACGCCAGCAAGCAGATCGTCATCTCCAGCGACCGGGCGCCCAAGCGCCTGGTGACGCTCGAGGACCGGCTGCGCAGCCGGTTCGAATGGGGGCTGCTCACCGACGTCCAGCCGCCGGAGCTGGAGACGCGCATTGCGATCCTGCGCAAGAAGGCGATCCAGGAAGGGCTCAACGCCCCGCCGGAAGTGCTTGAGTACATCGCGAGCCGGATCTCCACGAACATCCGGGAGCTGGAGGGCGCGCTCATCCGGGTGACGGCCTTCGCCAGCCTCAACCGCCAGTCCGTCGACCTCCAGCTGGCCGAGATCGTGCTCAAGGACCTGATACCGGAGGCGCAGGGGCCGGAGATCACCGCCGCGACCATCATGGGCCAGACGGCCTCGTACTTCGGGCTGTCGATCGACGACCTCTGCGGCACGTCCCGGTCGCGGGTCCTGGTGACGGCCCGGCAGATCGCCATGTACCTGTGCCGCGAGCTGACCGACCTCTCGCTCCCGAAAATCGGCCAGCAGTTCGGCGGCCGCGACCACACCACGGTCATGCACGCCGAACGCAAGATCCGCTCGCTCATGGCCGAGCGCCGCTCGATCTTCAACCAGGTCACCGAGCTCACCAACCGCATCAAGCAGCAGGCGCGCTCGGGATGAGCGGGCACGTATCAGCACCGGCCGTCACAATGGGTACACACAGGTTGTGGATATCTTTGTGGACACCCTTGGGACGGTCGGCGGACAAGACGGCCGCCCCGGGGGGTAACCGCGGGAAGCACGGCCCGGGCGCCGGTTGCGTCCACAGCCCATCCCCGGCAAGCACTTGTCCGCACACAGGCCCTGTGGTTACCGGAATCCGCCGTGTGCTGGGACATCGCCGCCCGTCCCCAGCATCCACCGACCCTACGACGGCTACGTTCTGTCTCTCATCTCCAGCACAATTCTGTAGTAGGCACCCCGCACCCCGCCGTCCGCGCCATGGCCGGATCCCGTTTCAAGCAAGAGGAGGCAGCTTCCGGTGAAGATCCAGGTAGAGCGCGACGCGCTCGCCGAGGCCGTCGCCTGGACCGCCCGCGGGCTCCCGGCACGCCCCGCTGTCCCCGTCCTGGCCGGCATGCGCATGCAGGCAGATGCCGAGCTGACCCTGGCCAGCTTCGACTACGACGTGTCCGCCCAGGCCCGCATCCCGGTGGCCACCGAGGAGGAGGGCAGCGCGCTGGTGTCGGGGCGGCTGCTCGCCGAGATCACCCGCAGCCTTCCCGCCCGGCCGGTGCAGATCTCGTCCGACGGCTCCCGGGCCGTCCTGACCTGTGGGAGCACGACGTTCACGCTGCTCACGATGCCGGTCGAGGACTACCCCACCCTGCCGGAGATGCCGCCAGCCGCCGGTTCCATCGGCAGCGACGCGTTCGCCACCGCGGTGAATCAGTCGGCCGCCGCGGCCGGGCGTGACGACACGCTCCCCGCGCTGACCGGCGTGCGGATCGAGATCGAGGCCGACACGCTGACGCTCGTGTCCACCGACCGCTACCGGCTCGCCGTGCGGGAGCTGCGCTGGAACCCGGCGCGGCCGGACATGAGCGCGTCGGTGCTGGTCCCCGCGAGGGCTCTGCTGGAGACCGCGAGGGCGCTCACCTCCGGGGCCGAGGTCTCGATCGCGCTGGCCCTGCCCGGTGAGGACGGCGCCGCCGGCGAGGGCATGATCGGTTTTGAGGGCGGCGGCCGCCGCACCACCACCCGCCTGCTCGGCGGCGACTTCCCCCGCTACCAGACGCTCCTGCCCAGCCACGTGAACGCGGTCGCCGAGCTGGCCACCGCGCCCTTCGCCGAGGCGGTCAAGCGGGTTGCCCTCGTGGCCGAACGCAACACCGCGGTCCGGCTCTCCTTCTCGGCCGGGCAACTGGTCCTGGAGGCGGGCACCGGGGACGAGGCGCAGGCGGTGGAGGTGCTCGACGCCGGGTACGAGGGGAACGACCTGCAGATCGCCTTCAACCCGGGCTACCTGCTCGACGGGCTGAGCGCGATCGAGTCCGACACCGCGCGCATGTCCTTCACCGAATCGGGCAAGCCGGCCCTCATCACGGGCAAGCCGGCGCCCGATGAGCAGCCGGACTACCGCTACCTGCTGATGCCCATCCGGCTCGGGGCCTGACCGCTGGCTGGGCCCGGCCGCCGACGCCGGTCCGTCCCGGGCCCTGAGTGCGGCCGCGTGCGGGCGATCGCTACCGTTGGCCATGGCGACGGTGAGCCGTGGCTACGGCCGGGCCTGAGGCAGGGTGAGGCGCTATGCAGATCGGGATAATCGGGCTGGGCCGGATGGGCGGCAACATGGCGGAGCGGCTGCGCCGGGCCGGGCACGAGGTCGTCGGGTATGCCCGTCACGGCCCGGGCCGCGACGTCGACAGCCTCGAGGAACTCGTCGCCCGCCTGGTCCCGCCCCGCACCACCTGGGTCATGATCCCCGCCGGTGAGCCCACCCAGCAGACCATCGCCCAGCTGCGGGGCCTGCTGGAAGCCGGCGACCTGGTGATCGACGGCGGCAACTCGCACTACACCGACGACCGCGAGAACGCCCGCAGGCTCGGCGCCAGAAAGATCGGCTTCATCGACGCGGGCGTGTCCGGCGGGATCTGGGGCCTGCAGAACGGCTACGGGCTGATGGTCGGCGGGGAAGACGCCGACGTCACCCGGGTTATGCCGATCTTTGAGGCGCTCAAGCCACCGGGCGATGCCGGCTTCGTGCACGCAGGGATGGCCGGTGCCGGGCACTTCGCCAAGATGGTGCACAACGGCATCGAGTACGGGATCATGGAGGCCTACGCGGAGGGCTACGAGCTGCTGACGGCCTCGGACATGATGACCGACGTGGCGGGCACGTTCCGCAGCTGGCGGAAGGGCACCGTGATCCGGTCCTGGCTGCTTGACCTGCTGGTGCGGGCGCTGGACGAGGACCCCGGGCTGATGAAGATCCGTGGGGTGGCGCAGGACTCGGGTGAAGGCCGGTGGACGGTCCAGGCGGCGATCGATCATGCCGTCCCGATGCCGGCGATCAGCGCGGCGCTGTACGCGCGGTTCTACTCCCGGGAAGGGGACCCTCCGGCCATGAAGGTCGTGGCCGCGCTGCGGCAGCAGTTCGGCGGTCACGCGGTGACCGCGGCCGACGACTCCCCCGGCTGACGGCCCGCAGCAGATAGCCTCCTGGTGTGCACCTGACCCGCCTCGCCCTCACCGACTTCCGGTCCTACGCCGGGGTGGAACTGGGCCTGGAGCCCGGGGTGAGCACGTTCGTGGGGCCGAACGGGCAGGGCAAGACCAACCTGGTCGAGGCCGCGGCGTACGTCTCGACGCTCGGCTCGCACCGGGTGGCGACCGACGCGCCGCTGGTCCGCGCCGGCGCCGAGCGGGCCATCCTGCGCGCCGCGGTCACCTCCGGCGGCCGGGACAGCCTGGTGGAGATCGAGATCAACCCCGGCCGCGCGAACCGGGCCCGGCTCAACCGGGCACCGGTGAGCAGGCCCCGCCAGGTGCTCGGGGTGTTGAGCACGGTGCTGTTCGCGCCCGAGGATCTGGCCCTGGTCAAGGGCGATCCTGAGCAGCGCCGCCGGTTCCTCGACGACCTGCTGGTCGCGAGCGCGCCCCGCTACGCGGGTGTCCGAGCCGACTACGAGCGGGTGCTGCGGCAGCGGACGGCGCTGCTCAAGTCGCTGCGGGCCCGGCCGGGCAGGCAGGCCCGGCCCTACGCGCGCGCCGCCGCCTCACGTGAGGCCGGGCGCGGCGGGCCCGTGGAGGACGGCTCCGGGCGCGGCGGCCCCGGCCGCAGCGGAGCGAGCCTGGACGGGGCAGGCCCGGCCGGCCCGGCAGCGGGCACGCTGGACGTCTGGGACGAGCACCTGGCAACGGCGGGGGGACAACTGCTGGCGGCCAGGATCCGGCTGACCGCCTCGCTGCGCCCGCTGGTAGCCCGGTCCTACAGCGCGGTGTCGGGCGGCCAGAGCGGGGAAGCCGAGATCAGCTACCGTCAATCGTTGCGCATGCCAGGGGTGGACGGGCGGGCCGGCTCGCCCGGCCGGGCGGGCCAGGCGCCTGACGCGCCCGACGCGCCGGCCGCCGATCCCGCCCGCCTTGCCGACGGCCTGCGGGAGGCGCTGGCCGTGGTGCGCGGCGAGGAACTGGAACGCGGCGTCTGCCTGGTCGGCCCGCACCGCGACGACCTGGACCTGCGGATCGGCGACCTGCCCGCGCGGGGCTACGCGAGCCAGGGCGAATCGTGGTCGATGGCGCTCGCGCTCCGCCTGGCCGCGTTCGAGGCGCTGCGCGCCGACGGGGATGACCCAGTCTTGCTGCTCGACGACGTGTTCGCCGAGCTCGATGTGGGCCGCAGGGAACGGCTGGCGCGCCTGGTCGCCGGCGCGGAGCAGGTGCTGGTGACCGCGGCGGTGCCCGCCGACGTCCCCTCCGCGCTGCGCGGCGCTCGCTTCGACGTCGGCGGCGGGACGGTGACCCGTGCCGGATGAGCCAGTGCCCGCTGAACCGCCGCCCGGTGAGCGCGGCGGGGACGGGCCCGACCGCGCGCGGCGGGCGGCCGATGCGCTCGCGGCCGCGAAGGCCGACGCCCGGGCGCGCGGCGAGCGCGCCCCAGACGGGCATTTCGCTGCCGAACGAAGGGCCCGTGGTGACCGCACTGCCCCCGCCGGCCGGGGCAGCCGCACCCGGCGGGAGGACCCGCAGCCGCTCCAGGTCGCCATCGACGGGCTGCTCGACGACCAGGGCTGGCGGGCCGCGGCCGCTGTGGGCTCGGTGTTCGGCCGGTGGGAGCAGATCGTGGGCACCGCGCTGGCCGCCCACACCAGGCCCGGCGGCTTCACCGACGGGGAGCTGCTCGTCATCGCCGACTCCACCGCCTGGGCGACACAGGTGAGGCTGCTGCGCCCACAGCTCATCCGGAGGCTCAACTCCGAGCTCGGTCGCGGCACCGTCACCGGGGTCAGGGTCCGGGGTCCTGTTCCCCCGCGCCAGCGGGGCCAATGGCGGGTTCGCGACACTCGCGGGCCACGTGATGACTACGGCTGAGTCGCGAGGTAATCCCAGGTAAAATAGTAAGTGCGCCCCGGAGGCCGACGGCGGCCGGGGCCTGCGCGCGCGGTCGCGCATCCATTCAGGAGGAGCTTGCTTTTGTCCTACGATGCCCGTTCGATCACCGTCCTTGAGGGCCTTGAGGCGGTGCGCAAGCGTCCCGGCATGTACATCGGCTCGACCGGTGAACGCGGCCTGCATCATCTCGTCTACGAGGTGGTGGACAACTCGGTCGACGAGGCGCTGGCCGGGTTCTGTGACCGGATTGACGTTACCCTGCTCGCCGACGGCGGGGTCAGGGTCGCCGACGATGGCCGCGGCATCCCGGTCGACGACCATCCTGTGGAGAAGCGCCCGGCCGTCGAGGTGGTCCTGACCACCCTGCACGCTGGCGGGAAGTTCGACGGCAAGTCCTACGCGGTCTCCGGGGGACTGCACGGCGTCGGGGTCTCTGTGGTCAACGCGCTCTCGACGCGGCTGGAGGTGGAGATACACCGGGACGGCTACGTCTGGCGGCAGGCGTACGAGCGCGGTGACCCCGTCACCGGCGTGATCAGGGGCGAGGAGACCACCGAGACCGGCACCACGATCACGTTCTGGCCGGATGAGGCGATCTTCGAGAGCACGGACTGGAGTTTCGAGACGCTGTCGCGTCGGCTCCAGGAGATGGCATTCCTCAGCCGCGGCCTGACGATCACCCTGGCCGACCTGCGCCCGGCCCACATCAACGGCGAGCCGCGGGTGGTCCGGTACGAGTACGACGGCGGGATCGCTGACTTCGTGCGTTACCTGAACGGCACCAAGGAACCGGTGCACGCCTCAGTGATCGAGTTCGGCGAGGAGGGCAGGGGCATCGCGGTCGAGATCGCGATGCAGTGGAACGCCTCCTACGCCGAGTCGGTATACACCTTCGCGAACACGATCAACACCGCCGAGGGCGGCACCCACGAGGAGGGGTTCCGCGCCGCGCTCACCACGATCGTGAACAGGTACGCCCGCGAGCAGAAGCTGCTGCGCGAGCGGGACGAAAACCTCACCGGGGAGGACGTCCGCGAGGGGCTGGCGGCGATCGTCTCGGTCAAGCTCGCCAACCCGCAGTTCGAGGGGCAGACCAAGACCAAGCTGGGCAACACCGAGGCCAGGTCGTTCGTGCAGAAGGCGTGCAATGACCACCTGCGGGACTGGTTCGACCGCAACCCCGGCGAGGCCAAGGACATCATCACCAAGTCGACCCAGGCCGCCCGGGCCAGGATCGCGGCCCGCCAGGCCAGGGAGCTGACCCGCAAGGGTCTGAGCGGCGGCTCCGGCCTGCCCGGGAAGCTGGCGGACTGCCAGTCCGGGGACCCGGCTGAGTGTGAGCTCTACGTGGTCGAGGGGGACTCGGCAGGCGGCTCGGCCAAGGGCGGCCGGGATCCCAGGTTCCAGGCCATCTTGCCCATCCGCGGCAAGATCCTGAACGTGGAGAAGTCCAGGATCGACCGGGTGCTGAAGAACAACGAGGTCCAGGCGATGATCACCGCTTTGGGCACCGGCATCCACGACGACTTCGACATCAGCAAGCTGCGCTACTACAAGATCATCCTGATGGCGGACGCCGATGTGGACGGCCAGCACATCCGGACCCTGCTGCTGACGCTGCTGTTCCGGTTCATGAAGCCGCTGATCGAGGCCGGTCATGTCTATCTGGCGCAGCCGCCGCTCTACAAGATCAAGTGGGACGGCCGCGGGGTCAGGCCCGGGTACGCCTACTCCGACCGGGAGCGGGATGCGCTGATCGAAGCCGGGATCGCCGAGGGACGCAGGGACCCGCGGCCCCGCGACGGCGTGCAGCGGTTCAAGGGCCTCGGCGAGATGAACGCCCGGGAGCTGTGGGACACCACCATGAACCCGGAGAACCGGGTGCTCCTCCAGGTCACGCTGGACGACGCGGCCCAGGCAGACGAGCTGTTCAGCGTGCTTATGGGTGAGGACGTGGAGGCGCGCCGGGCGTTCATCCAGCGCAACGCCAAGGACGTGAGGTTCCTCGACATCTGAGCTCGGCGGAGCCGGGCGGGTTTCGCTGGCGCGTGCCGCGCCGGTCTCGCCCCCGGCGTGTTGCGGCGGCGAGAGATTGAGTGAGAAAGGCCAGTAAGTGACGGACGTGGACACGGGCGGCCCGGGGGGACCGCAGGAGCGGACCGAGCCGGTCGACATCCAGGTCGAGATGCAGCGCAGCTACATCGACTATGCGATGTCGGTCATCGTGGGCCGGGCGCTGCCCGACGTCAGGGACGGCCTCAAGCCGGTGCACACCCGGATCCTCTACGCGATGTACGACGGCGGCTACCGGCCGGACCGCGGCTACTTCAAGTGCGCCCGGGTGGTCGGCGATGTGATGGGCACCTACCACCCCCACGGCGACACCGCGATCTACGACGCGCTCGTCCGGCTGGCGCAGCCGTGGGCGATGCGGATGCCGCTGGTGGACGGGCAGGGCAACTTCGGCTCACGCGGCGACGACCCGGCCGCGGCCATGCGGTACACCGAGTGTCGGCTGGCCCCGCTGGCCATGGAGATGCTGCGGGACATCGACAAGGACACCGTCGACTTCCGGGACAACTACGACGGCAGGTCCGCCGAGCCCGTCGTGCTGCCCAGCCGGTTCCCGAACCTGCTGGTCAACGGGTCGGAGGGGATCGCGGTCGGGATGGCGACCAAGATCCCGCCGCACAACCTGCGCGAGATCGCGAGCGGCGTGCAGTGGTATCTGGACCACTTCGACGCCGAGGCGACGGAGCTGCTCGAGGCGCTCATCGAGCGGGTCAAGGGCCCGGACTTCCCCACCCATGGGCTGATCGTGGGCCGCCGCGGCATCGAGGAGGCCTACCGCACCGGCCGCGGATCGATCACGATGCGGGCCGTGGTCGAGATCGAGGAGGACATCAAGGGCCGCACCTGCCTGGTGGTGACCGAGCTGCCCTACCAGGTGAACCCGGAGACGGTCGCCCGCAAGATCGACGAGCTGGCCCACGACGGCCGGGTGGCCGGGATCGCCGACGTCCGCGACGAGACCAGCGACCGGACCGGTCAGCGGCTGGTGATCGTGCTCAAGCGGGACGCGGTCGCCAAGGTGGTGCTCAACAACCTGTACAAGCACACCCAGCTGCAGGACACGTTCGGCGCCAACATGCTCGCGCTGGTCGACGGCGTCCCCCGCACGCTGCGGCTGGACCAGCTGATCCGGCACTGGGTGACGCACCAGGTCGAGGTCATCGTCCGGCGCACCAGGTACCTGCTCCGCAAGGCCGAGGAGCGGGCCCACATCCTGCGCGCGCTAATCAAGGCGATCGACCGGATCGACGAGGTGATCGCGCTGATCCGGGCCAGCGAGTCGGCGGCCGTGGCGCAGCAGGGCCTGATGGACCTGCTGGAGATCGACGAGATCCAGGCCCGGGCCATCCTGGACATGCAGCTGCGGAAACTGGCCGCGCTCGAGCGGCAGCAGCTCATCGACGAATACGACGAGCTGATGGCCCAGATCGCCGATTACCAGGCCATCCTCGCATCGCCCGAGCGGCAGCGGCAGATCGTCGGCACCGAGCTCGCCGAGATCGTGGAGAAGTACGGCGACGACCGGCGGACCGAGATCATCGCCTACGACGGGGACGTCTCGGTGGCCGACCTGATCGCCGAGGAGGATGTGGTCGTCACGATCACCCGCGGCGGCTACGCCAAGCGCACCAAGACCGACCTGTACCGGGCGCAGCGGCGGGGCGGGAAGGGCGTGCGCGGCGCGCAGCTGCGCACCGACGACATCGTCGAGCACTTCTTCGTCACGTCGACGCACGACTGG
>Ga0066905_100000516_pt1 | contig 10987 bp, 7 predicted proteins | sample PanSoiMetaPlot36_FD_67483 | JGI IMG/M metagenome (GOLD analysis project Ga0066905, IMG submission 67483) | Tropical forest soil microbial communities from Panama analyzed to predict greenhouse gas emissions - Panama Soil Plot 36 (version 2) | ecosystem: Environmental > Terrestrial > Soil >... | reverse complement strand
GTCTTCTCGGCGAGCAACTTCCCGTTCGCCTTCTCGGTCGCCGGGGGTGATACGGCTGCCGCGCTCGCTGCCGGCTGTTCGGTCATCGTCAAGGCTCACCACGGGCATCCGCGGACGAGCGCGCGGGTGGCGGAGGTGGTTGGGTCCGCAATCGCTGACGCCGGCGCTCCCACGGGCACCTTCGGCATTGTGTACGGCAGGAGGGCCGGAGAGCTCCTCGTTACGGATCCGCATATCAAGGCGGTCGGCTTCACCGGCTCGCTGCGTGGCGGCCGCGCGCTGTTCGATCTCGCGGTCTCCCGGCCGGACCCGATCCCGTTCTATGGCGAGCTTGGCAGCCTGAACCCGGTGGTCGTCACCGCGCGGGCTGCGGCCGCCCGTGGATCGGAGATCGTGGCTGGCTTCGTGGCGTCGTTCACGCTCGGCGCCGGCCAGTTCTGCACGAAGCCGGGTGTTCTGTTCCTCCCGACGGGACACGGGCTGGACTCGATGCTCGCTGAAGCCGCGGCAGCGGTTCCGGCCGCGCCGCTCCTCACGCCCGCGATCGGCCGCGGCTTCCAGGACGCGGTGGCCCGGCTAGGTGGGCATCCTTCGGTTCGCGTCCTAGTAGGGACCACCGACGGTGAGGGCGCGCTCGTGCCCCCGCGCGTTTACATCACCACCGCTGCCGCTGTCGTCGCCAACCCTGCACTTCTCGACGAATGCTTCGGCCCGTCCTCCCTGATCGTCGAGTACGACGGCGAAGACGACCTGGTCGCGGCGCTCGATGCATTCGGCGGTTCTCTTACCGCCACGATCCACGCCGAACCCGAGGACGAAGAGCTCACCGGGATGCTGCTCAGCCAGCTGCGGCGACTCGCCGGACGGATCATCTGGAACGGCTGGCCGACCGGCGTTGCGGTCACCTGGTCGATGCACCATGGCGGTCCTTGGCCGGCCACAACGAACCCACTGCACACGTCGGTGGGGGTCACCGCGATCCGCCGCTTCCTCGTACCGGTCGTCTACCAGAACACCCCGCAACAGATGCTCCCCGAGGTGCTGCGCGACGGCACATCAGCCGGAATCCCTCGACGGGTGGACGGCTTCATGCAGTTGCAGCCATAGGACAATCCAGTCCAAACCACACTGTGCGACACTCTCGCGAGTGGAACAGGTACCGGGTCCGGTGGTTGCGGTGTACGGGACCCTGCGGCGCGGGGAGCGCAATCATGCGCTGCTGGCCGAGTCCGAGTTCCTTGGCCGCGGATGGGTCGCCGGAGTACTGCACGAAGTCCCCACTGCGCCGTTCCGTCCCTATCCCTATCCCGCGCTGGTGGATGGTCGAGATGGCTGGGTCGCGGTCGAGCTTTACCGGCTGCCTGACGATGCCACGCTCACGAGGTTGGATGCGCTCGAGCGGTACGACCCGGGCAGCGAGGATGACTCGCAATACCTCCGCCGGACCGTGCCGGTCTTTGCCCAACCTCCCACGGCCGCGACTCCCGTCGGGGAGGCGATCGTGTACGTCTACAACGGGCCGCCCGAGGACCTCGGGGCCGTGATCGCAAACGGCGACTGGGCAGCCGGCGCAGAAGCATGAGGCCAGCTCATGGCCTGCCGTTCCATGTCCGGCTGACGGTCCGCCCACTGCGGCGGGCGATCGAGCCGAGCGTGGCCGCATCACGCACAGCTGCGCCACCTGGATCGTTGTTGAAGTACACGAAGACGTCGGCCTGATCGGGCCAGGTGTCGCCGAGACGACGTATCCATGACGTTAGCGCCTGGCGGCCATAACGCGGCCAGGGTTTGGCCCGGCCTTGGTGCAAGCGCAGATAGCCCCAGTCGGCTGTTCGCCAGAGCGGCGTTTGGGGTCGCCCACCCGTATCAACCCAGCACAGCGCAGCGCCAGCAGCGCCGAGCACCTCGCGCGTCTCCTCCATCCACCAGGACTCGTGGCGTGGCTCCACGGCGACGCGGGCCGGCCGGGGGAACTGCTTCAAGCTTTCGGCAAGCAGCTGAGCGTCCGCGGTGAGGGTGGGCGGAAGCTGCAGGAGGATGGGGCCGAGCCTCCCGTCAAGCCCGGTGGCGGCGTCGAGGAGGCGCCGTACCGGGTCATGCGGCTCGCGCAGCCGCCGCACGTGGGTCAGGAAGCGACTCGCCTTGACGGCCATGACGAAATCGGCCGGTATCCGGGAGCGCCAGGACTGGAAGGTCTCCCGCGCCGGTAGCCGATAGAACGCGCTGTTGTTCTCGACCGTCGCGAAAGCCCCTGCATAGTGCTCGAGCCATCGCTTCTGGGCGAGCTGTGGCGGGTAGAACACCCCGCGCCACGAGGAGTACTGCCAGCCTGAGGTGCCCACGTGCAGCGGCATACCTCGATGCTCGCACCGTCGACGCAGCCCAGCCCGCAAAGTCACGCGCCGGGCAGCGCGCGCGGGCCCCTTGCGCATGTTCCGAGCCGGTGGTCGGATGACGCAGGAGGCCGCGGGATGGCCGGCCCCTTTCCGCAGGGAGGACGCATGCGACGCCTCATCCGTCTCAGCTGCCTCGTGGGGATCAGCGCGCTGGCGCTGGCTGCCGTAACCCCGATCGCCGAAAGCGCGGCCGCGTTACCTGCCCAGCCGGCAATCGACGGTCCCGGCCTGCCCAGCCACTTCGACCTGGCTCGCAAAGACTGCGTGGGTACGGCGAGAAACCGCACGTCCCGGGTCTGGTACACAGTCGCGAACGGTGTTCTGTCCGACGTCTACGAGCCGACTATCGACACGACCAACCTTGAGACGATGCAGTTCATCGTCACCGACGGGGCGACGTTCACCGACCTGCAGAGCCGCGACATGACCTACACCGTGAGCGCGGACGACACCGGAATGGTGTGCACGGTCATGAGCACGGCGAAGAGCGGACGCTATCGGCTGACCGCGACCTACCTCACCGATCCGCGGCGGGACTCGGTACTCGTGGCGACCGACCTCGTGCAACTGCAGCCCGGCAGCGCGCTGAAGCTATACGTTCGCGTTGACCCGACAATCGGCGGCAACGGCGGCGGTGGAACCGGGTCCGACCAGAACTCGGGCGCCGATTCGGCGACGATAGACGCGGGCAGCGGCGCCCTCGTCGCGTCTGACACCAACACAGTGACGGCCGCGGTGAACCGCGACTATGCCGTTCCCACCCACCTGGCCCTGCTGGCCGACCGTCCATTCCTCGAGGCCACCAGTGGCTACGTGGGGAGCGGCAGCGATGGGCTTGTTCAGCTAGACGAGAGTCACGGGCTCACCGGCACGAGCGGGGACGCGCCAAACGGCAATGTCGTGCAGACAGCTCGGCTGGGCACGCCGGCCAACGGCAAGGGCCTGCTTACCCTCAGCTTCGGCCGCACGATCGAGGGCGCTGTCGCCACGGCCAAAGCAAGCCTGAGCCGGCCCGTCGCGGCCGTTCAGTCGGAGTATGTGGGCGGCTGGAAGGAGTACGACCGCAGCCTCGTCAAACCACCGACCACCTTCCCCGGTCTTTCCTCCGACCGAGCGTTGCGGCTGCGGACCGCCTACTACCTCGGCGCCAACGTGGTGAAGGCGAGCGAGGACAAGCAGTTCCCCGGCGCAGTCGTCGCGAGCCTCGCCTCACCGTGGGGGCAGGCAGTTTCAGCGGGCACCGCATCCGGCGGACTGGCGCCTTATTTCGGGTCCTACCGGGAGGTGTTCTCCCGCGACCTGTACGAAGCCTTCACCGGCCTCCTGGTGGCGGGCGATCTTGCCACGGCGCGGGCCACGGTGCGGTTCCTCTTCGAGCGGCAGCAGCTGGCTGACGGCCGCTTCCCGCGCAATTCGCTCGTCAACGGCAAGGCCGCGCCGGACACCGGCGGCGACCAGCTCGATGAGACGGCGTACCCCATCCTGATGGCGTGGCAGGCCGGTCTCGGCGGCGACACCACGCTCTACACCGATCACATACGTAAAGCGGCAGACTTCCTGGTCGCGCGGGGCCCGTCCTTCGGGTCCGAGCGATGGGAGGAGCAAAGTGGCTACTCGCCGTCCACTATCGCCGCAGAGATCGCCGGCCTGGTCGCGGCCGGGAAGATCGCGGACATGCACAGTGACGCCAACCGCGCCCGCGTCTACCGCGCGGTCGCGGATCACTTCCAGCGCAGTATCAAGGACTGGACCGTCACCGAGTCCGGGCCGTACACCACACAGCCCTACTTCCTCCGGTTGTCCAAGACCGGCGACCCGAATGCGGCGATCCCGTACGGGCTGGGCAACGGCGGGCCGACCGTCGACCAGCGAGCCGTTATCGACGCCGGCTTCCTCGAACTGTCGAGGCTTGGCATCCTGCCCGCGAGCGACAGCGATGTGGCCCGTACCTTGCCGATCGTCGACGACGTTATTTCGCGGATCACGCCAAGCGGGCGAAGTTTCTACCGGTATGGCGTCGCAATCGATGCGGTAACACGGGACGGGACCGAGGATGGCTACGGCGACTGCTACGAGCCCGACGCCACCGCTTGCGATCCAAGCGGCAAGCCGTGGCCCGGGCCCAACGCAAGCGACAGCCGCGTCAACCAGGGCTCGGGGCACCTCTGGCCGGTCCTGTCGGGCGAACGTGCCGAACAGTTCCTGCAGACCGGCGATCAAGCGGGCGCCGCGACGCTGCTCGACGCGTTGGACAGATACTCGTCCGGCGTCGGCCTCGTCCCCGAACAGGCCTGGGAGAACGCTGACCTCGCCGCATCCCCGTTCGGGAGCCCGCCGGAGACGGCCTCGATCGGTTACCGTCGCGGCGGGCCAGCTGGCTCGGCCGCCCCGCTGACCTGGGCACAGGCACAGGCCGTGCGGCTGACGTTGGCACTGGGTGCCGGCCGGCCGCTTGAGCAGCCGGATGTCGTCCGGGCGCGATACGTTGACGCGCAGCCGCCGGCTGCCGCACCGCTGACAGTGACGGCACCGGACGATCGCAGCGAGGCGACCGGGGACATCACCACCGTGACCGGCACGACCACGCCGGGCGCGCAGGTCGATGTCGCAGCGAGCAACCTGGATACGGGCGCGACATCGGTCTTCTCGGCAATGGCCGACGCGGCCGGTGCGTTTGCCGTCCAGGTTTCCCTCGACAACGGAGTGACCGCGCTGACCACGACCGTCACTGCCGGCAACGCCACCGGCTATGACCAGCGATCTGTGTTCCGCGACGTCGTCACCGGGACCCTCGTCCTCGATTCGGCCGATCCCGATGGCGACGACAACGGGCCGGGGAACTTCGCCTATCCGACGTCAGGAGACTTCAAGCCAGGTGCCTTCGACCTGCAACGGTTCCAGGTCTTCGACACCGGATCGGAGATCGTCCTCCGGGCGCGCATCCGCAATCTGGACCCGACCTTCGGCCAGACAAACGGCGCACAGCTTCTCGATGTGTACGTCAGGGACCCGAGCGCGAGCCCGACCTCGACGGCGCCCGCCTTCCCGCAGCGGAACTACACAATCGCCGCCAACTCCGCCTGGACGCAGCGGATCGAGGTGCAGGGCTTCGCTCCGGTGGTGTGGGTCCGAGCGGACGGTTCAGCGCTGCCCGGGGCCACCTTCGTCGCGAACTCGCTGTCGAGATACATCACCGTGCGGCTGCCGAAGGCTGCCTTCGGCACACCAGGCTCGGGCTGGGTCTTTACCGTTGTGCTTCACGGTCAGGACGGCTTCAGCCAGGACCAGGCGCGCGGGTTTGCGCCGACGCCGGAGTCCTTCCTGTTCGGCGTCTGTGCCGCACCGAACCCAGCCGATGCGCGTTGCGGGGTCCCGCCAAGTGACGAGCCGAAGGCGATCGACGTCATCACTCCGCCAGGCGTGGACCAGGCCACCGAGCTCGATGTCACGCAAGGCCCGGTTGTGCTCACTGGCCAGGCTGTTCCCTGACAGCACCCGTGGTGAGCGCGACGTCGAGGATCACCACCCGGTGAGGGAGCACCATCACCGGATTGAGGTCGAGGTCGGCGGTGGGCGGCAGGTCGGCCGCCAGCTGCCCGACCGCGACCAGGAGATCCACGAGGCCATCGGCGTCCAGTGGCGTAGACCCGCGGGCGCCGTAGAGGACGGCCGCACCACGTAGCTCCGCCAGCATGTCCACCGCATCCGCGCGATCGATGGGGAGTAGCCGGAACACTGCGTCGTCGATCACTTCGGTGAGCGTGCCGCCAGAGGCCACAGTGATCACTTGGCCGAGTGGTGTCGGTGCCACTCCGACCAGGATCTCTGCGCCACCGGTGATCATCTCTTCCACATAGACGCGGCCGCCGAGCGCGGCCAGCCGCTCGAAGACGGCCGGCGCGTTCTCTACGGTGACGCCGAGGGCGACTCCACCGGCCTCGGTCTTATGGATGAGACCGGGCACCACCGCCTTGAAGGCAGCCGGACCATCGATTTTGTCGATCGCCGCGAGCGCATCGGCGGCGTCGGCGACAACCCGGCCGCCGGGAACGGGCAATCCTGCCGCCGCCAGCAGTTCCTTGAGCTCGGGTTCGGCCCGCGGCCACGCGGCAGGCCGCCCGCCGTCGCGCTGGGGCGAAGGTCCCGGCCCGTCCGCGGCAACCGGGCGGCGGGCTGCCTGGGTGAGGGCCGCCAGCGCGCGAACTGCTCGGGCGGGAGTGGCGTACACAGGTATGTCCGCCGCGCGCAGGGCAGCGCGGGCATGCGGGGCGAGGAAGTCCGCGCCCGTCCTGGCAACGACGACGGCCTTCCCGGTCCGCATGGCGATCCGGGTGAGCCCCTCGACGATCATCTCGACGTCTCGCCCGGTGAGGACGCAGAAGCAGGCAACCAGAGAGTCGACGCCAGCGTCATCGGCGACCAGGTCGAGGCAGCGGTTGAAGAGCGTGGGATCGGACATGACCGTGGCGGTGACATCCACCGGGTTCGCGACCGAGCCGAAGGCCGGGACTACGGCCGACAAGGCCCGGATCGTGTGCTCGGACAGGTTGGCGAGGCTGATGGCGCCGGCCGAGCCCGGACGGTCTTGGTCGCGGGCGAGGGGTGCGGCGCCCACGGTCAACCTGGGCGCAGCGGCCGAGCGAGGGTCGGCTTCGGCGATCGCGTCCGCGGCAAGGATCCCTGAGCCGCCGGAGGTGGTGACTACCGCTATCCGCCCACCAAGGGGGCGCCTGGTCGTACTCAATGCTTCGCCGATATCGAGCAGTTCGTCGACGTCTGCCGCGCGGGCGATGCCGAGCTGGCGGAGGACGTCGTCCACGACCCGGTCGCTCGCTGCCAGCGCACCGGTGTGTGATGCGGCGGCGCGGGCACCGGCCTCGCTCCGCCCGGCCTTCAAAACCACGACGGGCTTGCCGACCGCGGCCAGGCGGCGCCAGCGCTGCCCGTCGGCCATGGTCTCGACGTACGCCAGCAGGCCGGTGCACTCGTCGAGGCTGGCCAGCTCTTGCAGCACTTCGACGGCGGTGACGTCCGCCTCGTTACCCGTATTGACGATCCAGCCGAGGCCAAGGCCACGCTCATACGCAAGACTGACTGTGCCGTAGCCGAGAGCACCGCTCTGGGTGACAAACGCCAGCGAACCGCCGAGGAAGGGCACCTCAGGTGCCGAGAACAGCGGCGAGAACGACACCACCTGCCGATGAGCAGCGCCGACTGCGCCGATGCAGTTCGGGCCGACCACGCGAACGCCGCCCGCCCGCGCCCTGCGGACCAGCTCCCTTTGCAGCTCGGGCTCACCGGCCTCGGCGAATCCCGACGATCCGATGATCGCGACAGGTACCCGCGCTGCGGCACAGTCATCGATCGCGGCCGGCACCCGCGCAGCGGCAACGAGCAGCAGTGCAAGGTCGATCGGACCTGGCGCGTCGGCGGCTGATGGGTAGCAGGTCAGGCCTTGGATCGTAGCGGCATTAGGGTTCACCGGGACGATTCGGCCGGTGTAGCCGTACCGCAACAGATAGTCCACCGGCAACCGGCCCAACGAGCCCGGCCGCTCGGAGGCGCCGACTATCGCCACCGATCGCGCGTTCCACAGTGCCGATAGCCCAGCGGGTTCTGGCGCACCCATCGCCGGCTTACCGATCGGCCGCTCGACAGTGGGTCACGGCAGGACCGCGATCCCGTCGAGCTCGACCAGGGCCTCGGCATCCCACAGCCGAGAGACTCCGATGAGCGCCATCGCCGGATACTTATCACCGGCCAGCCACCGCCAGATCGTGCCGATCTCGGCGGCGTGATCCCGGTATGCACGGACGTCGGTCGTATAGATCGTCACCCGGGCAAGGTCCTCCGGCCTCCCCCCAGCATCGGCCAGGGCGGCGAGCAGATTACCGAGCGCGGCCTCGAACTGAGCGACGATGCCGTCGGCGGCGATCTGACCCTCCCGATCGAGTGCCGTCTGGCCGGCGAGGAATACGATGCGCCCGCCAGTGGCGGTCACTGCGTGGCTAAAGCCGGATGGCCTCACAAGGTGACCCGGGTTGTGCCGTCTCAGCGTCATCGACGGCATCCGCGATCTCGTACCCAGGCGGAGATGGGCCGCAAGGTCATGACATCACCGTGCCGCCGTCGACGTTGATGCCCTGACCGGTAATGGAACCCGTCTCGTCCTCCACAAGCAGGCGGACCACCCGCGCTACCTCCTCGACCGTGATGAGGCGTCCAATGGGCTGCATTGCCTCTAGCCGCTCGCGTGCCTGCTCGGCACTCAGTCTGGTGTTTTCCGCGATCGCTCGGACGGTGCCCTCAGTCATCGGAGTGTCGACGTATGCCGGGCAGACAGCGTTGGCCGTGACACCGCTGCCGGCGAGTTCGGCGGCCACCGCACGGACCAGGCCCAGAACACCATGCTTCGACGCCGCGTACGCGGATGTGTACGGCGCGCCGGTCTTCGACAAGACCGAGCCGATAACGACGATTCGGCCATATCCGCGCTGCCTCATCGATGGCACCGCCCGCCGAATGCAGCGGAACGGCGCCGTGAGGTTGACGGCCAGAATCGAGTCCCACATTTCGTCCAATGTCCGGTGAATTGGTGCACCTGCCGCGGTGCCCGCGCTGGCCACCAGGATCTCTACGGGCCCGAAGCCCGCCTCGACCTCGGCGTACACCTTTTCTACGGCGGCAGGGTCGGTGAGGTCGGCGGGGACAATCATCGACGGTCCGGCCAGCGCTGCCGCAGTCTCCTCGAGCTGATCTCGGCTGCGCGACACCAGTGCGACCGGATTCCCGGTGGCGGACAGATCAAGCGCAACCGCCCGCCCGATACCGCGGCCTGCCCCGGTGACGAGGCACACCCGCTCACCCATGCCGACCTCCGATCGGTCCCTGATGTACTCCGATCCTGCCAGCAACACCGGCGACGCGCGCCTCGGCCCGAGCGCCACCCGGCGGGTTGGCGGAGCGCGGAGGTGGGCGTCAGGATACGAGGCATGGACGCCTGGATGATCGCCGCTGTCCGCACCCCATTCGGCCGGCACCGCGGCGGGCTGTCGACCGTACGCGTCGACGACCTCGCGGCGCTGCCGATCGCCGAGTTGGTCAAGCGGGTTCCGTCGCTCGATCCTGCTGAGCTAGATGATGTGATCCTCGGCGACACCAACGGAGCTGGCGAGGACAACAGGAACATAGGCCGGATGGCGGGCCTGTTGGCCGGGCTGCCGGTCACCGTTCCCGGTACCACCGTGAACCGGCTGTGCGGCTCCGGTGGTGAGGCGATGGTCCAGGCGGCGCGGGCACTGACGCTCGGCGATGCGCATCTCGTGATAGCCGGCGGCGTGGAAGGGATGTCGAGGGCCCCATTCGTCCTGCCGAAGCCGGACGAGTCGCTGCCACGCCACCTCAGCCTGCACCAGACCACGGTCGGCTGGCGGATGGTCAACCCGCGCTTCCCCGATACTTGGACCCGGTCTCTTGGCGAGTGTGCCGAGCGGGTGGCGCGCGGTTACGGCATTGGCCGGCAGGAGCAGGACGCGTGGGCGGTCCGGTCGCACTCGAGAGCGGCAGCGGCCTGGGCGGCTGGTCACCATGACGATTACGTCGTCGAGGTGGAGGGGATCCACCGCGATGAGTCGATCAGGCCGGACACCAACGCAGCCGTACTCTCCGGACTTCGGCCCGCCTTCACCGAAGACGGCGAGGTGACCGCGGGAAACTCGGCGCCGCTCAACGATGGCGCGATCGCGGTGCTGATGGGGACCCAGGCCGCAGCGTCCGACCTCGGCGTCGAGCCGATCGGTCGCATCGTCGCGAGCGCGGTCAGCGCTCTCGAGCCTGACCGATTTGCGCTGGCCCCGGTGCCGGCGATCGAGCGAGCACTGCAGCGGGCCGGAAGGACACTCGACGACATGGCGGTCGTCGAGATCAACGAGGCGTTCGCGGCGATGGTGCTCTCCTGCCTGCACGACCTGCCCGGGCTTGACCATGACCGGGTGAACCCGCATGGCGGAGCGCTGGCCTACGGCCATCCGCTCGGGGCCTCTATGCCTCGCATCGTGGTCGACCTGTGCCGGGAGCTGCGGCGACGTGGCGGCGGCGTTGGTCTCGCGACCTGCTGCATCGGGGTGGGGCAAGGACTGGCCGTGGTCTGCGAGGTTTGAGCTCGGCGCCGGCCGGCGGCGGGTGGTTCCGGCTCGATGGGGCCGTGCGATAGTCGGTCAGCGGTCGAAGCGGGAGGTTGCGATGAGCGCCATACCTCGGGCGTACACCGACATCACCTACGAGGTCGAGGATGGCGGCGTCGCGGTAATCACGATCAACCGGCCGGATCGCATGAATGCGTTCCGTGGCCGGACAGTCGACGAGCTGATCGCTGCGTTCAAGACAGCGTGGGCGTCACCAGGCGTCGCGGCTGCCGTTCTGACTGGCGCGGGCGACAGGGCATTCTGCGCGGGCGGCGACGTCAAGGAACGCGCCGAGACCGGCGGTTACGGCGAGACCGAGTGGGGGACCTTCGAGATCGAGCGGCTACACCGGATCATCAGGGACATTCCCAAGCCGGTTATCGCCGCTGTGAACGGCGTCGCCGTGGG
>Ga0066905_100000514_pt1 | contig 10997 bp, 12 predicted proteins | sample PanSoiMetaPlot36_FD_67483 | JGI IMG/M metagenome (GOLD analysis project Ga0066905, IMG submission 67483) | Tropical forest soil microbial communities from Panama analyzed to predict greenhouse gas emissions - Panama Soil Plot 36 (version 2) | ecosystem: Environmental > Terrestrial > Soil >... | reverse complement strand
CGCAGATCCTTGTGCGGCAGGTCGAGGATCTGCTGGTCGTTGGTATAGCTGTGCACGGTCGTCATGAACCCATGCTTGAAGCCGAAGTTGTCCATCACGACCTTCACCATCGGCACCAGGCAGTTGGTGGTGCACGACGCGTTGGAGATGATGGTGTGCTTGGCGGGATCGTATTTGTCGTGATTGACACCCATGCAGATCGTGATGTCCTCGCCTTTGGCGGGCGCCGAGATCACGACCTTTTTCGCCCCCGCTGCGAGGTGCTTGGAGGCGCTTTCCTTGTCGGTGAAGCGGCCCGTGCTCTCGAGTACGAACTCGACGCCCAGCTCCTTCCAGGGGAGTTTCTCGGGCTCCTTGATGGCCGAGACCTTGATCGACTTGCCGTTGACGACCAGGACGTCCCCCTTCGCCTCGACACTTCCGGGAAAGCGCTTGTGTACGGAGTCGTACTTCAGGAGGTGCGCCAGCGTCTTCGTGTCGGTGATGTCATTGACGCCGACGAACTCGATCTCGGTCTGCTTTGCCATCGTCGCCGCGCGGAGGACGTTGCGTCCGATGCGGCCAAACCCGTTGATCCCTACCCGAACTGCCATGAACTCTCCTTAGGTGAAGTCCGGAATCGCGGCGCGGGCGAAGGTGACACCGTGGATTCGCGCCGCGCCGGCCTGCTCTAACGCTCTGGCTGCTTCAGCTAACGTCGCACCAGTGGTGAAGACATCATCGATGAGGACAAGCGTCGTCCGATGTGTCGCTCTGGTTGCCGAAAATGCTCCAGCGACGTTCGCTAGCCGAGTCTCCGGTGTCAACGCCGTTTGCGTCGGTGTTTCGCGCGTGCGGACCAGCACGTCAGGGATCACGGGAATCCGCCATTCTCTCGCGAGCGCGCGCGCCAGCACTTCGCTCTGGTTGTAACCGCGCTGGCGCAGCCGTCGTGTCGCGAGCGGAATCGGAACCAGCGCCGCCGGTCCATCGACACCGGGTCGCAGCGGCGCCATCGCCCGTACCAAGTCATCGGCGATACGCGGCAAGCCGCCGTACTTCAACGCGTACACCGCTTGCTGTGCTCCGTCGGCGAGCCAGACAGCAGACCGAACGGAGACCAGCGCGGCGGGCCACGCGGCGCACAGCCGGCACGCGCCGAAATGCGGCGCCGGCTGGCCGCAGCGCGCGCACCAGGGCGGTCGTACCACGCGCCAGCGCCGGCGGCAGAGCGCGCAGACGATGCGATGCGCCTCGCGATCGCCCAACAGGGCATGGCAGAGCAGACACTCCGTGGGAAGCAGCAGCTGCTCGACTGCGGATGTCAAATGATCGGTGATCATTGATCGATGTTCACGCGGCGGGCTACGCACGCAGTGCGCGATTGACCGCGGCGCGCATCACCTCGGTGGGTGCGGCCGCGTCGGGAAAGAAGCGGCCAAACGCCGCGGCACCCTGCTGCACAAGCATCTCGCGGCCGTCCGCCGCGGTGATGCCGCGCTCGCGCAGCGCGTGGACCCATCGGGTCTCGCCAGGGGCGTACACCAGGTCGAGCGCCTTCTGCGCGCCGGGGATGTGATTGACGTCGACCGGCAGCGGATCGTGTCCCGCGAGCCCGAGCGGCGTCGCGTTGATCACGACGTCCACTTCGACCGGACCGTTTGCGACGCTCGTCTCCACGCCGACCTCGTTGGCCCAGGTCGCGAACTGCCGCGCCCGCTCTCCGTTGCGCGAGCGCACGAACAGCGTCGCGCCGCGATCGGCGGCCGCTATCGCCGCCGCACGCGCCGATCCACCCGTTCCAACGACGAGCCAGCGCTCTTGCCGCTGACCTGCCCCAATGCGCGCCAAGGCCTGCGATACGCCGAACACATCGGTGTTGTCGCCGACCAATGCGCCGTCCTCGGTCCAGAACGTATTACACGCTCCCACGCGCGCGCAGATATCCGTTTTGCGCGTCACGGATCCTTCGACCGCCTCCTTGTGCGGGACGGTGACATTGCCCGCGCCACCGGTGGTGCGCTGCATCGCCAGGACTTGCGGCAGGGCGTCGGCGCTGACCCGGAGCGCGACGTACACCGCGTCTAACCCCAGCGCGCGGAATGCGGCGTTGTGCATGGCAGGAGACAGCGAGTGGGCCACCGGATCGCCGATGACCACCAGAAGACGCGTCTTAGCGCCGATCTCCACGTTTGCTTTCGGCAGCCAACCGGTCCGCGACGGCCGCGGCGAGGGCCTCGAGCTCCTGGCAGGTGTCGCGATAGACATCCAGGTCGCCGCCGAACGGATCGCTCACTTCATCGCCGCCCCGGCCGGCGTACTCGCCGAGGACGAAGACGCGGCCTTCCCCACCGAGCTCGTCGACGCGGGCTCGGTGATGACGGGCCATCGTGAGAATAAGGGTGGCGTCCTCCACCAGCTCGCGGGTGAGCAGGCGGGCGCGATGACTCGAGAGATCGAGCCCGCGCTCAAGTCCGACAAGGTAAGCGCCCTCGGATGCGGGGGCGCCATCCCACGCGCCGGTGCCGGCGGACGTGACTCGCACGTCGAGCCCGCGTTCCCCGAGGGCGCGCTCCAGCAACGCAGCCGCCAGCGGGCTGCGGCAAATATTGCCGGTGCAAACGAACAAGACGTGTTGGGTCATGGGGCCAGGCGTCCAACCGCTCGGCGCAATTCCGCGATGCTGAGCGTCCCTTCCCGTACGATTTGCGCCTGCGGTCGCGTGCAGTCAACCACAGTCGACGGCGGGCGGTTCCCCAGCACCCCCCCGTCGAGCACGAGCAGCTTTCCGTCGTCCACCGCCCGCGCGAAGTCTCGAGCAATGGCCGCCGCGCCGGGGCCCGGGGGCTGCCCGGGCACGTTCGCCGACGTCGATGTCAACGGCCCCCCTAAGGCCGCGACCAGGGACGCGATCGCTTGATGCGAAGTCCACCGCACCGCGATGCCGCCGTCTGGTCCACGCAACAGCTCGGGCAGGCGGCCCGATCCCCCCGGGAGCACGAGCGTCAACGGCCCCGGCCAGAACGCCCGCGCCAGCGCGTCGGCGGAAGGGTTGAACGCGAGTCCGTGCGCCTCAGCCATGGATCGATCGCTGATCAATAAGAGAAACGGCTTGCTGGCAACGCGGCCCTTCAGGGCGGCGAGCGCGGCGACATCCGTCTGCACGGCGCGCGAGCCGAGGCCGTACACGGTTTCTGTGGGATAGGCGAGCAGGCCGCCCTTGGCGAGGTGCGTGACGACCTGCGGGATCGCGGCCGCAATCTCGTCCCCCGTTTGAAACGGCAACGGATTCAACGCAATTCACGCGCGAGAGCCTCGGCGATCCGGAAATCGTCGGCTGTCGTGATCTTGACGTTGTACGGTGAATCTGGGATCAGCTCGACCGGAAACCCCGCGCGCTCGCACACCTCGGCATCGTCGCTTGGAGCGCCGTCGTTGAGCCGCTCGTAAGCCTCGAGCAGCATTTGCCGCGGGAATCCCTGAGGGGTCTGTGCCCGCCAGATCCGCTCCCGGTCGACAGTGCGCGTAATAAGTGGCGTCGTCCGCAGCGGACCCTCGGCGATCTCTTTCAGCGTGTCCGAAGCCGGGACCGCGGCGACGGCGCCGACGCCCGCTCGCGCACGCGCAACCACGGCGTCGATTGTGCCGCGGCTCACGAAGGGACGCGCCGCATCGTGCACCAACACTACTACGGCATCGACCGAGAGAGCCTCGAGCCCCGCGCGAACCGAGTCGATCCGGTGCGCCCCGCCCGCGACGAGGGAGAGTCGGTCCCCGCGGATCCTGGACAGCCATTCGGGCGGCCGCTCGGCGTATCCAGGCGGCAGGGCGACGATCACGTGCCGCACCTCGGGATGGCTGGTGAACGGGCGCAACGCTCGCAACAGCATCGGCACGCCGAGAATGGGCCGGAACTGCTTTGGCTCGCCCGGACCGGCGCGCACACCCGCGCCCGCCGCGACGACGACTACCCCGACGTCAGGCGGCGAGGCGGCGGGTGAGGTCACCAATGCCCTCCAGGCCGATGACTTCGAGATCTTTGCTGCCTTTCGACCGACTGGACAAGAACACGCGCCGAAACCCTTGGCGCGCGGCCTCGGCGAGCCGCCGGTCGACGCCCGCCACGGGCCGAATCTCACCGCCTAATCCCACTTCACCGAGAAACAGCGCGTCGGCCGGAACCGGACGATCATGGACGGTGGAGACGAGCGCGGCAAGCACCGCGAGGTCGGTGGAGGGTTCGATCAGGCGAACCCCACCGGTCACGTTGACGAAGACGTCGAGACTCCCGAACGGGAGCCCGCCGCGGCGTTCCAAGACCGCGAGCAGCAGGGAGAGGCGGCGCTGGTCGAGCCCGGTGGCGACGCGCTGCGGTGTGCCGAATCCGGCTTTCGATGCGAGGGCCTGGATTTCGACGAGCATCGGCCGCGTGCCCTCCATCAGCGCCGTTATGGCGGAGCCCGCGGCACCGCTGCTCCGCCCGGCCAGGAACGCGGCGGCAGGGTTTGGGACGGGCTCGAGTCCCGCACCGGTCATGCTGAATACGCCGATCTCATCGACCGAGCCGAAACGATTCTTCACCGCGCGCAGGATTCGAGTGTCGAGCGTGGCCTCGCCTTCGAAGTACAGCACGGTATCCACGATGTGTTCAAGCGTCTTCGGGCCTGCGATGCCACCACCCTTGGTCACGTGACCGACGAGGAGCACCGCGGGCCCCGAGTTTTTGGCAAAGCGCATCAGCCGGGCGGCGCACTCACGCACCTGCCCCACATTGCCCGGCGCGCCCTCCAGCTCTTCGGTGTAAGTCGTCTGCACGGAGTCGAGCAGCACGACGCGCGACTGGAGCTGCGTCGCGTGATGAATGATGGCTTCGAGCCGGGTTTCGCCGAGGACGTGGATGGCGCCGGCCTGTTCCTGGAGGCGATCGGCGCGCAGTCGCAACTGGTCGGGTGACTCTTCGCCGGAAACGTACAGCGTGGAAATCCCCTGATCCTCGAGCCGTGCGGCGCACTGCATCAGCAGCGTGGATTTGCCGATACCGGGCTCGCCGCCGACGAGGGTGACGGAGCCCGGGACGATGCCCCCGCCGAGGACGAAATCGAATTCGGCGAGGCCGGTCTGCCAGCGAGAACGTTGGACGGTTGGAATGTTGGAAAGTTGGACGGGAGCGGCGGTCGTTTCCTTCCAACCTTCCGACCGTCCAACCTTCTTTCCCACCGGCTCCTCCACCAGCGAGTTCCAAGCACCGCAGGCGTCGCACCGGCCGCCCCATTTGGGCTGGTCGGCGCCGCATTCGGTACAGCGAAACACCGACCGCGTTTTAGACACTCGCCGGAGCCTCGCGCGCGGTGTAGTTGTCGAAGCGCGTGTATTCCTTCTTGAAGAGCAGCTTCAAGCTTCCAGTCGGGCCGTTGCGCTGCTTCCCCACGAGTACTTCGGCGATTCCCTCGATGCTCTCGTTGGTCTTGGGATCGACCGGGCCGTCGTAGAACTCTTGTCGGTAAATGAACAACACGACGTCGGCGTCCTGCTCGATCGCGCCCGATTCGCGTAAGTCGGAGAGTTGGGGCCGGCGGTGTTCGCCGCCGCGTTGTTCCGGCGCGCGAGACAGCTGCGAGATCGCCACGACCGGAACGTCCAGCTCCTTGGCGAGCGCCTTGAGCGAGCGTGAAATGTAGGAGATCTCCTGCTGCCGATTCTCAACATCGCCCGGCCCTTGCATCAACTGGAGGTAATCGACGATCACGAGGCCGACATCGTGCTCAGCCTTGAGCCGCCGGGCTTTGGAGCGCATGGCGAGCGGCGTCAACCCTGCGGAGTCGTCGATCCAGATCGGCGCGGTGCCGAGCAGTCCTGCGGCGCGCGCGAGCTTGGGGTAATCGTCATCGCGCAGCTGCCCGCGCCGCAGACGCTGCGCGTCAACCAATCCTTCCGAGCAGAGCAACCGCTGCACGAGCTGGTCCTTGGACATTTCTAGCGAGAAGAACGCGACCCGCGTGTTGTGCTCGATCGCGGCATGCTGGACGATGTTCAACGCCAGCGCCGTCTTTCCCATGGACGGCCGAGCCGCGAGGATGACGAGGTCGGAGCGCTGAAAGCCGGCCGTATAGCGATCGAGGTCGACGAATCCGCTGGGAACGCCTGTCAATGCGCCCGCGCCCGACTGGAGGGACTCGATCCGCTCCATCGTCGGCCAGATCAGCTCTTTGATCCGGATGAACTCCTCGGCGCGCCGGAACTGCGCCACCTGGAAGACGCGATGCTCGGCGTTGTCGAGCACCTCTCCAGCCGTATCATGTCCTTCGTAGACGTCCTGGATGATGCCGGTGGCCGCTTCGACCAGGCGTCGCAGCACCGCCTTGTCGCGCACAATCTTCGCGTGGTAGTCGACGTTGGCCGCCGTGGGCACGACGTCGATCAGGGCCGCGATGTACTCCATCCCGCCGGCGCGATCGAGGTCGCCGCGCCGCGACAGCTCGTCGCGCAAGGTGACGGGGTCGATGACGTCGCCGCGTTCGGTCAGGGACAGCATCGACCGGAACAGCAGGCGATGACTCTCCTTATGGAACATCGTGTCGTCCAGGATCTCGGCGGCTTTCAATGCCGCGTCCTGGTCGAGCACCATCGCGCCGAGGACCGCCTGCTCCGCTTCGTTACTCCAGGGAGTCTGGCGGCCGGCGTACTCGGCCGAGCGATCAGGCAGCGAGGAGGCGAGCGGCGATGCGGACGTCATCCCAGGTTGGTCTCTTCCAGTTGGGGTTTCGCAGCAGCGCCGCCGGGTGATAGGTCACGATCAGCGGGATGCCACGAAACCGGTGAATCTGATTGCGCAGGGCGCCAAGGGACTGCTTAGTGTTGAGGAGCGACTGAGCGGCCGTTCCGCCCATCGCCAGTATGACTTTGGGTTTGACCAGCTCGATTTGCCGGTACAAGAAGGGCATGCACGCGGCGATTTCATCGTACTGCGGTAGCCGGTTCTCGGGAGGCCGGCACTTCACGACGTTACAGATGAACACCTGATCGCGCGGCAGATTGATCGCCTCGAGGATCTTAGTAAGCAGCTCCCCGGCGCGACCCACGAACGGGCGACCAGTTTCGTCTTCGGTTCGCCCGGGCCCTTCCCCGACCACGACCAGGTTGGCTGTCGCCGGGCCTTCGCCTGGCACGGTATTAGTGCGACTATCGCAGAGCTTGCAGTCGCGGCAGCCGGCGATGAGGGTCGCGACGTCCGCGAGACTGTTTGCCCGCTGGATTGGGCTGGTAACGAAAAGATCGGCTGATGGCGGGTCGAAGGAGATACCGGGCCGCGGCAGATTCGAAGCCTGGTTGGCGCCAGGTTGGGGTTTCCCCGGGCTGCCGCCCGGGGTCAGCGCGGGTGTGTTTTCGGACTCGTGTGTTGGGTTTTCTGACCCCGGGCGGTAGCCCGGGGTTACAGACCTGTCGGCAAGGATCACCTGATCCCCGCCAAGCAACCGCTGCTGTTTTAAGTACTGCGCCGCCAGAGCCCAGGGATCAGTCAAAGCGCCTCTTCAACAACGTCGAGGATTCGTTCGGCCACCTCGCGTTTGGGGAGCAGCGGCAGGTCGACGTGCTTGCCGCCCGGTCCCAGAATCGTCACGCGATTGGTCGGTACCTCGAATCCTGCGCCGGGCTCAGTGGCGTCATTCAGGATCACGAAGTCGAGCGCCTTATTCTGCATCTTCGTCCGGGCGTTCGCCAATCCGTTTCCCGTCTCGAGGGCGAAACCCACCACGACCATCCCCTTGCGCCGTTTGAGCGAGGTGAGTATGTCGGGCGTCGCTTCCAGCTCCACTGTGAAGGCGCCGTTGCCGCGCGGGCGCTTCTTCGGCGCTGCGTGCTTGGGGCGGTAATCGGCAGGGGCGGCGCTCATGATGAGCGCATCGGCATTCGGGACTAGGGCCTCGAGCGCGCGCTGCATGTCCTCGGTCGTCTCGACGCGCGTCGTCGCGAGTCCGTTCGGTGGCGTAAGCTCGGTCGGCCCGCTGACGAGCACGACGTCGGCGCCGCGCGCTCGCGCTGCCTCGGCCAGTGCGTATCCCATCCGGCCGCTCGAGGGGTTCGTGATCACGCGCACCGGATCGAGGTGCTCACGCGTCGGCCCCGCGGTCACGACCACCCGTTTGCCCGACCATTTGCTCGTTGTGGCCCCCCCGCGAGCGGCCCGCGCGGAGCCGAGTAGCTGTTCGGCGGCGCGGAGAATCGTTTCGGGCTCGCTCATCCGGCCGGGCCGCTCGCTCGGTCCTTCGGCGAGCGCGCCGATTTCTGGACCGACGAAGTGCCAGCCGCGCTCGGTCAACGTTTTGATATTCGCCTGTGTCGCGGGATGTGCGTACATCGCGTCGTTCATGGCGGGCGCCGCGAGGATGCGGCCGCCGGCCCGCGCCAGCAGGATGGCGGTGAGCAGATCGTCCGCCATGCCCATCGCCGCACGGGCCAGGACGTTCGCCGTCGCCGGTGCGATGATCACCAGGTCGGTCTCTTTCGCGAGATCGATGTGCGCGAGCGCGCGGCCCGGCTCCCAGAGCGAAGTCAGGACGGGGCGACCGGTGAGGGCTTCGAAGGTCAGCGGCCGCACGAACTCCGCGGCCGCGGCGGTGAGCACCACGTCGACCGTGATGCCGGCTTCCGTGAGTCGTCGTGCCAGTGTGCAGCTCTTGTAGCAGGCGATTCCGCCCGACACGCCGAGCACGACGTACGGCATCAGGCTTCCTGCTGGCGCTTCCGCCGCACCAGACGGTATTTGAGCCCGCCGCGCACGAGCTCGTCGAACGCGCGCGTGGTGAGCTTCTCCTCCCAGTCGACCGAGCGATCGCGCGGGAAGTCGTTCACGAAGCGCGCGAATTTCGCGGCCACGAGCACGCCGAGGTATTTGTTCTGTGTCTGTCCTGCGACTTCTGCCGGTGTCACAATTCGCATAGTTCAGCCTTTCGGTTAGGGCAATTCATCATACAGCCGCTGCGCCGCTGCTTGGAGGCCGCGACCGTAGCTCGTAATCCACTCGAAGTCCTTCTTGTCCCGACTGCGCCCGCTGGTGTCATTCGCGATCGCGACGACCTCCCCCACAGCGGTGTCGAGGTCGTCGTTGCGGACCCAACGATCAAACAGCGTCGACTGCTGCAGCTCGTCCTCTGCCCGATTGATTCGCCACCGAATCTGCTCGATCGATTCGCTTTTGCGCGAATACAGCCGATCGAGCAACACTTGCGGATCGCTCGGCAGGATGAAGATCGATACCGAGGCGGGCGGCGGATACTGCTGCCGCACCTGGCGCGCGCCCTCGACCTCGATGTCGAGCAGCACGTGTCTTCCCGACTCCTGCACCTTTCCGACTTCCTGCTTCAGCGTGCCATACAGCTCGCCGCCGTACTCGGCGTACTCGAGAAACTCCTTTGCGCCGACCGCCTCGAGAAAGCGACTGCGCGGGAGGAAGTGGTAATCGACGCCCTCCCGCTCTCCCGCTCTCGGCTTCCGTGTCGTTGCCGACACCGAAAACCCGAACCGATCGGGATTGCGCTCGCGCACGGCTCGCGCGATCGTCGTCTTGCCGCCGCCCGATGGCGCCGACAGAACCACGATCCGCGGCTTCGCAGTCACTCCAGGTTCTCCAGCTGCTCCCGAAGCTTCTCGAGCTCGCCCTTCATCGCGATCACCGTTTGCGTGATGCGCGCGTCGTTCGCCTTGGAGCCCATGGTGTTCACTTCCCGCAGCAGCTCCTGCGCCAAAAACCCGAGCTGCTTCCCCACCGGCTGTTTCGACCCGAGCGCCGCCCGCGCCGCGGCGGTGTGTGACCGGAAGCGCACCAGCTCTTCGGTGATGTCGACCCGGTCGGCGAGCAGCGCGACCTCAAGCGCCAGCCGCTGATCGTCCACGTCGGACCCTTCCGTCAGCTCGGCCACCGCCTTCTTCAGCCGCTCATGCTCGGCCTTCAGCCGGAGCGGAGCCTGCTCCTCGACCACGCGCGCGCCTGCGTCGAGCGCATCGAGCCGGGTCGTGAGCTCGGCCGCCAGCGCCGCGCCTTCGCGCTCGCGCATGGCGACGACATCTAACGCCGCCCGCTCGACGATCGCTTTGACGTCATCCCACTTGACGGGTTTTTCAACGCCTCGGCCGTTCGCAAGCGTCAGCACGTCGGGTTGCCGAGCGACGAACGCCAGATCGACCGTCCCCTTGAGCTTCAGCTTCTTCTTGAGCTGCTGCGCCGCGGCCACCACCTGCTTTGCCCGCGCGAGGTCGACGGTCACCCCCGTCTCTGCTGATGGGGTTTCCATCCAACGCGCCGTGACCGCCACATGGCCGCGTTCGAGCAGCTCGCGCAGCCGCTCGCGCATCTCGATCTCGATGCCGGCCAGATCGGCAGGCAACTTGAGTTGCGGGTTGAAAAACCGGTGATTGACGGTGCGGATTTCAATCCGCAACCGTCCGCTCGACACCCGATCTTCGGCGGCACCGAAGCCTGTCATACTGCGCGGCACAGGGGCTTAAATGTAGCCAGAGGCCCTAGTTAGTGAAGAACCAGCGGGCCCCCCACTGCTGCGCACTCTTGGGAAACCCCAGGCCCTCCAGGTAGCTCGAGCGCATCCGGTTGATGTTGTGCACGGTCCAGAAGAGGGTCACGCCCGCGAGCTGCATCTCGATGTTCGTATCGACAAAGCTGGCCCCGTTCATCGCGCGCTCCACGTTGGCCGTGCTGTCGCGCCGGATCCCTCCGAGCTGCGAGCGACTCCACGACTCGACCGCCGCTTCCGCTCGCAACGCGAAAATCCCGCTCGGGAAAACGCGCCAGAATTTCGAATAGAACGTCGCCGAAATTCGAGAATGGTGAGGTGGCTCGAAGTCGCCGCCGCCGGTCACGGGATTGTAGTACCAGCCCGACACCCACAGTCCGGGGAGGAGCTGCAACGTGCCGTGTGCGGCGAGGAAGTCGGTCGGTGGCGTCGGGCGCAGCGAGTCGATGGGGCGAATTCCGCCTGCGAATCCAAGGGGCATGAACGGATCGC
>Ga0066905_100000513_pt1 | contig 11003 bp, 8 predicted proteins | sample PanSoiMetaPlot36_FD_67483 | JGI IMG/M metagenome (GOLD analysis project Ga0066905, IMG submission 67483) | Tropical forest soil microbial communities from Panama analyzed to predict greenhouse gas emissions - Panama Soil Plot 36 (version 2) | ecosystem: Environmental > Terrestrial > Soil >... | reverse complement strand
ACCTCGCCACGCAACCGATGCTCGCCGGGCGCCCGGTCGTCCTGAAGCTTGGCCCGTCGGCCGGCGGCGAACACCTGTCACTCGCCCGGCTCCAGCATACCCACATCGTCCCGCTCTACTCGGCGCACGAGTTCCCCGACTGGGGGCTTCGCGGGCTCTGCTTGCCGCACTTCGGCGGGGCGACGCTGGCCGAGATCCTGAAGACCGAAGGCCCGGTCTCGGTCAAGAATCTGTTCTCCCCCACCCGTGAACCCGCGCAGGGTGCCCCGAGTCCGAGCCGACCCATCACCCGCGGGCCGGGGAACGAGTACCTCGAGATCGCGACACCGTGGGAAGCCGTGTGCTGGATCGGGGCGTGCCTGGCCGACGCGCTCCAGTACGCGCACGACCGCGGGCTCTTGCACCTGGACTTGAAGCCGTCGAACGTGTTGATCGCGGCCGACGGCACCCCGATGCTCCTGGACTTTCACCTGGCCCACCCACCGGTGCGGGCGGGCGAACCGACCCCGGCCTGGGTCGGCGGCACGGTCGGGTACATGGCCCCCGAGCAGGAGGCGGCCATGCGCGCGGTCGAGGCCGGCCGTCCACTGCCGGACGACCTGGACGGCCGGGCCGACGTCTTCGCGCTCGGCGTGCTGTTGAACGAGCTGTGGAACAAGCTGAGCCCGGCGCGGGACCGGCGGTCGGTCGGGCTGGGGGATGTCCTGGCCCGGTGCACGGCGGCGCGGGCGCAGGATCGGTACGCGTCGGCCGCCGAGCTCGCCCGCGATCTTCGACGACACCTTCTGGCCTTGCCGCTCAAAGGTGTCGGCAACCGGAGCCTGGCGGAGCGCTGGCGGAAGTGGCGTCGGCGACGACCACTCGCGTTGCCCGCGGCCATTGCCCTGGCGGCCCTGGTTGTAATCGCGGTCGGGCTGTTCCGCTACGCGGACCGGCAAGTGCGACGGGCCGAGTCGGCGCTGGCGGATGCGCAGGCGCAGCTCGATCGCGGGCGATTCAAGGAGGCCGGCGACCTGGCCCGAAACGGGGAGGCCTTGATCGACGGGGTGCCCTTTCAGGGCTCGCTGCGGGGCCGGCTCGGGTCGGCACGGCAATCGGCCGATCGTGGGCAGGCGGCCAACGAGCTTCATCAGCTCAGTGAACAGGTCCGGCCCCTCTACGCGGCGGAAGGGCTCGCCCCGGCGCAGGCCCGCGCGGCGGCCGACCTGTGCCGGACGCTCTGGGATCGGCGCGAGGAGATCGCGCGGACGTTGGCGAACCAGCCGAACGCGGAGCTGGAACGTCAGTGGCGGGCCGACTTGCTCGACATTGGTGTGTTGCTTGCCCGTCTCGGCGTGCGCGCTGCGCCGCCCGACAGCGAGGCCGAGGCTCGCGGCCAGGCCTTGAACATACTCACGGACGCGGAGAACTTGATCGGGCCGAGTGCCGCGCTTCTCCTGGAGCGGGCGGAGCATGCCGGGGCAGTCGGTATGGGCCCGGTCGCGGAGGAGGCAACCCGCCGCGCTCACGCGCTGCCACCGGTCACCGCGTGGGACCACCTTGTGGTCGGCCGCTCCCACCTGGCCAGGGGGGACCTTGCGCAAGCGGCGGTGGCGCTCGACCGGTGCCTGGAGCTCGATCCGCGGTCGATCTGGGGGCATTACTTCCGCGGGGTGACCTGCCTGCGCCGCGGCGATGCGACCGAGGCGGTCGCGGCGTTCTCCGCGTGCGCCACGCTCGCGCCCGACAGCGCGTGGTGTTTGTACAACCGCGGCCTCGCGTACACGGCCGCCGGGCGTTCGGACCGCGCCCTGGCGGACTTCGACCGGGCGGTGACCCTCGACCCGAAGCTGGCCGTGGCGTACGTCGGCCGCGCGGCCGTGCACCATCGCGCCGGCCGTTACGAGGACGCCCGCGCCGACCTCCGCCGTGCCGGCGAGGCCGGGCTCGCGCCGGCGGACGTCGAATATCAGACCGCCCTGGTGTGGCTGGCGGCCCGCGATCGCGAAGCGGCGCTGACCGCCGTGCGCGCTTGCCTTTCTCACGACCCCAAGCATCCGCAAGGCCGCGAGCTGTTGGCTCGGCTTGATCCGAAGTAGGTCAGCCAACGACCCGCACCATCACCGTGCGCGTCCGTGGGCCGTCGAACTCGCAGAAGTACACCCCCTGCCACCGGCCCAGGACGACGTCGCCGGCGTCGACGATCAGCGTCACGCTCGGGCCGACCAGGCTCGCCTTGATGTGCGAGTCGCTGTTCCCCTCCCCGTGCCGAAACCCGGCCTGGTCCTTCGGGACCGCCCGATTCAGGTACAGGAGCATATCGTGGACGACGTCCGGGTCGGCGTTCTCGTTGGCGGTGATCGCGGCCGTCGTGTGCGGGCAGTAGACGACGCACAGCCCGGACCGCACGCCGGAAGCGGTCACCGCGTCACGGACCTGGGCGGTGATCTCGACGAACTGGTTGCGGGCGGTCGTTTTCACTTCGAAGCGCGTCATTGTGTTGACTCCGGGCTCACCTTCGGTTCGCCGCTAAACGGGGCTATCGGTTCACCGCGAAACGGGGCTACCATTTGGTTCGCGCCGCCTTGAGCATCTCGGCGGCTTCGCGGCGCGTGGTGTCACTCCGCGCCTCGCCGCGCAGCATGCTCGCCAGCTCCTCCTGCCGATCGTCGTCCGATGATAGCGGCGTGATGGTCGTCGTCGTCCGCCTCGCCTTGGTCGTCTTGCGGATCGTCCACTGGTGTCTGGCGTACGCGGCCACCTGGGGCAGGTGCGTCACGCAGATGACTTGATGCGTTCGTCCGAGGGCGGCCAGCTTCTCCCCGACTATGTCCCCGAGGCGGCCGCCGACGTTGGCGTCGATCTCGTCGAAGACGAGTGTGCCCGCGGGGTCGTGGGCGGCCAGGACGGTCTTCAGGGCCAGCATCGTCCGCGACAGCTCCCCCCCGGACGCTACCCTCCGCAGCGGCCGGAACGGCTCGCCCGGGTTGGCCGCGAGCATGAACTCCAGGTTGTCCGCCCCGCCGACCGGGACCGCGCCGGACGCCGGGTCGTCGCCCAGGTCGATCGGCTCCAGGCTGCAATCCAGGCGCGCCGTCGCCATCCCCAGGTTCACCAGGTGCTTCTGCGTCGCGGCTACTAGCTTGTTCCCGACCTTCGCCCGGGCCTTGCGCAGGGCGTCGGCCGCGAGCTTCATCCCGGCAAATGCCGCGCGCAGCTCTCCGTCGATCCCCGACAGGTCGGACTCGTCCCTCGCCAGCGCCGCCTCGCGCCGGTCGAGCTGCACCCGGTAGGCGATCAGCTCCTCGACCGGCGTGCGGTACTTCGCCTCCAGCCGGCGGAGCAATTGAAGCCGCTTCTCCACGTCGTCGAGCCGGGACGGGTCCGCTTCGAAGTGCTCGCTCAGGTCGCGGCAGGTCTCGGCGATGTCGCGGACCTCGGGGGTCAATGCCTCGAGCCGCTTCGCGACGCCCGAAATATCCGGGTTGATGTTGGCCCAATGTTGGGCCTCCTTCTGGAGCCGGCCGAGCTGCTCCACGACCGACCCGTCCTCGTCGTAGAGCCGGCCGGCCGCCCCCGCGGAGAACTCCTGCAGAGCCTGGGCGTGCGTCAGCCGGTCGTGCTCCAGGATGAGCTCGGGCTGCTCTCCCGGCCGAAGCCGGGCGGCGTCCAGCTCCTCGCGCTCGAACCGGATCAGGCTCAGCTCCCGCTGCCGGGCCTCTTGCTTCGCGAACAGGTCGGCCCGACGATGTCGCAGCTCGCGTACCCGCGTCGCGTGGGCGTCGTAGGTCGCCCGGAGGTCGCCGAGCTTGCCGAACGCGTCGAGCAACTGAACCTGGTACGACGGCTCCAGGAGGGAGTGGCTCTCCCGTTGCCCGTGGACGTCGACCAGCAACTCCCCGAGCCTGCGGAGCAGGGTGACCGAGACGGGGGTGTCGTTGACGTAAGCCTTGCTGCCCCCCTCCCGCTGCAGCCGGCGGGCGACGATTACGTGATCGTCTTCCAGCGTTTGCTCGAGGGCGCTTTCAACGCCCTTCTTCAAGTCCGGGCGCGACAGCTCAAAGAGCCCGGTGACGCGAAGCTCGTTGCAGCCGGCGCGGATCAGGTCGCCCGATCCGCGCTCGCCGATCAAGAACCCGACGGCCCCGAGCAGGAGGGATTTGCCGGCCCCAGTCTCGCCCGTCCAGGCGCAGAACCCCGCGTGGAGCTCGACACGCACGTCCTCGATGAGGGCCAGGTTCTGGACCGACAATTCCCGCAGCATGTGGGCATCGTACGGTGCCCCGCAAATGCGGTGAAGGTGGGTTACAAGAGCGCGTCTCCAAAGCGCTGCTGAAGGGCCTGTCGGGCTTCGACCGACAGGCGGCCCGTCGGGACGTGGAGCCGGTTCAGTCCGCCCAAGTACGGCGACTTCACGAGGGCTCGGGCCCCGGTGTCGGTCAGGAAGTCGTCTTCGTCGGGCCTCAGTTGCAAGGCGGTCCAGCCGGCCGGGGCGGGGGACGCTGCCAGCCGCTCGGCCGCCAGGTCGATCCGGCCGTCGATGCGCAGGAACACATATTGAAGGAATCGCGTTTCGGGCTGGGAGAGCAGGTCGTCCAGCTCCCATGGGGCGATGGCATGAATCGTCAATTGCACGAGCGGCGTCACGGCGAACATCTGCGTCCACACCGCCTTCAATTCCCCCCACCGCGAGGCGGCGGCTTGATGCGGGAACCCTCTGTAGAAGCGTCCCGGCCACTGCACGGCCGGGTGTCCCGGTAACTCCTGCTGCCATCGCCCCTGGTTCAACCGGAACAACTGATCGGCGCGCTGCACGAGGGCCTTCCAGCGTTCGTCCGGCATCGGCACGCTGTGGGTCTCGCACTGGATGCGAATGAACTCGGCCCGCTCGGGATCGCCGGTCTCCTCCAGCCAGTCCGCGTAAATCAACCGCGGGCCGTCGTCGTTCGGGCTCTCGACGACCGAGCGTAGCAGAGCCTCGCGGTCGGTCATCCGCGGACCTCCCATGGCGACGACGGGGCGGCGCGTTGCCCCGACGACTATAACAATCCGTCTCAAGTCCCTCCACCCGTTCGAGGACCTCCCCATGCGGAAGCCGCTTGCCGCCCTCGCGGTCGCCCTGTGCGCCGCCGCCGCCCTGGCCGACGACAAGCCGAAGCCCGGGATGACCATGAAACCCTACGGCAAGATGCCCGACGGCACGGCGGTTGACGAGTACACAATGACGAACGCCAACGGGATGACCATGAAGGTCATCACCCTGGGCGGGATCGTCACGGAGCTCCACCTCCCGGACAAGGACGGCAAGCTGGCCGACGTCTGCCTCGGCTGCTCGAACTTGAACGAGTATCTGGAAGGCCACCCGTTCTTCGGCGCACTCACCGGTCGGGTCGCGAACCGGATCGCCAAGGGCAAGTTCACGTTGGGGGGCAAGGAGTATACGCTGGCGATCAACAACGCTCCCAATCACCTGCATGGCGGCAAAGTCGGGTTCGACAAGCGCGTCTGGACCAAGTTCGCGAGCGTGTCGGGCGACGGGCTGCAGAACTTGACTCTGCAATACACGAGCAAGGACGGCGAGGAGAGTTACCCGGGAACGCTGGACGTGGTTGTCAGCTACGACCTGACCGACAAGAACGAGTGGCGGATCACCTATAGCGCCACCACCGACAAGGCGACTCCGGTGAACCTGACCCAGCACGCCTACTTCAACCTGGCCGGCCACGCCTCCGGAACGATCCTCGACCATCTGATGACCATTGAGGCCGACCAGTACACGCCGACCGACGAGACCCTGATCCCGACCGGCGAGATCGCGGCGGTCAAGGACACGCCGTTCGACTTCCGCACGCCGACGCCGATCGGGAAGAACATCAAGATGATCAAAGCGACCCCCCAGGGGTACGACCTCAACTACGTGCTCCGGGGCAAGGCCGGCGAGCTGCGGCCGATCGCCGAGGTCAGTGACCCGAAGTCCGGCCGCGTGATGAAGGTGCACACATCCGAGCCCGGGGTGCAGTTCTACAGCGGCAACTTCCTGGACGGCAAGCAGAAGGGCAAGGGCGGGGTCAAGTACGCCCAGTACGCCGGGTTCTGCCTGGAGACGCAGCACTACCCGGACGCGATTAACAAGAAGGAGTTCCCGTCGGTCGTGCTCGAACCGGGGAAGAGATACACGCACATGACCGTGTACGCGTTCTCGGCGAAGTGACTGCCGGCCGGCGAAGGTTGACGGCAAGCCGTCAACCTTCGCCCGCCTTCATTTCTTGAGGTTCTTCTCGGCCCACTCCTTCCACTTTTGTTGGGCCGCCTCGCGCTTCTCGTCCGTGCCGAAGGCGTAATACGTGTAGGAACTGAGCGCGAGGGCGCCGCTCGGCGGCCGACGCTCGAAGCCGAACTCGGTCATATTCTGTCCCGCGAGCTGGACGGCGGCGCCGAGGGCCACGTCGCGCATCTGCACCGACCCAAGCTCTCCGTTGACGGTCACGCGGGCGATCTGCGTCTTGTCGGCGAGGAACGGGGCCAGGTCCTTGATTTGGTCCTTCGTTCCGAGCTTGGAGAAGCCGATCAGGGCGGTGGCGCGGACGGTGATGATCGTCCGCGGGTCTGACGCGATTTTGAGCGCAACAGGCGCGCACTCCTGGACTCCGTGCTGGGCCGCAATGTCGATGCCGCGCCGGAGCACGATGGTGTACCGCTCCTTTTCCAGCCAGGCCGCGTACAGCCTCCGCAGTGGCTCGCCGGCCGGGCGCCCGGCCAGCCTGGCCGTCAGGGCCGGGGAGTTGAGGAACTGGTAGTAGTGCGTCGAGCTGATCCCGGGGATGAGCGTCGGCCGCGCCTCGCCGGCCGCCCCGAGGAACAGGAACATGAGCACCTCGGCCTCCGTCGCGGTCGGCCGCTCGGAAGTCGGCGTCCCCGGTACTCGCGTGTAGATCCGGCTGTACACGTTGCGCATCAGGTCGACGAGCACCTGCGCGAGCCGGTCCGGGTGCAGCTCGACCTCCTGAAGCTGCTCCGGGTTGGCCTTGACCATCGCGGCGTAGAGCTCGCGGCTCTCTTTCCCGCCGCCGGCAATGGCGACCCACCGGGTCGCCCAGGGAAGGCCATCGGGGATCGGCCCCCCGGGGTTATCGAGGAACTTCTGAACCCGCTTCTCGAGGTCGATCCGCCAGATGATCGGATAGAGCTTCTTGCAACGCTCGCTGATCTCGTGGTCGCTGGATTTTTGCCCGGCCAGGACGGCCTCCCGGGCCGCGTACCCGAGCTCGATGAGCGCCTTGCCGGCCCGCTCCCGGTCGCGGAAGTCCGGGTCGCCCAGCTGGGCGACCAGCGCCTCGGCCTTCTTCCGGATCTGGGCGTCGGTATTGGGCGCCCCGAGAGCGACGAGGGCGAGTCCGAGGAGAGCGGCGGGAGTCATCGCCTTCCTCCGGTGACGAGCTTCCGACCGTCCGCGGACTCGGACCACTTCCTGCGCGCCGACTCACGCGACTTGTTGTCCGCGAAGCCAAAGTAAAGCGCGTCCGGTACTCCCGCCCTGATCCGGTCGGCGTGGGGGAACCCGTAGTCTTCCAGGTTATGCCCGGTCAGCCGGACGCACGCCGCGAGGGCCAGGTCGCCGACCAACGTGTAGATGCCGTTCCCATCCCCGGGAGACCACGCCCCGACGTTTGAGTTGTCGCGCACGAGGGCGGCGAGGGCCGGCAGATCGGATTCCTCGCCCAGGTCCTGGAGGGCGACGAAGGCGGCGGCGCGGATCGGCATGAGTTGGGTGCGGTCGAAGGCGGTCTTTCGCACCAGCGGTCGGGCCTCGATCACGCGGCCCGCCCCGGCGGCCCGATAGGCCAGCTGCAGCCGTCGCATCTCCGCCCCGCGCGGGTCGACGTATCGCGGGCCCTCCAGCCAGGACACGAGCAATCGGCGAAGCGCCGCTCCGCCACGGGAGGCGTTGAGGTGGTCGCGTGTGGCGGGAAGGGCGAAGAAGTCGACACTCAGCCGCTTGAAGGACTCGCTCTTTTGAGGCTTGACCGTGCGGTCGGCGGACATGAGGAGGAACAGGGCAAGCTCGGCCCGCGTCACCGGGCGCTTGCGGTTCTCGAGGTTCTCGACGTCCCCGAACGACTCCTCCTGGCCCGCGGCCAGGAGCTTGTCCAGCCCCTCCCAGAAGACCTTTCCGGTCTGGTCGCCGGCCCGGGCGATCTCCTCCAGCCACGCGGCGTGAGCGACGTAGATCTCGACGTACAACTCGCGGGCGTCGCGGGTGTCACCGGTCGCGGCGAGGAACTTGCGGGCGAGCGGGACGTCGTCCGGGACCGGCCGCGGGGGAGTTTCCAAAAGAAATGCCACCCGCTGCCGGATGGCCTGCTCCTCCGCGCCCGGGATCAGTCGCCGGCAGCGCTCGGCCACTTCCGGGTCGCGGTGGGCAAGCCCGCGGCGCAGCACCGGGAGGGCGTACCGGCCCATCTTGACGAGATCCTGACCCGCCAGTTCGCGCACCGCGTACGAAGGGCCGCCGAGGCGGGCCGCGAGCGCCTCGGCCCGCGCCACCGGCAGGACGACGACGACCGCGACCAGCACGGGCGGGAGCACGATGAGGCCCCCTGCTACTTCTTCTCGGGGATCTTGGGCTCGACACTCCGTGGGGCGGGTGCCTTCTCGACCGGGCCGCTGTGGAGGTTTTCGGCCGCCCACTTCTTCCACTTGGCGTGGGCTTCGTCCCGGTTCTTGTCGTCGGCGAACCCGTAATAGTAGTAGTACAGCTGATTCCCGCCGCCCCCGAACCGGTTGTCGAACCCATAGTCGGTGGTCTTTTGCCCGGCGAGCTGCACGGCCGTCCCGAGCGCGACGTCGCGCAACTGGACGGTCATCGCCGGACCGTTTCCAAAGTTCACCGTCGTCACGACCGTCTTGTCGTCGAGGTACTTCTCGACCACCGGGATGTGTTCCTTGCTCCCCAGCTTCACCAGGCTCAGCAGCACCTGGGCGTGGCTGTACGGCTCGCGGCTCTTCTTATCCAACAGCCGCAGCGCGACTGGCAAGGCCTCCTTCACACCCGCCTGGGCGGCCATCTGGAAGCCACGCGACTGCAAGTAATATTGCGGCTCATTCTCGAGCCAATCGAGGAATAGCTTCCGCAGGGCCGGCGAGCCCTTGTCGTTGATTGCGTTTGGGATCGAGTTGCCGTTGAGCAGGATGTTGGAACGGTTGATGCCGTTGTCGTTCTTGCGGACGCGGGAGTCCGACGAGATGAAGAGGAAATACGCGATGTCGGTGCGGTTGGAGAGGAGGTTGTCGTACGAATACCGGCCGGTGCGGATGCTGACCTGCCACTTGTTGTAGGCCTCGTCGCAGAACCGTTGAAACTCTTCGGAGGCCTTCCGCGGGTCCTTCTCCGCGGTCTCAAGCGTGAAGTGGTGAATCCCGAGGAGCTCGGCGTAAAGCTCACGGGCGGCCTTGTCGTCCCCGGTGATCTTGAGGAACCGCTCGAGCCCCGCGAGCCCCTTGGGCGGCGGGGCCGACGGGTCCTTGACCAGCGCGGCCAGCTTTTCGTTCCGCTCGATCGCCGCCGCCTGCGGGAGGAGCTGGCGGCATCGCTCGCTCACCTCGGGGTCGGTGTCCTTGGTGCCCTGGGTCAGGGCGGCGACGGAATTCGACCCGCGCAGGAGGAGTTGCCGGGCCGCCTGCTCGCGTACCCGATACGATTTGTCCCCCAACTTCTTGACCAGCTCACCCAGCTTCGGGTCCGGGACGGGGGGCGATTGAGACGGAGTCGTTGGTGCGCCAATCAGTGTGGCGAGTGCAATGGTGGCGATGGCGCTCATCGGGTTGGCTCCGGAGCGGGAGAGTGTTAGGGCTCATGGTACGCCCGAACGAGCGTCCAAGAAAGGGGGTAGTGCGGCGGTGGTTACGGTCGGGGACGGTGGAGTGCGAGGTTCTCTCACTCTTCGGGTGGCTCTTCCTATAGGTCCCATAGGACCCATAAGTCCTATAGGACCTTTGGGATGGGCCCCGAGATATTTGACCCGCCCCACTCGCCCGGCGACTCAGTAGGGATGATTCCCCCACTGCTCGAGGACGAGCCGTGCCCGTTTCCCCAGCCCAGGCCGTTCGTCGGTATCTGAGCCGCGTGTCGCCCGGGCATGAGGCCGGTGACGCCGAACTCCTGGCCCGCCATTCCGCCGGCGACCCAGACGCTTTCACGCTTCTCGTCCGCCGGCACGGCCCGATGGTGCTCGGGGCGTGCCGGCGCTCGCTGGGCCAGTCGGCAGACGCGGACGATGCCTTCCAGGCCGTCTTCCTGGCCCTTGCCCGAAGTGCTAATCGCATCCGCCGTCGCGACGACCTCGGCGCGTGGTTGCACCGCGTCGCGGTCCACGCCGCCCGGAGGGTCCGCGAGCGGCAATCGCGAAACGCGACAGCCGGCCTGACCGACGTTCCGGCCATCGCGCCGGACCCGCTCGCCGACCTGTCCTGGCGGGAGGTGCGGCGACTCCTCGACGACGAGATCGGCCGGCTCCCGGCCCGCCTGCGTTCACCGGTGGTCGCGTGCTACCTGGACGGCCGCACGCGCGACGAGGCGGCCCACCGACTCGGCTGTTCGAGCAGCACGTTGAAGCGCCGGCTGCGGCGCGGCCTCGCCGTGCTGCGGGCGCGGCTCACGGGACGCGGACTGGCCCCGGTCGGGCTCGCGGCCGCGGCGCTGACCGGCAACGGGCTCCGCGCCGTCGTACCGGACGCCCTGGTCGAGCGGACGGCGCGACTGGCCGCGAACCCCGGGGGCGAGCTGGCGAGGGTGCTGACTGGGTTGGTCCCAACGGCTGCCCCCTCGGCGTTGCGGATCCGGTCGGTGGTTCTGGTGTTACTCATGGCCGGGGCCGCGACGGTCGCGTGCCTCTCCCCAGCCGGCGGCGAGTTGCCCAGACCCAAGCAAGATCAGGCACTTCCCCGCTCGGCGGCGAAGGTTCAGGACACGGGCGAGAACGACCCGGTGCCCGCGGGGGCGGTCGCCCGGTTCGGGTTCCCACGCT
>Ga0066905_100000512_pt1 | contig 11003 bp, 8 predicted proteins | sample PanSoiMetaPlot36_FD_67483 | JGI IMG/M metagenome (GOLD analysis project Ga0066905, IMG submission 67483) | Tropical forest soil microbial communities from Panama analyzed to predict greenhouse gas emissions - Panama Soil Plot 36 (version 2) | ecosystem: Environmental > Terrestrial > Soil >... | reverse complement strand
AGAAACGCGCGATGCCTTCTTGAAACGGTCACTGCCCAGCTATGCTGGGGCGGAGCGCTTGAATACATTTATCAAACCCGGCGAGCGGATTCTGGGCGTAGATGTCGAGGACGTCCGGTTTTATTTGGATGCACCACTCGAGACTGTACCGGACTCGACCCGCTACACTGTCTTGAAGGCCGCGGGTTCGCTGTCAGGTGAAGGCTTGCTGTATACATTGACCCAATCGGGATTCGGCTATGTGTTCGCTACACGCGAATCCATGAAGAACCCGCCAGACTGGTATCCATACCTCAAGCCGGAATTCCTGAACCGTTTCGCAACGTTGATGTTTCGGGATGAAAATGCGGTGGTGTATCGGTTAAACCGCTAAGCCGCCTTCCGTGTGTCCGGTTTGCTTTCAGCTTCCGTTCTAGGCTTCGCCCTTGTGGCCCTCTGTCGAGAATACAGGACCGAAATAATGAATAGAATAGCGACGGGCAAAAGAGGAATAAATACCCAGATCGCAAAACCGTATATCGTTAAGAGAACGAATGCAGTCAGAGCGATGGCAAGCGAAACAATTTTGGCCGTGCGTCCCACACTAATAACGCTGCACCTTTCAGACCATTACCTGTGACGGAGAAGTCGTGAAACAGCTGTTGAGGCTTCCGCAACCCGCAAAAGGAAAGTCGTTCCAAGAAATACCAAACCATAGGGTCCGAGAATGATTACTGCCGCCATTGCCGGATGCATTGGGGGCAGCATCAGCTTGAGAAGCCAGGCGACGATCGCACCTGCGATAGCGGCACCCCAGAGTTTGACAATGTAGTCGAAAGCTAAACCCGTGTGCCCGATCCGTGAATTCAATGTGCGGCGCAGCATCAACATTTCGACCCAGCCGGCGATTCCCGCAGATGCGGTGAGTCCCGCGGCGCCCCACACGGCGTCGATTCCGAGAGCTCGTGGCAACGGGATAGCGAACAAGTAACCGAGAACCGTCGTGAGGGCAACGCGGACCAGGGCATACCGCAAGGGGGTCCGAGTGTCTCGCAAGGCGTAATAAGTGGACGAGTACAAGCGTCCCAGAGTCGATGCCAGTAAGCCCACTCCGGAGCCCGCAAGTATTCCCCAGACGTAGAGCGCATCGGAATGAGTGAATCGGCCAGTTTGAAGGAGTGCCGCCGCAACGACATCTCCCAATGCAATAAACGCCATCGCCGAGGGGACAACGAAAAACGCGATCTGACGCAAGCCGGAGTTCAATCGTTGCTGTACTTTGGTAGCTCCGGCGGGGTCGGCGCCCAACGTCCCCGCCATGGTGGGCAACTCCGCCGCCGAAACCGAAATACCGAAAAGGCTGACGGGCAGTGTGTAAAGCAGCTGTGCATTGGTTAGTCCAACGACGGCGCCCGTTGGAAGGAGACTTGCGATGAGGGAATCAATGTACGCACTCACTTGCACGACTCCCCGACTGATGAACACCGGTACAAAGTTTCGAACCACGCTTCGGACATGATCCGAAGTCGTATCGAAAGTCAGCTTCAAATCCGGCGCAATTCGCAGGACAACAGGAAGCTGTACGGCAAACTGCAAAGCGCTGCCGGCGACCGATCCCCAGGCCAGTTTCACTGCCAGGTCAGGAAGTGCGGAGCGGCCATAAATGACCATGGTTGCGATCATTGCGGCGTTCCACATCACGGGCGCTGCATACGAGAGAAGAAATCGGTGATGGCTGTTCAGAACGCCAAGACACCACGCCGAAAGGACCAACAATCCTGCTCCGGGAAAGAGAATGCGTACGATCTGAATCGTGAGTTCCCGTTTCGCTCCAGTGAAGCCTGGAGCGATCGCGTCAATCAGCAGCGGTGTGGCCAGAACTCCCAGTAGAACCAGGCCCGACACCAGCAGTGCCAAGATCGAAGCCACGGCTCCGGCCACGCGATCCGCTTCGCGTTGATTCTCGCGCGCCAGAAGTGACGCATATACAGGAATGAAGGATGCCGACAAAGCACCTTCTCCGAACAAGTTTTGTAGGAAATTCGGAATCCGGAAGCCCGCGGCAAACGCGTCCCCTTCATCCGATAGTCCGAAGTAATGAGCGAAAAAGCGTGTGCGGACCAGACCGGCCAGACGGCTGACGAGGATGCCGGCTGCAACGAATATCGCTGACCGGCCCGTCCGAGGAGGAGGCTTCTTCACATCGCCATTGTATTGTAGTGGCGATAGCGTCGGCGGTCATAGAAGCTCTGTAATGAATTGGCCGGTGTCGGGGCACGATCAAGATGGGAATCTGACTTTCGTTGCTATCGATCTAGGGTGAGGCGGTACCCGTCACCATAGACAGTATGGATGTATCTCGGATTGTCAGGATCTGGTTCGATCTTCCACCTCAGTCGGGCAATCAGATTATCGACACTGCGAGTCAGCGGGATATTTTGGTAACCCCACACATTCCGGAGCAATTCGTCGCGGGTCACGACCTTCCCTGCGCGTGCGCTCATATAGCGCAACACCTCGATCTCGCGCTGGCTGAACGCAACCTTTTGGTTGTTGCGTTCTGCGGTGTAGTGGTTGAAATCGATATGCAATGACCCCAGAAGCAGCCCATCGTCGGCAGGATGGAGCCGTCGCATGACAGCCTCAATGCGCGCCAGAAGTTCATCGAGTGCAAATGGCTTGGTGATGTAGTCGTCGGCTCCGAGGCGCAGTCCCTGAAGCTTGTCTTCTTTCTGTGTCCGTGCGGTCAGAATAATGATTCCAGTTCGCGATTGTTCCCGGTTTAACTTGCGGCAGACCTCGAAGCCGTCCAAACCGGGAAGTGTGAGGTCGAGAAGAACGAGATCGGGGTTGAAAGCACGGTGCTCCTTGAGTGCACGATTGCCATCGGCTGCCAATGCTACATCGAAGCCTTCATACACCAGGTTGTCGCACAGCACACGCGCAAGCGATACATCATCCTCAACAACCAGAATTCGCCGTTTCATGCCTCTAGTCTCCGTTTGTCGAGCGGCAACACGATTTCCGCGACCGTTCCGGCGCCCGGACTGCTTTGGAGGTGGATCTCTCCATGATGGTCTTTGATGATGCGCTGCGCGATCGACAATCCTAAGCCGCTGCCGCCTGAGGCAACGTCATGGCCTCGGTAAAACTTTTCGAACACGTGAGGCGCGTCCTCAGGTGAAATTCCCCGGCCGCGATCTGCAATTTTCAGACTGACCTGCGTGTCGGAAGCTGATGCCGAAACGTTCACTTGGCGCGTTCCGTTCGAGTATCGAATGGCATTATCCAAGATATTTTCGAGCACCTGCAGGATCGCCGACCTATCCACGTAGACCGAAGGAAGCGGAGCAGGGATATCGACATTCAGTTCAAAGCCTTCTTCCTTGAGATGCGACTGAAACCTGTTGAGCGCATCTTCAAGCAGCGTGCCTGGATCGACGGACTCGAAAGTGTAAAAATGCTCGATATCTTGTATGCGAGATACGGCCAGCAGATTGTCTACGGTGCGTGTGAGCCGCGATGCTTCGTTCAGTAATAGCGACGCGTACTCGGCCACCTTTTCGCTCGAGCGGAAGCGTCCGCGCGCCAGCGTCTCGCTGACCAATCGGATACTGGAAAGCGGCGTTTTCAGCTCATGCGTCACGGCCGATACGAAGTCGGATTTCATCGTTGCAAGAAGCGCGGCCGACCGCGCCGCACGCGCCGTCAGGAGAAGTGCGACCACAGCTGCTGCGGCGGCGAATGAGATCAGCATGAACGTGCGCCGCGCTCCGCGCGCGGCCGCCAAGAGAGATTCATCCGGAGCAGCTTGCGCCCGCGCGGTCCAATATCGAACCGGCAGAGCTTCTGCCGGCGTCGTGGCGCGGAGTACTGGATCGAAGAACACAAGTGGAAATTTTCGCTCGCGCACTGATTCCGGATCGTTTGCAACACCCAACGCCGGCCTGTTGGATGTGATAACCGTTCCCTTTTCATCGGAGACTTCGAGAATCATGCTACCGCGTCCCACGACGACGCGAGATACCTGCGCCGTTAGCTCGCTGAAGTAGTGTGCACGGACCCAGTTAAGATTCACTGTGAATCCAACAATACCCCTCAACATGGTGCGCGAACCCGCAACGTACACCGGCTGCGCTATGACCTGATAAGGTTCTTCGCCAATACTCGTTTCAAAGAGAATGAATCGGCCTCGAAGCGCAGCCTGCTTGCGAAGCAGTTGCGTCAAATCGACGAGTTCGGCCGGATCTTTCAGGAGCGTAGTCGGAAATTCCGTCGATTGAATGCGACCCGCATGCCACGACGGCGGCCGGTCAGCGCGGTTGAAAACGTACAAAACGCCGCTGCTGTCAAGATTGCCGGTCCAACTGAAAAAAGAGTCCGGATACGGAAATCGTGCGAAGGCTTTTGAGATTTCGTCGGAAAGCTCGTAGATCTCCGCATCATTTGTTGAAGGATTCAATTGAGGCAGGACCTGACTTTGCACCGCACGCATGTCGCGACTGAGTGCAGTAACCATTAAATACAGAACTTCGACGGTCCGGCGATCCACTACCAATCTTGTACTTCGTTGCCATTCCGACGTTGCACGGTACCCAAACCACATCAACAGAATGGTCGCCATGATAAGAAGCCCTGCAAGAATCTGGACGTAGTAAGACCGCTTCATTTTCTTGATCGCCGCGCGTTATCGCGCTTGTATCCGCTCATGGAAACAATTCTCGCTCTCGATAGAATCTCGCTGCGCCAGCGTGTAACGGGACCGGCGAGGCCTGCACGTGCGCCGGATCGAGTCGTCGAAGCGAAGGAAGAGAGTTGGCCAGTTCCGGCAACGATTCAAAAAGAGTTCTCGTGACCCAATAGACAAGATCATCCGGCAAGTCGGCGCGGCACGCCAGCAACATGTCTCCGCCAACTGTTTCAATTTCAGGATGAGCGCCGTACATCCCGGCAGGTATTGATGTCGACTGTAAAAATGGATGATGTGCGCGGATCGTTTCGATTTGATTTCTGGACATCGAAACAAATGACACACCGGGAACCCGCATCATGTCTTGAATTGCTGGATAAGGATCGTTGCCGCGGTAGAACACCGCGTCGAGTTCGCCGGCGCGCAGACTTTGCACGAGCTCGACGTCGGGCAGTCGTTTGATCTGAATATCACTAAATGACAGCCCGAGGCCTTGAAGGCTCATCCTTGCCGCAAATTCGGTGGGGCTGCCCGCCGCTCCGGCGAATACGCGCTTGCCGCGGAGATCCAGAACGTTCTTGATGTGACTGGCCTCGGTGACGAGCAAATGCAGAGGCGTTGTATAGAGAACGGCAACTCCCCGAAGCTTTCGCATCGGATGAGGCGAATCCCCAAGACCCTGGGTGTACGCAACGTAGGCGAGATCCGTTTGAATCATTGCCATTTCGATTTCGCCGTTCTCTATCAGCCTCGGGTAATCTCCGGAGGTATTGATTTTCAGGACTTCAAGGCGAGCTGGAAAATGCTCCGGCAGAACCTTCGACAGATTGGCGGATAGCGGATTCATGATGCGTCCCAGAATCGTGGCCATCCGTACGACCGGAACATCTGTCTTTTTTTCGGTCGCGCGGCATCCACCGATGCCCAGCAACGCTATCGCGAACACGGCTTTTCGAAATGTAAGAGATTGTCGCAAAAAATCGACCTCCTCGCAGTTTCTGTTCGATGGCCTACAGCAGCGCATATAATACGCCCCACCGCAAAAATATGTGCATTCCGTAGCGGCGGTCTATGGGCCGCACGTACGGTGTCGAGGAGAACAGCATGAAGTCGAAACGTAATCTGGCTATTGGCGTGACGTTCCTGATTGTGCTGACGGCTCTGGCCGTTGGCGAGAGGATCTTAGAGAAACGAACGGTGGCTGAGGCAGCAGGTGTACAGGTGCCGACGTTTGAGGTTGATCCATTATGGCCCAAGCCCCTGCCGAACCACTGGATCTTAGGTAACACCATCGGCGTGTCGGTCGACGCACAAGATCATGTGTGGATCATTCATCGTGGGGGATCACTGGAAGAAAAGGAAGTTTATGCGACAGCAAATCCTCCTCGTGCAGAGTGTTGCTTTCCTGCGCCGCCCATTCTCGAATTCGACCAGACCGGAAATCTCCTTCACCATTGGGGCGGCAGCGGCGAAGGTTATGAGTGGCCCGAGTCTAATCACGGCGTCACCGTCGACTACAAAGGTAACGTTTGGATTGGCGGTAACGGTCGGGGGACACCGCCAGGTGCTGCGGCCGCCGGCGCGCGGGGCACGCGGGGAGCTGCAGCAGCCGGACGTGGACAAGCGACGCAGGGCGCGGCTCCCAACGAAGCACCGGTGGCAGGCGTTCAGGGATATTTCCATGACAGCATGATCATGAAATTCACTCAGGATGGAAAATTCCTGATGCAAGTCGGAAAGCCTGGAGCCAGTAAAGGGAGTAACGATGTTGAGAACCTGAGGTTGCCCGCGAAAATCTTCGTCGATAAAAAGACGAATGAAGTCTATGTCGCCGACGGGTACGGCAACCACCGCGTGATTGTATTTGACGCGGACACAGGTAAGTACAAGCGCCACTGGGGCGCCTATGGCAAAATGCCGGACGACGCGCCGCTCGGGCCCTACAATCCGGACGCGCCGCCGGCCCAGCAATTCCGCAACCCTGTCCATTGCGCGGAACTGTCGAATGATGATCTCGTCTATGTATGCGATCGGTCGAACGACCGTATCCAGGTCTTCAAGAAAGATGGGACCTTCGTTAAGGAACAATTCATCGCGAAGCGAACATTAGGAGATGGTTCCGTGTGGGATATTGCCTTCTCACGGGATCCACAGCAGAAGTACCTGTACCTTGTGGACGGCGCGAACGAGAAGGTCTACATCATGCTCCGTGACTCCCTGGAAATCCTGGCCAGCTTCGGCGACGGCGGCCGACAGCCCGGGCAGTTCTACGCTGTGCACAGTATCGCGACAGATTCGAAAGGTAACATCTACACGACCGAGACTTATCGAGGTCAGCGGGTCCAGCGATTCCTCTACAAAGGTCTCGCGACAGTCAGCAAGCAGGATCAAGGCACACTCTGGCCGCGCAAGTGAGGCGAACATGAGAACACTGTCTCTGTGTCTTTCTGTCTTCTTGTTTTCGCAAATCGCACAAGCTCAGAACGAGGTGCAACCAACCAATGCTCAGCCTAATCCGTACCAAACGATCACGGACTGGGCAAAGCTGCCGGCGGGCCGCACGTGGGGCTCGACGAGTGCCGTCGAGATCGATAAAGACGGAAAATCTGTATGGGTCGCAGAGCGATGTAGCGCCAACTCATGTCTGGAATCGATGCTCGATTCGATCCTTCACTTCGATGAGCAGGGCAAATTGATCAAAAGTTTCGGCGCCGGCTTGCTTATTGCCCCGCATGGAATTTTTGTGGACCGCGAAGGAAATGTGTGGGTCACCGACTGTGCATGTACCGGTGGCGCTGGAGGCGCGCGTGGAACCGCAGCACCCGCGCCGGCATCCAAAGGTCATCAGGTTTTCAAGTTCAGCGCAGATGGCAAACTTCTCCTAACACTCGGTAAAGCAGGCGGCGGTCGCGATCCCGAGTTCTTCTTTCAGCCGAACGATGTGTTGGTCGCGCCGAGTGGCGACATCTTCGTTTCAGAAGGTCACTCCAGCGCGGCCGGCAGCACAGCGCGTATTTTGAAGTTTTCGAAGGACGGCAAACTGATTAAAACCTGGGGCAAGCTCGGTACAGGGCAAGGCGAGTTCGACCAGCCGCATGCTCTCGCCATGGATTCCAACGGACGGCTGTTTGTCGGCGACCGGAACAACAATCGAATCGAGATATTCGATCAGGACGGCAAGTTCCTCGAGGAGTGGAAGCAGTTCAGTCGTCCAAGCGGGATTTACATCGATAAAAACGACAACATCTATGTTGCGGATTCGGAATCGGAATCCGTTTCCCGTAACCACGACGGCTGGAAGCGCGGTATTCGTATCGGTAGTGCCAAAGACGGAACTGTGAAGTTCTTCATTCCGGATCCTGTGGAAAAGACCACCGGGACAAGCGCCGCTGAAGGTGTTGCAGCCGATGCTCAGGGCAATGTTTATGGGGCGGAAGTCGGCCCGCGTGCACTGAAACGGTATGTGAAGAAATAGGTAGTCTCTTTTTTTGCCCTCCTTCGAGGAGGGGTGGCCGCGCCGATGAAGCAAATGCGACGTTACCTTAAACTCGGCGCGGCCGGGGAGGTCAAACACTCCTCGAAGAGGGTGTTTCAAAATCGGCAAATGCCGCTTCGCGGCCGCGCCGGCTAAAGCCGACGCCTACGCTCGGTCAATTCGTTCATTCACACTGCTACAGCCCTGGGCATTCCCCCTCCTTCGAGGAGGGGTGGCCACGCCGATGAAGCAAATGCGACGTAGCCTCATCGGCACCGGAACCGGTGGTTACTACATGCAACGCACCTATACCTGAAGACATTTAGTTTTTCGTTTTACCTGCGATCCAGGCTTTGGCCTGCTCCCCGACTATGTCGACAAGATTTCCCAACGCAATATTGAAATCGACCAGATGAAGGCCCCAGTCCGACTGGATTCGATCCGCAGTGCCGAGATCACCGATGATGTCGTTTGTGCGCGGGTTCGACGGATCTCCGTGGACCGTCAGTTCCAGGTACGTCGCATTTTCATTCGATTTGCATTGAGCGGTCAGGAGCCCGGGGACGCTCACCCATGGTGTGTCGATTGGACGTTCAGGGGTCACCCAGGGTTTCGGCGGAGTTGTGCCTACAATCGTGCGGCCGTCTGCAGATAGATACGCGCGCAGAGCGCCGCTGCCGCCGCCCAATGTCACCGGGTTTGTGCAGGCAGCAATCATATTAGGATCGGTGACTTTGCCGAACCGCGTATTGGCAGGTGGTGGAATCGTCGAACGAAACGACACGTACGTGATAATGCAGCTGGTTTGTGACGGGGAATGACAGAGAGGAATGTTTTGGTATGAACCGCCGACGTCCTTTCCGCGGGGCACTGCGATCGTCGCACCCAGCAGAATCGCAGAGACCATGCGTGACTGCACGGGCTTACCGTCGATCTCTTTCCGAATGAGCTCATCCAGAATGAAGGACCCCTGCGAGTGACCGACCAGCACGAAGCCACGTCCTTTATTGTCGTGCTCGAGATAGTAATTCCAGGCGTCCTTCACGTCATCGTATTGAATACCGCGCACGAGCGATCCACGTCCACCGGCAAGCAGTGTCCGAAGTCCCGCCAACGTGACTTGCCGATACAGCGGCGCATATGGGCGGCATTTCGAGGCGAATCGCGCAAACTGCTGACGGATGACGTTGAGTTCCGCCGCGTCAGCCGTCATGTCGCTGTTGGGTGTTGGATCCGTAGAAACTGTGGGATAAACGTAGAAGCAATCGATCGGCGCGTTCGGATCCGCCTCCCATGTCTCTCGACTCAATTTCCCATCGGCCGTAATGATGGTCGTGGTCAGGTCAACGTCACATGCATCGTGGCCGGCCGGCCTGCAGAGCCAGGACTTAGGATCTCTGTAATCGTTCGGCGGTGGTGCTTGGGCAAAACATGCTGGGATCAAACAGCCAAGTACGATCTGAAGCGAAACAACACGAAAGAACATTTTGTGCATAAATTCTCTAGCCGATAAAGTGTGCGTAAGCGCCCCCTGCCGCCTTCAGCGGCTCTACCCCTCAGGAGGGGGAGAATAGTGTTCGTGATTTTGCTAGGGCCGAAGGCGGCAGGGAGTCACTCACACACCTTCTGTCTAACCGCCGCCCGAAAACCATTCATTATTTTGAAGCAGTCGATTACCGCGGCAACGCATAAGCAATATATTGTTTTGGTCTAAGGGCGAGTACTTGCTGCCGCGCAGGTCGGCAGTGTACATCGGCCACTCGCCGTTCTTGGTACTGGGCATCGGGTTTGACTGGCTTGACACTTCAGGCGCGAGCAACCATGTGATGACGGCAATCGCAGCGACTAGAGGAAGGAAACGGAATGATCGTGCAACCAGGCGAAACTCCAGTTCGCTAGCGTTTCTTTTCGTCAAGGTTCTTGTCCTCCGCATCGGGTGCAGACGATGCAAGGAACAGCTTCCGTCCATCGGGATAGGTCACATTCCGGCCGTTGGCGCGTTTGAGTGTGTAGTCGCGGGCCTGATATCCGTCGACGACGATCTCGGTGCCAACCTTCAGGGAGTCCCTGGTGACGCCGCGGCGCAGCAGGGAATTTGGACTACCGCCCTCAACCATCCAGACATCTTTCGTCCCGTCGGGATTGGTTACTTCCATGTGGATCCAGGCATGGGGATTGACCCACTCAACCTTGACGACTTTGCCCTTCAGCAGCACCGGCCGATTCGGGTCGAACTCGCTTCCGAAGGCGTGATGAGCAAGGGCCGGAATTGTTGCTGCCAGCAAGAATGCAGCAGCGATGGTCATCATGATGGATCGGTGTAGTCGCATTGTGTGACTCCGTGAACTTTTATCCAATAGGTCAATTTTGATTGGGCGTTATTCCCCTCCTCGTGAGGAGGGGTGTCGGCGGCATCAAGAAAATTTCGGCGAAGCCAACCTAAGCGCCGCAGACGGGGTGGTCGCCCATAAGTCGCGTCTCGGTGTGAGCGACGACGTTTGCCTCATGGCTGCGTTCCATCGGGCTTGCACGGGCTCCGCCCGCCGTCCGCTCCATCAAAGGGTGGCTTCGCGGCGTTTTTCTTGATGTCGCGTCCACCCCTCCTCACGAGGAGGGAATCCCAAATCACTCTTTGCTTTTCTGAGCCGCTTCATCCGTTTCACGCCGCCGCGCTCCACGCAGGATATTCTCCAGCGCGTAGTTGTTCTCGTGACACGCGTATTCATAAATAGGTTTGTCGGTTGCCGGCCATGTGTATTCACCCGTCCATGGCCGTGACCAGGTCGCCGGGTCTTCGATCGTGAAGCGATACAGCAACGCATTCGGGGCGACGCGCGTGAATCGTTCGATCACGTGCAT
>Ga0066905_100000511_pt1 | contig 11006 bp, 11 predicted proteins | sample PanSoiMetaPlot36_FD_67483 | JGI IMG/M metagenome (GOLD analysis project Ga0066905, IMG submission 67483) | Tropical forest soil microbial communities from Panama analyzed to predict greenhouse gas emissions - Panama Soil Plot 36 (version 2) | ecosystem: Environmental > Terrestrial > Soil >... | reverse complement strand
CGGGCGTAGGCGAGGTGGCCCAGGCTGCGGGCCAGGCGGTGCCCCAGGCCGTCCGGGCCCTCGCCGGCGGCCGTACCGGTGGCCGTCCCGGCTGCTGTGCCGGTGGTGGCCCCCGCTGCCGTACCGGTGGCCGCCCCCGCTGCCGCGCCGGTGGCCGCCCCGAGCGCAGCCCGCAGGTCGTCGGCCACCTGGTCGAAGCTCGCCCGCCACTCCTGGTCGGCCTCGGCCCCGCCCTCGAGGCGGACGGCGGTTTCCGCGGCCCAGCGCAGGTGGCGTTCCCTGATCGCGGCCTCCTCGCCGCTGGCCGCCAGTTGCTCCAGCGCGTAGGCGCGCACGGTCTCCAGCAGGCGCCACCGCCCGCCCTGCGCGTCGGCGCTCGCCAGCAGGCTCTTGTCGGCCAGACGTCCGACCAGGTCGGCCAGCACCCCCGGGCCGCCGTCGGAGGCGATGGCGCTGGCCGCCTCCAGGTCGAACCCGCCGAGGAACACGCCCAGCCGGCGGAACACGGCGCGTTCATCGTCGTCGAGCAGGTCATGGCTCCAGCCGATGACCGCCCGCAGCGAACGATGGCGTGCGTCGGCGCCGCGGCCGCCGGCCAGCAGGCGCAGCCGGTCATCGAGTCCGGACCGCAGGCCGGCTACCCCCAGCGACGCGCTGCGGGCCGCGGCAAGCTCGATGGCCAGCGGCATCCCGTCCAGGCGCGCGCACAGCTCCGCCACGGCCGACCGGTCCGCCGCAAAGTCCGGCGCCACGGCCCGGGCCCGGTCGAGGAACAGCGCCACCGCTTCCGAGCCGTCGGGGTCATCGGCCAGGGAAAGCGGCCGGACGGGCACCGTGCGTTCGCCGCCGGCCGCGAGCCGCTCCTGGCTCGTGGCCAGGACGGTCACGCCCGGGCAGGCGGCGAGCAGCCGCTCGGCGAACGCCGCGACGACCGCCAGCAGGTGCTCGCAGTTGTCCAGCACCAGCAGCCACCGGCCTTCGGCCAGGTGGTCGATCACCGCCTTGTCCAGGAGCTGCCCCGGCTCCTCGGTCACCCCGAGGAGCGCGGCAACCGCCTGCGTAACGAATCCCTCGGCGACCGGGACCAGATCGATGAAGGCGCACCCGGACCGGAAGGAGGGCGCGAGATCCCGGGCGACCTCGACCGCCAGCCGGGTCTTACCCACCCCACCCGGGCCGACCAGGCTCACCAGGCGGGAGGTTTGCAGCGCCGCGATGATGGCGTCGCGCTCGTGGTCGCGGCCCACGAAGCTGGTCCACGGCGCCGGCAGCCCCACCGGGCCGGCGGGCCGAGCGGCGGGGGCGAGAACGGTCTGGGCAAGCTCAGCCAGTTCACGGCGGTCGGACACGCCGAACTTCCGCAGCAGCGATGAGACGTGGCTCTCGACGGTGCGGACCGAGATGTGCAGCCTGCTGGCGATCTGCGCATTGCTGCGGTGTGCACCGAGCGCCTCGAGCACTTCCGCCTCGCGTTGCGACATCCCGGCCGGATAGCGGTCCCCCACGCTTCCATCCTCGCCGATCCGCGCCCGATCCGTGGTGAATGGGTGGTGGTTCCGTGGTCGCCACGGATGTCCCCTCGCCAGCCGCGACGCAGGCTGGGGCCAACAGCGACTCACCGAGGAGGACACCATGATGTACAACCACCCAGCCTTCGCCGCAGCACTGGCCGCGCAGCGCCAGCGTGACCTGATCTCCGAAGCCAGGACCGCCCGGCTGGCCCGCGCCGCCCGCGATGCCGGGGACGGCAGCCGGCCCACGCGCTGGTTCCTGCCGCGCCGCCGCCACAGCATCCCCCTCGGCCGTGGCCGCCTGGCCCGCCTGCGCCCGGCCCGTGCCCGCTAGGTAAGCCCAGACCGGGCCGGCGGCACATCCACCGCAGACCACTACGGGAGCGCCGCGCGAGCGCCGATCAGATCGTCGGTGGCGATCACGACCCGCACGCCCCCGAAAGTTGTGTACGCAAGCTCGATGTTCACATGGGCCTCGGCGAGTTGCCGGGTCAGCTCGCCGAGGGCGCCGGGCCGGTCCTCGATGTCGATCACCAGCACCTCGCGCTGGTCGGCGATCCCCATCCCGGCGCGCTCGAGCGCCTCCCGGCACCGCGTCACGGCCTCGTCGTCGAGGAGCAGGTGAACGACGCCCTTGCCCTCACCCGTGAACGCCGCAAGGCCGCGGATACTGACGCCGACTTCGCCAACGATCTCACCCAGCCGGGCAAGCTCTCCCGGCCGGTGTTCGAGGATCACAGTCAGGTCCGTGGGCATCGCATCTTCGATCGTGCCACGCGGCCGGCGCCGGGCAAACCGATCGTCACCGCAGCCCTAAGACCAATTCCTCCCAGAAGTAGGGCGACTGCCCAATGCGCCCGGCCGGGCCTTATGGCGAACCTTGCAGGAGCGGGCGTCGACGGTGCGGACCCGCACAGCGAGCCGGAAGGGGGCAGCACGAGGATGCATCCACCGGCCGCCGTCGGAACGGAGCTGCTCTGCCAGAGTGACCCGGAGCTGTTCTTTGCCGAGAAGCCGCAGGACATATCGCAGGCGAAGAGCCTTTGCCGCCGCTGTCCGGTGCGGCTTGCGTGCCTCGCGGGGGCGCTGGAGCGCGGCGAGCCGTGGGGCGTCTGGGGCGGCGAACTGCTTCAGAACGGCGTGATCACGGCCGGTAAGCGGCCGCGCGGGCGACCACGCACGACCCGTGTGGCCGCCTGACACCTGCGCTGGAGCCTCGTTATGCGCCACGCACGTAAACCGCCAGGTACCAGGGGAAGCGGCCGGCCGCGGCGACCCGCGTGAGCCCGGCCTCGGCGATCCTGGCTTCGATGCGCTCGACGTCGTGCACGAATGCACGGAACGACTGCTTGCTCACCCGGCGCGTGGCATTCTCCATCGCGATCCCGGCCCGGGCCGCCGCGCCGCGCCACCCCGAGGAGAACGGGACCACGAAGCCATAGGTGAGCCGCGTCGCCCGAAGCGAGTTGTCGAGCAGGGCGTCGGCATCCGGGTAGCAGCAGATCACCTTGTCCAGCACCACCACGTCGTTCGGTGGCAGATCCATCCGGGACCCATCGCCAACGGCGAACGTCACCCGGTCCGCCAGCCCAGCCTCGGCGGCCAGCCTGGAGGCCTCCCGGATCGCCACCGATGAGAGGTCGACGCCCGTGGCATGCTGCGCCCCCCGCGAAGCCGACGCGAGCGTGAGCCCGCCCAGCCCGCAGCCCACTTCGAGCACCGTCCTGCCGGCGATCCCCTGCCGGTTCAGGAGGTCGAGGAGAGCCTTGGAGGCGCCGCGGACGGATCCGGGGCGGGCTCGCCGCCCTCGCACGCGCGCGCACTTGTCGAAGCACTCGGCGACATCTTCAGCTTCCGTGGAGGTCATCCCCTCTTGATAGCCGTCTTCGAGGACCCAGGCAACGGAAAAACGGGTAACGCCGGCCGGTGCGTGCCGCTTACTCCACGGCACTGGTTGTGACACTGGTGGTCAGCGGCGGCGCATCGAGACCGCAGTGGAGGCATTCCTCGGGCACGGGCGCGCCTGCTGCCCTGGGCGCCCGCTCGGGGTTGGTGATCGTGAATGCGGCGAGGACCCCGCCCGCGGCGCAGGTCACGCCCGAGATGAGCGCCGCGGTGCGGAATCCCGCGGCGAGCGCGTCCGGGTGCAGGTAGACGTCGCCGGTGATGCCCGAGAGCGCCGGCAGCACGGCGACGGCCAGCAGGCCACCGAACCGGGCCACGTCGTTGTTGACGGCGGAGGCGATGCCCGAGTGCTCCGCGGGCGCCGAGTTCATCGCGGTCGCGGTGAGCGGCGCGACCGTGATCGCGAGCCCGAGCCCGAACACGATGACCGCGGGCAGCACGTAGATCACATAGTTACTGCCGTTTGTGGCCAGCGTGAGCATGGCCAGGCCCGCGCCGACCACGACCGGCCCGACGCTCATCTGCAGGCGGGGCCCGATCTGGGCTGCGAGTTTGCCCGACCGGGCGGACAGCACCAGCATGATGATCGTCAGCGGCAGCAGCGCCAGGCCGGAGGCGAGTGGCGAGTAACCCGACACGACCTGGAGCACCACCGGGAGCAGGAAGGTCGCCCCGGTCAGCGCCGCGTAGACGATGAACGTCACGGCGTTGGTCGCGGCGAACTGCCGCTCGCGGAAGATTGACAGCGGCAGCATCGGCGAGGCCGCGGTGCTCTCCCGGATCAGGAAGGCGGCCAGGCCCAACACCCCCACCACCGTCATCACGATTACCGAGGGTGAGGACCAGCCGAGCGTGGGGGCCTCGATGAACGCGAACGTGATGCCGGTCAGGAACACGACGCCCGTGATCGCACCCGCGTAGTCGATCTTGCCGGTGACGCTCGGGTCATGCGACTCGGGAACGTGCTTCATGCCGAGCGCGACCACCGCCACCGCGATCGGGACGTTGATGAAGAAGATCCACCGCCAGGACGCCGCCGTGATCAGGTAGCCGCCGATCAGCGGCCCGGCGGCGATGGCGACGCCGCTGAGACCGGACCAGGCCCCGATCGCCCGGCCCCGGTCGTCGGGCACGAACGACGCCTCCAGGATCGCCAGACTCCCGGGCGTGAGCAGCGCCGCGCCGACACCCTGGAGCACCCGGGTGACGATCAGGAACCCAGCGTCGGGGGCCAGCCCGCACGCGATCGAGGCCAGGGCGAACCAGATCACCCCGATCAGGTAGATCTTCCGCCTGCCGAAACGGTCGCCGAGCGAGCCGCCGATCAGCAGGAACGCGGCAAGCGTCAGGGTGTAGCCGTTGACCACCCACTGCAGGTCAGCGATGCCGGTGTGAAAATCGCGCCCGATCGTCGGCAGGGCGATGTTGACGACCGTCGCATCCAGCGACGCGATCCCCGAGCCGAGAACGGTGATCGCCAGCACCCAGCGCCCTGGCGCCGAGGAGTAAGTCAGGGCAGGAGCATCGGCTGTGGCCATATCGCGTGTAACCCCCGCCTCGATGTCCGGAGGCCGGTTTGCCTCCTTATGGGCAATCAGCTTTGCCGGCTTCATCCCATTGTGCACGGCCTGGCTGACAGCGATGCGGGTCCGCCGTTCACGTAAGCTCTCCGGGCGGGGCTCACCCTGGTAGACCCCTCGGGCCGGGTCCGGGCTCACGAGCGGCGCGGGAGCTAAGGCTGGACGGCCCCTGAGATCCCGGCGACAATCAATGCCACATCCGCAACAGCACGAACACCGAACCTGCCCGGGGCTGAGATCACATTGGGTCGTTGCACCCGGCCCGCGCCCTGCCCCCTGATCTCTTTCGCGGGCCGGGCTCGGTTTTGAGGGCCTGCCTGCGCCGTCTGACCGGCAGAACGGCATCGGTGGGCCACGCGCTGGCATGGCGGGAAAGGGTGAGGCACCGTGGCAACGATCGATGTGGCGGGCGGGCGCACCATCGCCGGCCGCCCGCTGGCACGGTCGGCCGTGCGGCGGGCTTACCGCCGGTCATGGCGGTAAAAAGACGCTTGGTCGCCGGGCGGCCCGTCGGCGCGCCGGAGAAGGTCGCCGGCGGGTGGCGTTCGCTGATCTTCGCCCCACTCGGCGATGGTCAGCGGCGGCGGCGGGGGTCTGACGGCGTCCGGCTGACCGTCGCGGTGCTCGCCACCTTGTGCGCCGTGCTTGCCGTGCACTCCAATTCGCGCCCCGAGCAGATCATCGCTGGCGTGTTGAGCCCCCCGCCGGATGGTGTGCGATGGCTCGTCGATGTCTTCTGGATCGGCGGGTCGTTCGGGACGGTGGCGGTGCTGCTGCTGCTGGCCGCCCTCCGGCGGCGCTGGGATGTGCTCCGAGATCTGGCGATCGCGGCGGGCGGCGCCCTCGCGGTGAGCGGGATCCTGGTCCTCATCCTGGGCGCGGCGGGCGGGCGGCCGGACACGGTCCGCTTCGATGGTTACAGCCTGAGCTTCCCGGTCCTTCATGTCGCCGTCGCCGTGGCGGTCGCCACCGTGGGGCTGCCCTATCTCGCCCGGGGCGTCCAGCGGCTGATCGAGTCGGTGCTGGGGCTGGCCATTCTGGCCACCGTGGTCGCCGGTCAGGGCCTGCCCGTCAACGTGATCGGCAGCATGGCCATCGGCTGGGGCGTAACCGCCGCCCTGCACCTGATCCTGGGTTCCCCAGTCGGGCTGCCGTCCGGGGAGGAGGTCCGGGTCCTGCTGGGGACCGTCGGCCTCGAGCCCAGATCGGTGGTTCCCGTGCCGCACCAGACGTGGGGCGCCGCCCATTACCTGGCCGACATGGGTGAGGGTGAGGCGCTGACCGTCTCCTTCTACGGCCGCGATGCCACCGACGCACAGCTGCTCACCAAGGCGTGGCGGTTTGTCTTCTATCGCCATTCGGGCGCGGCGCTGGCCCTGACCCGGATCCAGCAGGTCGAGCACGAGTCTTCGATCACCCAGCTCGCCGAGCGGGCCGGGGCTCGCGTCCCCCAGGTACTCATCGCTTCGACCCTGGGCCCCAGCCATGACGCCGTCGTCATCACCCGCGCACCGGCGGGGCGGCCGCTCGCCGACGTCGGCCCTGAGCAGATCACCGACGCCCAGCTGGACGACCTGTTCACCCAGATGCTCAAGCTCCGGTCGGCCGCCATCTCCCACGGAGCGATCAGCCCGCAGACGATCGTGGTCGATCCCGGACAGGAAACCGTGACGATCGCCGACTTCCGCAATGGCACCTCGGCGGCCAGCGCGTTCGTCCTGGACCAGGACCTGGCTGGGGCCATGGCATCGGCCGCCCTGGCGGCCGGGCCGGAGCGCACCGTCGCCTCGGCAGTGCGGGTCGTTCCGGCCGGGACCCTCACCGGTGCCCTGGGTCACCTCCGCCGTGCCGGGCTCGACTCGGCGGTCAACATCGGGCTGAGGGGCAGAAAGGAACTGCTTGACCAGGTCCGCACCAAGACAGCGCAGGCCGCCGGCATCAGCGTCCCCCAGCTGGCCGAGCCGCGTCGGCTCAGCTGGAGCCAGGTGCTGGTGGCCGTGGGAACCCTGATCGGCGGCTGGGCGCTGATCCTGACCCTGATCAACGCCGCCCACTCGATCGACACCATCACCAGCGCGGCGTGGGGATGGGTGGTCGCCACCGCCCTCTTGTGCGCCGCCAGCTATCTCGGCACCGCCTACGCCGACCTCGGCAGCGTCCCCGGTTCCGTGGCCTACGGCCGGACCGTCGGGCTCGAGGTGGCGAGCACCTTCACCACCCTGGCCGGTGGCAGCGCCGCCGTCATCGCCACCGACGTGCGCTTTCTCCAGCAGCAGGGCTACGACACCCCGGTCGCGGTGACCTCGGGAGCACTCATCAGCGCCGCCAGCTTCATCGTCAAGGGAGGCCTGTTCCTCATCGCCATCCCGCTGGCCTGGGGGTCGTTCCACTTCGGCAACAGCCTGCACCAGGGCGGCCAGTCAAAGATCTTGTGGCTGATCCTGGCGGTCGTCTGCGTGATCGGCGCCGTGATCGCCACCGTCCTGGCCGTCCCCCGATGGCACCAGCGGGTCTCGGAGAAGCTGCGGCCCAAGTTCGCGGCGGCCCGGGACGACTTCAAGCAGCTCGCGACCCAGCCCAGCAAGATCGTCCAGCTCTTCGGCGGCCAGGTCGCGGCGCAGCTCGCCATGGCCCTGGCCCTCGGTGCGGCGCTGCACGCCGTCGGCGCGCACCTGTCGCTGGCCGCCCTGCTCATCGCGATCACCACGGCTGGCGTCCTGGCCTCAGCCTCTCCGGCCGGAGGCGGCATGGGCGTGGCCGAAGCGGGCCTGATCCTGGCGCTCACCGCCGGCGGCATCCTGAAGGGCGACGCGACCGCGGCGGTGTTCATCCAGCGCTTCTTCTCCGCCTACCTCCCTCCCATCGCTGGCTGGTTCACCCTCATGTGGATGCGCAAGCGGGAGTACCTGTGACGTGAGCGGCGCCGGCCTGGGCCGGACCGTCGCTCCATCCCAACCCGGACCGTCGCTCCATCCCAGACGGTCAGCGACCTGATGACTCTTGCGGGCCATGCCCGTACAGGGTTGACGTCCAGATGTAGACCAGGGTCTGGACCAGGGTGTCTTGATCGTCGAATGGCGGCGTACCGGTCGCGGCGAGATAGTAGAGGCGCTCCCCGAGCCAGGTGAGCGCGCTGGCTAGGGCCGGTATGTCAACGCCGTTGAGCTCCCGCAAGGCGCGCGGGTCGGCGGTGATCTGGGCGATGGTGGCGTCTGTGAAACTTTGCATCTGCTCGAGCCACAACGCGGTGAGCCGCGGGTCGGTACGCCAGTTGTCGACGATGGCGCGCAGGATCGGGGCGCTGGCCCGCCACAGCTCCGCCCCCGCGGTGGTCCCGGTGCGGAGGGCGGCCGCCGGGTCGTCGGGATGGGCCAGCCAGGGCGCCGCGGCCTGGTGTCCCTGGGCCACGGCGCGCCGGACGAGCTCGGCCAGGACATCGTGCTTGCTGTCGAAGTAGAAGTAGAAGGTGCCGCGCGAGACACCCGCCGCCGCAAGGATGTCGCTGACGGCGAGGTCGCCGAACGAACGGTCCGCGAGCAGGCGCGCGGTCGCATCCAGGATGGCTTGGCGCAGGGTCGCGCCGCGCTCGTCAGCGCGCGCTGCGCGGCGGCCCTGCCGTCGGCGGGCGTGCGGCGCGGGGCGCGATGGCATGACTCACGACCCTACCATGCAGAGTGTATAGACATGATGTCTAAACATTATGTATAGTCCTTGTATGAGCACGCTGACCTGCCACCTGGTGACCCCCAACCCCGACGCCGCGGCAGCCTGGTACGGCTCGGTCCTGGACGCGGTGGAGACCAGCCGGATCGCCCTGCCGGGCGGGCAGGTGCTGACGATCGAGCTGCGCTTCGGCGACAGCACGCTGGCGATCGCGGACGAGTTCCCCGAGATGGGAGTGGTTTCGCCGCTGACGCTCGGCGGCACCTACGGGGCCCTGCACCTGGCCGTCGAGGACGCCGATGCCGTGTGGCAGCGAGCCTTGCAGGCGGGCGCGACCGTCTTCGAGCCCCTGCACGACGCGTTCTGGGGCGAGCGGACCGGTCAGTTCATCGACCCGTTCGGGCACCGCTGGGCGGTTGACCAGCACCTGCGCGACGTTCCGCACGATGAGGTCGTGCGGCTCGCCGCGGCCGCCTTCGGAGGGAACCAGGACTGACGCGCTACCGGCCGCCCGTTTCCAGCGGCCTTCACGTCCGAGCTGCTCCTGGGCGGTGACGTTCTGCCCATGGCAGGGCGTTCGGGCTGACCGTCGCCGCCGGGAGCCCGTCGCCCGCCGTCGTCAGGCGGTTTGCTCGCCGTAGCGGGCCGCGAGCCCGTAGATCACCATGATCGCTATGGCGATGTAGATGAGCGACCAGACGGGGTAGTACGGGATCACGAAGATCGCCGAGATCGCGGCCAGCGACGCGGCGACAATGCCGATCCAGCGGGAGATTTCAGCGCTGGGCCGGTCGCTTGGGCCAAGGACCAGGATGCCAGCGGCGATCAGGATGATGCCGATGATCAGCCATATCCAGCCATAGGTCTTGAGGTTGTGTCCCAGAAGCGCATCGCTAAGACCATTGGGGAGGGCGCCGTGATACCCGAAGGCCCAGATTGCGTCGATCACCCGCATGATCCCCGCAATGATCAGCACCACAGCGGAAACGTTAGCCAGCCCGAACGCCTCATTTGATTTGCTCCTTCTACCGGATGTCTCCCCATGTAGCACCCACGCGCGCCGCATGCCAGGCGATAACAGCTTTCGTGGGATAGGCCGGGGCTATCCCCGGAGTCGAGGCTGCCAGGCAGGCCCTGGCCACGGTGCTGGGCGTGATCATCGTACGCCTTCCGGAATGGCGGCCGGGAGCGTTCCGGGCGGATCCCGGCCCCGTAGACGGCCAGCCAGATGACCCGGCCGCGCAGCCGCCCGGGGGCACCGGACCGGAGCCAGCGTCGCTCGGCGGCGAGAGCGGCGCACGCCGCGCACCGGCCGCCTCGGCGACGTGGTGGCGATCCGTCATGCCGTGCTCCGGGCCAGCGGCAGCGTACGGCTGCCGTGTGCGTTCGTCCACTCAGCCGTTCATGACCGCGATCGCGTCGACCTCGATCAGGAAGCCGGGCCTGGCCAGCGCCTCCACGCCCACCAGCGTGTCGGCGGGCTTGTGATCGCCGAACAGCGCCGCCCGTGCTTCTTCGATCACTGGCAGGTATTCGGGCCGGTAACGAACAACGAAGATCGTGATCTTGGTCACCTGCTCGGGGCGGGCGCCTCCAGCGGCAAGAGCACGGCCCAGGTTGGCGAACACCTGACGGGCCTGGACCGCCAGGTCGCCGGGGCCGATGAGGTTGCCCTGGCGGTCCTCGGGCTCCTGGCCAGCGATGAATGCCATCTTGCTTCCGCTCGCGATCACGACGTGGGTGTAGGTGGGGGGAGTGGGCAGGTCATCCGGATTGATGAGCTCGAGCATCATCGGCCCTTTCCGTCCTGATCTTGTGGCGCGGGCAGTTTCTGATCATCGCTGTGCGCCTTTCATTTCCGTGCCCTCTGCGCATCGGTGGGATGCCGCTACCGCGCGCCGGGAACGGTCACCGCAGCGGCAACATACGCCCAGGTCAGAGCAGGGAAGAGCGCGGTGGGGTCGCCGCGATGGCGGCGTTGTGGCCGATGGACCGGGCGCCGGTCGCGGTGTTGAGGATGACCGACACCAGGATCGCGGTGAGGGCGGCCGACCCCGCCACCTCGGTCCTCGACACCAACTGCAAGGCGCACGAGCTGGACAACCTGTCCGTGGTGAACACCAGCTTCTTCCCCAACATCGGGGCGTTGAACCCGGCTCTCACCGCGATAGCCAACGCCCTGCGGGTTGGCGACCACATAGCGAACCGTATCGCCTGAGGCCACGGGGAGGCTGATGGCATAACGAGCAGTCGTGGCGCGGGCACTGGCCCGGCACCCGCACCGACCGGGGCGGCTGACCGAGGCAGAGTTCCGCTCGCTGCATGAGCGGCAACGCGCCCACCCGCC